>Ga0302324_100026125_pt1 | contig 11175 bp, 7 predicted proteins | sample Palsa_T0_1_FD_201949 | JGI IMG/M metagenome (GOLD analysis project Ga0302324, IMG submission 201949) | Peat permafrost microbial communities from Stordalen Mire near Abisko, Sweden - Palsa_T0_1 | ecosystem: Environmental > Terrestrial > Soil > Palsa > Peat permafrost | place: Sweden: Abisko... | reverse complement strand
GGCCCCGGCGTCTACATCTGCGATGAGTGCATCGAGCTCTGCAACGAGATCATCGAAGAAGAGCTCTACAAGAACGTCGACGAGAACCTGCGGCTGCGGAACATTCCGAAGCCCAAAGAGATCAATCACATCCTCAACCAGTATGTGATCGGTCAGGAGCGCGCCAAGAAGTCGCTCGCGGTGGCGGTCTACAACCACTACAAGCGCGTGAACGCCGGGGCGAGCTCGGACGAAGTCGAGCTGCAGAAGTCGAACATCTTGCTCGTCGGTCCGACCGGTTCGGGCAAGACGTACTTGGCCCAGACACTGGCCAAGATCCTCGACGTGCCGCTGGCGATGGCCGATGCGACCTCGCTCACCGAAGCGGGCTACGTCGGCGAAGACGTCGAGAACATTCTGCTCAAGCTCATCCAGGCCGCCGACTACGACGTCAAGCGGGCCGAGAAGGGCATCGTCTACATCGACGAGATCGACAAGATCGCGCGCAAGAGCGAGAACCCCTCGATCACGCGCGACGTGTCTGGCGAAGGCGTCCAGCAGGCGCTGCTCAAGATTCTCGAGGGCACCACGGCCAACGTTCCGCCGCAAGGCGGGCGCAAGCATCCGCACCAAGAGTTCATCCAGATCGACACCACCAACGTGCTGTTCATCTGCGGCGGTGCCTTCGACGGTCTCGAACGGATCATCGAGGGACGCGTCGCGTCGAACTCGCTCGGCTTTCGGGCCAACCCGGAGTCGAAGAAAGAGCAGAAGTCGAGCAAGATGCTCCAGCAGCTGATGCCGGAGGATCTGCTCAAGTTCGGCCTGATCCCGGAATTCATCGGCCGCTTACCGATCGTCGTTACGCTCGAAGCGCTCGACGAGCTGGCGCTGCGCCGGATCCTGGTCGAGCCGCGCAACGCACTGGTCCGTCAGTTCCAGAAGATCATGGGGATGGACGGCGTCGAGCTGACGTTCACCAAAGAGGCGCTGATCGCGATCGCCATTCGGGCGCAGTCGCGCAAGACCGGCGCGCGCGGCTTGCGCTCGATCCTCGAAGAGATCATGCTCGACGTGATGTACGACTTGCCGTCGCTGCAAGGCGTGAAGAAGTGCGTCGTCAACAAAGAGGTCGTCGACAAAAAAGAGCAGCCGACCCTCATCTACGCCGAGCGCCCAAAAGACCAAAGTGCTTAGCTCGCGCTAAGCAAGCTTAAATTTCAGCGACACGCCGTCGATGCAGTAACGCTTTCCGGTCGGCGGCGGACCGTCGTCGAAGATGTGACCGAGGTGACCGTCGCAGCGCCGGCAATGCACTTCGGTTTCGGCTTCGCCGTAGGAGAGATCGAGACGCGTCGCAACGGCGTGCGGCAACGGCGCCCAGAAGCTCGGCCAGCCCGACCCGCTGTCGTATTTCGTTTTTGAGGAAAAGACCGCCAGGTTACAGCCGGCGCACAAGTACGTGCCGGGACGCTTCTCCGGATCGAGCGGGCTCGAAAAGGCGTACTCCGTGCCGTCGTGACGCATGACGTCGTATGCTTGGGGCGAGAGCCGGGCGCGCCACTGCGCGTCGGTCAGCACGACCTTATCGGTATCCCCGGCGGCGCGTGCCGGCAGCGGAGAGAGCGCTAACGCGGCTAGTGCGGCAAGTGCGGTGCGGCGGTCGATCATGGAATCAGTCTAACTCCTGCGGTAGTTCGGACGGCGTGGGTTTCCTTACACCAGGAAAACGACCGAACCGGGCGGATGGTTCTCCGGATGACGTTCGATGTTCCCTTGCGTGGCGCGGGCGGTGAACCCGTCGACTTCCAGCGCACGATCCATTCGCACGGGCTCATCACCCTGGCACCCAACGCGATTCCCGAATCGGGCGAGCGCCTGCAGATGCCGCTGCGGCTCACGTCGGGGCGGACGACCGTGATCGTGATCCGCCCCGGGCCACGCGGCTTTGCACGCGTCACCGCTTCGGGCGCGTTGCAGGGCGCGGCCGCTCGGGCCGAGCTCACGGTCCGCGTGCGGCGCATCCTCCACCTCGACGGCGACTACTCCGCCTTCTACCGGATCGCTGCAGCCGATCCGGAACTGCGCTGGGTGACGCGCGGTGCCGGTCGCTTCGTTCACAGTGCAACCGTCTTCGAGGACGTGGTGAAGACGATCTGCACCACCAATTGCGCCTGGTCGGCGACGATACGGATGACCGACGCGCTGGTCGCCGGCCTCGGTGAACCGGTGGCCGACGGTTCCGGAGTACGCCTGTTCCCGACCCCGCAAGCGATGGCGGGCGCGAGTGCCGCCTGGTATCGCGACGTCGCGCGAACCGGTTACCGCGGCGCGTACCTGCGCGCGATTGCAACGTCCGTTGCCGGCGGCGAACTCGATCTGGAAGTACTAGCCGACGCGCCGCCCGAGCAACTCTCCGATGAGGCGCTCGAGACGACACTGCTGGGACTGCCCGGTGTAGGCCCCTACGCTGCAGCGCACATCATGATGCTGATGGGGCGCTATTCGCGGCTGGTCTTCGATTCATCGACGCGGCCGCGCTACGCGCGGGTGAGCGGACGCAAACCGCGGTCGGACGCGACGATCGTGCGCCGCTTCAAACCCTACGGGCGTTTTGCGGGGCTCGCATTTTGGTGCTACATCACGAAAGACTGGGTCGACGACAGCGGCTCGTCATGAGCTTGCCGCAGCGCGGTCGAGATCGCCGAGCGAACGTCCGGATCCGGTTCGGTTTCGTAGGCTTTGCGGAGAATCGTTTCGGCCCACGCCGATTGCAGCGTGCCCAAGGCCTCGGCCAGATCGATACGCGCGGCTGCGTCGCAGCCGACCGCCGACGCTTCGACCAGACCCGGCCACAACGCCGTGCCGTTCTGCGGCTCGCCGGCTGCCGGCTCATCGTCTTCGGCGGCCGGTCGTCGAAACGGCCCGAAGAACGCCATCGCCATCAGGGCAGTGCCAGCGACGGCGAGCGCAACGGGGACCGCTTCGTTCACGGCGAGGCCAACTCGTTGTGCGCGTCGAGAACCGCCACCGCGACCGCGCGTGCAGCGTCGAGTTCGGGCGCAGCGTACGACGTCAAGTACGCGGCGAACGCGCCCCCCGACTGCGCGCAGGCGGCATCGAACGTCGTCGCGAGTTCGCGCGCGTACGCGCCGACCGCCGCGGCAGCATCGCCGGAACCGTTATGCGGCAACAGCGACGCGATCGCGGCGAGCGTCTGCGGCCCGCCCAACGGTGCATCGGTCAGCGCGACGCGTGCCGCGTGCAGACGATTGCGATCGACGCGCACGTACACGTCGGCTCGATCACCGGGCGTGCTCGGCGAAGCGCTGGCGGCGGCAAGACGTTCGAGCAGCGCCACGAGTTCGCGGCGCATCGCCGCATCCTCGAGATCGCCGGCCGTCACGCCGTAGCCCGGAATACGCAGCTTCACGAACAGCCGCTCGTACATGCCACGAATCGATTCGGTCGCGCCGGCGAAGGTTGCGTCGAGCGAAGCATCGCCGGATGCGATGGCATTCGGAAAAAGCACGGCGAGCGACGGCAGGTGACTGATCATCCCCGGACCGCGCGCGCCGCGCAGCACGCGCACGATCGCCGCCGCGCGTGGTGCATCGAGCGTCAGCCAGGCCGTTACCGCTGTAGCACTCGCCGGAAATGCAGTCGTCTCTTGGGACGGGACATCGGGCGGCGCCAGCGTCCACGCGCCGGGGTCCGAGGGTACCGGCGCCGTGGGCAGCGCGTCGATCGCGGTCGGGGCCGGGGCCACCGGCAGCACCCCCGCTTCGCCCGTGTAGGGAGCCGCGATGCTGAAATCGCCGACCGTCGCCGCGTCGATGTGGAAGGGCAACGCGTTGGGGCGCGCGCCGAAGGGCGGCGCATCCGCGATCGCAATCGTCAGCGGTTCGATGGCCACGCTCGTTCCGTTGGCTTCGAGATCGATGGCGACAACCAATTCGCCCGGCGTGCGCGGCAACAGCGACCAGCCGATCTCGACGAACGTGCCCGCCGGGATGTCGTGCAGCGCGAGGCCGTCGCCGGTAAACAGCGGCGGTCCCTCGACGCCGTCCACCACTGCGTGGCCGTTGACCGCGGTCGAACCGGCAACGTAAATGGCGGCGGCGTGCGGACGCGGACGCAGGCGCAGCGTTTGGATCGCCCCGCCGCCGGTCACGCGCAGACGCACGTCGAGCCGTTCGCCGCTGCGCGCGCCGGCGGCCGCAACGAGTTGCGCCCTGACCTCGACCGGCGCGGGTTGATCGTCCCAGCCGATCGGCACCGCGCGGCCATCGTGGGCGACCAATGAGGCCGCCCGGGCCGTTGCCGGCGCGATCACGCACGAATAGGTTTCGCCCGGCGCCAGCGCGGCGACGAGTATCTCGGCCTCGCCCTCGAGACGGACGTCGCGCGCGGTCGTCGCGCCGACGTTGCGAATCGTCACCCGCGTCTGGCCGCGTTCCCAGACCACTTCGTCGACCGCGATCCAGGGCCGGTCGAGTGTGCGCAGATCGAATTGCGAGGCAGCGAGCAGGACCCCGTCCTCGCCGGCGGCCGTCACCGCGACCGGCAACACGTCGCCGTCGCCGAGGTGGCTCGGCACTGTCAGCCGCGCTACAAATGCTGCGGCCGCGCCGGCCCGTAGCTCGCCGCTCCACGCCGGCTGCTCGTCGAGGCTGACGATCACCCGTTCGGGCGTCTCACCCGTGTTGTGCACGTCGACCGCGACCGGCACGATGGTGCCGGGCTCGGCGAAGGCCGATTCCGGCCGCGCGGCGAGCCGCAGCGCGCGGTGCGCGACCTGCGGGATGGTGTAGGTGACGGTGTGGCTGCCGCAGCGCACGGTCAGATCGCCCTCGACACGCGGACGCGCGGCGCTGGCCACGACGGTCAAATCGACATAGCCGCGCGCGGGGACGAGCGGCAGGGCGATGGCGACCCCGTTCTCCGCTTCGTTGTCGCGCCGGATCGCCGGCGGCGCACCGTCGGCGCGCATCGTTCCGCGCAGCACGCGCCAACCGGCCGGGAGATCGAGGGCGCAGCGCACGTCGCGAGCGGCGACCCAGCCGTCGTTGGCGATCCGAACGCGCAGGTCGAGCCGGCTGGCCCGCCGCTCGGCCTCGATGACCGGTGGCGCGATCTCCGGCGCCAGCAGCGCCGCGCTTCCGGTCGTCAAGGCGACCCGGCCACCGGTATACGAGACGTAGGCATCGTCGATCGCGACCGCTGCAGCGGCCGGCCCGAGCGGCACCATCGCGTAGCTGAACGACAGCGTGCCGCCCACCGGCAGCTCTTCGCAACTCGCGACGATCGCGGTTTCCTCGGCCGCGAATCCCGGCGGCGGAGGGACGACGGCGCGCACCGCGCGGGCCGCTGCATCGCCTTCATTGACCACCGTCACCGCAACGCGCAGCGCATCATTTTCGCCCGGCTCGACGCGTACGCTGCTGGCGGGTCCGTTCAGGCGCGGGTGTCCGAAGACGCGCATCGGGACGACGTTCGAACCAAGCACCAGCGTGTCGAGATGCAGTGCCGCCTGGATCGGCGACTGCGCGGTGCTGGCGTCGGCGACGTCGGGGCGCGCGCGGAAGGAGACGCTGTGCTCGGCGCCCGGTGCGACGGATGGAATATCGGCTTCGAGCGGGTCGAGCGGCGACCAACCCGGCGGCAACACCAGCACCAGCAGCGCCGGCGGCGTCGGCACTTCGCTACCGTTCTTCGCGCGAAAGCGGAATTGGATCACTTCGCCCGGCCGCACGGCACGGCGCCCGTCCACGGCGGAGAGTCCGAAGATCCGCTCGGGAAGCAGGCTGGGCTCGGGCATCGTCAACTCCTCGGAATAACAGGGCGCGAGCGGCGGAGATGTAAAGTCCGTACTCGATATGATCGACGTCGCGTCAATCCGGCGCGTTCCGCTCTTTCGCGACTTCGCCGACGACGAGGCAGCGGCCGTAGCAGCGACCGTCACCGACCGCCATTACGGAAAACACCAATTCATCGTGCGCGAGGGCGACCCTGGCGACACGTTCTTCATTTTAGTCAAGGGCTCGGTGTCGGTGTGCCGGATCGCCCCGGACGGCCGTGAGACGATCCTCTCGATCCTCAAAGAGGGCGATTTCTTCGGCGAGATGTCGATGTTCGATTCCTCGCTGCGCAGTGCGTCGATCAAAACGCTGACCGAGGTCGAGGTCGGGGCGATCCGCCAGGCCGACTTCCTGATCTTGCTCGACCGCAACCCGCGGATCGGCCGCTCCCTCGTGATCGCGCTCTCCGAGCGGCTGCGAGCGGCGAACGCCTTGATCGCTGCCACGACCTCGCAGGACATCCGCGCCCGCCTTGCCTCGCTGCTGCTGAACCTGGGCGACCAGTTCGGCGAACGGGTCGACAACGGCACCCGAATCACCCTGCGCCTGACGAATCAGGAAATGGCAAACATGATCGGCACCACGCGCGAGACCGTCAACCGGACCCTGAACCGCTTCTGGGATGACAAGCTGGTCGACATGCGGACCGCCCACGTCGTGATCGTCGAACCCGACCGCCTGCGCGCCCTGATCCCCTGATCGCCTAATCCCCGGCCCCGGGCTGGGGCACTGCGCCGGACATGGAGCCGGCGACCCTCATCGAAAGCGTGCGCCGCCTCGGGCTAGCCGCCACGCGGTCGGTGGACGCCGTACGCCGGGAGCTTGCGGCCGGCCTGGAGCGCGTGGCGCCGTTGCTCGACGCGATCCTGATCTTCGATGAAGAAGACGGACAACTGCGCTGCGTCCTCGCCGCCGGTGGCCGGGTGATGTACTTCGCCGGGGCCGGCATCGCGCGATCCGACCTGCGGACGCTGCCCGCGCTGGCGCTCGCGCTCGGCCGGCGCGCGACGTTGGGCGAGCAGGGAGCGCGCGGCTTTCATCCAGCCGACGCGTTCGCCGTTGCGGTACCGCTGCTGCGCACGTCGGGTGGCGCGAGCGTCGTCTACGCGGCGGCGCCGCGCGCTCTCGACGGTGCCGCACTCGAGGCGATCGTCGCGTTAGCCGATCATGCGGGCTTCGCTTACGCGCTGGCGCACGAGCGCGAAGACTACCTGCGCCGCGCTGAATACGACGCGCTCACCGGCTTGCTCTCGCCACGCGTGCTGCGCGAACGACTGGGGCTCGCCATCGAGCGCGCTCGCTGCGCACCTTTGGCACGCATCGCGCTGCTGTTCGTCGATACCGATCGCTTCAAGCAGTGGAACGACGCCTACGGACACGCCGGGGGCGATGCGTTGCTGCGTGCGCTCGCGCGCGTGTTTCGCGCGGCCGGCGGCGGCGGGGACGATCTCGTCGCGCGCAACGGCGGCGACGAGTTTTGTTTGGTGCTCGGGGATACGGAGAAGTCGCGTGCCGTCGAACGCGCCGGCGCGTTGCGCCACGCGATCGAACGGCTGGACCTCGCGGCATTGCGCCCGGCGGGCAGCCGCGCGGAGGTCGCGATTACGGCGAGCATCGGCGTGGCCGCATACCCGGCCGACGCCCGCACGCCGAGCGACTTGCTCGAGCGCGCCGACGAGGCGATGTACCACAGCAAGCAGAGCGGGCGCAACGCCGTTTCGTACTTCGGTGCCGATGGCGCGCTCGTCGCGCTGAGAAGTTCCTTCGCCGACGCAAAACGAACGCTAGGGCCGTGCGTGCCGTCGACGTCCTCGTTCACCTGACCACGGCCCGCTTCGATCGCGCGCTCACCTACAGCGTCCCCAATCCTTCGACTGCGTTGCGCGTCGGCGACATCGTGCGCGTCCCGCTGGGCTCGCGCGACGTCTTCGCCTACGTGATCGCGGACGAACGCGACGTCACCGGCGACGACCGCACGCTGCGCCCCATCGCGGCGCGCACCGATGCGCCGCGCGCGTTCGACGACGACGGCCTCGCGCTCGCGCGCTGGGTGGCAAGCACCTACTTGTGCTCGTTGCGCGAAGCCCTGACGGCCGTGGTGTTGGCGGACGCCGTTCCCCGGGTCGTCGAGCGGTTCGTCCCGATTGGCGAGCGTCCGGCCGCCGATCGATTTCCGAGCGTCCCCGACCGTCTCGTACGCCTGCTGTGGGACGAGCCCGCCGGGATCGCGCCGGCGGCCCTCTTGCGTCATCCGGAAGCGCGTCGCAGCGGCGACCGCCGCACGTTGTTGGCCGCTCTTGGAACGCTGGTTCGGAGCGGCGTGCTCGAGCGTCGGCGGACGTTCGTTCGGCCGCCGGTCAGCGCGCGGACCATTCGCGTCTTGGAACCCGGCGAAATGACGATCCGCGGGCGCAGCGCGGCGGCGCTAGCACAATACGTGCGCGAGCATGCTCCCGTGCGCCGCACCGATGCGGTGTTGGCCGGTTTCAGCGACGCGGTGATCCGGCGCGCGATCGGCGCGGGCGCGGTGCGTGAGTCGCAGCGTTCGCTCGCAGCGGCGCGAACCGCGCGGCTGAACTTGCCCGACCTGACGCCGACCGCCGAACAGCGCGCCGCGATCGATGCGATCGCGGCGGCCAGCGATGCCGGCGAATACGCGCAACTGCTCGTCTACGGTGCGACCGGCAGCGGCAAGACGCTGGTCTACCTGCACGCGATCGCACGCGTGCTGGCGCGGGGCGGACGTGCGATCGTCTTGGTGCCGGAGATCGCCTTGACGCCGCAGACGGCGGAACGCTTCGAGCATGCGTTCGGCGAACGCGTCGCGGTGCTGCATTCGGCGCTCTCCGAACGCGAACGGTACGATGCTTGGCAAGCCGCGGCTCGCGGCGAGCTGGACGTGATCGTCGGCGCGCGCAGCGCGGTGTTCGCGCCGTTGCGCGACGTGCAGATGATCGTCGTGGACGAAGAGCACGAGACGTCCTACCGTCAGGAAAACGCGCCGCGCTATCACGCCGTCGCCGTCGCCCGAGAACGCATGCGGCGCGCCGGCGGCGTCGTCGTGCTGGGCAGCGCCACGCCGGCACTCGAGGATTACGCCCGCGCCAAAGCCGGCCGCTTTCCGCTCGTGCGGCTGCGCGAACGGGCGACCGCGCAACCGTTGCCGGCCACCCATATCGTCGATATGGCGCGCGAATTTGCGGCCGGCAGCAACCGGATCTTCAGCACGGCGCTGGTCGAGGCGCTGGGCGAACGGCTAGCGCGCGGTGAGAAGAGCGTGCTGTTCGTCAACCGCCGCGGCGCAGCGCGCTTCGTTCTCTGCCGCGCCTGCGGGTACGTCGCGAATTGCGAACGCTGCTCGACCTCGCTCGTCGTGCATCGCGAGGAAGGCCGCTTGCGCTGTCACTACTGCGATGCGCAGCGGCCGATTCCCGAGGTCTGCCCCGCGTGCGGCCTCGGTCCGATCGCGCCCTACGGGATCGGCACGCAACGCGTCGCGGCCGAGGTCGAGGCGCTTTTTCCGGCCGCGCGAATCGTGCGCATGGACGCCGATACGACGACCCGGGTCGGCGATCACGCCCGGTTGCTCGAGCGCTTCGCCCGCGAGGCCGACGTGCTGGTCGGCACGCAGATGGTGGCCAAGGGTTTGGATTTTCCGCAGGTGACGCTGGTCGGTGCGATCGCTGCCGATCTCGACCTGCACGTCGCCGATTACCGCGCCGCCGAGCGCACCTTCGACGTCGTCGTGCAAGTCTGCGGCCGCAGCGGCCGGGCGCGCGCCGGCGAAGCGTTCATCCAAACCTACAGCCCGGCACATCCCGCGATCGTGCACGCGGCGCAGCACGACTACGAAGGTTTCGCGCACGGCGAGCTCGCAGAGCGCCGCGCGCTGCACTGGCCGCCGTTCGTTCGGCTGGTGATGGCCGGCGTGATGGGCCGCAGCCGCGCCGCCGTCGAGTCGGCGAGCGAGCACTACGCCGAGCTTCTGCGCGGGGATGCTCGTTGGGACGTGCTCGGGCCCGCAGCCTATCCGCTGGTCCGCCTGAACGAGGAGTGGCGGTACCGGATCGCCGTCAAGACGCGCGAGCTCGACGCGCTGCGCGACGCGTTGCGCGCGCTGGTCCTGCCCGCCGCCGCTCGTTCCAAGGAGACACGGTTGGTCCTGACGTTCGAAGCCTAACGGGCGGGAGGCGCCACGGGCGACGAGCAACGGTCGTTCCGATGTCGCCCTCACGATCGACCCGAGTAATACGTACTGCGATGGTGGCCGTCTGCGCGTTGGCGCTCGCCGGCTCGCTGACCGCGGCCCGACCCGCTGGCGCCCAAGCGGTCGCGAAGAAAACGGTCACGTCGCAAGCCGACCTGCCGGCGTTCACGTATCCGATTGCGATCGCGCCTTCGGCCCTGGTGACCGCCGACGACGCCACGTTCGCTGCGTTCGCGGCCAAGGTGCGGACCGATATCGAGAGCGTCCTCGCCGGCTACGACATCGAGGATCACGCGACGCTGCGCGGCCTGTTGCAGCAAGAGCTCGAGCTCGAAATGTTGTCGGGGAAGGAAGACGCGGCCGCGGTCGCAACGGCGCAGCAAATCCGTGCGCTCGAAGACAAGCCCGACGCGAAGCTGATCAGCGGCCTGTCGACGCAAGCCACCGTCACCGCGCGCGCGCAAAGCGGCGCGAGCGCCGGCGCTGCGTACCTGGCCGCGTTCGGCAAAGCGTATGCGGCCGAGCTGGCCCCGCTGCCGTGGCCAGTCGTCGGCACGCTGCTCAAGCAATTGAAGGCGACGTACGACGTGTTCACGCCGGCAATGGTGGTCGGACAGATCGCCGGCGCCGTGGATCCCGGCGCCGAAAAGTCGCATTCCCTCAGCGGTGACAGCGCCGCGCAAATCCTCGCGGCGCGGTACTTCGTGAACGTCGTCGTGCCCGAAGCGCCGGCCGCGTCGGCGGCGATCGGCACGCTGGTCGCGCAGAATACGGTGCAAAAGCCGGACATTTGGACGGCGCGCGACGTAACGCTGCACGCAGCCCAAGGCCTCACGCCGGTGCGGATCGCGATCTGGGACTCGGGTTCCGACGTCACGCTCTTCCCGCATCAGCTCTACACCGATCCAGCGCCGAAAGAATGGGATCCGCACGGCCTGGCCTTCGACATGCTGGGCTACAAGACGCACGGCTTTCTCTTTCCGCTCACACCAGCAGAGCGCGCCTCGTATCCCGGGATGCTGACGTTCATCGAAGGCTACGACGATCTGCAACAATCGATCGACAGCCCGGCCGCGGCAACGGTCCGCAAAGAGATGGTCGCTCTCAAGCAAACCGACGTGCAGGCGT
>Ga0302324_100026119_pt1 | contig 11176 bp, 13 predicted proteins | sample Palsa_T0_1_FD_201949 | JGI IMG/M metagenome (GOLD analysis project Ga0302324, IMG submission 201949) | Peat permafrost microbial communities from Stordalen Mire near Abisko, Sweden - Palsa_T0_1 | ecosystem: Environmental > Terrestrial > Soil > Palsa > Peat permafrost | place: Sweden: Abisko... | reverse complement strand
TGGCGCCCCAAATACGCCGTCTCCCACCGCAGCACGTTGCCAAACAACACCGCCGCCTCATCGTCGAGGTTGTGCCCGGTCGCCACCACGTCGTAGCCGCCGTCCACCGCCGACTGGTTGAACAGGTGCCGCTTGGACAGGCCGCAGGCGGAACAGGGGACGCGCTTGGCTGCCCGGGCGCCGGTGGGGATGTCGAAGCCGAACTCCGACGGGATGTCCACCTCGATCAGCGGGGCGCAGCGCCGGGCGGCGTACTGGCGGGCATAGGTGCCTGACGACCCGCTGTACTCCCCGATCCCCAGGCCCAAGTAGAGCCCGTCGACCTGATAGCCCAGGTCGAGGAGGATGTCCCACAGGGCGAGGGAGTCCTTGCCCCCCGAGACCGCCACCAGCACGCGGTCGTCGGGGCCGAACATCTCGAAGTCCTCGATGGCCCGGCTCACCTGGTCCCTGCAGTGCTTCAAGAAGCACGGCTGGCAGAACCCGGCGTTGTGGCGCCGCACCTCGATCACGGCCGGCTCCCGGCACACCCGGCACTTCACGGCGCGCCCCCGGGGTCGCCACGGCGCTCGCTGTCGCACCCGCCTGAGATCACGGGTCGGATCTCCACCGCCGCCGTGTCGTCGGACAGCAGGGCGTCGCCGGTGACCAGCGTGTCGCCCACGATCACCAGCACCGACTCCCGGTTGATTCCGAGGCGCTCCAACAGGGCGTGCACCCGGACCGGGACAGCCACCTCGACCTCGCGCCGAGGATTGCGCAAAAGGACCTTCACCGCTCCATTGTCACCGATGGAAGCAGTCAGGCTTCAGGTTCGTGGGTAATCACGAGGCGCTCCCCCGGCAGGAGGATCTCTCGGAACACGACCGACTCGTCCTTCTCCAAGGCGCGGAACAAGAACCGGAGCAGCAGCGCCCCGGCCCCGACATACAGCCACCTCTTCTCGCCGTTGAGGACGCCGTGGCGCCACCCCCGGCGCAGCCCCAGCCGGATGAGCGTGTTCATACCCGACGGATTTCGATCACGGCGGTCTTCTTTTTCCCCTTCCGGCGACCCAGCAGGTACGCCAGCAGGATCAGGAGGATCACGCCCCCGATGGCCACCATCTCGACGATCGGCTTGGCCTCGGCGACATCCTCGTCGACGTCACCCTTGATCTCTCGCAGCTTGGCCTCGATATCGGCCTTGGTCACCGGCCGCTCGTGCTTCGCCATCAGCGCTCCTCTTTGCCGTCTGGATGGCTGCCCGGACCGTGGGAAATTCGCGTCACCATGAAGCCGATCACGGCACCCAGGAACAGCACCGTGACCAGGTAGGGCACCCACGACCAGTCGCCCTTCAGGTGCTTGCCCGCTTCGCTCTGGATGGCCCGCAACAGGCCCAGCCCGATCATCAGGAAGCCGAAACCGATGAGGACCGCGCCCGCCACACCAAAGCCCACCCATCGAAGCAGGTTCTTGAGCGGATCGAGCGTCTGCTGCTTGGCGTAGGTGACGACGAGGTCGAACAACTCCCTGACCTCAGAGGTCAGACCTTCGTCCTTGCCCGACTTTTTGGGTTCTTGAGGGGGTGCCAATGCCACCTCTCTGCGGGCGGTGGGGGGCTGTTGGCTCACCATTATTCCTGTTCGAGACGATAGGTGAGCAAGACGGACTGCTCGTCGGCCAAAGTTGCCACCATCCGCAGCCGTTCCGCGTGGTCGTCGACGGCCAACAGGAGCTGCTTGTCCAGGCTCCCGATGGGGAGCACGGCGATCAGCTCCCACGCCGCCGCCACCCGATCGGCGGACAGGTCAAGCGGCTCGGCGGGCTCGCCGTCGACCGACGCAGCGAGCTCGATCGTGCGCCGCACCGCCCGTTCTGCCGCTCCGAAGGCGGCCTGCGCGGCCACTGCGTCGTCGCCCCGCGCCGGCCAGGAGAGCTCGGTGCGCTCCTCCACCATGGCCACGGGGTAGGGGTCGTCGTCCAGCCACTCGACCACGTCCACCCGCCGGGTGCCCTCGGCCGACAGGAACCACCGCCCGTCGGGTAGCTCCACCGCCTCGGCGATTCGGGCCACCGTGGCCAGGTCGAAACGCTGGTCATCGCCCCCCACCTCCGATCCCCGCTCGATCAACACCACCCCGAACTCGCGCTCGGCCCGCATGCAATCGAACATGAGGACCCGGTACCGGGGCTCGAACACGTGCAGCTGCACGACACCGCGGGGGACCAGCACCGCGGGCAGCGGGAACATGGGCAACCGCACGCTCATGGCAGGGGGGCCAACTGGGCGATCGGGGGGGCCTGCGGGAACTGGGCCAAGAGCACCCCGACCCGATTGCCCAGCGCGTCACCGGCGGCATCGCCCAGCACTGAGTTCGAAATGAGGGAAAAGGTGAGCGTCGTGGCTCCGGCCGTCGTGGCCGATGCAGCCGCCGCGGGAGACGCGGGAAGGACGAAGCCGCTCAGCGCCGACACGCCGTCAAGGGTTCCGGTCTTGGCGTGCAGGCGCCCGGCCGCCACCGTGCCGATCATGCGCTTGAACAAGGTGCCCGATTGGCCCGCCACGGGCAGGCCCTGGCCGATGGCGCCACTCGGGCCGCTGCGCTGCAAGGCGGCGACGATCAGATGGCAGGTGACCCGGTCACTGCGATCCAGTCCCGAGCCGTCCGCCATATGAAGGCCCTGCGTAGGCAGGCCATCAGCCGCCAGGTCGGACTGGATCACCGCCACCCCGGCTGCGGTGGTCGGGGTGTTGGCGACCTGACGGCCCAGCTCCTTGGTGATCAGCTCGGCCCCGTCGTTGTCGCTGCGGCGCAGGATCTCGTCCAGTTCGGCCGGGAGTGGGGCCGACGCCAGGTCGGTGATCTTGGCCGCGGTGGCTGGAGCGTCCCCCACCCCGGGGGTTCCGGAGACGGTGATGCCATCGGTCTGGAGCAGGGTGGTGAAGGTCGCCGCCGCCGCCTCCGCCGGCTGGGGGGCGCCCACCAAGGACGGTTTGAATGAGGCGAAACCGTCGTTGACCGATAGGGCGCTGAGCGGGCCGACCTCACCGGAGGCCAGATAACTGGGCGACCACGAGGCGACGCCCCGCAGGGTGTCGTAACGCGACTCGTCGCCCAGCACCGATCCGGTGATCTTGGTCACGCCCGCCGCCTTGACCTGGTCGGCCAGGGTGTCGAGGTTGTCGTAGATCTGGGCAGGGTATTGGAGGCTGGCCACGTACGCCGGCGTGGCCAGCAGGGGGTCGCCCCCACCCACCAGGTAGAGGTTGCCGGCCACGGTGCCGCCGGCCGGCGGGACGTCGCTCTCCACTGTGGTCACGAAGCGCTCGTCGGCCGGGAGCTTGTCGAGCGCCGCGGTGGCGGTCAGCAACTTGAGGTTGGACGCGGGGAGCACGGGCAGCGCGGGGTTGTGGTCGTAGATGGGAAGCGTCCCGGCCAGGACGACCAGGCACGTGGTGGCGGTCGATCGCTCCAGCTGCGTGTCGGCCAGGGCTGCGTCGAGGCCGACGTCGAGCTTGGACGCGGCCACGGCCATGGCCATGGCGTCAGGCACGCGGCGCAGCGAGAGGACGGGCGTGGCCAAGGGGGCGAGCGGCGTCGACTGGGCTTGGGCGGCGGGGGCGGCGGCGACCGTCGAGAGAACGTACGCAGTCAACACCACCGCTACTACCTGGGCTGAGGCACGCCTGTTGGGCACGTCGAGGCAGCGTACTGACCGCCTGTGACCGTAACCCGCGCATGGCGGCGGTGATCAGGCGGACGGTTGCAGGGCGGCCCGGAAGAACATCCGCACGTGCTCCAGGCGCTCGTCCAGTGCCTCGGCCGACAACGGGTCGCGCTCCAGCAGTATCTCCAGGAACGGGACGTCACTGAAGTAGGAGAGCAGGGCGCCGTACCCGGTGAGCAGCAGCTGGGCCGGATCGTGGCGGCGGAAGCGTCCCGCCGCCATCTCCTTGGTCAAAAAGCCCGCCGCCCGGTCCAGTTCGGGTCGCAGCACCGTAGCCAGCTCGGTGGCCAGGCGGCTGCCGCCCTCCAGGGCCTCACGGCGGAACAGGCGCACGAACTCGGGGTTCTCCCGGAAGAAGTCGAAGCTGTCGTCCAGGACGCGGTCGACCTGGGCCCACCCGTCGCGGGGCGACGAGGCGGATTTGCCGATGCGGCGGAACCAGTCGGCCAGGGCCGTCTCGAATACCTCGCGGTACAAGGCTTCCTTGGACTGGAAGTGGTACAGCAGGCTGGGGCGGCGGATGCCGACGTCCTCGGATATGTCGTTCAGCGAGGTACCGTCGTAGCCGTGCTCCGCGAAGCGCCGTAGGGCGGACGCGAGGATTGCCTCCCTGGTAGATCCGGAAGTCGGGGCGGCAGTCGTCGGTGTCGCCATATGCGCCATAGGGTACTGGCCCGCCGTTGGGAAACCACGGAAGATTGGCTCAAGCCGGGACACGGACGTGGCGATGTTCCTGCCGTGGCCCCACATCGGAGAGTGCATCGCCTGACCTGGCCGTCGCGGAGAGAACGGGACGAAGAGGGCTTTACCCTCGTCGAGTTGATGGTCGCGCTCGTGATCATCACCACCGTGCTGCTCGTTCTGGCCGCGACCACCTACACCGCCTTTGGATCGATCGGCTTCAGCCGTCAACGTGATACCGCCACCGGCTTGGCCAATCAGGCCATGGAGCAGATCAAGGCCCTGAGCTTCAACAACCTGGTGATGAGCCAGACCGACGTCAGCAGCGACTCGCTGGTGACCTGCTCGGGCTCGCCCACAGTGTGCAAGTTCAACGGCCGGACGATCCCCACGGTGTCCTCGGGCACGCTGCTCACCGCCAGCAACCCGCTCTATCCCCATGTCGTCACCAGCACGCCGCAGCTGAACAGCACCACGGCGGGACAGTCGGCCTACACCGTGTCCAGCTACGTGACCTTCGACCCGAGCGGCAACACCCAAGCCCGACTGGCCACGGTGCGCGTCACCTGGAGCCGCCCCGACGGCGGGGCAACGGCCCTGGTCCAGATCGAGAGCACCATCTTCGCCACCGGCACGGTGACACAGGGCACGGGCCACGTGTGGAGCGCCCAAGCAGTGGACAGCCCGGGAACGATCTCCATCGGACTGACGACCGGCGGCATCCTGGCCAACATCCTTGGTGGAGCCAACGTGGCCAGCCTGTCCTTCGGACCGGGGAGCGCCAACGCCACCATTGCGTCCAACGGCACAGCCTCGGCCACCAGCAGTGTTGCGGCCAGCAGCCTGCAGCTCCTCAACGGGAGTCCGATCCTTTCAACTGGAGCGACCAGCAGTTCTGCCTCGAAGGCACGCGGCTCGTCGGGCGTGAGCGCCCAGACCTCGAGTGTCGCCGACACCGGTCCACTGGCTCCCATCGCCGGACTGATCGGCCTCGATACGGCGACACTGGGCATCACGGCTACCGCGGGAATCACCAACAACACGGGAGCAGAGGCTGCCAGCTCGTCGCAAGCCAACATGGCGACCTTGGCCACGACGCCGGTCCAAACCATGCCCAACTCGTTACTCCCGTTCGCCCAGGCAGGAGTGGCCCAGACTGGACCGATCCAGCTCGGGCTGAACCTCTCCGTGCTCAGCCTTTTCGGCATCAATGTCTTCACCGCCAACATTCCAATCCTCAGCATCACGCCCTTGGGCAACGGTCAGCCCGACCTGACCACGGTGTGCCAGCAGTCCAGCTCCGGTGCGGGTTGCGCCAACGCAATCCCGGCCATATCTGGTGTTAGCCAACCGTCGTATCCCGGCGCTGCCATTTATGCCCAGGCCCAGAAGTCCTTCACCTCCATCGAGATTCTCCCCAACAGCGCCAACCCCCACAACTCGTTGCTGGACATCGAGGGATTCACATCGGCCGCATCGGCGGCAGCCGGGGTGAACGGCAGCGGCACGATCGCCAACAGCGGGCTGTCCAGCGAGTCGGCGGTCAACATTTACAGCCTGGGCAGCGGCCCATTGTCGCTTACCAGTCTGATCAACGGCACTCTCCCGCTCGCACAGAACCTATTGGAAGGGCTCCTCGGAACACTTGGCGTCACGGTGCAGCTGTCGGGCGGCACGGCGACCAATAGCGGCAACTCGGCCTTGGTCACCTCCCCGCTGTCCATCACGATCGGGCTTTCGCTGGCTGGTCTGCTCAACCTCAGCCTCGTGGTCAACCTCGGTCAGGTCTCGGCCTCGGCGAGCTACTCATGAGCCGGCTTCTCCGCAATCGGCAGCAACCGGATGAAGAGGGCTTCACCCTCCTTGAGGTGGTGGTCACCACGGCGCTGCTTCTAATTGTCGTGGCGATCCTCGGACCATTGCTCACCGGCTCCCTGACGACGTTCCAGCGCCAATCTGACCGATCGGCGGCGCTCGACCAAGGGGATCTGGTCCTGCAGCAGATTCAACATGACGTGTATGCCAGCAGCGTGATCGCGGTGGCGACATCGCCGGTCAATGCGCTCGAGCTGGTGGGAGTTCTTCCCAATACTAGTGACACGACGAGCTGCATCGAATATCGGATGACGTCGGGAGCGGCGCCATCGGCGATCGCGCTCCAGCGTCAGGTATGGACGCCCGCGCACGACGCGAGCACGACCGGTTGGCAGACCCTGCTAACGCCGCTGCAGCTCAACGGCACAGGCCAGACGGCCGGCTATGTGATTCCCAATCCGGCGGGGGCGACGCCCTTCACCAGTGCCGGTAGCAACGGGCAAAGTGTGAATATCAACCTCCAGGTTCAAAGCGGTACGTCAACGGTCAACGCCTTGACGACGACGGCGACGGGCGTGATCGCCAACTCGGGCGGCTCCTCGTCGGCGGCAACGACATGGACGGGCGAGTGCGCACCGTGACCCGCCACCTCCATCCGATTGGGCGTGGTGACGAGCAGGGCATGGCCATGATCATGGCCATGTTGATCATGCTCATCTGCACCGTCGTGGTGACTGCCTCGCTCGCCTTAGCGGTGCACTCCAACGGGCAGAGCGCCGATCAGCGCAACCTGACCGCCGCCCTCCATGCGGCCGATTACGGCCTCCAGGAAGAGCTGGCGAGCCTGGCGGGACAACCGTCTTCCGGCGGTGCCAGTTGCACGCCCATCGACAGCGGGACGGCGACCCTGCTGCCCAATACGTCACTTCCGGCGCAATGGTTCTCCGTCTCGTTGCCGAGCTGCTCAACCAGCTCGCTCACCCGCACGATCATCTCGACTGGTTACGCGTTGGGTGACGGCTCGTCGCCCGCTACCACGCCGCCCAGCACATCACAGGCTCGCACCGTCGTGTCCCACGTCACGCTGCAACCCGCTGGTGCCCTCAGCAACGGCGGTTATGGGTTTCCCGACGCCGTCCTTTCGTTCGGCGCCCTGACAGCAACGAGTAGCGCGGCACTCACCGTCAATCCCCTGGCCGGCTACGCCACGTCGATCCGTGCCGACGGTGCCATCAGCTTGGCGGGCGGGCAGATCGGTACATCGCTTTCCTCCTGGAGCAGCATCGCCCTGAGCAACGTCAATCCCGTGACCGGAAATATTTCGAGCAGCGGGGCCGTGGGTCTGTCGAATACGACCGTCGTCAATGGCAACGTCGTCGGCGCCAGCGTCTCGCAGGACGGCACTTCGACGGTCTCTGGAACAGTCCGTAGTGGCGTCACCACACTGCCCGTGCAGCCGCCCGCACCGACGTTCGGTTATCTCCAATCTGATTGGACCACCCTGACCGGTGCGGGCGCGGCTTCCCTCAGCTGCCCCGCCAGTAGCACGCTCACCGGGCTCTACTACTTCACGTCGTTGTCGTGCGGCATGACGCCGACCGCCATCGCGACCGGTGCTGTAGCCGTCATCGACAACTCAGGCAATATGAACATCACCATCCCGGCCTTTCCCGGTCCCGGACCGACCCAGCTCTACCTGATCGCCCCGAACGGCAACATCAGCATTACGAGTAACGGTGCCGCCGGGGTCCAGGTGTTCGCTTATGCGTCCGGAACGCTCAGCGTCTCCGGGACGATCGTCGGTCAGTTGGTCGGTGGCAGCGTGTCGACAACTGCGGCAACCACTCTGGATGCCCAGCTGGTCAGCACCACGACGGCGGCAGGGGCAGTCGACTTCCCGCCTGACTTCGCCTTCCCGACGCCCGCGCCCAACCCGGCCCCCACCGGTTTCGTGCCTCAGATCTCCGACGAGTACCTGTGCCCCGAGGGTGTCACCACGGCCTGCTAGTCGACTGCGCATCGGCCCAAGTTGCCTACTGACTGGTAGGTAGGTACGGTGGGATCGTGCCCTCATTCGTCCTCGCGATCCTCGCCGGGCTGGCGGTGTGCCAGCTGGCCCTTTTTCTCACCACCGTCTACCTCCACCGGACCCTGTCGCACCGGGCGCTGACGCTGAGGCCGGCGGCGGCCATGGCTTGCCGGATCGTGCTGTGGATCACAACGGGGATCGAGCCTCGCCAGTGGGTTGCCGTTCATCGCAAGCATCACGCCCACACCGACGTGGAGGGTGACCCCCACTCCCCCGTGCTGCGGGGCTACGCCGCTGTGCAGTTCGGCAACGTCGGCATGTACCGCAAGGTGGCCAAGGACCCGACGACGGTCGCCCGCTACGCCCGTGACATCCCACAGGACCGGTGGGACCGCTGGTTCTTCAACCACGCCTTGCTCGGCGTGTCCATCGGCATCGGCATCCTCTGCCTCATATTCGGGTGGCAGCTCGGCCTGCTGGCGGCGGCCGTTCACACCGTCTCCTATCTCTTGCTGAACAGCGCCATCAACGCCATGGGCCATCGTTACGGCACTCGCCCGTACAGCGGGTACGCCACCAACAGCCAGTGGCTGGCCTGCGTGACCGCGGGCGAGGGGCTGCACAGCAACCACCACGCCGCCCCCACCTCGGCCAAGCTCGCATTGGCCCGGCACGAGTTCGATCCCGCGTGGCCCGCCATCAGCGTGGCTCGCCGCTTCGGCTGGCTGACCGTCCGCCACGAGAAGCCCCGCTTCGCCGCCCAGGACCCCGAGCGAACCAAGGTCGCGGCGTAGGTGCCTCCCGTCCTTAGTTGAGAGCGCAACTGGGCGAGGTTTGGGGCTTCGGGCGTGTGAAACGGCTGTTTTTGGGACTCAGGCACGCCCAGAGCCCCAGACCTCGCCCGGTTTGCAATGCAAAGTCCGCTCGGGCGGCCGTGCAGGAACGGAAACCCCGGGGCTGGTCCAAACACCAAGAGCAGGGCGGGAGTAGCCTGCAAAGTCCGATGGATATCGTTTCCGCTTTGTTTGCCGAGAACATCAACCTGCGGCCGGTTGCGGGGCCTTCGACCCGCATCGACCTGACCGGGATCATGTTCTCCCTGCCTGCCCCGACGCCGCCCCCGGTCACGGTGCAGCCTCATCTCATCGTGTTGGTCCGCTGCCGGCCCAACGAAGCGGGCCAGGGGATCCTCGAGGTGACCTTCACCCAGGGCACCGACGCGGGCGGTGAGGAGATTGCCCGCAACGTCTCCCCGTTCAACGTCGAGCCGGGCAAGTTCACATACCGCCTGGTGCGAGCCGAGTTGACCTTCAAGGAGTACGGCACCATCGAGGCCCACTGCCGCCTGGTCCCCAACGGGACTGTGACAACCGTCCCCCTCACGCTGCTGCCGGTCGTCTGAGCCACTCCCCTATGCGCTTCGCCTCCAGCCTGTCGACGCACCCGATCACGGCGCACGCCACAGGCGAGGTGATCGGCCAAGTCATCGAGCAGGTGGGCCGCTACCCCGACCTGGCGGTTCTGTTCGTGACCCGACCCCACGCCGGGGCGCTGGACGAGGCGGCCGAGGCGGTGTCGCGCCTGCTTGAGCCGACCCTCCTCATCGGGTGCGCCGCCGAGTCAGTGGTGGGCAACCAACGCGAGATCGAGCAGGCACCGGGCGTGAGCCTGTGGGCCGGTCTCACGGGACCCATCGCCCCGGTGCGCCTGTGGGCCGAGTACGAGCCGAGCGACGCGCAACAGCCCAGCGACGCACAACAGCCCAGCGGCCCACAAGGGCCCAGCGACGCACAAGACGCCAACCGAGGGCGGACCGACGACGATGAGCCACGAGGCCGGGAACTGACGCCCGTCATTGCAGGCTGGCCCGACGAAATCACCTTCCAGCCTCAAGCCCTGTTGCTGCTGGCCGACCCATTCACGTTCCCGGTGGACTTACTCCTGCAAGGCTTGGCGGGCGACTTCCCGGGGCTGCCAGTGCTGGGCGGCATGGCCTCGGCCGCCCAACGCCCCGGAGGCAACCGGCTCGTGCTCAATAACTCGGTCTTCACCGACGGCGCGGTTGGGGCGCTCATTGGTCCCGGCGTCAGCGTGTCCACCGTGGTCTCCCAGGGTTGCCGCCCCATCGGACGACCACTCACGGTGACCCGGTCCGAGGGCAACGTCATTTACCAGCTGGGGGGTCAACCTGCCTTGCACCGGCTCCTGCAGATGGCCAAGGACGGCATGTCGGAACGCGATGTGCAGCTGATCAACCAGGGCCTTCACATGGGCGTGGTGATCGACGAGCACAAGGTGGAGTTCGGGCGCGGCGACTTCCTGATCCGCAACGTAATCGGTGCCGACCGATCCAATGGGGCGATCGCCATCGCGGAGGTGGTGGAAGTGGGCACGACGGTCCAGTTCCACGTGCGCGATGCGGAAGCGGCCGATGAGGAGCTGCGGGCGCTGTTGACCGACCGGCGGGCCGACGGGGTGCTGTTGTTCACCTGCAATGGCCGCGGGTCGCGGCTGTTCGACAAGCCCGATCACGACGCCGGGGTCATCGGCGACCTGCTGGGTGACCCGCCCGTTTCGGGGTTCTTCGCTGCGGGCGAGCTGGGGCCGGTGGGTGGGCGCAACTTCGTGCACGGGTTCACCGCCTCCATGGCCCTGTTCACCGACGACAGCGGCACCGCCTCGTTGGGCGAAGTAGTCGAAGACGTGGCGACGGCCGCCATCTCCGACCCCGACAGAGACCCCGGCAGAGAGTTCGACAGAGAGCTCGTGAGAGAGCTCGACAGAGAGCCCGAGCCCGGGCCGGAGAGAGAGCTCGACGCACAGAACGACCCGGCGTAGCCGCCAGCCTTACGGCGAAACGGCGGCGCACCACAGGCTCGGTGGACGTGTCACCATAGGTAGGGGTGATTGTGACCCACCACAGGAGTCCCCCTGCTGG
>Ga0302324_100026117_pt1 | contig 11176 bp, 13 predicted proteins | sample Palsa_T0_1_FD_201949 | JGI IMG/M metagenome (GOLD analysis project Ga0302324, IMG submission 201949) | Peat permafrost microbial communities from Stordalen Mire near Abisko, Sweden - Palsa_T0_1 | ecosystem: Environmental > Terrestrial > Soil > Palsa > Peat permafrost | place: Sweden: Abisko... | reverse complement strand
CGGCGTCCTGGCCCTGTTCGGCGCCATCGGCATGCTGTTCATCCTGCCCTGGCTCGACAGGTCCAAGGTGCGCTCGATGCGCTATCGTCCGACCGCAAGGATCTATTTCTTCATCTGGATCGTCGCCGTGCTGGCGCTGGGCTGGTGCGGGTCGCAGGAGCCGGACGGAGTGGTGATCCCAGGATCGCCCGGCCCGCAGTTCCTGGACTACCCCATCAACAGCGTCACCTGGCTGAGCCGGATCACGGGCTTCTACTATTTCTTGTATTTCCTCGTGATCACCCCAGTCCTCAGTTTCGTCGAAAAGACCCTGCCGGTGCCCGACAGTCTCTACACGCCGGTGCTGGGCCATTCCGAAGCGGCCGGGGCCGCTCTGCAGCCCGTGGAAGGCTGAACCGGCATGCGGGCAGTTCTTCTGTCGTTGGCGGTGTTGGCGACTTTCATGATGCGGACGCCGTCCGCTGTGGCGGCGACAACCCAGGCTTCGCTCGCGGATGTTCATTGGTCATTCGAAGGCCCGTTCGGCCAATACGACCAGGAGCAGCTCCAGCGCGGCTACAAGGTCTACCGCGAAGTCTGCTCGTCATGCCACTCGATGACCATGGTCGCCTTTCGCAACCTCGGCGATCCGGGAGGGCCGTTCTGGGATCCAAAGTATCCCAACCCGAACGACAATCCTGTCGTCAAGACGATCGCCAAGGACTACCAGATCGCCACGATCGACGGCGACACCGGCGATCCCGCCAAGAGGCCCGGAACCAGCGCCGACTACTTTCCTTCACCCTATCCCAACGATGTCGCCGGCCGGGCCGCCAATGGCGGCGCTCTGCCGCCGGACATGTCGCTTCTGGCCAAGGCCAGGGAAGGAGGAGCGGCCTACATCTATTCGATCGTTACCGCTGACGGGACTAATCCGCCCGCCGGCCTGACCGTGCCCCCCGGAAAATACTACGATCCTGAACTTCCCGGCGATGTCAGCAGCTACTGGAAGGGCGATCCGAACAAGGTTCCCGTCGGCAGCTTCATCGCCATGCCGCCCCCGCTCGCTCCGGGCAAGGTGACTTTCGACGACAAGACTCGCTCCACCGTTCTCCAGGAGGCCAAGGACGTCGCCGCATTCCTCGAATGGGCGTCGGATCCGAAGATGGAGGAGCGCAAGCAGACGGGACTATCGGTGCTGATATTCCTCCTGATCTTCACCGGCCTTCTCTACGGGAGCTACCGCACGATCTGGCGCCCCGTCGGGCACTAAGGCCGCTGTCGGGGCCAGTTCGAGTCGACCGCTCCGCGCGTCGAGGGTCAGATCGTACTGAGACCAGACGGCATCGCCGATGGCGCCGGCGAGCTCCGGCGATGGGCTTGGATCCATCAAGCCCGCGGGAGTCTGCTCGAAGAGCCGGCCGCCGAGCGAGAGGGCGCGCAAGCGCGCCGGAGGATCGGATCGGGAGGCGGCGTCGACGCTGGCCGGACGGCGGGAAAGTTCGGCGCCCGCGACCCGTACGCCTCGCGATGCCGTGTCGATGGCGAAGAAGCCGCTCTCGCAGCGATGGTTGTCGCAAACCGAGGCCCGAACCGCCGGGACGTCTGCGATCCAGCGAACGGCCAGGCTCGTGGTTCCCGACGGTGGGCGCACGGTTCGCCGGCGCAGCATCACCCGACAAGGCGAGAAGCCGATCTCGATGACATGCCGCCGGGCGATATCGGCGCCCAGAACCCCGGCGATGCTGGTCACGAACGGTTGTGAGCGAGCGTCGAGATCCTCGACCTGCATGGCAAAGTCGTCGATCGTCACGCCCGCGAGCGCCAGATCGCCGCGAGGGGTCGTAGCCACGATGCCGTGCGCCTGCGCCATCGTCGCATGAAGCTGGCTGTGGGGAGTGGAGAGATCGAGAATGAAGTCGCCGGCGATGTCGGCGAACGCCGCCGGAACCACCACGGCGCCGTGCTCGAACCAGCACTTGGCCTCTCCGGCGCGGGTCGCGCCGGCCGCCAGGACACCCACGACCACGGCGACAAGGCTAGCGGCGAAACGCATCGGCCGCACGATAGCCAAGGCGAGGCCGCTCGGCGATAAGGAGCGTGTTTTCAGACGGAATTGGGCGGACGATGGCGGGCTGGGTGCTGGGGGTGATCGGCGGATCCGGCCTCTATGAGATCGACGGGCTGAAAGAGGCGGCCTGGGTCAAAGTCGAGAGCAGCTTCGGCGAGCCTTCCGACGCCATCCTTCACGGTCGGCTCGGCGATGCGAGCCTGCGATTTCTGCCCCGTCATGGAAGAGGCCACAAGTTGCCGCCCACTGCGGTTAACGCGCGGGCCAACATCGATGCCCTCAAGAGGGCCGGCTGCACCGATGTGCTTTCTCTCTCGGCCGTGGGCTCGCTGCGAGAGTCGCTGGCGCCAGGCGATTTCGTGGTCGTGGATCAGTTCATCGATCGCACGTTCGCCCGTGAAAAGAGCTTCTTCGGCCCCGGGCTGGCGGCCCACGTCTCCATGGCCGAACCGGTCTGTCCGCGGCTCTCGTCCTTCGCGGTTCAGGCGGCGATCTCGGCGGGCGCAAGGGTGGTGGACGGGGGTTGCTATCTGGCGATGGAAGGGCCCCAGTTCTCCACCAAGGCGGAAAGCGCCCTCTATCGTTCATGGGGATGTGATGTCATCGGCATGACCAACATGCCCGAAGCCAAACTGGCGCGAGAAGCCGAGCTGCCTTACGCCTCGGTGGCGATGGTGACCGACTATGACTGCTGGCACGAGGAGTTCTCACACGTGGAGGTGAGCCAGATCATCGCCGTTCTCGGTGACAACGCCGCCAAGGCGCGGGAGCTCATCGCCCACCTCGCCCGGGCCCTACCTCCGATCCGCCCGCCCTCGGCGATAGACACCTGCCTGGACGGCGCGATGATAACTTCGCCGGCGGCGAGAGATCCGTCCATGATCAACGCGCTATCCGCGGTGGCTGGGCGGGCGCTCGCGGTTTCGAAGCGATAGGGCCGCCACAGTGGACCTCGCCCAATCGATCCGCACGATTCCCGACTATCCCAAGCCCGGGATCATGTTCCGGGACATCACCACTCTGCTCGGCGATGCGCGCGCTTTCCGCCAGACGGTGGACGCGCTGGTCGAGCCGTTCGCCGGCATGGAGATCGGCAAGGTCGCCGGCATCGAGGCGCGAGGCTTCATCCTCGGTGGCGCTATCGCCCACCAACTGCGTGCCGGGTTCGTTCCGCTGCGCAAGAGGGGCAAGCTTCCCCATCACACCCGGGCTGTCGAATACGCGCTCGAGTACGGCTCGGACGTCATGGAGATGCATCTGGACGCCATCCTCGAGGATGAGCGGGTGATGCTCGTCGACGACCTCATCGCCACCGGCGGCACGGCCCTGGCCGCCGTGAGCCTCCTGACTCAGGCCAAGGCATGCATCGTCGCCGCCGCCTTCGTCATCGATCTTCCCGAGCTTGGAGGAGCGAACCGGCTGCGGGCGACCGGGGTGCCCGTGCAGGCTCTGGTCGCCTTCGAAGGCGAATAGTCCTTTTTCTGGCCGCACGCGGGCGCCACGGTTGCCGCCATGGCTGTGACGGCGAGTTGGCGACTGTTCCGCCGCATGCAGGACTGCGCGGCGGCGGCCGCGAGCCTCATCTACGCCGTGGCGGTGATCAACGCCTGGCGCCTGCTCCCGGGCCCCAATACACTGAAGGTAGAGCGAACGCTGCTCTTCCCCGGCCTGTTCCTCATCGCTTCGTTCGCGGCCATTCTGCTCGTTCCGGCGCTGAGGTCGCGGCTCTCGCGGCACTTGTGGGTGAGCTTTTTGACCGGTTTCGGCCAAAGCGTCATTTCGGTCCTGGCGGGGATAGGCGTGCTGGCGGCGGCCGCGGCCTTCATCTTCTGGCAGACGTGGAGCGCGGCCCATGGTGGTCGCTACCCGGCGGGCGCCTTCTCGGGCTACGGAGCCGGGATCGGCCTGCTTCTGGCGCAGACCATTCTCGTGCGCCGCCTCGAACGCGATCCCGCCATCAGAGCCCAGATCGAGGCGCCTCCCAGCCCCTAGCCGATCAGATTTCGCCCCGGCCCCCGCCGTTCAGGGCGAAGAGTTGCAGGGTGCGCAGGCGCGCCAGGCGGGCGGCGTCGGGCTGATAGTCGGGTCCGCGATCGGAGACGAAGCCGTGCCCGGCGTCGTAGAGATGAATGGGGATGTCGGGGTAGGCGGCGCCGATCGTCTCTGCCATTTTTGTGGGTATGCTCGCGTCGCGCCGGCCAAAGTGGAGAATGATCGGGCAGCGCGGCGCCTCGGCGAGAAGCTCGGGAATCCGGCGGCCGTAGAAACTCGAAACGGCCGTCACGCCAGGGCAGCGGCAAGCCGCCAGCCACGCCGCCGTTCCCCCCCAGCAATAGCCGACGACGAAGACCGGCGGCGCCAAGGCCGCAACCGCCGCATCGAGATCGGACGCTGCCTGATCCCAGGGCGTGGCTTCCGAGAAGCGGCGCGCCTTTTCCACGCTTGCCGCGTCGTATCCGACCTCGAAATGGTCCTCGAAGCGGTCGAAGAGGGAAGGGGCGAGGGTCTCGTAGCCGTCGGCGGCATAGCCGTCGGCCAGGGTGCGGATGTGTTGGGTGACGCCAAAGATCTCCTGGATCAGCACCAGACCGCCGCGCCGGGCATCCTGAGCATCGGCGCGATAGGCGCTCAGTAGGAAGCCGTCGAGAGGACTCTCGAGACTGATCTCCGCGCCCAACGTCAGCCTAGCCGCCGAAGAGCTCGAGCGTGCGCCGGCGGGCCAGCTCGGCGCTCGCGGAGGCGTGGCGGGCCGGATCCTCGTTGTTGAAGCCGTGGCCGGCGTCGTCATAGATGTAGACCGGCACTTCCGGGTTGGCCGTCTGCACCGCCGCCTTCACCTCGTCTGCGGGGATGCCGGAGTCGAGCCGGCCCAGGTGGACCGCGGTCGGACACTTGGGCTTCAGGGTGGCATTCGCCTGGACCATGCTGCCGTAATAGCTCGAGGCGCCGGAGAACCCGTCCAGGCGGCCGGCGGCGAGCCACGCCAGCGATCCGCCGTAACAGTAACCGACGACGAACACCTTGCCCCCGGAAGCGGCCAAAGCGTCGCGGCAGGCGGCGATGTCGGCGAGCGCCTGGTCGATTGGCGTTCCCCGGGCGTGGCCGATTCCGGCGGCCATGCCGGCCTGGTCGTGGCCGGCGAGGAAGCCCGGCTCGCGCCGGTCGTACAGCGACGGCGCGATCGCTTCGAAGCCGAGGGTAGCCCAGCGATCGACGTCGCGGCGGACATGCTCGTCGATGCCGAAGATCTCCTGGATGACGACGACGCCACCCTTACGGGCGCCGGTGGGAGAAGCATGGTAGGCGGCTAATTCGAAGCCATCGTCGGCTTCGCTCTTGATCTTGATCATCTCGCCCATTTCGCGCGTCCGTCCTCTTCCCGTGATCTTCAGGGTCGGGGTAGCGCGGAAGGCGAGGGCCGTCCACGTCGACGGTGTGGGAGATCGCCGACAGGCGTTGAGAACCAGCCGAAGATCAGACGTTGAAGCGGAAGTTCATGACGTCGCCGTCGCGGACGACGTAGTCCTTGCCCTCCGAGCGCATCTTGCCGGCCTCGCGCGCGCCTGCTTCGCCGCCCAGCCGTACATAGTCCTCGAAGGCGATGGTCTCGGCGCGGATGAAACCCTTCTCGAAATCGGTGTGTATGACACCAGCCGCCTGAGGGCCGGTGGCGCCGACGGGAATGGTCCAGGCGCGAGTCTCCTTGGGGCCGGCGGTGAAGTAGGTTCGCAGGCCGAGCAGGGCGTAGGCCTCGTGGATCAGCCGGTCGAGTCCCGGCTCGGCTAGGCCCATGGCGTGGAGGAATTCCGCTCGCTCCTCAGGATCGAGGCCGGCCAGTTCGCTTTCGATCTTGGCCGAGATAACGACGGCTTTGGCCTTATCCTGAGCGGCGCGTTGGACGACGGCGTCCGAGAGGGCATTGCCGCCGGCCGCCGAGACCTCGTCGACGTTACACACATAGAGCGCCGGCTTGGCAGTGAGCAGCTGGAGCATCCGCCAGGTCCGGACCTCGTCGTCCCCGATCTTCACGACCCGCGCCGGCCGACCGGCCTCCAGTTCGCCAAGGGCGCGCTGGGCGAGGGCGAGCATCGACAGGGATTCCTTGTCGCCGCCCTTGGCGCGCTTTTCCAACGCCGTCAGGCGTTTGGTCAGGCTGTCGAGGTCGGCGAGCATCAGTTCGGTCTCGATGATCGTCAGGTCATCGAGCGGATCGACGCGGCCTTCGACGTGGACCACATCGGTATCCTCGAAACAGCGTGCGACCAGGGCGATGGCGTCGCAGTCGCGGATGTGGGCGAGAAACTGGTTGCCCAGGCCCTCCCCCTGCGATGCCCCGCGCACAAGGCCGGCGATGTCGACGAAGGTGATCCGCGCCGGAATGATCTCCTTGGAATGGGCGATCGCCGCCAGGGCCTCGAGCCGCGGCTCGGGCACCGCGACTTCGCCGACATTGGGATCGATGGTGCAGAACGGATAGTTGGCCGCCTGGGCGGCGGCGGTCTGGGTGAGGGCGTTGAAGAGCGTGGACTTGCCGACATTGGGCAGGCCGACGATGCCGACTTTCAGGGCCATGAGGGGCCAGCCTCGCGCCCGGAAAGCGCACGCGCCGCCATGTCTCGCCATTCCCGAGCTTCTTTTCGGAACCGCGGGTTCGCTTTGGCGACATGGGTGTCCATCTCGGTAACGATCTCCCGTGCCTCGGCGCGCCGGCCGGTGTGGGCGAGGAAGGCGGCGTATCGCGCCAGACCCTCCAGTCCCGGCAGACGGCCGGCCGCCCACTGGTAGGCGGTCTCGGCCTCGTCGAAGCGCCCCAGCCCTTCGTAGATCCGCCCAAGAGTCATGGCGGCGGCTGGCGTTCGGCCGCGCTCTTCTTCACCCAGCCGGTCCATCAGCGGCAGCGCCTCGGCGAACCGGCCAAGTTCCGCAAGCGCGCTGGCGCGCCCCAGCAGCAGGACCGGATCCTCGCTATGAATGCCGTGGGCGGCCTCCGCGTAGAGGGCTTCGGCTTCGGCGTGGCGACCCAGCGCGGCCGCCGCCTTGGCCAGGCGGATCTTGTTGCTGACCGAGGGCGCCTCTTCGCAGGCGGTCTTGGCCTGGCGATATTCGCGGCCGGGGTCGAGGGTTTCGCGGGCGCTCCTGCCAATCCGCCGGGCGGTCGGGCCGCGCATGAGGTCGGGGGCGACCACGGCGGCCAGATAGACGATCCCGCCGAGCGGCTGGAGCATGAGGATGATCAGCAGCCAATACATGGCCTGGCCGGTGCGCACGACGTGCACGCACAGGGCGATTGAGAACAGCAGAGAAAGGCCGAACGCCGGCAGCATGGCATCGTCTTCCTTGGGGAGAGCGGGCGCCTATCCCACGTGGCGATTTGACCGGTCAATCGCCAGATCGGGCCGCCGCCCGGGGGTCCAGCTTGGGCGCCGGGGCGAGGCGAAGCACCTCGGCCTGATAGCGCTCGTCCTCGCCGGTCGCCAGCAACGGCGCGGCGCGAGCGCAGGCATCGATGAGGGAGGTGAGCCAGGGTCGGTCGGCCTTGGCGAAGTCGGAGAGCACATAATCGTGGACTAGATCCTTGTGGCCTGGATGGCCCGTGCCTATCCGGGCGCGGCGGAAATCTGGGCCGATGCGCGAGGCGATCGACCTGATGCCGTTGTTGCCGGCCGCTCCGCCGCCGATCTTCATCCGGAAGCGACCGGGCGCGAGGTCGATCTCGTCATAGAAGACGACGACCGAGGATGGCTCCAGTTTGAAGAACCGCATCGCTTCGGCGACCGCCCGGCCGCTCTCGTTGTAGAAGGTCTGGGGTTTCAGGATCAGGATCCGGACCGCCTCCTCGCCGGTCTCGATCCTGCCTTGCCGGGCAAGACCCGAGAAGCGGTAGCGCTCGGCGGAAAAATCCCACTGCCTGGCGATGGCATCGACCGTCGCCCAGCCGACGTTATGGCGGTTGTGAGCATATTGCGGACCGGGATTGCCCAGGCCGGCCAGGATGATCATGCCCGCTCGCCTTTAGGCCAGGCAGCAGCCCAAAGGCCTCAGGTCTCGGCTTCGGGCTCGACGACTTCCGCCTCTTCCTCGGTCGGCGCCGCTTCCTCCGCCTCCTCTTCCTGCAGCGCCGAGGAGGTGGCGATGGAAGCGACCGTGCTGTCGCGATGATAGGCCGTGATCTCCACGCCCTCGGGCAAGGGGACATCGGCGGCGCGGACGCCATCGCCGATGTCTAGGCCAGTCAGGTCGATCACCAGTTCCTCGGGAATCTGGTCGGCCGGCGCCATGATCTCGAGTTCGTGGAGATTGACGTTGAGAGCGCCGCCACGCTTGAGGCCGGGCGAGGCTTCATGATTGCGGAAATGCACCGGCACCGAGATGCGAATGAGCTGGTGGGCCTCGACGCGATAGAGGTCGAAATGCACCGGAATATCGGTAACCGGGTGGAACTGGATATCCTTGGCGATGACCGGCTGGGTCTCGGCGCCGTACTTCAGCGTCACCAGGTGGCCCAGCAGCTTTCCTGTTCCCAGCGCCTTGGTGAACTCGGCGGTCTTCACCGCGATCGGCACGGGACCTTGATCGCCTCCGTAGAGAATGCCGGGCACCTGGCCAGTTCGCCGCGCGGCGCGCGCGCCGCCGCCGCCGGTCCTCTGGCGCACGTCGACGTTGAGGACGATGTCGGCCATTTCGAGTCGCCTTCGAGAAAAACAAAAGCGCCGCGCGAGGCCAGCCGCGCACGGCGTTTGGGGGTCAGAGCGAGGCGGCTAGATACACTTCGGCGCCCACAGGGGCAAGATGACGAAGGAGCGTCGGCTCAACCGCTGTGGCGCACACCGCGCGCGGCGACGGCGGGCGCGGCCGATTGAGGCGGTGGGTCGGCGGGCAGGGCCAAGCCGGCGCTCTTGACCAGGCATGAGGCGGTGTCCTGCATGATGTGCTGCCCCATGCAGAAGATGTCCTCATAGTGCGGTTTGGAGACGGCCAGGCATTGGAAGAGATTGAGTTTGGCCATGCTCAGGCAGGAGTCGGTGTTCTCCTCATCGGTCAGGTAGGTCAGGCGATCGTAAGCCTCGTCGTTCGCTTCGCCGAGGGCCGCGACGGCCGCCAGCTGGAGGGCGCGGGCGACAAGCGGCGTGTAGGGAGGCGGAGCGGCCGAAGCGCTGATGGGCATGGGCGCGGCGCCGCTGGCGGCCTGTTCCAGAGCGTTGACCCGATCGGCGGCGGGATCACTGGGTGTCGCCGAAGAGGCCTTGACGGCCGCCAGTCGGCCCTCGCGATCGACGATCTCCTCCTTGGACCAGGCCTGATGCTGAACATCGTAAGCGGACTGCTTGACCGCCTTGCTGGCCACGTAGAGGCGAAGCGCTGGGGCCCCCAGGGCCTGCTCGGCGAGCCCCGCCGCGACGTCCGACCCCTTGAAGATGAAGACGTAGGCGGGATTGGAGATGAGATCGTTGACCATCTGGCGCCGGTTTTCCGGCGTCGATCCGGCCGCTCGCAGGTCGGCGACGAAGGCCGGCGCCTGGAGCGCGGCGATCGCGGCGTAGGTCACCTCACCCCTGATCAGGGACTTGGGCTCGTAGGCGGCGCTGGTTTTCAGCGCCTGGGCCACCGAGGCGCCGCTCTGGAAACCCGGAGAGATGGAAGAAGCCCGCTGGAGGTAAGCCTCGTAGGCGGCGGCATCGGCCACCAGTCGGGCGGGCAAGGCCACCGGCCCGGGCGGTGGCGCGGGCGGCGGCGGTGGCGGGGCGACGACTTGCGGCGGGTTCTTGGAGTGGGCGGAAGAATCCATCACCGGCAGGGCGATGGCGGCCGAGACGAGCGTCGCCGCCAAGCCGCCGCGCGCAAGAACCTTCCAATTCATGGTCACCGACCCTCCCAAACACCGCCGTCGGAGCCGTTGCGCCGCCGAGTAGGCGAGAATGTGACACCGGAATCTTAATCGCGAGCAACCAAGCTCAGTCAAACAGCTTGGATACCGATTCCTCATTGGCGATGCGGCGAATAGCCTCACCGATAATGCGCGCGCAGCTGACAACGCGGATCTTTCCCTTCGGTCCGACGCGCGGATCGGGCTCGATGGTATCGGTGACCACGAGTTCCTTCAGCGCCGAGGCGTTCACGCGCTCGATCGCCGCGCCGAGCAGGACACCATGGGTAATGTAGGCGGAGACCTCCGCGGCGCCGGCTTCGCACAGGGCCTGGGCGGCGCTGCAGAGGGTCGAGGCCGAATCGACGATGTCGTCAACGATGATCAGCCGGCGGCCGGCGACATCGCCGATGATATTGGCGACCTCGGTTACGCCCGGGCCTTTGCGGCGCTTGTCGACGATCGCCAGCTCCGCGTTCAGCCGGCTCGCCAGGGTAAGGGCGCGGATCACTCCGCCGACGTCGGGGGAAACGATCAGAAGCTCTTCGGTATTCGAATAGCGGCGCTCGATATCGGCCGCCATCGTCGGCGCGGCCTGAAGGTTGTCCGTGGGGATGTCGAAGAATCCCTGGATCTGCCCCGAATGGAGATCCATGGTGAGGACCCGATCAGCCCCGGCGCGGGTGATGAGATTGGCCACCAGCTTGGCCGAGATCGGCGTGCGGCCCTCGGTCTTCCGATCCTGACGGGCGTAGCCGAAATAGGGAGTCACCGCCGTGATTCGTCTGGCCGATGCGCGCTTGAGCGCGTCGATGCAGACGAGCAGCTCCATCAGATTGTCGTTGGCAGGATAGGAGGTCGACTGGATGATGAAGACATCCTCGCCGCGGACATTTTCGTCGATGGTGACTCGCGCCTCGTTGTCGGCGAAGCGCTTGACCTGCGCCTGGGTCAGGGGCGTTCCCAGCGATTTCGCGATCGCTTCGGCCAGGGGGCGGTTGGAGTTTCCGGCCAGCAGCTTCATATGGCCTCGCCCCGTCCCGGCTTGGTGGTCGGCGGGGTGCTTCTAACAGCGCCCGGCCGCTGGGCAAACCCCGGTCCGTGGCATAAGGCACGTTTGCGCGGGCGGGACGTTAAACGAGGTTCGATTGTCACTGGAAGTGAGGCGCTGATGTCGAAGATGGCGATCCTTGCCGGCCTGGCGGCGGCAGCGAGCCTGTGCGTCGCGGCCGATCGTTTCCCGGTGAGCGCCGCGTTCGGCA
>Ga0302324_100026116_pt1 | contig 11177 bp, 11 predicted proteins | sample Palsa_T0_1_FD_201949 | JGI IMG/M metagenome (GOLD analysis project Ga0302324, IMG submission 201949) | Peat permafrost microbial communities from Stordalen Mire near Abisko, Sweden - Palsa_T0_1 | ecosystem: Environmental > Terrestrial > Soil > Palsa > Peat permafrost | place: Sweden: Abisko... | reverse complement strand
CTCGGTCGATGGAGTCGACGGCTCTGTACCGTATAGTGGACATACTGTCTACTATACCGGATTTCCTGATGCAACTGTCAAGACGGCGGTCAGCCGCTTCGATTACCCAGATAGCAATACGCGACGTAAACAAGCAGGATCGAGGCGGCTGAGACCTCCGCAAATATGGTGGCGTTCATCGCGAGTGTGTGCGCTCGGATTGGCGCGACTACGTAGTGATCCAGCCCGCCAAATCCCAGCAGCGCGTAGAGTGCGATAACGAGGAGACCAATCGTCCGGGAGACTCTCCGGTACAGCCAATAACCCAGCACGCCAATCACTGCGATTCCGCCTAAAGAGACATAGACTCCAAATGGCGTAATCCGCGTGGGTAAGTTTGGATAAGCACTGATGTATAGGGCGTTGTGAACAAAATGAAGCACGCTGGTGACGCCATAGAGGATCATGAGTCGCAGCAAAATGCGCGGATGATCCATTGGAGATAATCCCCGGGTAGATCGGCTCCAAGCCGGTAATCCGCTGGTTGTGTTCGACGCCATAATAACCGCAAAGCGGATCAGAACCTGATCGTTGCCTCCCCCCTAGCTCACCCTCAGCGATCAGCAACCAGAATAGAGTCGGCCAATTACTCAGTTGCCGACATTTTCTCTCAGGAGTGGAGATTTCTAGTAATTGCGGCGGCCAAGCCACTCGAGCGATAACCCTCGGTGAAGGCCTTAATCGGCAACCGCGCTGTGAAGATCGTACCCGTACCCTGACTCGAAACTACTGAAATCGTGCCCCCATGCGCGCGAACTATCTGGGAGCAGATATGGAGCCCCAGCCCCAAACCTTGCCGATCCCCCGCCGTGGAGCGTCTCCAAAAAGGCGCGAATATCTTGTCAATACTGTCTGGTGCAATTGGATCACCATCGTTCGAAACACTCAGAACTAGCTCATCTTCAACAGTCGCGGCAGTGAAGATCACTGGGCTATCCGCTGAACCATGTGTCAGTGCATTGGCCAAAAGATTTGATGCTAGCTGTTGAATGCGGCCAATGTCGCAATTCACCCTTCCCGTAATGTGTATGTCACTTCTGACGTCGCGATCGGGTTGCGCATCCTGAAGCTCCCTGACGATGGCACTCAGGTAGATTTCGAGCTGATCGATCTCCTGAATCTCAATACCAATCCCATTGCCGAGTCGAGCTCGTGCAAAATCAAGCACATCGTCGATCAACGCCGACATTCGGCGGGCACTTCTCTTTATGCGCGATGCGATAGCCAGCAAGTCTGGCTCGGTTAGCTTACGTGAGAGTACCTCGCCGCTTGTCGCGATTGCCGCCAGCGGATTGCGCAGGTCGTGGCCGAGAATTGCTATGAATTGCTCGCGCAGCTCACTTGTCGCGCGTTCATCGAGAAGCGCGGCTTGCGCTGAGGTACGCGCCGCATCGCTTTCCAGATGCTGCGCAATAAGCTGAGCAAATCTGGCGAACATTAGAACAATTCGCGGCTCCGACACGTTTGCCGGCAACGGGTCAATCGCACAGAGATTTCCGAAATACCGCCCGTCGGCCATAATTATCGGAACAGACACGTAGCTTTCGATCTGGTAGTGCCGTGGCGTGTGGTGATCGCAGTAACGCGGGTCGGAGCTTGCTTTATCAATGGCAATGGGTACGCGGGATTCCCGCACTTCAATACATAAGGTCGTATTAAGGTCGAGCTGCCCGCCCGGCACCAACCCGAAGCTGATGTCATCATGAACGGCGCACGCCGTCCACGTACGCTCCGTTACTCGAGCAACGGCCGCAAAGCGCATTCCAGTAATGTCGCAGAGCACCTGCAGTAGCGTCGGAACCGCGTCAATCCGTCCGACCGCCGCAACGTCTCTCTCGATTTCTTCTGCACTGTCACCCATCTCTGGAAATCGCCCTAAGAGCCATCTTTTGACTGAGCCCAAGCGTTGATTTTCAGGGAATTGTCCTATTAATAACGGAACTGCAGCGCTACCGGGCACCCAGCAGGTTCGATAGTTTACATCACTTGACCCTCCCTCAGGAGGGCTGTCCGCATGGCCGCTTGCGGGACGCTGATGAACGAATAGCCGGTCAGGCCAAGGGATCTACGAGCGCATTATCAATGATTGCACTAACGTCATCGAAATTAGCAGGCTTGCGCAGGTACCGGTCGAAGCCGGCTTCTTTGACGCGCTTGATGATGTCTTCAGTTCCATAGGCTGAGATGGCACAAAGCAGTATCTTAGTTCCGCCTTCTTGTTTGCGTATCTGCTTTGCTGCCTCGAAGCCGTCCACGCTCGGCATCCCGAGATCCATTAGCACAATTGACGGATGCAGTTGCCGCACAAGCTCGATTGCTTCCCTACCGTCCTTGGCGATGTGGGTGTCGTGGCCTTCCAACTTCAATAAAGCCGCCGTTGTCCAGGCGACATCCGCATCGTCGTCGACCACCAGAATTCGGTGCCGAGAAGCGGTTGATTGGTGGGCAACAGACAAGTTGACGTCTCAGGGCCTCGTCTAGAATCTATAGAATGCTCAAGAGGGCGGAAAGGTCCGGCAATCGCGGTTATGGGCCTCCAGACCCCCTAACCGACGGAATTTGAACTCCCAAGCTCCTGGTTTCCAACCAGGTACTTGGCAACGCTTAGCACGCGCAGCCGACGGAGGTCGGCATTCATCGCGAGCGAGGCTAAGGCCGGAGTTTCACAGTTAAGGTTGTGATTGGCGTGCGCCAAAGACTCAAGCGACCCGCAAGCCATAGGGTCGCAGCACTCGTCTAGGTGACCCGCTCGGCCTGCTGCCGAGCGGGCCCGACCCTCGCTATCCTCGCAGTTTCGGTCCCAATACTTCTCAGGGGACTCTCACTCGCGCCTTGGCGGCTTCGAACTGCACGTTCATCTCAAATCTGTCTTCTTCTGAAAAGTTCTTCTTCACATCGCCCCAAACGTTGCTTTCTTCTTCCTTGATATGGTGCTCAACCAGCTCCTTTAAGACCTTCGCGACCGCCTGGTGTTCGGCCGACGTCGAAGCGCCCATCGAATCGAGGCGTTGAAGCGTCTTACTCGCTAGCTCATGCTCAAGATAGCCTTCGTATCCATCGGTCTGGGCATCCTTGTCGCGCAACTTAATCACGCGATCGTAGACAACCTTTTCTTCCGCCTTGGTATGAGGCACCAGCGCCATCTTTATTTGTTGCACAAGACGGCTTCGGTGCGATCCGCTCTCGGCCTTCTGGAGCTCGGCGAGCAAAGCCTTGACCTCATCATGCTCCTTCTTAAGAGTGTCCAGGATATCCGTGTCCTCGGCTGCGCCGGGCTCAGGAGACAGTGCTTTTTTGAATGCACTCGTTGCTTTACGAACTTCAGCTTTCATGTCCATGGGTCCCGCTCCTGTTGTTTATGCGTTCATAAACTGCGCGGGCCAGCCTGAGTTCCTCACACATCGACAATATGCTGGTGCGTCTGTAAGTTCACTTCGGATGCTCTGCGAGGACTCTCGCAGTATGAAGCGCAGAGAGTTCAGCGCAGGCAAAGAGTCACGCGACGCCGATTGCCCTGGTGATATGTATGTACCTTTTGGGATAGGAGCGAAGCGCCGTTACCGCCGACCATACTCCCAAGCCATTGGCCTGCAGGCGTGGATTGAGGAGATATCCGAATGTCGCTGCAGCGTACCTGGAACTCGATTTAGGCTCGAACCAGTGTACGTGACTATTTCGCCTTACGCGTTCAGACCCCAGAGCTTTTTGCCGTAGGAGATTTCCCGCAGCGTTCCGGGGATGCGGGCCCAGGTAGAACTGCCCGCCGGCAAGCGCCATACGTTGCCCAGGCTGTTTATCCCCTCAAATGTCGTCAAGCTGAGCCACTTCACCTGTACGCGTTGCCCTGCGCATCTAGTGCCGCTACATTGCCAATCGAGGCCACCGCGAGCTGCGAATAGGCGCCGCGCGCGAGTCAAGTCTCACCGATATCTAAAGTTAGGAGATATCGAACAACAACTATGAGTAAAGATCTGGCGCAGTCGACGACAGGTGACCTGGGCGAGCTGATCCGGATAATCCAGGATATTCGGATCGCACTTCTGACCACAGTTAGTCAAGACGGCCAGTTCCATACGAGGCCGGTTCAGACGTTGAAAGTTGAAGCGGATGCCACACTCTGGTTCTTCACCGATTGGACGAGCCCCAAGGTGGCCGAGCTAGATCGTGACGTTCGAGTAGGCGTCGGCTATGCCGATCTAGCTAAAAATGTCTATGTAGCCCTCAGCGGCGAGGGCCGCCTACTCCGGGATCCTCAAATGGCTGAGGAACTATGGAGTGTTGAGCAGCGCGCGTACTACCCTAACGGCCCAGAAGATGAGCGGCTGGCTCTCTTACGAGTCGCCATCCTACATGCGGAATATTGGATTGCGCCAGGCCGCGCCTCCTACCTCATCGCAGCGGCTAGAGCGCAAGTGACAGGTACGCCGGCGGGAGTAATTGGAGAAAACCACAAAATCCCGCAACCCCGCTAAACAACGGGATGACAGACCGCACTGTTGAACCAACGGTCGTAAGAGACCGAGGAAAGTCGATCTCGCTGCAGCAAGCGGAATTGCCAAGCCGTGGCATGCGGCTCCCCCCCGCTTCGTTAACAGTAGCCGGCAGGACTGACTATGGCGGCGCTGAAGGTAACGAAATCAAGCTTGCGATGCCGGCGATGAGTTCGCTTGGTTCAATGGGCTTGGCTAGGTGCATCTGGTAACCCGCGAGCAATGCGCGTTGTCGATCTTCGGCACGTGCATACGCCGTCAGGGCAATCGCGGGCACACGTCCCCGACCTAACAGATTCGCCTTACGTACTTGACGAATAAGGACATAGCCGTCGCGATCCGGCATGCCCACGTCGCTCACGATCACGGAGACCCGCTCGCGCGCGAGAATATCGAGAGCCTGCGCGGCGCCGCTTGCCAGAATTGCACGTCCACCGCGCTCCTCAATCAACCGTCCCACAAGCGTGCGTGAATCTGCCTCGTCGTCGACCACTAGTGCCGTTACCCCTGCGAGGCTGGGCAACTCCAACGAAAACAGGTCCGGTTCATCAACGGACAAGCGCTCGTGTCGTTCGCTCCCCTCCGTGCGTAACACGGAGACCGGAAAGGCCACGATGAAGGTAGTGCCCTGCCCTTCGCCCGGACTTTCGACCCGCACAGTTCCCCCGTGCAGCTCAACTAGATGCTTGACGATGGAAAGTCCCAACCCGAGTCCGCCGTGCTTTCGAGTAGTGGAGGCATCAGCTTGGCGAAAGCGGTCGAAAACGAAAGCGAGAAATTCAGGCTTGATGCCAATGCCCGAGTCTTCGACCGCAATCTCCACATGGGAATTGACCCGCTCCAGCACGATGTCTATACGTCCGTCCGGCGGAGTGAATTTCACGGCATTCGTCAAAAGGTTCCACAGGACTTGTTGTAGGCGATTCGGATCGCCCCGGATCGGAGTGAGCTTGGTATCGAGCGTCGGCCGCAGCCGTAATCGCTTGGCGTCCGCCGAAGGGCGGACCGCATCGATCGCCGCGTTGATCACGTCGCTCAGGCTCACCCATTGCACTTCAAGCTGCACTTTGCCCGAAATGATCCCGCTCATATCGAGCAGATCGCCGATGATTTGCGCCTGGACGCGCGAGTTCCGTTCAATGGTCTCCAGTCCCTTGGTGTGGTCTTCACTGCCGGGCGGCAGACGTCGCAGCAGTGTCGCCCACCCGAGAATCGCACTGAGTGGCGTGCGCAGCTCGTGAGAGAGCGTTGCCAGAAACTCGTCTTTCAACCGACCCAAGCGCTCGGCCTCTGTGCGCGCGGCGCGCTCGGACTGCAGCAGTGTCTCCCGATCAACAGCCGCCTGTTTGAATTCGGTGATGTCGATGCAGCTGCCGATGTAACCCGAGAAGCTCTGCGCCGGTCCTTCAAGCAACGGTACCGCGGTGTTGATCACCCAGCGCCACGAACCGTCATGGCGTCTTAGACGATATTCCATTCGGCATGGCTCGCGCGTATCGAAGCACGTCGTGTAGGCTTGCATGCAGCCGTCGAGGTCCTCGAGGTGCACATTCTCGGTCCAGCCGAACCCCAGCTCCTGGCTCATCTCTCGGCCCGTGAACTTAAGCCATGGATGGTTGACCCAGGTATATCCTTTGGTGGTATCGGACATCCAGATCAGCACTGGCGCGGAGTCCCCCATTACCTCGAAGCGCCGGTTGCTAGCGGTTAGGGCTTCTTCGATGCGCTTTTGCCGCGTGATGTCGCGGGCAATTTTCGCCGCTCCGACTATCTTGCCGCTCGCGTCCTTGATCGGAGAGACGCTGAGGGAGATATTGATCAGAGTTCCATCTTTGCGCTTACGGATGGTTTCGTAGTGATCTATCCGCTCGCCGCGTCGTAACCGTGCGAGTATCTTGGGTTCTTCATTAATGTGATCGGCGGGAATCAAGATCGTCACAGGCTTGCCGACGGCCTCCTCGGGCAAATAACCAAACACTCGCTCGGCACCTGCGTTCCAAGTAACGATCACGCCGTCAAGACTCTTCGTGATGATGGCGTCGTCCGAAAATTCTATGGCGGCCGCCAACCGCCCCAGCTCCTCAGTCTTGCGTTCCAGAGCATTCTTTGTCGCCACGAGCTCGCGCTCTGCACGTTGACGGGCCTCAAGAATGCTCTCTACATTCTTGAGAGCCGTCTCGCGCAGCTGTGCCTCTTCAGTCTCGTTGCCCATCAAGTTCCTGCTAGTACGTCCTGCGCAAGCGCGGTTCCGAGCACGCGCGCTCGGATCTTCGCAAAAGCTGTCTCACGCGTCGTCGAAACATCGTCGCAGAAGGGCGAGAAGCCACAGTCGTCAGTCGTCCCAAGTTGCTTGATTGGAATGTATTCGGCAGCCTCCAGAGTGCGGTCGCGCACGTCTTCGGGACTCTCGATTCGTGGATCAATGGGTGCGATCACGCCGACAAATACATGTTGGTGTGGTTTCAAATGATCACGGATCATCCTAAGGATGCGCGGACGATCCTGCTCCCCCGCCAGAGAGACGTAAAAGTACGTGACGTTGAGCTGAAAGAGACTCGGCAGGAGCTCTGCATAATCGACGTCCGCGCTATGGGTCGAGTTGCGATCCCCTCCCGGGCACGTGTGCACGCCAATCCGCGCGCGTTCGGCGGCCGAAAAGCGTGACAGCGCTAGGTTGTTGTGATCGATGAAGCTCGCAAGCAGCTCACCTGAGGGGTCGATCTTTAGCGCCAAACGCGCTTCGGTGAAATCAATCTGAACCTTGGCAGCACCCTTTTCTAGGCAACGACGCACTTCTTCGACATGCTCACGGATCAAATCTTCGATGAAGCGGGCACGCGGATAGTCTGCAAGTCCCTCCGGCGGGTATAGCAGGCTAAGAGCCGACGGTGAGATAACCGCTTGCTTCAGCGGGCGCTGTGTGTAGCGCCTGGCAGCATCCACGTACTTGTCGGCATAGCGCTTATAGCGAAAAGGCCCGGCGATCAGGCGCGGCATTCGTCGCACGTGTCCGGCCGCAAAAGGGATCTTGAAGCCGTCGGGCGCTGTATTGGGCAGGCCCTGCACGGTATAGGTCCAGAAGTTGTGATACTTGCGTTGTTCACCATCGGTAATGATGGGAGATCCTGTCGCCTCGAAACGCTGAATAGTGTCGCGAAGCGCTGCATCACAGAGCTCCTCAAGTCTCGGATCGTCGCTGTCACCCGCTGCAGTAAGCGCATCGATTAGCGCGCGAGGGCGCGGAATGCTTCCGATCGGCTCGGTGGGAATCGCCATGGTCCTCAGCTTGTGAGATCGAGTGACTGATTCTATTTCAGCCAGGCGTGCGGTCCTAGTCGCCGGCCCGGCGGCTCGACACGTTTGGAGCGATCAAAAGCTGGCCGCGCTTCCGGCGCAGCGGGACAGGAAGGCTTCGAATCAACATCAGCAGCAACAAGCTTGGCTGTAAACGTCCAAACCCCAAATGGCATGGAACCCCTAGGTTAAGGGATCGAATTTACCCAGACCTCTGGTTGACAACCAGATGCTCGACAACGGCAGTTACCGACCCCATCCGACAAGATAAGGCCCCCCGTGTGCGCTTATGAAGCGCCACGAATAGCGGCCGCAACTTTTTAGTCGCGGGGGTTTGAATTCCTCTAGTGTCCGGCGACAGGATATCGATCGGCTTAGCTCTGTGTTATCTCAGACAATCCGAGGCGAGGATGTTCCGCAAGTCCCGGTTGCCGCCGGTGCCCCAGTACAGGGTCTTACGCTAATAAATGGGCTAAAATGCTTGTGTCCCGGTGTGAGAATGTCGGTGAGTCGTCTGCGAGCAGCGCCCGTCGCACTATGCTAATTGGCGGAAATCCCTGCTGCATGAATCGGTCGCGCTGGCCGCGGTACTGCCTCGCGAAGACCAGCGTTCGGCTCAGCGAGCGTCTAACCTCGGAATTGTTGACGGTACTCGGCCGGGCTCGTGCCGGCTACCCGGCGAAAGTGCTTACGCATTGATTGTTCAGATTTAAAGCCGCAGACATCCGCTACCCGCGCCAATTCTGCATGACGGGACTCCAGCATTTCCTGTGCCAAGGCCACCCGCTCCCGAATAATCCACTCGTATGCAGATACCCCCGTGACATACGCGAAATGGCGCTGCAACGTCCGGGGGCTCATGGCTGCACGCGCGGCCAGAGAGGCGAGTGTGTGCGGACGCCTGAGATTGCCCCGCACCCAGTCCATCAACGACGTCAGCCGGCCAGAGTCGTTGGGAAGTACCGGCCGCATCACAAACTGCGCCTGATCTCCGCGCCGATGGGGCGGAATCACCAAGCGGCGCGCCACCACATTGGCCACCTTGGCGCCGTGATCGGATCTCACGATATGCAGCATCATGTCGAGACCCGCCGCCGAACCTGCCGCCGTAATGACCTGTCCCTGGTCTGAATAGAGGTCATTCGGCCGTACCTGAATCGAGGGATACCGAGCCGCCAGCTTGTCCGCAAATCGCCAATGTGTGGTCGCCGTCTTACCGTCGAGCACCCCGGCCGCAGCCAAAACGAACACTCCCGAGCAGATTGAACCTAAGCGCGCCCCCCGATCATGTGCCGCGCGAATCTTGCGCAGCAGCGCAGGGGGCGGCCGCTCGTCAGGATCAGGCCAGCCGGGAATTAGAATAGTGTCGGCCGAATCGAGCAAGGAGAGCCCATGGGGCACCCTCATGGTCACGCCGCCGGCCGCCCGAATCCGGCCACCGTTTGTCGCACAGACGCCAAATCGATACCAATCGATGCTGAGCTCCGGACGCGGCAATGCGAACACCTCGACCACGCAGCCGAATTCGAAGGTGCACAAATTGTCATAAGCGACCGCGACCACGAAGTGCTTAGCCATGGCGTGATGATATCGCAAACTGTCTTTTCTGCCACTGTGTTATTCGGTTCCCAAAAGCTAACCTCAACTCTCGATCAACAATTTGACTGAATAGAGCGGTTCCATGCCATCCACTGTAACGACGATTACCCCAGCACCAGGCCCAGTTGCCCTCAAACATTTCGAATCACTGTTTGAATTCGAGACCGACTGCTGGGATGTGAACCATGCCATGACCACCGGGCAGGTAGATTTTGTATTACTCGACGTGCGCAGCCATGAAAACTACGAACAGGGGCATGTTAAGGGGGCGATTAGCTTACCGCACGGCAAGATTGTCGAATCAAAGTTGTCGCAGTTTCCGCCCGATACCGTGTTCGTCACTTATTGCTCAGGCCCTCATTGCAACGGGGCGTTTCGCGGCGCCATTCGGCTTGCGAAGCTCGGCCGGCCGGTCAAAGTCATGATCGGCGGGGTCACCGGGTGGCTCGATGAGGGCTACTCCTTGGTACTCGGCCAGGCTTGAATTGCGCAGATTTACGGGCATGTCACACGGCGTTTCCTCCGCGTCCGGCACGATCGAAGAGATGAATCGGGTGGTACTCGCCCGATTCATCGATTCGTGGTCGGCAGGGGAAGTGGACGGTGTAATGCAATGCGTCACGAAAACATTTGTCTACCGAGCCTCGATTGGATCTGAGCCAGGCAAGACCTACTCGGGCGCCGACGGAGTGCGCGCTGGCATCGTAGAGATGCTCGCTCTCGACGCCGATCGAGTGGCCGTGATCACGGACCAGCACATTCACGGCAACATGGCGTTCACGCGCTGGGCGTATCGGTGGCCATCGCCGGCGGCTTGCGTCAGCGATGAGCTGGGTTGCGATTGGATTCAATTTCGGGATGGATTGCTCGAGAGCAAGGACGCGTATCGAAAAGTCATGCAACGATCCGCCCTCCCCGTGCCGCGCCCGGTGAGCATACCAGCGGCCGGCATCCACGCCCCCAGCGAGTCGGCGCGCCTTGCGGGCGCGCGCGATGCCGAGCCGTTGCTGCAGTTGATGCACAAATTAGCTGAGTTCGAGAACTATCGCCCCGATTTTCGGGTGAGTTTCGGAGATTTGCTGGCACGCGGGCTCGCGGCGAGTCAGGACGGGCAATTTAAGGCATTTGTCACAGACTCCGGTACCGCCGGACTTTCCGGCTATGCAGTCGTCCAAGAAGTCCCATTCACTTTCGATCTTCGGCCGACGTTGATACTCAAAGAATTGTTCGTGTCTCAAGACTGTCGCGGTCAGGGCGTCGGCACGGCGCTGATGAGCGCTGTCCTCGACTACGCAAGAGCGCGCGGATGCGGTCGACTGCGGTGGGACGTGTTGCCGGGGAATGAGGCGGCAAAGCGTTTCTACCGGCGCTTCGGTGGCGACAGAGACTCTGCCTGGGAGAACTGGGTGCTCGCGCTGTGAAGACAGCGAGGGGCGCGCGCCGCCCGTGACTGGCGGGCACGTCGCCAGATACTGAAGTGCGTGCACATGCGAATGGCCCGAGCAAAGTGGTCACTAGGCGGGGAGTATTCTCGCCCCTGCTACTCGGTTGCCTAGCAGCCACTTGGCTCGTTTGGGGTTCGACCTATCTGGTGATCCGCTTCGCGCTGGCGGGTTTCGCGCCCTATTTTCTGATGGCGACCCGTTTCCTCTTTGCCGGTGGACTGCTACTTGTGTGGCAGCTGGCACGCGGCGCAACCTTGCCGACCGGGCGGCAGTGGGGCAACGCATTGCTCGTCGGGACACTGATGCTCGG
>Ga0302324_100026113_pt1 | contig 11178 bp, 8 predicted proteins | sample Palsa_T0_1_FD_201949 | JGI IMG/M metagenome (GOLD analysis project Ga0302324, IMG submission 201949) | Peat permafrost microbial communities from Stordalen Mire near Abisko, Sweden - Palsa_T0_1 | ecosystem: Environmental > Terrestrial > Soil > Palsa > Peat permafrost | place: Sweden: Abisko... | reverse complement strand
TGTCGCAGTTGTTCTCGCCGAAACGATCGTACCCACTACGGCCAGGTCTGGTCAACTCGTTGTCTGCAAACTCAAGGACGGCGGAGCGTTGTTCAAGCTTCTGCACTTGGGAAAGAATCGCACGCAAGTGACCCTCACAAGCTATAATTCGGCCTACCCTCCCCTCACCTACGGCTGGTCAGAATTCGCAGCGATCCACCCGGTGTACGCCGTGCAGCGCTTGACGATGAAATCCTGATCATGGCAAAGGACTTCCACGAGGATGATTTCACGGAGAGCACGCGGGCTAAGCTGCGTTTGTTCCGGCTGTATGTCCAAGCATGGCTAGGTGTCTTCGTCGGCAGCGGCCTTTCGAAGGGCAAGACGATCACCCTGGTCGATTACTTCGCCGGTCCTGGGAAGGATGGTACGGGTTTGGATGGTAGCCCGCTGATCTTCCTGAATGTCCTGCGTGGATTTGCTTCAAAGATCTCAGACCAGAATGTCACGGTACGAGTCCTGTTCAATGACATTGACGGCTCCAAGATCAAGCAGCTGCAACGGACCATCGAGGCAGGAGGTCTTGCGGAGCCCGCGTGGCAGATCACATACTGGGAGAAGGACTTCGAGCGCGCGTTCCCCGATTCGATCGCCTGGTTCACTCACGGGCCCAAGCTGCTTTTTCTGGACCAATCCGGGATCCGTTTTTTCAGGCCCGACATCTTCGAGAAATTACGCCTACTCGACCGCACTGACTTCATAGCTTTCTTCTCCTCGTCTTTCCTGCACAGGTTCCGCAACGAGGACGAGATGCGACGCCACATCGACGTCGAGAAGGTCTTCGGACCAGCGTCAGCTTCAAGGACTGTGCATCGACACGTCGTCGAATATTTTCGAGGGCTTGTCCCTCTGAAGGAGAGATACCACCTCGCTCCCTATTCCATAAAGAGCAGCGTCAACCCAGCCAACCTCTACGGGCTGATCTTCGGAAGCGGACATCCCCTTGGCCTGCAAAAGTTCCTGGAGGTGGCATGGCGAGAGGATAAACGGACGGGCGAGGCCGATTATGACATCGACGACGACCGGATCGACTCAACAACTCCATCCTTGTTTGAGGAGATGAACGTGCCAAGGAAGGTCCAGGTCTTTGGACGAAAACTTCGGGACAAGGTGCGGTTGCTTCGCTGCGGCGGACACGCGCCAGGCGTATTGTTGTTCTAGCTAGGTGAGAGTGGTTTCGTAGTCGAGTGGGCTTTTGTAGCCGAGTGCCGAGTGAAGGCGGGTCCGGTTATAAAAGCCTTCGATGTAGTCAAAGATGGCGATCCGGGCCTGGGCGCGGGTGAGGAAGCGCCGGCGATAGACCATCTCGTTCTTCAGGGTGCTCCAAAATGCCTCCATGGCACCGTTGTCGTAGCAGTTGCCCGCTCGGCTCATGGAAGGGATCATTCCGTGGGCTGCGACCCTTCCTCTGTACTCGACACTCGCATATTGGATGCCGCGGTCGGAGTGATGGATGACTCCACGCGATGGCCGGCGCTGCCTTACTGCCATTTCTAATGCCGCTACGGCCAGGCTCGCATCCAGTTGGATGTCCATTGACCAGCCGATCAGACGTCGAGTACAGCGATCAAGGACGCCGGCGAGGTAGAGCCAGCCCTCGTCGGTTGGGATGTAGGTGATGTCGGTCAGCCATACTTCATCGGGCCGCTTCGGAGGCGGCCGTTGGGCAAGTAGGTTGCGAGCGATCGGCTCGTCGTGAGCGCTGTTGGTCGTCACCACCCGGTAGCGGCGCTTCTGGCGACCCCGTAAGCCCGCCACCCTCATCAGCCGAGCCACACGGCGCCTCCCAACTGGGCAGCCCTGCGCTTGCAGGGCTGCCGTGATCCTCGGACTGCCATAGGTCGCGCGCGACTGGGCGTAGGCTTTCTGGATCTGCTCACCGAGGCTTCTGTCCCTCTGCGCATGCAGGGATTCCTTTCCTGCGAGCCAGTCATAATAGCCGCTACGGGAGACCACCAAGGTCTCGCAGAGCAGCTTCACATCGTGGTCTCCGCTCATGATCTTTACTCGGGCATACCGCTCAGAGGCGGTTCTGAGAGGATGCCCGCGGCTTTTTTTAAGATTTCGCGCTGCTCCGTCAGCCGGCGCACCTCGAAGCGCAATCGCTTTACCTCCGCTTGGAGCTCGGCCTTGTCTTCAGGCAGCGGCCGACCCGCGGCGACCCGCGGATCGGCCGCTGCCTGGGTCTTGCGCAGCTGCTTCCGCCAATCGTACAGGTGGAACACGCTTATCCCCAGCTCCCTGGCGGTCGCTTCCGCCGAGAGCCCATTGGCTTCCCATAACCGCACAGCCTCCTCTTTGAAGGCCGGATCGAACCGTCGGGGTGATACCCCGACCTTGTGGTTTCCCTTCGATGTCATCGTTAGCTCCTTTCTTGGAGCCCAACGCGTGTCCGTCAAACCGGAGCAACCTCAAGGTCCTTGCCGGGTCGTTTGCCGATACCGGCTCCCTCTATGGGTACGTTCTTGGAGAAGGGTTTCTCGCGTCACACGCCCGTCCGGTGCTAGACTCCTTGGTGCGGGAACGGCATCTGACCGGGGATCTCAAGGGATTTGGCTATGATTCCCTGAAAGCGCCGAAGCCACTTACCGTCGCAACGTCATGACTGCCGCCCTTCGCCTCAGCGAAACGATTGGACCTTCCGCTCTCGGGGTTGGCATGTGGAGCCATCCTGCCGTAATCGCCCGCAATCACTTCCTATTCAAGAGCCTCTCCGATTGGTCCTTTAACACTGCCATTGGCTGTTCCCACGGGTGCCGTTTTTGCTACGTGCCGAGCGTCTCGACCGTTAAGCAGTCCGGACGTCTAAGCGAATACGGGATTCGCGATCCCGACGCAGAATGGGGTCGATATGTCCTGCTCCGCCCGTGGGATGAGGGAGCTTTTCTGCGATCCCTGGAGGCTGCCGAAAGAACGGGCCGGAAGGAGCTCAGTCGAGATGGGAATCGGGCTGTCATGTTCAGTACAACAACCGATCCCTATCAAGTCATTCCCCATCCCGATCCCGTCGAAGCGCGCCGGCTCACGCAGGTCGGCCTCACAACAGTGCGCCGGGCGCTGGAACTCATCTGCGACCGCTCGACCCTGAACGTCCGCATCCTTACTCGCAGTCCGCTTGCGCGGTCAGATTTCGATCTCTACCGGTCATTCGGTAACCGGCTTATCTTCGGAATGAGCCTCCCGACACTCCGCAATGACTTGGCAAGAGTCTACGAGCCGAAGGCCCCTGCGCCCTCGCAACGCCTGGCTACGCTCCAGGCGGCACGGAAGGCGGGATTGCACGTTTATGTCGCCGTTGCGCCGACTTACCCTGAGTGCGATGAAAGCGACCTGCGCGCGACCCTAACGCGTGTCGCAGAGTTGGAGCCCGTGACTGTGTTTCATGAGCCGATCAACATCCGCGCGGAAAACGTGGAACGAATCGCGGCGCAAGCCCGGGCAGCCAATGTCGCTCTGCGGACGGATGTATTCGAAACACGCGCCCGGTGGCGACTCTACGCCCTCGATTCGATGGAGAGCATGGTCCGGATTAGCCGCGAGCTCGGATTGGGTAGAAAGCTCCACCTGTGGCCCGACAAGAGCCTCGGGAGCAAAGAAGCTGTCGCAGAGCGAAGCGATCCTGCGCGGTATGAAGATTGGCTCCGTAGTTGGTGGAACAAGGTGAGCGCCTGGCCAAAGTAGGCGCCGGTTGTCGGGAAGCTGATGTTGTGAGGGAGCCTGGTTCGGGAAGGTTCGGCACCTACTGTTCCGTCTTCAGCCCTGAAACGGTTCGCTCCACGAACATTGTCTCATACGGGAGGACCCATAAGGAAGCCTTGGTGCTGATAGCGGATGGCTTGGCGGTTGCCGGAGACTGTGGTTTCCGACGACGTAACGGGCGCAGCAGGATTTCTGCTGTCGAAAAATGAGACGGCCCGGAGCGCTCATTCCTTTACGGTTAGGGTAGCCGACTGCACGTCTACCGAAGACGCCCCGACCATGATATCAAAGTCGCCCGGCTCGACGCCGTATTTCATGGCGGCGTTCCAGTAGGCCAGTTTTGAGGCGGGGAGCGTGAAACGGACGGTCTTTTTTTCACCCGGATTGAGTTCAACGCGTGTGAAGTCCTTCAGCTCTTTGACCGGACGCGTGGCGGAACTGACTTGCTGGTGGATGTAGAGTTGGACGATTTCGGCGCCTTTGACCTTGCCTGTGTTTTCGACGTCGATCTCGGCTGTGGTACTGCCGTCGCTTTTGATTTCGCTGTCGCTCAGGCGCAGGTCGCCGTATTTGAAAGTCGTGTAGCTGAGCCCGTAGCCGAACGGAAAGAGCGGCTGGTCGCGCTCCGTGACGTAGTCCAAGGCCCGGGCGCTGGGCTTGTGGTTGTAAAAGATCGGGAGCTGGCCTGCAGAACGGGGGGTGCTCATCGTGATCTTGCCTGACGGATTCACGTCGCCGAAGAGGATATTTGCGAAGGCGGTGCCGGCTTCCTCGCCGCAGAACCATCCGTCGACGATCGCGGGGACGTTCCGGGCGATCCAGTTGATGGAGAGCGGTCGACCGTGCATGAGGTAGACGATCACGGGCTTGCCGGTTGCGACCAGGGCTTTGACAAGATCGTCCTGGTTGCTCTGCAGGTTCAGGTCGCTCATGTCACCGAAGACGTTCTCGTCGCGGCCGGATTCCAGGGAGAAGGCTTCACTTTCGCCGACTGCTGCGATCACGACGTCGGCGCGCTCGGCGACTTTCACGGCCGCTTCGATCAGCTGGCGGTTTTCCGCGCCCGTGGGAAGGAGGACGCCGGCGGCGGGAGGCGGGCTGTCCAGGTCGACGGGGTCGGGGGATTTGGTGAGGAGGCAGCCGCGGGCGTAGAGGATTTCGGCCCGGTCGCCGACTTTCGCTTTGAGGCCGTCGAGGAGGGTGACGTTCTTGTCGGGAGTGGATGAATAATCCCCGAGGTAGTTAGTCGCGGCGCAGGGGCCGATGAGGGCGATCTTTTTGCAAGGAGTGCTCCCTCCGAAGGGGAGCGGTAGGAGGCCGTTCTCATTCTTGAGAAGCACCATTGATTCCTCGGCAGCCCTAAGTGCGAGCGCCCTGCCCTCTTCCCGCGCGGCGTGCGTCCTGGCCTTGGCGAGGTCGATGGGGCCCTCGTCGAAGAGGCCCAGTTTGAACTTGAGCGTGAGCACCCGGGCAACCGCGGCATCGAGGTCGGCCATTTGGACCGCGTTTTCCTTGATGAGTTCGGGCAGATGCGCGTAGTTGATTCCATAAGGAAGGTCGACTGTGACGCCGGCGTTGAAGGCGCGGGCGGCAGCGTGCTCCTGGTCGGGCTCAACGTGGTGTTTCCTCCAGAGCTGGTCGATGCCCAGGAAGTCGGAAACGACAATCCCGTCGTAGTGCCACTCGTCGCGAAGGACGTCCTTCAGGAGCCAGGGGTTGGCGTGGGCGGGAATGCCGTCGATCTCGACGTAGGCGGCCATGATCGCGGCGGGGCGGGCATTTTGGATGATCAGTCGGAAGGGCTCCATGTGGGCTTCCCGGAGGATGCGGGGGCCATAGTCGGAGGGGCCCTGGTTGATGCCGCCTTCGGATTGGCCGTGGCCGGTGAAGTGTTTGAGAGTGGCACCGACATGGTTGGGTGCGATTGAGCCATCGGAGCTGCCTTGGAAGCCGCGGACGACGGCGCTGCCTAGGATGCCGCAAAGGTAGGGATCCTCCCCGTAGGTCTCGCCCGTTCGGCCCCAGCGAGGGTCGCGCGCAACATCGACGACGGGTGCTAGCACGAGGGTGGTTCCACGGGAGCGGGCTTGGTCCGCGATGTAGGTGTAGATCGATTCGAGAAGGGAGGGATTCCAGGAGCAGGCCTGGGCGATGCTGTCCGGGAAGCAGTCGGAATCGGAAAGGAGGAGGCCATGGTGGGCCTCATCGTCAAAGATGGCAGGGATGCCGAGGCGGGTCTTGGTTCGGAGGTAGTTCTGGAGTCCGTTTCGCCATTGGACGGTCTGTCCCACGTTCGCTTCAAAATCCATGTTCACGATCCCGATGCCGTTCCCAAAGTGGGTGTCCATCTTTGCCGGGTCGTCCAGCATTCCACCGAGGAGGGGCAGGCGCTCGGCCCATGCGCTTTTTACCTGGGCCACCTTTTCCTCCAAGGTCATGCGCGATACGAGGTCCTTGACGCGAACATCGATAGGCTGCGACGGGTCGAGATATGGGGAACTGGGCTGGGCGGACTTGAGAGTTGCAGGGGTCACTCCGACGCCGAGAACGAAGAGAAGAACGCATAGGGGGAGAGTCAGGATTCGGGGGATGGCGGTAGTGGTCTTCATGGGGAATCAGGCTGTGTTTTTCCTTCGTTGAAAGAGAACCGCGGTCACGATGATCGTGCCGGTCAGCATGAGCCGGCTCGATTCGGGGACTGCGTTGATACTGAGGATCTTTTCGAGGTAACCGATGGTCAGCGCACCTAGAAGCGTGAGGCCAATCCCTCCGCGGCCGCCCGCAAGGCTCGTGCCGCCGATGACGACGATTGCTATCGACGTCAGCTCGTAGCCCGCGCCCGCCTCGGGGTCGCCCTGCTCTTCCTGCGCAGCCTGGCAGATCCCGGCAATGGCTGCGAAGAGCCCGCTCATCCCGTAGGCCAGGAGTTTCGCCCGGGCGACGGGAACACCCGAAAGACGCGCGGCCTCCTCATTGCCGCCAATCGCATAGAGGTAGCGGCCGTAGCGGAGCTTCTCCAGGACAATCCACGAAAGTGCCACGCAGCAGAGGAAGATGAGCGTCACGACCGCTATGTTTCCGCCGCAGACCCGGACGGCAATTATGTCGAAGATCCGTGGAAGCGTTCCGTAAGCAAAAGTGCCGTCGGCCTGTTGAATTGCCGTCGATATCTTCTGCCCTCCAGACACCCATTTTGCGAGGCCCCGGGCGAAGACCATCATTGCGAGCGTGGCGATGAACGGCTGAACCTTGAAACGCGCGACCAACGTGCCGGAGGCGGTCCCCGCGAGAATGCCCGCTGCGACAACTGCGACTATGGAGGTGAACGCGGAATATCCATCGTGGAGCGAAAACGTCGCAAAGAGTACCGCGCTCAGGCCCAGGACGCTGCCCACTGCAAGGTCGATCCCGCCCGTCACGATCACAAGCGTCATGCCGCACGCGAGAATGCCGTCGACCGAGACCTGGCGAAGCATGTCTCGGTGTGCGCTCCACCGAAAAAATGCCCCGTTAGCGTTGAAGGCGCAGCCGATCGCAACGACAAGGACTAGGGCCAGAAATGCCCGAAACCACGGGAGGCCTATTCGCTGGGAGCTAAGGAAGCGTTTCATGCGGCTTCCTTTCCTGGAGCCACGGAGCCCATCGCAGCGGCAAGGACGTTTTCCTGCGTGGCATCTTCCTTGGAGAACTGAGCGGCTACGGAACCCCGGTGAAGGACGATGATCCGATCCGAAAGCCCCAGGAGCTCCGGCAGCTCGCTTGAAATGAGGAGGATCGCCATTCTCTCGGCTGTCCATTGTCTCATGAGGGAATAGATCTCGCGCTTTGATCCGATGTCCACGCCCCTTGTCGGATCCTCGAGGAGAAGGACCCCAGGTTTCGTTTCCAGCCACTTCGCCAGGACGACCTTTTGCTGGTTTCCACCGGAAAGCGTGCCCACAGCCTGGTCGAGGGAGGCTAGGCGGATGTGCAGACTGTCGACGTGTTTCCGGGCATTCGCCCGCTCCTTCCGAGGTCGCAACCAGCCGCCTAGCGATACCCATGGAAGGGATGACAGACTCACGTTTTTCTCGACGCTCATCGGAAGGACAAGGCCCGTGCTTTTCCGATCCGCGGTCAGGTACGCAAGGCCGCGTTGAATCGCATGCGTTGGGTTCCTTGGCCGAAACGCTATGCCGTCTATCTCGACTGTCCCGGGGCAGTCTTTGTCAAAGCAGCCGAAAAGACCTTGAAAAAGCTCAGATGCGCCCGAGCCCTGCAAGCCGGCAATCCCTACGATTTCGCCCGCATGAACCCTTAGGGAAACTCCGCCGGCAGTGGGACGTTGTGAGGGGTTGCGCGCGGGCACAATAAAGTTGCGCAGTTCGAGACGAGCTGCGGCGCCAGGCACCCGTAGGGGTTCAGGGAATTGTTCCGAAATCTCCCGGCAAATCATCCATTGGATGAGTCTTTGTTCAGGGCAGTCCTTCGCCTCTGCCGTCCCTACCCACCGACCGTCCCTTAAGACCGTGATCCGGTCGGCAATCCGGTAAATCTCCTCCATCTTGTGGGAGATGTATACGATGCAACAGCCAGCCTTCTTGAGAGTCTCGATGAGCGCAAAGAGCTTGTCCACCTCGGGGCGGTCGAGTGCGCTCGTCGGTTCATCCATGACGAGGACGCGGGCGTCGGACGTTAATGCCTTCGCAATTTCGATCCGATTCTTAACAGGAAACGAAAATCCCTCGACTGGGCGATCCAGCTCATCACACGAGAGGTCAAGCATCTCGCAGAATTTGCCGGACTGCTCTACTTGCGTCGTGCGGTCCAGCCAGCAGCCCCCAAAGCGAGAGGGCTCCCGACCCAAATAAATGTTGTCAAGGACGCTCATCGAGTCGACGAGAGACATTTCCTGATGAATGACCGAGATTCCACACTGGCGGGCCTCCTGGGGCGTGGAAAAATGGACCGGTTTCCCCTCAAGCTCCATCGCTCCCTCGTATTCCGTGTGTATCCCGGCGAGGATCTTTATCAGCGTGCTCTTACCCGCTCCATTTTCGCCGGCGAGGACATGGACCTCGCCTTCCCGGAGGTCGAAACTGACGTCATCCAGCACCCGAACGGGGCCGAAAGATTTTCCAATTCCACGGAACCGGAGGAGTGGAGGCTTTCCGGCAGCACTCAAAGGGGATCGCCGCCATGGGTGATGTTTTCGGGAGTGAAGACGCGGGAGCCGAGCGTCACCACCTTAGGCACCGTTTCGCCCTTCAAGACCCTGAGGGCACTCTCGATCGCCTCCTGGCCTCCCGTGGGATATTCGAAGCAAGCCGAAAGGATTCCCTCCTGTACATAGGCCCGACCTTCCTGCGGGAGGCCGTCGATTCCGACAAAGAGGATCTCCTTCTCCCGGCCCGCGGCCTTAGCCGCCAGGTAGGCTCCGTGCGCCCCAGGGTCGTTGTGAGCGTAGACGAGATCAATCTGTTCGTTTACTGCCAAGGCGGACTCCATCTCGGTTCGCGCACTTGGCTCCAGCCATTTCATGTCGGCCACGAAGACAAAGTCGACAGGGGCGTTCTTCAGGGCTGCACGGAAGCCTGCGTGTCGATCCTGGCCCGGCGTCGAGGTCATGAGCCCTTCCAGTTCCACGATCCGGGCCTTTCCGCCGGCCTTCACCTTTGGCAGTTCGGCCAGCCTCTTCCGCACCCAATCCCCTGCCGCCTCACCGATCTTGCGGTTGTCGGCGCCGATGAATTCGGTGAACTCTTCGCCTAGCACCTTACGGTCAAGGACGATGACCGGGATTCCCTTCCGATAGGCCTCGGCAATGGGAGATGTGAGCGGTGCGGCCTCTTTAGGCGAGACGATCAGCAAGTCGACGTCGGCGTTGATGAACTCCTCGATCTGGGAAACCTGCGTCAGCGTGTCGTTCTGGGCGTCCTTGAAAATAACTTTCAGTTCGGGGTGTCCTCCGGCAGCTTTGGCGATGTCGGCGTTCATCTGCACGCGCCAGGGCTCGCCTAGGTTGCATTGGCTCATGCCGATGACCCAGGTGTCGCCGTGCTTGGGGGTCGCAGCGCCGAGCGGAAGAGCGAGGGCAGCAAGGAGGAGTAAGTGGTAGGATTTCATGCATCCAGCGCTAAGGTAGGCGATCGGCGTTCGGCGCAAGCGCGGGGAGGCCGTCGGTCGGATGATCGAGGTAGAAGTAGCTGACCGCCGAGTAGTCGTCCGACCGGTAGAAGAGGACCCAGTCGTTCGCGAACTTCGGGTCGTGAAGGTCGGGAGCCGTTTTCGGATCCAGGAGTCCAACCAAGGTGCCGTCTGCGTTGACCGAGACAGGGTCAAGTGTTGCGCCTTTGTCCTCCAGCGCCACGACGGTGTCCCGGTCCCCGCCACCTATCTCCTGGAGCGTAGCCCTGAAATCCTTGTGGAACCAAATCGCGTCGGGCACATGGAAGCGGTAGCAGGCATAGCTCCCCCCTTCGGCCACTGTGCAACCCTGGTAGAGCTGGGCAAAATGGCCCTCACCCCAGCCGGTGCCGATGTAATCCTCCGTCCCGGTGCCGACGATCGTCGGGTGGTCGCCGTCCCCATCGAGGTACATCTTCACTTCTCCCTCTCCGAACCAGGTGCCAGGATAGGCGGAATTCAGGTTCACTCCAAAGTTGACCCCGAGAAAGCGGCCTCTGCCGACGATCCGCGGCAACAGCTCAAAATCCTTCCCGATGTCCGAGGGCGAGATCTTGCGCCGGGTCCAGTGGGCGTGGAAGTAGAGCATGTCGTTCGGGACCGGCTGGAGCACGAAATCGACATCGAAGAACAGGGCCCTTAGGTCATCCTTCCCTTCATTCGAAATCACGACCCTTGCGCCTTTCCGAAACGGCATTGGGATGTAGCAGTTGAAGGATTTGCCTTCCGGACTCGAAAAGAGAGACGACTGGAACGGAGTGATGCGTCCCAGCCCGGCGCAGAAGAAGTCCCCAAAGGGAACATCGATAGCCGGCTGCGCAGCGCCGTCCCAGTACACCCGCAGCCGGAGGGAGCGAAGCATTTCGGGAGAACGGTCGTCGACTGTGGCCCAGATGCGCTGGACTACCCCGGAGCCATGGATGTCGAGTAGGGTCTTGCTCTCGCCCGCCTTAAGCGACTCGGTGGCGTTTCCCTTGGCCCCACTATTGGTCTTCCCTCCTTCCCCTTTGACGCCGTTCAGGTTCTCGAAGCTGCTGACTCGGGATTGGGAGTCCGCGGCCATCCGGTAGAGGTCTTCCGCTGCACAACACGAGGCTGTCGGCCACAAGGTCGCGCACACGAGGGCGCTTGCAAGGGGGCGAAGAAGATCAACAGAGCAATTCATATGGGGAAGGAACCGGAGGCGAGGACTCCATCCCATGAACAATTCGCCTGGAAGGGAGTTGGAGTCATTGCGCGCGCTTATGTCATTCCTGAGGAATGCCCCCATTCCGC
>Ga0302324_100026110_pt1 | contig 11179 bp, 11 predicted proteins | sample Palsa_T0_1_FD_201949 | JGI IMG/M metagenome (GOLD analysis project Ga0302324, IMG submission 201949) | Peat permafrost microbial communities from Stordalen Mire near Abisko, Sweden - Palsa_T0_1 | ecosystem: Environmental > Terrestrial > Soil > Palsa > Peat permafrost | place: Sweden: Abisko... | reverse complement strand
ACTCTCAACTCTGCTACTCTCATCCGCGCACATGCGCGCCGCCGCCATCCTCGGGCCGGGATGTTCCGCGAAAAACCTCAAGCCGTTTCAGTCTGCAGCAGACGAACTCACAACCGCTGGCGAGTTCGCAGCAGCTGGCGAGCTCACAAAAATCGGATGGCGAATAGGAGTTCCCGCCGCCGCGGATCACGCGGATGTGGTTCTGCTCTTCGGCGGAGATGGAACGATTCACCGCCATCTTGGACAACTGGTGGAGCTCGGCCTGCCGGTGCTGGTGGTACCGGCGGGCAGTGGAAACGATTTTGCCCGCGCGTTGGGACTGAGGCGGGTGCGCGACTCACTGGCAGCCTGGCGGAAGTTCTGCAGTGGCGGAAAAAATGTACGCACCATTGACCTGGGATTGATCACGCCCCTCGATGCGGGAGGCACAGGAGCGGCTCGGGACTCAGACCGCAGTGCCCGCTACTTCGCCTCGGTGGCGGGGGTGGGTCTCGACGGCGAAGTTACACGCCGCGCTAACCAGTTGCCGCGCTGGCTGCGGGGACGGGGCGGGTACGTGCTGAGCCTGGCCCCGGCAATCTTCACTTTCGCCGCGCTGCCGATGAAGATTCTGACCCCAGCCGAGGAGCGTGTTTCTGGAAGTGACGAAGAAAGAGAAACCTGGATCACACGCAGTCATCAGCCCACGCTTCTGGCCGCCTTCGCCAATGCTCCTTTTTACGGTGGGGGCATGAAGATCGCGCCCCACGCGCGGCTGGATGATGGGGTGCTCGACGTTTGCGTTGTGGGCGGCGTCGACCCTTTCAAGCTGTTCTATATGTTTCCCGCGGTGTATACCGGGGGACACCTGAACATTCGCGAGGTCGAATACTTTCAATCGGCGCTCGCTCGGATCGAGACCGAGCATCCCCTTGATGTGTATGCGGACGGCGAATTTGTTTGCCGGACGCCAGTCGAACTAAGCATCCAGCGCGCTGCGCTCCGGGTAGTTACGGTTTAACGGGGAGCATGGACGCTGCACTGCTTCGTCCCCGAGGCGGGCTGGTGCTAAACTTTCCCCATGGCTGAAGGACGTTCGCGCACCCTGCTCTGGGTTCTGATCGGTGGAGGAGCTTTCTTCCTCTTCGTGCTGGCCGTATTTTCGCTGGTCTACATCACGCTGCATGCCGGTGGCACAGATGCCAGCATGCCCAGCTTTGGCGATCGCATCGGCGTGGTCGATCTCGATGGCGTGATCCTGTCGCCGCAGCCGGTGGTCGGGCAGCTCAAGAAGTTTGCCGACGACTCTTCCATCAAGGCCATTATTATTCACGTCAACTCGCCGGGCGGAGGCGTGGCCGCGTCGGAGGAGATTTATCGCGAGGTCAAACGCATCCGCAGCGAGAAGAAAAAGAAGATTGTGGTTTCCATAGAGACCGTAGGGGCCAGCGGGGCTTACTACGTCGCGTCCGCCTCGGACAAGATTTATGCGGACAACGGCAGCATCGTGGGCTCCATCGGAGTGATCGCGGAATGGATGAACTACGGCGACCTTCTGAAGTGGGCGAAGTTAAAAAACGTCGTCCTCAAGACCGGCGAGTTCAAAGATACCGGCAACCCGGCGCGCGATCTTACGCCCAACGAGCAGGCCTACATGCAGGCGCTTATCGATAATATGTTCGGCCAATTTGTGCAGGCCGTGGCCGATGGCCGCGGGATGAAGTTCGAGGATGTGAAATCCATCGCCAACGGCAAGGTGTGGACCGGCGAGCAGGCCATGTCGATGAAGCTGATCGACGGCTTGGGCGACTTCGAGACCGCAGTTTCAGACACCGCGAAGTCGGTCGGCATTAAGGGCGAACCAACGCTGGTGCGTCCCGACCGCGACCGCAAGACGCTCATGGACCTGTTGCTTGGCGACGTGTCGCAATACATTCCGACACGTGAAAAGCTGATGGAGCAGGAAGTAGGATTCTATTATCTGTGGAAGTAGTTCGGCAGCTCTCGCTGATCGGAAGGTTCTCGGCTCCCCTAGGCCGATAATCCGAGCATGTGTACCGTAACTTGCATGAAACCCCTGAAATTTGAGAAGGTTAAGGACGGTGGGGCGGGCGGATTCCGATTCTAGCGGGGTAAGCCACCCGGAACCAGGAACAACGAAGAGGGGTTATGACCAAAGCCGATCTGATTGACGAAGTCTCGCGTTTGGCGGAACTTACGCGGAAAGACAGCGAAGTTATCGTGGAGACCATCTTTGACAGCGTGGTGCGTTCGCTGCGTGCCGGCGATAAGATCGAGATCCGCGGCTTTGGCAGTTTCCGTACTCGTCAGCGCAAGCCCAGAGTCGGACGAAATCCCAAGACCGGCGAGCGGGTGGAAGTACCGGCCAAGAAAATTCCTTTCTTCAAGCCCAGCAAGGAACTGAAAGATCTGGTGAATGATAGCGCGGTGGCGGTGCCCGTCCCCCCGCCGCCAGTGGCATCGGCGCCTCCAACGGCGTAGCTTGTCTTGAGTTGAATCTTAGGTTCTGCCGGCAACGCAACAACAGCCGCGCTGCGCGCGGCGGACGGCCGGGGCGGCTCTCCCCGCATAACCACCGTTACAACATCGAAATCCGTCTCGGTCCTTCGGTTACTACCGAACGCTCGATGGAGCGGTAGGGCATATCAATATGATCGCGAATGGAGTACTGTTAGAGAGTCTCGTCTAGCATCTTCCCGCCGCGCCTCATGGTGACGGTTCCTTGCGAAAATCAGATAACTTCGCGCTGCGCAAGGAGCCCTTATGGCTACTAAATCGCGTCCCCCCACCCGATCCTCGTCCCGACCGCTTTCCGACAGCGACGGCAACGTCATCCACAATGAAATTCTGCTCAGCCTGCCTCCAAAAGAATCCGAACTGGTCATCCCCAAACTAGAGTTTGTTCGTTTAAAGACTCACCACGTATTGCATGAACCCGGCGATACACTGAAGTCCGCCTACTTCTGCAACAGTGGATTGATCTCCATCCTGAGTGTGTTTCCCGATGGAAAAAGCGTGGAAGTAGGACTGGTGGGCAAAGAGGGCTTCATTGGGGTACCACTGGTTGCGGGCTTCAGCACCGCCCACACCCGGGCCGTCGCCCAGATTGAGGGCACCGCTTTCCGGATCAACAGCGACACCCTGACTCCGCTTCTGCGGCAGTGCATTAAGCTGGAGCACCGACTGCAGCAGTTCTCGCAAGTGCTGGCCATGCAGGTTACACAAATCGCGGCGTGCAATCGCCTGCACGAAGTGAACGAACGGCTGGCTCGGTGGCTGTTGATGAGTTCGGATCGCATCGGATCAAATTCCGTGCCCCTGACTCAGGAACTTCTCGCTCAGATGCTGGGCACACGCCGCTCGAGCGTGACCGTCGCTGCCGGAGTATTGCAGAGAGCTGGCCTGATCTCGCATACGCGAGGAGACGTCGAAATTGTCGAGCGCAAGAAACTGGAAGAAGCAGCCTGCGAATGCTATAGCATCATGCGCGTGCAGGTTGCGAAATGGCAGAGTGAAGCACAGGAGCCGGTGTGCACGCCAGCGTGCATTCGCAAGTCGACTAGCGGACCGACAACTTGCACAGAATATCGCTACGATCATCTCTGATTTTGATCATCGCTGGTTTGTAAACCTACCGGGCGACGTGGCCTCCGTGAAGACGGCCCTGTCCTCGCCAGGAGTTAAGCTATGTCGGATTTGCGCCTGGATTTCTCTCTCCATCAACTGGACTGCCCCCATTGCAAGAAGCAGACCCGGCATTCCTGGCCGGGCAGCACGATCCTTTTTTCCACGGCCAGCTGTGAGCATTGTGGGTCGCAATTCCTGATCGTGCAGAACAAACCGTGGGTCGGCGAGAGCGAGCCGGCAAGCTCACGCTAAACCTACTCTGCTCTTGGCTAATGTTGGTTCTGGCTAGTCTCGAATTCCTGCGACGGCCAAAAGGCGCCCAGTCTTCCCTTTTTCCCCGCGGTAAGAAAATAACAAGTCTCGACGACAGTTCGTGCATGGGGCGGAAGCGTCAATACTCTTCTTAGGCACGCCTGCGGACAGCAATTGCTGGCGGTTCGCCTCCACCAGATCGAGAAATATTTTATTGGGCAGAGCGCCGTGCCCAGGTGCGCGCGCCGTCAAAAACAGGAGCGGATATTTCTCCCGCACCGGATCAGACTCTTTGGTCTCGCGAAATAAGCTCGCCGCGTATTCAAACTGCGACTCAAATTTGGTACGAACTTCTTCGCCGACTTCGTAGCAGCAACCGCCGATGCCGGGTCCAATCGCGGCCTTAATATCGCGAGCAGTAGTTCCGAAGTGGCGATGCATCTCCCCCACGCCCTTCTCCACGATACGATTCAAGGTGCCTCGCCATCCGGCATGAAACACGCCCACGACGCGGCGCTTGGCGTCCACCAGGATCACCGGCAGGCAGTCGGCGGTCTGAATGCCAAGTACGACATGTGGGGTGGCGGTGATCAGACCGTCCCCGGTCAGCGGTTCGGCGGGCACGGACTCGACGCAATGAATAATGTCTGAGTGCACCTGGCGCAGCGTGACCAGCGGCCAGAGGGATGCGCCGGCCATCCGCGAATCTGTTTTTTTCGCCGCCCCGCGTTTTTTCGCCGCCCCGCGTTCGCGCGCGGAAGCGCCCACGTCGCGCAAAAACATCGCGCGATTGCGCTCGACCCGGACTCGCGCATCCTCTTTAGTGAAACCAAGATTGAGATCGTTCTTACCGTAAGCGCTCGAAGATCCGCCCAGCCGCGTCGAGAAACCATGTACTAGCCAGGGCAGCGCGCTTAGATGGCGCGCGCGAAGAATATTCAGGGAGGCTGGTTTGACCGTTTTATGGGGAGCGCGAGTCGGCACTCTTCTATGTTACACGGACACAAGTTCGGCTCTCGGCCCTCGGCCAGACCCGTTAAGACTTAAGGTCTGAGGTCCGTGTCCGATGTCGGCAATGGTTTGCCCCGCCTTCGAGCGCCGGATATACTCTGACCATGTTCGAGAACTTTACTGCCACGGACCGCTGGACAAAAAAGCCGGTGCATTGCGTTTACCAGGCGTTGATTGTCGCCATTGCCACGCGCCACGCGGACGCGGTCGACATTAAATTTCTGGTCGATGGACGAAAAGTCTGGGTGGCATTGCCGCATCCCGCCTGGGTGGAATACAAGAAGCGCACCGGGAAGTCGATCACCGACTCGCTGGCAATCGAGATTGCGGGGCACTATCTGAAGTCCTCGCTCGCAGCGGGCGAAGGCCTGGGCCGCGAAATGTACTCGCTGACGATAGAAGAGACTCTGGCCCACCTCGATGCTGCCGTCGCGGAGATGCAAGCGCAGCCGGCCTGAGGCGCGAGTCGACCTGAACTAAGGCATTCCCAAGATCAAACACATTTTCAGCGGTAGGCCGCCGGGGGGAGCCCGGTGATCCGAATTCCGGCGTGGCCCTTATGCCGGATATTCAGCCCAATCAGCAGGGCGGTGATCTGCTCGACGATGCGCGCGTTTTCAAGCTTGCCGCCGTCGATGGCGCGTACACCGGGAATCTTCGCTGCGAGTTCGCGCGTGAGTTGCGCGGCGTCGGGATCGTCTCCGCAGACGATGACGTCGCAATTGAGCGGCGCATCACCATTCAGCAGGTCGGCCGAGAGATTGTGAAACGCCGCCACCACGCTCACTTCTTTCGATACCAGTTCAGCCGCCTGCTGCGCCGCGGAACCCTGCCAGACTCCGAGCATGCGCGAGGCGCGTCCGCCGATGCTGGCCGCCAGAGGCACAGTCGCGTCAATCAGGATGCTGCCCGGAGAAATGGCCGGTTTGAGGTGCTTGAGCAGTACGGCCTGGCCTTCGAACGGAACGGTCAGCACCAGAATATCAGCGGCGGCGCAGGCCTGGCTGTTTTCCATGCCGGCAACATTGGCGTTGCCGCCCGCTTTCTCCTGTAGGGCCGCTGCCGTCTGCTGCGCCCGTTGCGTGTCGCGTGACCCGATGATGATGGTCTCTCCCGCGCGTGCCCAGCGCAGCGCCAATCCCGTGCCTGCCGGCCCCGTGCCGCCGATGATCGCGATGGGGCGAGTGGGTCTATCCGAAGTGCCTGGCGTAGTCGCGTTCGCGCTCACGCGAAATCGGCCTCGAGAGATTGTTCCGCAGTGCAATCGTGCAGCGGAAGTTTGATGCGGATTCGCGAATATGTCGTATTGCGCTCCCCCGGGATTCGCCCCATCTCCAGAATCAGCGCCTGAAAATCCTCCGGGCTGGTGTACTGCCCCGCGGTCGCACCGGCCTCGCGGGATATATTTTCTTCCATCAGAGTGCCGCCGTAATCGTTGGCTCCGGCGTGCAGGCACAGCTGCGAAAGGTGCCGGTTCAATTTCACCCAGGACACTTGAATGTTGTTGATCGATCCCGCCAGCAGGAAGCGCGCCAGCGCATGCACTTTCAGATGCTCAGCCAGCGTCGGCCCGGTGCGCGCCAGTCCCTGATGAAAGAGAATCGTGTTCTGGTGAACGAAACCGAGCGGGACGAATTCGGTGAAGCCTCCGGTCTCGCGCTGAATCTCGCGCAGGAGCAGCATCTGGCGAACCCAGTGCGCCGGAGTCTCGGTGTGTCCGTACATCAGCGTCGAGGTCGTGCGAATGCCGCAGCGGTGCGCCGTACGGATGACTTCGACCCACTGCGCCGTCGAAAGCTTATTGGCCGAAAGAATATGACGAATCTCGTCGTCAAGAATTTCCGCGGCGGTGCCTGGCAGCGTGCCCAGCCCATTGTCGCGCAGCATCGAAAGATAGTCGGCCAGCGGCATCCCGGTGAGTTCCACGCCGTAGACAATTTCCATCGGCGAGAAAGCATGAATGTGCATCCCCGGCACTGCATTCTTGATGGCGCGCAGAATGTCGCGATAGTGAAACTTGGGCAGATCGTGCGGCAACCCGCCCTGAATGCAAACTTCGGTCGCACCCAGCTTCCAGGCCTCGACTGCCTTCTGCGCCATCTGCTCGAGGGTGAGGAAGTAGGTGTCGGCTTCGCGCGGTCCCCGGCTGAAGGCGCAGAACTTGCATCCTACGAAACAGATATTAGTGAAATTGATATTGCGGTTCACTACGTAGGTGACAATATTTCCCGCCAGTTCGGCACGCAGCAGATTGCTCGCGACCAGCAGACCAAGCAGATCGTCGCTCTCGGAGTCGGCCAGCGCGTAGGATTCGTCGAGCGACAAGTCGGCGCCGTTCTGGGTTTCGAGTACCTTCTCGAGCGAAGCCCGCAGCCCGGAATTCACTCGCGGGGCAATGTCAGTCCAGTCGAGCGAAGAAAAAGATTCGAGTTCAGGCAGTTCGCGCAGCATAGTCACATCGACCTCGGGGCTGAAGCCCATCTTAGATCAGCACTGCTATCGCAGCGCTGGAAGCGCTGCGCCATCCAAAAGCAAGATCCAGCCCGCGATCACGAATGAGTCAAAGGCAACAACCAGTCGAGCAAGAACCGGTGACAAGAACCAGAGATACAGGAACTCCTGAAACAGTCTACCGGAACAAATCAGTCGATGCGGGACGCAGCAGGCCACGCACACCACCCGGACCCGGATCATAGCGAAAACCGCGGACGATACACGCCGGCGCTCGGTTCAATTTTCCGCACACCAATCCTGCCGCGGACGCAAGTTCGTCGGCCACCGCCTCCACGCTAGCGCGCAGTTTGTAGCTATGCGAATCACGCCGGCCGCGATCGTCGCGCAGCGCTTTCATACCAGCAATGCCGATGGCAAACTCCGTCAGGCCCTCGCGCCAGGGGCGGCCAAAGCTGTCGGTTATGATGACGGGTACGGCGATCCCGGTTCGCTTTTTAATCTCCCGGCGAAAATTCGCCGCCGAGCGATCCGCATCTTCGGGCAACAGCAGCGCGTGCTCGCCGCCATCCACATTCGAAACGTCCACTCCGCTGTTGGCACAGATGAATCCATGGCGAGTCTCGGTGATGAGCACACCGTTCTTGCGGCGGATCACTGCCCGGCTCTCGCGCAGCGCGAGTTCGATCACGCGGGCATCGAGCGCATATCGTTTCGCCCATGCGATCGATTCGGCAGAAGGCCGGACGGTTGCCAGATCCACGAGTCGCCCCTCGGCCTTTGAGACGATCTTGTGTTTGACAACGAGAATGTCTCCGGGCTCGAGGACTTCGCAGCGCTGCAGGAGCGATTCGAGGAGCATGTCGGCGAGGGAGTCGCCCGGTTGGACTTCGTTCGCGACGACAATCGGAATCAGACGTAGTTCACCGGATGCAGCCGTTAGGTTCTTGCCCCCCTTCGGGGCTGGTCGCGCCCGACTCGCTAACCCACGGCGAGAGTTTACCCTGAGCACAGCCGAAGGGCCGTGGGCTGTATTCTTTCGCCGCTTCGCGGCTGGCTTTTTCTTTTCCGTCCGCTGGCTCACCTACCCATGATATCGATATCCAGCATTCCCGCCTGTACCCAGCCGCGCGCCAATTGTTGGGAACGGGTTTCGCCGGAAGACGAGATCAGTTGCTGCAAGTCCGCAGGGTTATCGACGTCGACCGCAATCCCGGGCAGGTTCAGCACAATGCAGGGCTTGCCCGTGGCTTGCGCTGCGGCAAGATGCGGTTTGAAGCTATCGTTACCGAAGCGCAGGGGAAACAGATCCGCGGGGCGCCGGAATGCAGCATTGGTTCCCCGACCATCTCCGGCGGGAACCAGAACGCTGCCCTCGGCGGGCGCATACTTCATAATCTCTTCCAGTTCCCACGCCTGAATCAACGGAATGTCCGCGGGAATAACCAGCGTGCTTTCCACTCCGCGTTCGACGCAGGCGCTGGTCGCCTTCTCGATCGCCCCCGTCTCTCCTGGATTCGCGGGGTCGGGAATTATTTCGAAGTCGAACTCTGCGGCTAATTCGATTGCATACGGATCTCCGCTTACGACCGCAACCGGGGGACAGTTCTTCCACTTGTGCAAAGCAGTGAGAACGTCGTGCAGCATGGCCTGGGCCAGTTCGGTGCGCGCACCCTGATCGAGCACCGCGGCCAGCCGCTGCTTCGCCGAAGACGAGTTCTTGACCGGAACCAGAATCATTGGACCGAGATTACCGAAGAGGATTGCACCGCCGGCGCGGCGGTCGCAGGGCGTTTATCTGATAAGATCGCCCGAAAGAAGACCGGGGCACCTAACATCTGCACACCGAAGATCACGGCTGCTGATCCACAGGATGGCGGGCTCGGCGGGTAGCCGCTTCTGCGGACAACGGGGCCAGCGAGACACTGGCTAGCGCCTCACGCGCAAGTGCTGCTTTATCCTGAGGACTGCGCATGATGGTCTGGGTGCAGTGGACGCGCAGTCCGTTCTTGCGCAGCGGCTCGGCGGCGCGGGCGTCGGCAGAATCGCAGACCAGGACGTCAAGGAAATCCTCATACGCCTTCGCTACTCCGGCAATCGAGCAGGGAAATCCCTGTGCGTTCATTAGAATGCCCGCCGGCCCCGCGACCGGCGCATCGCCCACGATCGGACTGATGGCGGCAATCTTTCCCCGCGCGCGCAGCAGCGCTTCCCGAATTCCCGGCACCGCCAGAATCGGACCAATGCTCGTCACCGGATTGCTCGGCGCGATCAACACCGCATCCGCGGAAACAATTGCCTCGATCACCCCGGGCGCCGGTTCCGCATCCGATGCCCCCGCGAAGCGCACCGAGTTGACTGGATCCTGATACCAGCGCTGCACGAAATATTCTTCGAAACTCAACTCCCCAACCGGCGTGTCGACGCGGGTTTCGACCCGCGAGTCGCTCATGGGCAGAATCCGCGCCTTGACTCCTAGTTTGCCGCAGATGATCGAGGTAGCCTCCGATAGCGTCTTGCCCTCTGCCAGCAGGCGCGAGCGCAGCAGGTGCACCGCCAGGTCGCGGTCGCCGGCATGAAACCACGTCGGCTCACCGAGCTGTCCCATGGCCTGCAGGCAGAGGAAAGTGTCGCCCTTCACACCCCAGCCGCGTTCGCGGCTGAGCATCCCCGAGAGCACATAAGTGATCGAGTCAATGTCGGGCGAAACATACAATCCCCACCACATCAGATCGTCGCCCGTGTTGACAATGATGGTGATGTCTTCGGCGGGCATGGCCTGGCGCAGGCCATCGACGAACTTCGCGCCGCCGGTGCCGCCACTGAGTACGCAGATCATCTTTTCGGCTCCATCATGCCGCCCTCTTTACTTTTGCTAAACCAAGATCATCCGCGACAGCACCCAATTTTTCCGACAATAGACCCGGCCTCGCGACGACGGCGGGAATGAATTCCGGATACAGAGGCAGACGCTGCCGCAACTCGAGTCCCTTAGATTCGGTGCGCAAGCGTAACTGTTCCAGGTGCGGCCAGGGCTTCTCGGGATTGATAAAGTCCGGGGTCAGCGGCGAAATCCCTCCCCAATCGTTGATGCCCGCGTCGATCAAGTCCTCATAGTAAGGCGCAGAGAGATTAGGCGGTGCCTGAATATTCATCTCAGGTAGTAACAAGCGAGCTACCGCCACCGCGCGCAGCATCTCGCCCCGCGTGGGTTCGGACCAGTGCGCCATGGGGATTGCAGGCTTGACGCGGAAGTTCTGGACAATGACTTCCTGAATGTGGCCATAACGTTCGTGCAGGTCGCGGATCGCCAGCAGCGTGTCCACACGATCGTCCAGGGATTCACCGATGCCGATGAGCAGCCCGGTCGTGAACGGAACATTCTGTTTGCCGGCCTCTTCGATCGTGCGTAATCGCTTGGCGGGAGCCTTGTCGGGAGCGTTGTCATGAGCCGCTCCACTTGCCAGCAGCGCCGCGTTCGTAGTTTCGAGCATCAGACCCATGCTGGGCGAAACCGCGGCCAGGCGTGCGATCCACTCCGCGCTGAGCAGCCCCGGATTCGGATGGGGCAGGAGCGTAGTTTCGCGCAGCACCAGTTCGCACATGGCTTCCAGATAATGCAGCGTCGACTTGTATCCCAGCCGCCGCAGCGTCTCCCGCATCTCCGGGAAAAGCAGCTCCGGTTTGTCGCCCAGGCTGAAGAGAGCTTCGGTGCAGCCCAGTTTTTCGCCGACACGAACGACCGTGAGCACTTCTTCCGGCGTCATAGTATGCGCGCCCGGGTCGCCGGCGTCGCGGCGGAAGGTGCAATATCCGCAGTAGTCGCGGCAAAGATTGG
>Ga0302324_100026106_pt1 | contig 11180 bp, 14 predicted proteins | sample Palsa_T0_1_FD_201949 | JGI IMG/M metagenome (GOLD analysis project Ga0302324, IMG submission 201949) | Peat permafrost microbial communities from Stordalen Mire near Abisko, Sweden - Palsa_T0_1 | ecosystem: Environmental > Terrestrial > Soil > Palsa > Peat permafrost | place: Sweden: Abisko... | reverse complement strand
CCTCGCGTCATAAGAAAAACTGAGTTATCAGGCTGCGGCTTCTTCCAGTCCGGGATCTGGAAGCTATCCGCAATCCGGATATACACTTGAGGGGTAACAATTGGAGTTTCAGTTGTTGCTTACAAACCGCCCTTCCGAATGACGAGCTTCTGAGTCTGCCGCCCGAAGCACAGATAAGAACAGCTTGAGTGGCTATATCTCTGTTCAATATTGCACGCTGGGATGGGAATCATTTTCAAGCCCGCATTTGCGGATCTTGCAAGGGATTCAGGGCAAGTTGAAATAGCCGCATTTGTTTGTCGGTCGCTGGCCAACGGTCTGCCGGTGCATCTTGTTCCACCTGGAACAATCGCTCTTGTGAAGACCCAGAGATTCGCTACCGCGTGTCAAAGCGAAAATCTTCGAACAAAGTCTCGCCCAGGCGGGGAGAATTGTCAACGCAAAATTCTGCAAGCTATGTGCCTCGTTTAGTTGTAGCGCAACGGACGCGGTCAGCAGACAAGTCAAGAGAGGTATATAGTACGAGCGCATGGAGTCTTACCATATGAGATCTTCCCGTCGTCGCTTCTTGCAAAAGGCTGTGCTCTCCGTATTTGTTGTGCAATTTCCCCTCAACGCACTCGCCCAGAACCTTCTGAGCGGCCAAAACAAGGACTTTGATCCCGAGAACCTGGCCGTCTTCGACCGGGTTTCCCCTGAAACCTTTGAGCCGTGGATCGGCTCAAGTTTTCGAATAAGTCTAAATAACAAATCTCTTGGGTCGTTAGTTCTTGCCTCGGTGAATGTAATCGACACCGCCTCGGCAAGAGTATCGGAGCGTACCACCGCAGTGGGCAAAATGGTATCTGCACAACCGGCTCTAAAGACGCCAGTTATTACCAGTTTCTCGCTGCGTTTCCAGAGGTCGGGAACTCCTCTGACGCAGGGCACATACTTGCTGGATCATGATTGGCTGGGAGCATTCCCGCTCCTGCTCGTTCCGTCCGGTCTATCTGCGAAGACGTCGACCTGCACGGCCGTCTTCACACTGATAAGTCAAACTGAATTGACTAAGTGAGAACGGTTTTTTTCCCGCAATGCCGCTGACGCACAGTTGCTCACAATGCAGGCGTCTAACAGACATCGTGCTTGCGCCGTGCAACCGGTCATCGGTCTATTGGATGATCCGCGAAAAAACGGCTTCGTAGCGCATACCCGCGGTATCCGGTCCGATAGGCACCAGAAACAGCTCGAACTCGCCCATCCGCGGATGGATGAGCCGGTACGCGCTCTGGGGAAGCCACGGGGAAGCCTGGCCTGTAAAGACCAGGGAAAACTGCTCCAGTCCTGCGTTGGAGAGATCCGTCGCGCCGGTCAGCTCGATTTCGCAGCCGTCCTCTCCGTCAACCTTGAACCGCGTATGCAGATGTGGAGCAAAGTCCTGCAGCGTTAAGTTGTCCGCCATTCAAACCCCCTCGGACGAGGAACTTGGAAGCCACTCCAAACGAGCGTACATCGGGTCCGCGCTCACTTCCGCGAAGCCCAGCCGCAGGTAAAGACGCATGGCCGGATTGACTGTCAGCACCTGCAAAGACAGCGCGATCTTCTCTCGTTCGCACTCACGCTGCAGCCGCCGCAGCAACTCCGTCCCCAAACCCTGGTTTCTGTATTCCTCCAGCAAGGCGAGATCGATCAATTGCAGCCCAGCCGGCTCGCGATGCAGCAGCATCCGTCCCACCGGTGCATCTTCCATGCACACGATGCGATCCTCGGCGTTGGGGAACGCTGCCTCATAGGAGCGCTGCCTCGCGTCGAACTGCATTTGCAGGAACCACTCCCGCTGCTCTTGAGGCAAGCCCCAACCTTCCAATTCCTGCCGCCGGGTATCGCGATACAGACGCGCGAGAAACGGAAGATCCTCCGCTGTCCCCTCGCGCAGTGCAATCGGATTCTGCACAATCCTCTCAGGAGCGCGGCGGAAACACGCCCACCAGGGCGATGATGAAGTTCACCGTCAGGTAAGGCGGCAGGTTGTTATGCGGCAGGTTGCCGCCCGCCATGCCGACCGCCGAGGCGGCCATCGAAACGGCGGATGCGGCCACATAAGGCGCGTAGGCCGGCTGCTTGCCCCGGCCACCCGTTCCAAAGGTCATGGCCGGTCCTGGAGTTCCGGCCTGGCTCGATGCAGCTGCCTGGGGCGCGTGAGCGTGCGCCGGAAGCTGACCCTGGAGAAGTGTCACCGTGGGCTCTCCCCCGGTTTCTCCGAGATAGCGTGGGGACAACCCCGCACCCTGTCCTACATGCATCGGCGTGATCCCCTGCAGGTTCGGCAATGCGAAGTTCTGGGTTCCATTGCCGCCGTAAGTGGTGCCCAGCAGGGAAAACAAAGCCGTATTCTGCGAAATGGACAGGATTTGTCCATTGCACAGCGCCCAGCCTGTCGGCGCAAAGTTGAAGCCGACCATCCGAATTTCACCAACATACGGATTCGCCATCGTTTCGATCCTCCTGATTCAAGCCAAGGCAGAAGTGCTGTAAGGCGGTGCCCCTGCGGCTGAGTAGTTTTTCTTCAAGAAAAATTCAACTCGTAGTCCGTTCGCCCCATCGCGATAATTCGCTTCCGCTCTAGTTCCGTGATGGAAAGATTCCCTGCAGTGCGATGATGAAGTTCAACACCAGGTAGGGAGCCATGTTGTTATGCGGCTGGCTTCCTCCGGCCTGTCCCAACGTAGCCGGCGCAAGCGTCGTATTCGAGCTCGCGGCATAAGGATTTTGCTGCGCCGCCGCCCACAAGTTGCCGCTGGCCTCTTCGCTCGCGGCAGTCGTGCTCACTCCCACAGCCCCGTGGTTATGCGAGGCCATCTCCTGAAGAACTAGCGTATGCGACGATTGCCCTGCGGCGCTTCCAATCACATAACTCGAGCCCTGATGAATGGGCATTCTCGCCTGCAAGTTGGGTAGCTGAAAGGTAGTTATCCCATCTCCGCCGTACGTAGTTCCCAGCAGCGAAAACAGCGCCTGGTTCTGGTTGATAGGCAGCGTCTGGCCGTTGCACAGGGCCCATCCCTGCGGGGCGAAGTTGAAACTCACCACCTTGATCTCTCCGAGAAATGGCTCACTCATAAGTCTCCTCTGCTCTCGCAGCGTTCAGCCCCGGCTGGGGAAGATGCCAACAAGGGAAATGATGAAATTGACCACCAGGTAGGGAGGCATATTGTCATGCGGCTGGCTTCCGCCGGCATTGGCGATTCCATTCGGGCTCATCGCCTTACTCGGCGCTTGAGCGGAAAATTGCTCTAGCGGCGATCCGGCCCACACACCTGCTGCCGGACCAGGCTGGCCTCCATTCCCTGAGTTCGCGGCCAACGAATGCGTATGCCCAGGAATTTGCTGCGTCGTCAACGTCACAGTCTCCGTGCCGCTGATCTGTCCAATGATCACGTTGTCGCCCATCGTGTTCGATCCCATATGAAACGGGATTCGGCTCTGCAGATTGGGCAGATTAAAGGTAGTCTGCCCATCGCCTCCATAGGTCGTTCCGATCAGGGCGAACAACGCCTGGTATTCGGAGATCGCCAAAGTCTGGCCGTTGCACTGAGCCCAGCCGGACGGGGCAAAGTTGAAGCCTACCGGACGAATTTCACCGATGTAAGGTGTACTCATTCGAAATCCTCCAGCGCGGAAAGAAGGATGTTTCGGCGCTCTGAGCAGACATAATTTCGAGCGAAATGCTCAAGACCGTCGCGGGCCTCGGATCAGGTGTGCGGTGACAGAGGGAATCCCCGTCACTCAGTTGAACGCATGGATGCGGCACAAATCTGCAACGCCGGGATCATACCGTGGAATGTGCCAGACCGCAAATAATTATTCTTGAATGTTTCGACGGCAGAGTCTGACCGCGGATATTGGCCGAGAATGGTCCGAATCTCTTGCTGAAATTGAATCGGTAACCGTAGAGAGAAGCATGGACGTCAGGAGCAGCACTTAGTATCCTGGCGTAGGACGGTAACATCGCAAGTCTTCGATGGACCCAGACGAGCATAGAGCAGAAGATCGTCTCTTGCTTATTTCGCCTTCACATCCGATCGGCGAGGGAAAATACGATACTCCACGCTCAGCCGCTTGTACGGCATCTCCAGGCGAGTGTAAGTGCGGTGAAGCACGCTGTTTAGAAAGACCAGACCGTCGCCCAACTCCAGCTCTGGCGCCCAGAACCGCTCTGCAGCAAACTGCCGATGCAGCGCCGCGTCATCCAACTCGGTAAAGTGCAGCAATCTTTCCTGACGCCCGCGCACAAACTCCAAACCCGGGCTGTCAGCGCCGCAAGCCTGCAAGGGAATCCAGCAAGTCAGCAACTCAGTCATAGGAAGCGCTTCTCCGGCTTGCTCCGGAAACCGAATGCCGAGCGCGCCATCTTGATGCCATTCCTGAGGATGATAGCCGGCAACGGGAGTGTGCGACGGAGCGAACTTCTTCCGCGCCCATGAGTGCTCCATCCGGCAAACCCACGCAGAACCAATCGCTTCCGCGAACAATTCTGAAAGTCCAGGTGCGGTGAGAGGCGCTGTCAATTCTTTCGAATCGCAGCCAAACTCAGCCAAAGCACTTAGCGGCGCGGAATGCGAAAAGCGATTGAACTGATGCCGCTCTGCCAGCAAGCCATCTGCTTCAACGGCCTCAAAGCAGCGTTCAGCCGCGTCCCTCAACCTGTTCAGAGAGTCGTGCGCGAAGACATCCCGCAGCAGAGCCACACCCTTATTTTGCAGCTCGGCTGCGGCATCAGCCCCGCTCATAGTGGAAATGCAGCTCTTGCTCGCTGACTACCGGAACGCCTTTGCGCATGGCCGGCGTGTAGCGCCACTGCTGCACCGTCGCGATCACCGTCTCATCCACAGGCGTGCCCAATCCCTTGAGCAGCGTCAACTGAGAAATCTTCCCATCGGCATCGATCACCGCATCCAGAATCACGTCGCCCTTGGTCCCATGCGGCAGCTTGGATAAGTCGGGAGTCGGGTATGGAAAGTAGCTCTGCAGAGCAATCGTGATGTCACCCTCGCCCAGCCCGCTCTGCGCCGATGTTCCCACGCCAGCTTGCGACTCAGCCGCCTTCGCCAGTTCAAGTTGAGGAGCCTTCGGAGCTGGCTTAAGCGATGAAGCGGGCTTTGCCTTGTCCGGGCGCTTCGCGGGAGCTTTCGACTCGATCACCTGGAGACTGCCGGGGCTGTAGTAGGTCAGCAGGCTGACTCCCTTGACGGTGCCTGGCAGCCGGTAGGGCATTATTTTCGCGGACCGGTGAATGCCGCCCACCAATAGCAGCAGCAGGCTGAGATGCGCCGCGATCGACAGCAACTCGCCTCTGTGCCGTACAGTTCCAGCATTCACCCGAGAAAGGAAAGAACGCATCGCCTCACCACGGTCGTGACGGTCTTGAACTTAGTTTAGGCCAACTGCGGGAGACTGTACACGGAACTTGTCACTCCTTGAGATAAGTCTCCAAATTCAGGATTACCGCGTCCCGTAATTCGTCTCCATCCACTTCAGATATTCGCCCGAAGTCACTTCCTGCACCCAGGCCTGGTTATCCAGATACCAGCGCACCGTCTTGCGCAGTCCTGAAGCGAATGTCTCCTTCGGCTTCCAGCCCAGCTCGCGCTCGGCCTTGCTGGCATTGATGGCGTAGCGGCGGTCGTGCCCCGGTCTGTCGGTCACGTAGGTGAGCAACTGCGCGTGAGGCCGATGCGGAGAGTCGGGCAGGAACTCATCCAGCAGCGCGCACAGCATCTGCACGGTATCCAGATTGGCCTGCTCGTTCCATCCGCCAATGTTGTAGGTCTGCCCCGGAACGCCCTTTTCGAGCGCCACGCGCAGCGCGGCCGCATGGTCGCCGACGTAGAGCCAGTCGCGCACCTGCAGGCCATCTCCGTAAATCGGCAGCGGCTTGCCGTGAATCGCCTTATCCAGCACCAGGGGCAGCAACTTCTCCGGAAACTGCAGAGGCCCATAGTTATTCGAGCAGTTGGTCACTACTGCCGGAAATCCATAGCTCTTGCCCCAGGCGCGCACCAGCAGGTCGCTCGAAGCCTTCGAAGCGGCGTAAGGCGAGTTGGGCTTGAAGGGGAAAGTTTCCTCAAAAGGCGCATCACCCGGCTTGAGCGAGCCGAAAACCTCATCGGTGGAAACATGCAGAAAGCGAAACTTGTCCCGGTCCGATGCGTCCAGCTTGTCCAGATACGCGCGCGCGGCTTCAAGCAGCACAAAGGTGCCATTGATGTTGGTGGCGAGAAAATCTCCCGGGCCTACCAGCGAGCGGTCCACGTGGCTCTCGGCGGCCAGATGCACGATGGCGCGCGGCGAAAACTCCTTGAGCAGCTTGTCGACCAGGGCGCGGTCTTGAATATCGCCCCGAACAAAGTGGTATCCGGGTCGGTCTGCAATCGGCAGCAGGTTGCGCAGATTGCCGGCATAGGTCAGCTTGTCCAGGTTCACCAGCGGCGTTCCGACCGTGTCGAACCAGTCCAGAACAAAATGCGAGCCGATAAATCCGGCGCCGCCCGTGACAAGAATAGGGGATTGATCGGAGAGCATTGTTCTTTGGAATCCTCCCCTGCAGGATACCAGCCAATCCAAGACGCCAACATGGCCCGAACAGGCAAAACCCGCGCGCTGGAAATTCGGCGCCTGCCCTTGCCACGGCTTCTGCTCTCGAACCAGCTCGAAGATTGAATCAAATTTGACTCTTGACATATATTCCTATAGGGGAATATATAGACATACGGAGCGATGAAAAATCTCTTTCAGGCCGCTACGATGCAAGAAGTGAAGGAGCGGATCTGGCAATTGCGGCCAGACAGCGAGCGCCAGTGGGGCGCCATGAGCGTGGATCAGGCGGTGACGCACTGTGCTGTGGGCTTGGAAATCGTGACTGGAGAGAGAGTCCCGTCCAAAGCAGCTTTGCCGCTCAGGATGCTTGGCAAGATCGTCAAGCCGATGGCATTGGGGAACGATGAACCGATGCGGCGAAATTCCCCAACATCGAAGGAATTTCTGATGACCGGCCATCGTGACCTGCGAGCGGAGCAAGATCGGTTATGCGTCCTCATCGACCGGTTCGCCACAGCCGGCCCCGAGGGATGCACCAGGCATCCGCATGGCTTCTTCGGACAGCTCACGCCGATGGAGTGGTCCGTGCTGATGTACAAACACCTCGATCATCACCTGCGCCAGTTCGGCGTTTAGCAGGCGCGGCCAGTCCGCTTGTCCAGGATTTGTCCGGAAATTGTCCGGGGAACCATCGATCTGGCAATATTGTCCAGAACAAAAAAAACGGCCCCCGATATTATCGGGGGCCAAGTTGCCTTGGTTCTCTCGTGTTGCGAGAGCTTGTTTGGCGGCCTCGGCCGGGGGGCCGTAGGCGCGGGTTAAAAGCCTCGGGGCGTGGCTACAACCGGTTAGGGTTGAACCGCACCTGACTGGGATGGGTTTAACCGGGGGGTAGTCCCATCCTGGGCCGCCAAGCTGTTTTCCATCAACCGCAACTCTACGTAGCTGGTCCGAACCGGCGTTGGTTTCGTATCGCCAGTTTCAGCCGCTGCTACTGGGGCGTTGCCCAGTGCTACGGAGTGCATGCGGTAGACGGGAATCTGTTGGTTGACTACGAGGTAGCGCTTGACTGCCTCGGCCAACCGGTTGGAATTCTGGATTCCGACGCTGCCTGCGCCGGGGGCGTGGGCTTCCACTTCAAGCAGGTAGCCCTGATGTCCGCTCAACTTCGTCGCTAGATCGTCCAGTTGCGACTTGTCGTCGGCGGAAAGTGTCGTCGATCCGTGATGGAAGGCGATGGAGACCGTATTCTTCTCGGCGTACTGGTCGAGACCGTTGACGGTGCCATTGATCGTGTCGACCTTGGTGCTGGCCTGGCCGGCGATCGTCCCCGCCTGCTGTGCCTGTGTTCCGGCTGCGGTAGCTACCTGGTTCGCGTTATCTGCGGTGGATTGAGCCTTGTTGATTCCAGCCTGGGCGCGGGCATCGACGTCCTTGATGTCCTTGGCGTTTTGCGCGTTGACTTCATCTAGCTCATTCAACTCGCCCCTCACCGGGTCCAGCCGCCGGTCTACCCACTTCTTACGGGCGAACGGGTTCATATGTCCCCAGAACCCCTCCTTCGGCGGCGCGCTCAATTTGTCTTGAGCGCCGGGGGAGGGCTGCGTCGCCGAAGGTTGGGTGCTGGTTCCACCTGTCGGCTGCTGTGCAGCCGCAGATACGCATAACGCAGATGCCAGTGCAAAAGTAGCGACCTGGCCGGGGAATAAAATTCGGGATACCGTCCGATTCATCATGGGGAACTCCCTAATCGTTGTCTGCTCCGACTGTGCTTCCGGAGGGGAACAGGTCATGCCTGCTCGCTTGGGTAGATTGCAAGGGCCGTGCCAAACTCGGTGACGGGCGCGTTAATTCATTAAAGCGTTTGAAATAAGCTAATTAGGGGGACGCTGTTGAAGCAGGGATACGATTCCCCGGCACCATGGCCGGCAAACGGGATGTAGTTTTTGCAGAAATGTGTAATTTTTACCGTGTAAACACTGAGGAAACGTAATTCATGCCCAATCTACGAGCGTCCGGCGCTATTTCAGGTCGACATGCACAATGCGAATCTCTGGCATGGTTCCAGACCAGTCCGGCGAAACCGAATCGAAGTTCAGCCGGAAGTCCTGCTGCGCCCCCGGCTTGAGCGGAGCAGCCGCCAAGGTCGCTGTATCGATGTACGGCTCTCTCATGCGGATCACTGTCAGCGGCAGCCGCTGGCTCTGCGCCACTTCGTTCTTGTAGTCCCGGAAGATCACCTGCACCAGGGCTCCGTTCACCGTGCGATCGCCCTGGTTGGCAATATGGCCATCGATGTAAGTAACCTTCCCTCCGGCCAGGTTGGAGGATTCGCTCATGGCCAGGCCGCTGATCGGAAGATTGGCCGCATAAGGTTCGGGCGCAGCAGAAGAACTCGCCGTTTCCTGGGCGCGCTTCGAATGGCCGCCGAGCACCAGCACAGCGGCTACTGCTGCAACCACCACCGCGGCGGCGATCGCCATCGGCGCCCAGTTCCGCTCTTGATTCCGCTGTGGCGCGCCGAAAGCCGCGCCCAGAGATTCAGTGGAGGCGGCGTCGAGCTTGGGTTGTGCTTTGGGCTCCATGAAAACGCTCCCCACGTTGCACCGCAGATTCTACCGCAAAATAAATTGTTCATGACTGAAGGAACTTTGGCCCCGATTTCGCGTTAATGAAGTAGAGGAGATCCGACGATAGTTCCAGTACGTCCACAGATCGGGGAATATCCTGCGAGCCGGAAATTCACGCATCGTTGTCCCTGAAATTTGCGTCTAAGCTTTGTGGGGATGTAACGAAAAGCCCGCCCGAACCACATTAGTATGAACGCCCTTGAAACCATCGCAACGCTTCCGGAAAGGAACCCGCGTCATGAACACGATGTCCTCCGACCAGACGGTAGCGGCAATGGTTCCTTCCTCGGTCGAGGGCGAACAGCCGGAGCGTACCCAGCCCGCGAACTTCCTTTATCAGGCAGCCACGGTGCTTGCCATCCTGCTTTTCCTCATCAGCTTCTAGTCGCGATTTCCAGACGCGCTCATCCGAAGCGCGCGCGCCCGGCGCTCTGCCGGAAATCCGCCCCATTCATCTCGATGCGCACGCACATCTCCGCAAGGCGCGACCTCATGCGCTCGCCGATGCGGTCTCCCAGCGTCTCCTCGCGCGTAGCCTTCTGTGTGGACGAAAGACCGGCGCCGCCAGGAGGCGAATCTGCGTAATTGGTGGTGATGATCGTGGTCCGCTTGTCGTTGTAGCGCGTGTTCAGGATCAGCGCCACCGTATCCCACACCCAGTCGGTCGGCTTCTGCGCGCCCAACTCATCGAGCACAAGCACCTCGGCCTCGAAGACCGGCTTCAGGACATCGAGCTCCGTCGAATTCACCTGCGGATTGTAGCTGTGCTGGATCTGCTTGAGCAGCTCGCGATAGTCGTAGAAAAGAGCCTGCGCGCCGCGCTCCTCGACCAGCGCCAGCAGCAGCCCGACGGCCAGATGCGTCTTGCCCACGCCAATCGAGCCAGTGATCAGCAGCCCTTTGCCGTCCGTCTCGACCGGATACGCCTCGACAAAGCGCCGCGCGGTCACATGAGCCAGTCCCATCGAGGCATCGGCCCCGCGAAAGCCTGTTTCGTAGCTATCCAGAGTGCAATGCTGGTACCGCTTCGGCACCCGCGCCGCGGCAACGCGGTGCTCGCCAATGGCCGCCTGCTGGCACTCGCAGACGCGGGCCACGCGCACGCCAGCGGCATTCACCGCCAGCACCATCCCCGCTCCCCCGCACTCCGCACAAACTTCCAGCATCGCAATACCAGCCTAGCGCACTCGCGGGTGCCCGTGCGCGGCCCAGCAGCCTCTGCAAATGTGGATTTCAGGACTTTGCGCCAGGAAACATCCGAATGCCACCGAGACCGCCAGATTAAAATTCAGATTGCCCCGACTTCACGCACAAAGATTGCAGCTGCAAGACTTGAATACCGGACAAAAATCTCCAGATCCACTCGCATTCTCCAGCAAGTCCTGTTGAGGGGTAAGCATGACCCATTCGCGGATGCTCTTCGGTTGCGCGATCTTTCTCGCGTCCTTCCTGCTCTTCCTGGTCGAGCCCATGGCCGCCAAGCAACTGCTGCCCATCTTCGGCGGCTCCGCGGCCGTCTGGATCACCTGCCTGGTCTTCTTCCAGACCGCGCTTCTGTGCGCCTACCTCTACGCGCACTGGCTCACCCAGGCGCGCTCAGCTCGATCACCCCGCTGGAATTTCCATCACACCCTACTTGTCCTGGCCGCCGCATCGGCAATTGTCTGGACGCTGCGACCAATCAACCAAAACGGCGGCTTGAATCATCCTTTTCTGGCGATCTTCGCCGCGCTCTCGGTCTCCATCGGCGTCCCATTTCTTGTCCTGGGCGCGACCAGCCCGCTGCTGCAAGTGTGGCTCGCCCGGCTTGAGAACGGCAGCGTTCCCTATCGCTTTTTCGCACTATCCAATCTAGCTTCGCTGCTGGCGCTGGGTCTCTATCCGATGCTCATCGAGCCTTATTTCACGCTGCACGCGCAACGCATAACCTGGTGCTGCGGCTTCCTGGTCTTCGCCGTCATTTCGGCAATG
>Ga0302324_100026105_pt1 | contig 11180 bp, 8 predicted proteins | sample Palsa_T0_1_FD_201949 | JGI IMG/M metagenome (GOLD analysis project Ga0302324, IMG submission 201949) | Peat permafrost microbial communities from Stordalen Mire near Abisko, Sweden - Palsa_T0_1 | ecosystem: Environmental > Terrestrial > Soil > Palsa > Peat permafrost | place: Sweden: Abisko... | reverse complement strand
CACACCGCCGAGCGTCGTTGGCAACGGCAAACCTGGCGCCTTTGTCGTACCAGGAGCAAGGCCAGACCCGAACAGCGTGATGATTTCGCCCGGTGCAATCGGGTTCGTAATGGGCGCGTAATTGGCTGCATTCACCACACCCAACGGATTCAGGTACACGCCTGTCCCGGAATTCGTGGGGGTCGCGAAACCGATCATCAGCGAGTAAAGGCCGCTTGTTCCCGTCGCGATAAACACCTTGCCCCCTGCGGCCAGCGTGACGATATACGGGATGTCCTGTGGCGCAACCGTGGCGTTGCCCTGTACAGTCGCAAGGCTGTCGAAAGTATAGTCGGAGACCCCAAAGATCAGCGACTGAGATCGTTCATGCGAAATCGACACGCCCTGGCCATTCGCGTTCCACGAGCCATAAAATGCATCCAGCGAATGCGTCGTTCCCGATACCGTATCCTCCAGCGCGCCCGTGAAATAGACGTTATTCCAGCCGCTGTTCGATGCCGTCCCGCCGAATGCCCGCGCCCCCACAATAAGGTCGTCCCCGCCCGGCGTCCCCGCCATGAAGATATTCCCGTCCGCCGAAAGGTAGAAATTCAGCGACCCGCTCAGCACTTGGCTCGACGACGCGGTTCCCAGATTCAAAGCGCCGGTACCTTCCCCGGTCAGCGTGTAGGTGGCGCCGGAAATGGTTTGCAATACCGTGGTGCCGCCAAGGTTCAGCGCTGTGCCGGAAACCGCAACGTTCGAAAGGTTGCCGGCGCCGTTGGCCGTGAAGCCGAAGGACGCCTGTCGAACCTGCGTCACATTCGCGCCCGGAAAACTGACATATCCCGCCGTATAATTTCCGCTAAGCGACGCCGCGCTGGCCGAAGTGCCCGCCGGAATCGCCAGAATAATGTCACCGCTCGTTCCCTCCGTCGCGCTGGCTACAAACGCCGTCGGCCCGACACCCGACAACCCGCCCCACGCGGTTTGCGTACCATCTACAAAGCTCTGGATGTACATCAGTCCGTTCGATCCCACGCCGTACACGCCGGTGCTGTTGTTGCTGCCCGTCGCACCCGCGAACTTATAATTCCCGGCACCGTCAAATGTCGCCAGGCCGATAGCGCTCGACGCCGAAGTAATCGTTCCGTCGGCATTCTGCCCGGTAATCAGAATCTCCCGGATGAAGTAATCGCCGTGCACAGCGGCGTTGTTGCTGGTGTCGGCCTTCTGCCCAAACGCATAAAACGACAGAAGTACAGTAAAGATAAAGATGCGCATAGAAGTAGTAGACGGCAGTGTGTCGGGCACGAGAACATCCAGTGTCAGCTTTCTGACCGATATGTAATTCTACCCATCGCCGAATTTTGGGTGAGATTTTCACGCCGTTCCCGCACTTCCTCTTTGCGTATGACTTTCGATCACTGGGTGGCGAATTTCCTTGGCCCCTTCGCCTTCTGGGCTCTCATCAACGGCCTCGATGACCTTGTCATCGACATGGCGGCAATTGCCGGTTACCTGACTCAACCCCGCGCGCCCACCGAAGCCGAACTCGACGAAGTCCCCCCGCGGCTCATGGCCATTTTCGTCGCCTGTTGGAAAGAGCACCGTGTCATCCGCAAGATGGTCGAGAACAACGTCACAAAACTCCGCTATCCCAACGTCACTTTTTTCCTCGGGGTCTATCCTAACGACGCTCCCACAATCGCTGCCGCCAGGGATGCCGAGGCCAGCTTCCCCAACGTCCATCTTGCCGTCTGCCCCCACAACGGCCCTACTTCGAAGGCCGACTGCCTCAACTGGATTTACCAGCGCATGCTCATCTTCGAGGAGCAGAACAACGTCCGCTTCGAAATGGTCCTCACTCACGACGCCGAAGACCTGGTGGATCCCGACGCCCTCCGCTGGATCAACTACTACGCCCAGTGGAATGACATGGTTCAGATCCCCGTCCTCGCCCTGCCCACGGAGTTCAAAAGGATTTCGCACGGCGTCTATTGCGACGAGTTTGCCGAGTCTCAGTTCAGGGACATGATCGGCCGCCAGTTTCTGGGCGGTTTCATCCCTTCGAATGGCGTCGGCACCGGCTTTTCCCGGCGCGCGCTGGAAGCCCTCGCGGAGCAATCCAACAACCGCATTTTCGAACCCGGCTGCCTGACCGAAGATTACGAAAATGGCTTCCGCGTGGCCCGCCTGGGTATGAAACAGAAGTTCATTCCCATCAATTTCCGCCACGGGCGCCCCATCGCTACCCGCGAGTTTTTTCCCCTCGAATTCCGTAAAGCCGTCACGCAGAGGGCGCGCTGGATCACGGGAATCAATCTCCAGTCCTGGGAATTTCACAGCACGCGCGAAACCCTCCGTCATTTTTATTGGTTCTGGCGCGACCGCAGAGGACTCATCGGAAACCTGGTCACGCCCCTCACCAACATCCTGTTCGTCTACGGCGTCGCGACCCTCATTTGGGCGGAGGCCCTGCACCGCCCCTGGGGGCTGGCGTATGAGACGTCGTCGATCAGCCGCGCCTGCGAAGCCGGACTCGGCCTTCAGGCGTTACACATAGCCGCCCGTATCTGGTTCTCCAGCCGTATCTATGGGTGGCGTCATGCGGCCACCGTGCCGATCCGCGTCGTCGCCGGCAACTGGATTAACTTCTTTGCCACCTGCATCGCCATCCGGGACTTCACCGGCGCAAAAATTCACGGCCTCCCCCTGAAATGGGTCAAGACGGAGCACGCTTATCCCAACCGCGCCGCGCTCATGACAGACCGCAAACGTCTCGGAGAAATCCTGGTCTCCAATCGATCGATCACTCGCGAGCAACTCGAATCCGCCCTCGCGTCGAAACCGGGAGGGCGCAGGCTGGGTGAGCACCTCATGAAACTCGGACTCATCAAGGAACAGAACCTCTATATCGCCCTCAGTCTCCAGAATGACATACCTTTCGGCAAACCCGATCCAGGCCTTGTTTCCACTTCCATCGCTCGTGCGCTCCCCGCCGCTCTCTCCCGCAAATGGAAAGTGTTGCCGTTTCGCATCGCCGCCGGGGAACTCTATGTGGCGGGTTCCTATCTGCCGGGCGAGGAAATGCAAAGCGACATCCGCCGCTTCAGCACCCTCGAACTGAGATTTCATCTGGTCACCCCGACCGAGTACGAAGAACTCGCCCGGCAGTATCTGGAATGACTTTGTTCTAAGATGAACATCGGGTTGGCTAATGAAGACTCTTTTCGCAGGAACGCTATTGTTAACCGCTTCGCTTGTGCCGGCCTTGTCCCAGAATTCATCTCATTCTGAGTCGCGGGGTTTCGCTTTTCCGTGCCGCCTCGTCGCTGATCGAGCCGAGGCATATCTTTCGGACCACGGCGTATTTACATTTGAAAAAGACAACGGCTTCCGGAACATCTCAATCGACGGACGAGCGTCCGAGCACGTATCGCCGGGTTCACGAAAGCTCAAGCTATGGACGGACGGCCAGGCAAGTGAGATCACCGACTTTAGGGTGTATTGGAAGTTCGCTGACAGAAATACCGGGGATAAGTTGCCTTTCGGTATCTGGCGTCTTCGTCTCTCTCACTACAGGCCAGGCGGAGAAATAACCTTGACCCCTGACCGGGGCGCGTGCGAACTGAACATGGCGATTACCTTCAAAACTGACGGAGCCAATATGATCGCAATACTTCCGGTTGATTCCGACTGGGATTACGAGAGCAACGGACGTCTCGAGCGGGAGTATCTTGATGGAATCTCTGCGGCGCTTACCGAGCCGCGACTGTGAAAGAGCGGTAACGAAGATCAACTGCTTCGTACTTCACGATTCCGGTGACGACTGCCTTTTTGGGGTAAACAGGTATCTCCCGTGAGTCGAGAGGCCAGAAAAACTGAGTCCGAGTCGCCAGCTTCAATCTCCCCCGACGAGGAATAGCAGTATCCTGAACAGGTGAGCCAAAAATCGGCCGCGCTCATCCAACTCGCCTCCTTTGCGGGCAACGTCGCCGCGGTCGCCTTCGGAACGTTCGTCCACAGGTGCCACGTGGACAAGAGGTTCGACGCAATCATCCAACATTTCGAAGAGCAATCGAAGGCATTCTGCGCGAACCTCATGCGCGATTCCGTGCCGGGCGAATCACCCTAATCCGACGCCCCAACCTCCCCAGCAGTATCTTGTAAGGAGTGACAGCCTCCCGCACCGACCCCCTTTCCTACCTCGGCCAGCAGCTCGAAGACTGGAAACGCGCCGGCTCCTACCAGCGCCTCCGCATCCTCGAAGGCCCCAGCGCCGCCGAATCCCGCTTCGACGGCAAAGAAGTCATCAACCTCGCCTCCAACAACTATCTCGGACTCACCACCCACCCCAAACTCATCGAAGCCGCCATCGAAGCCACACGAAAATACGGCGCGGGCTCCGGCGCCGTCCGCACCATCTCCGGCACCATGGACCTCCACATGGAACTGGAGCGCCGCATCGCCAGATTCAAGAACGTCGAAGCCTGCGTCGTCTTCCAGTCCGGCTTCGCCGCCAACGCGGGGACCGTCTCCGCCGTGCTCGGTCCGGAGGATCACATCGTCTCCGACCAGCTCAATCACGCAAGCATCATCGACGGTGCCCGTCTCTCCCGCGCCAAAATCCACGTCTTCCCGCACAAAGATCACGAAGCCGCCGGCCGCATTCTCGCCGACCTCGCCGCCGCGCCCGGCCACAAGCTTCTGATCACCGACGGCGTCTTCTCCATGGATGGCGACATCGGTCCGCTGCCTCAGCTGGTCGAGCATGCCGAGAAGCACGGCGCCATCATGATGGTTGACGACGCCCATTCCTCCGGCGTATTGGGCCGCAACGGCCGCGGCACCATCGACCATTTCAATCTGCACGGACGCGTCGATATTCAGGTCGGCACGCTGTCGAAGGCGATTGGCGTTCTCGGCGGCTACGTCTGCGGAACGAAGGACCTCATCGAATTCCTCTACCACCGCGCGCGCCCGTTTCTTTTCTCCACCTCGCATCCGCCGTCTGTAGCAGCCTCGTGTCTCGCCGCGTTCGATATTCTCGAAAGCGAACCGGAGCGCATCGAGCGGCTCTGGACCAACACCCGCTACTTCAAGAAGGGGCTCGTGGACGCCGGTTTCGACACCGGCATCAGTGAGACCCCTATAACGCCGGTCATAGCAGGAGAGGCGGCCCGAGCGCATCGGCTCTCGGCTGAGTTGTTTCAGGAAGGCGTCCTGGCAACGGGTATCGCATTCCCCACCGTAGCCAAGGATAAAGCGCGAGTCCGGACGATCGTCAACGCCACCCACACTCAAGCTCAGTTGGACCAGGCGCTCGAAGCCTTCCGTAAGGTAGGCAAACGCATGGGAATAATCGCATAGCGGCCAATTTACTCGCCCGAAACCCCGTGATCGAATCTCAGCGGTTTCAAGGACACGAATACCCACGGCATTCGACGCAACTACCGCCGCCAATGCATTTACCATCTGCTCGCGCGTAACCAGACGCTTTCATCACGGGCGCGGGTTGCGCAACTGACAAAGACGAAATGTTCCACTCCCGCGCGTCTCCCTGCCGCAACAGATTGTTCGAGGGATACAAGATCGACTGACCGAAACGCCGCCGCTTTCCAGGGCGCCGGATGCGGTGTACCTACCAGATGCACCAGCGTTGAGCCGGGAGGAACCCTGTCCTCATAGGTCCGGGAATCGAGCGCATTCCCGCTGATCGCATCGCAACCGGCAGGAAGTGGTCCCGCCCGTGATCGGGGCTCGTTTCTCCTTAAGTCTGTTCATAGCAGGTCTCCGCTTCTCCGAGGGAAAATGTCCAGGATATTCGATGCGTTGTCGACTGCTCTCGAAGAGCAGGCAGAGACGCCAGCGCCTCACAGGTGTACCGATCCACCTGACTCACTTGCAGACGCAGAATCTCCGCGCACGCGAGCCGGGAAAAATTCAGTAGTATTCGCAAAACAAAACAGTGGCGCAGGCGAGCTGAAAGGCGGAGCACCTCCTGCAACTCGGCCGGAACCGACGGAGAGGCGCATTGCCCCCGCACTTTCCACGCCAGGTTAACGGACAGCTGAATAACATCGCGAAACGACACGCCGCGAAGAGGATCGCAATCCGAATTCTGAATTGCCTCCAGAACTGCGGCCTCGGCGGTCTCCACGTCGGCAGTCAATAGAAAGGCTGTACAAAATGCGGTCGCCAATGGCTTCATGCGATGGCCCTCATCGCACGCTCTGGCTGGTATTCCGCGTTCTTTCGCGCCTCGGCTGTTTCTCGTGCAATGCCATGCTTGCGCATTCTGGCGATGAGCGTAGTGCGCGGCAGACCTAACTGCGCGGCAGCACCGGCGCTACCGCCAATCACCCAGTTCGTTCTGCGAAGCGCGTCGGCGATAGACGCGCGCTCCAGATCCGCCAGGGTGCGCAGCGGCGCGGGTGAACTCCCTTGTGCTATGCGCGGGAACTCTGGCATCGACGCCTGGAATACGCGACCCGACGTGAGCAATACGGAGCGTTCCACCAGATTCTGGAGTTCGCGGATGTTCCCTGGCCAGCCGTAGCGCTGGAGGTCGTCCATCACCCGCTCGGGAATCACATCGACGATCTTGTTCGCGCGCGCCGCATAATGCTGGACGAAATGGCGGATCAGGAGCGGGATATCCTCGGGACGATCGCGCAACGGCGGTATAGAAACCGGAAATACATTCAGACGATAAAACAGGTCGGCCCGATAGCGCCGTTCGTTGACCATCTGCGCCAGATCCTGATGCGTTGCCGTCACTACACGCACGTCGACGCGAATCGTGCGCGAGCTTCCGAGTCTCTCGAATTCGTTTTCCTGAAGAACACGCAGCAGCTTCGGCTGGAGTTCGAGCGGAAGGTCGCCTATCTCATCGAGGAAGAGAGTTCCCCGATCGGCGAGTTGAAAACGGCCGGCAGTTTGAGCGATCGCTCCGGTGAAGGCGCCCCTGTCATGGCCGAACAGTTCGCTCTCCAGCAGGCCAGCGGGTATCGCGGCGCAGTTCACCCTTACGAACGGGCCATTGCGGCGAGGGCCCTGTTCGTGGATCGCCCGCGCGAAGAGCTCCTTACCGGTACCGGTTTCGCCCTGGAGCAAAACCGCGCAATCGGCGGCGGCAACAATCTCTACCTGACGAAGGGCAGCCAGAAATTTCGGGCTGGATCCGATCATCTTACGTTTCGTGTTCAGAACCATAGCTTCACCTTCCTTTGTTCTCTTGCAATGCGACGACGATCTTGCCTCGTCCCCGCCGTTCCAGTTCGCCGTGATAGGCAAGGGGTGCCTCAGACAGCGGAATCACCGCGTCGACAACCGTTCTGATCTGTCCCTGAGCAACTCGCCGCACCACTTCCGTGAGCTGCTCCCGGTTCGGCTCGACAATGAAGAATGCTTTCTTCACGCGGCTGTCGGTTGAGTTCTCCGCGGTTGAGACGATCATGACCAGACGCCCGCCGGGCCTGAGGACGCTCCACGACCGGTCGAGGGTATCGCCGCCCACCGTGTCGAAGACAACGTCGGCATTTTGGAGCAGATCTTCGAAGCGCGATGCCCGGTAGTCGATACTCTGCTCGGCGCCAAGGCTTCCGGTGAAATCCAGATTGGCGGACGACGCCGTAGCGATTACGTGTGCGCCCTGCTGCGCCGCGAGTTGTATCGCGAACACTCGCACCGCGCCCGCCCCGCCGTGGATCAGAACCCGCTCGCCCGGCTGGAGATGAGCCCGATCGAGAAGCCCCTGCCACGCCGTCAGTGCGCCGATGGGGATGGAAGCGGCTTCGGCGTGCGAAAGGACTGATGGTTTTGAAACGACCGACGCGGAGGGCGCCACGCAGTACTCGGCGAGTGCTCCGTCCGCGAACCAGTCGTTCATGCCGAAGACTTCCCGGCCGGTTGCGGCATCTCCCGCGTCTACCACGCCGGAGAACTCGTGGCACGGAATCGCACCCACCCGCTTCTCGCCCGTCTTTGTGTGCAATGTCGGATACCACTGTAGTTCAGTCTTTGTGACGCCGGCGGCGCAGACGCGGATCAGTAATTCTGTGGGGCCAGGCTGCGGGCGGGGAACATCCGCTTCGGCCAGCATCTGGCCCTGGGGCGTCTCCGTTAATCGTAAGGCTCGCATCGTTTATCTCCAGCGGCGCGCAGGTTAACAACCCGATGTCACTTGTTTAGCAAACTCGATTTATGCAGTACTTTTTCAATGCCGTTGATTTCTCGTCGTGGGGCGGCCAATCGTGGCCGCCGCGGGCAAGACTTCCCGCCCCACATCGGGCCGGCAATGTATCCTGCATAAATCGCGCAAACAAACCAAGTGGCATTGGGTTAACAACCTGCCCTACGTTTGAATTGTGGTTGAGCGCAAAAATTAATGCATCCCCACATAGAGTGGTTTTTACTTAACTCTGCGGGGAATAATAATCTCCCGCCGCCCGAACATATGCGCGTCAACGGAAAAGGCTCCTGGCCCGAGCAGAAGAACAGACGCAAGAATAGCGCTCGCAAACACCATGGACAAATTGCCCGCGAACAGATTTCGTGAACAGAGAGGGGCGACGGAGGCCGCGAGCACAGCGAGACCGGCGGCGGTGACGACCGCTATGAGCGGCGTGAGAAACCCGGCAACGAGCAAGCCTCCGACCGTGAGAGCCGCCAAGCCGCGAAAAGTCTCCCAGCTGGCAACCGGTTCGGCAAGGCACAGCGTGCCCTGGATGAACAAGGGAACGCCGAGCGCTCCTCGCAACACAAATAACGCTACGCCAAAACGGCCACCCGGGTAAACGGAAAACAGCGCTCGCAACAGATCTTTCCTGTCTTTCACGGAATCCGCAAGGATTCTGAACCCAGCGTATTGATTAAACCGGGAAAGCGAATCGCTTGACAGCGGGAGCCTTTACTACCGCTTTTGGGGGATGCGGGGCCAAATCCCGATGCGGATCAAAACCTGATGATGCCCCTGCGTACGGCCACGGCGACGGCCTGCGTGCGGTCTCTTGCACCCAATTTGTCCATGATGTGTTTGAGGTGTGTTTTTACAGTCTCTTCGGAGATGAACAACTTTTCGCCAATGTCTCGATTGCGGTGACCCGCAACAACGTGCTGCAGCACCTCAATCTCCCGCGCGGTCAACTGTTCCTCTCCCATATGCTCGGCTATGCTTGCCGCCACCGCCGCAGGCACGCGTTTTTTCCCGGCGTGCACCTGGCGGATCATTTCCACCAGATCGTCCGGCGGCATGTTTTTGAGCGCATAGCCGCGCGCTCCGGCCGCTAGCGCCCGCTGGATCTCCACGTCGCCTTCGAAGGTGGTCAGCATGATCACGCGCGCCTCCGCGAATTCCGCGCGGATCGCGATCATGGCGTCGATCCCGCTTAGACCGGGCAGCCGGAGATCCATAAGCGTTACGTCCGGACGATGCTCCGCATACTTCCGAATCGCCTCAGCTCCGTCCGATGCCTGAGAAACGAGGAGCATATCGGGCTGACTGTTGATGATAGCCGCGATGCCTTCGCGGAGAAGAGGGTGATCGTCGACACTTAATATTCTGATCGGATTCATAGGAAGCACTCCATCGATCTGGCATTCTTTCAGGCGCGTCCGCCAAGCGATTTTGCGTGGCGCAGGAAGGCCACATGACCGGGCACTGAGAGTTCGACTTCCGTGCCCCGTCCGGGATTACTCCAGAGGCGAAGCCGTGCTCCCATGTGCTCGGCGCGCTCCCGCATGCCAACGAGCCCCCAGTGTCCATCACGGCCGTCGTTTAAAGTGTCCGGGGCAATGCCACATCCATCGTCGCGTACCAGTAGCCGGAAGGTACGGCTCGAATAGATCAGCTCCATCTCAATGGTTTCGGCTCCGGAATGACGGAACGCGTTCAGCAGCGCTTCTCGCCCAATCCGGTAGACCTCATCGCGGACGCCGGGGTTAAGGGGCGCGCAGACGCCTTCGGAGATAACGCGAAAGCTCACCGGTTCCTGCATGGGCTGGGCAGTCATTTCGTCCTGGATTCGCGAGAACGCCTCTTCGAGATCCAATGAAGCACTCCTGGTGGAACGCAGGCCCGAAACGGCCTTCCTTCCCTCTTCTATGACCTGGTTCATGAGTTCCAGGGAACGGGCGAATGCCGGCTTCTCCTGCGAATCCGCCGGCAGACGCGATGTGACGACGTGTATCTGCATGGATGCACTGAGAAATCCCTGTAACAGTGTGTCGTGCAGTTCCTGCGCGATTCGGGTCCTTTCCCCCAGCCTTTCTTCAAAGCGGAGGTTTAACCGCGCGGTCAACTGACGCAGCCGCAGCCTGTAAAACACGAACACTGCGATTCCCAACAAAACGAACAGGCAGGCGCGGAACCACCAGCTTTGCCAGTAGGCCGGATCGACCCGAAAAGCCAGAGCGGCCACGCTGCCGCTCCAGACGCCGTCGGGATCCGCTGCCATGACGCGTAGACGATACTTACCTGGACCGATATTGGTGTAGCTCGCTTGCGGCTCCGCGGTGGGTTCGCTCCACCCGCGATCGTAATTTTCGAGGTAATACCGGAAGCGGACGCGTTCCGGTGCGGACAGGCTGAGGCCGGTATAGCCAAAGACGACTCTTCCGGGACGGGGCGGAATGTGAACAATCCCGTTCAATGCGATCGGGACACCATCCACGGAGACGCTTTGGATTTGGGGCAGAGCCGGAGCCGAACTGCCGGAGAGCCGCGCGGGATCCACTTCGGAGATGCCGCGATTCAAAGAGAACCAGACGCTTCCCAACGAGTCTGTAACGACCGACCGGTGACGTTTGACGCCCTCAACGCCGCGAAGGCCATCGGCAAGCTCATACTCGCGCAAATCCGCGGCTGTCAGTTCGCCCCGTATCAGCCGGTCGCGGTTCACTCGCAGCACGTGGTGCGATGTTGCCAACCAGAGCGATCCGTAATTGTCTTCGGCAACCCCAAGGATCTCCTCCCGAAGGGATGCCGGTAGACCTCGAGGCGTGGCAAACACGCCCGAGTCGCGGTAGGCCAGCCCCGCCACGGTTCCTGCCCAGAGGACGCCATATTTATCCTCAAGAAGGCAAATGACGTTCTCCGAAGGCAGACCTTCCGCACGCGTGAAGGTACGCCAGTGTCCCTCCGTCAGTGAGCTCAGGCCGTCAGGCGTGGCAAACCACATGGTTCCATCGGTGCCCTG
>Ga0302324_100026104_pt1 | contig 11180 bp, 10 predicted proteins | sample Palsa_T0_1_FD_201949 | JGI IMG/M metagenome (GOLD analysis project Ga0302324, IMG submission 201949) | Peat permafrost microbial communities from Stordalen Mire near Abisko, Sweden - Palsa_T0_1 | ecosystem: Environmental > Terrestrial > Soil > Palsa > Peat permafrost | place: Sweden: Abisko... | reverse complement strand
TGATGGGGGCGACGGATCCTCCGAAACCATCGCTCCAACGAAGATCGTTGCCACGAAGATCACTGCGAGCGACGAGCATGGCCGCACGATCTACGTCAATGATTCCGTGGCAGCGCCTCCCTCTCGCCACACTCGAGATTCGGAACCGCCTCGGCGCACCCTGAAGTACTGGAGTTCCAAAGAAAATCGCTGGAAGCCTGTGCCTCCGCCGAATGGGGCGGTTATGCGAGCGGCGCAGTCGGCGGCCGCTGAGGTCGACGAGTATATGGGGCATGACTCCGGGCAATCGGACAGCACAAAGATTGCCGCCGCGAATTTCCGCGGCCCACTGGCGACCTCTGCGGATATCGACGCCGCGATCGAGCAGGCCGCGGCGCGACATAACGTAGACCCCAACCTGGTGCGCGCGGTGGTGAAGGTGGAATCGAACTTCAATCCCAACGCGGTCTCGCGGAAGGGTGCGATGGGGCTGATGCAGTTGATGCCTTCGACGGCGCGCCAGTTGAACGTTAAGAATCCGTTTGACCCGGAACAAAATGTGGATGCCGGGGTTAGACATTTGAAGCAGCTTCTGGAAAGTTATGGCGGCGATGTCAGATTGACCCTGGCCGCCTATAACGCGGGGGCGACGGCGGTGGCGCGCAGTTCCGGCGTGCCGCGCTATGCCGAAACCCAAAACTATGTCCGGCGGATCACCAACCTGTACCACGGAGCGTCCGTTTTTGAATCGGGTGCTTCGCATGAGCCGGTAACCGTGCAGCGGGATGCGCGGGGCGTGCTCTTCATCAGCAACACGGATTAGGTTTCGCGGCACCTGTTTTACGTTTTGCCTTTAATCTCTCTGGCACCCAGGACATTGGTTCGACCAACTGATTCAAACGAGCAGGAACGAAGGCACGGGCTGGTTATCTTGAAGACCTCATCGCGGCAATGTGGTCTGTGGAGAGCATTGCTTGCGCTCGCCGTGTTCGCGGCGTTCGCTCCCGCTGCGCCCGCCCGGGCACGCCATTCCGACGCGTGGGCGCGGGAACATTTCGCCACCGCCGAGCGGATGCGCGAGGCGCTGAACGGAAGGCCCCCCGCGGACCGAACCCGTCGCGACTATCAGCGCGTGTTGAATGCTTACCGCTATGTTTATATGGGAGCGCCCGCTTCCACCAAAGCCGACCCTAGCGTGGTTGCGGTAGCCGAGACGCTGGTGGAAATGGGACGGCGTTTCAACGACAACAAAATTCTTAATGAGGCCATCGAGCAGTATAAATTCCTGCGCCGCGAATATCCTGGCAGCAGGTACCGTTTCGATGGGCTTTTCACCATCGGCGAGATTTACAAGGACGATCTCAACGATTCTGCAGCGGCACGCACTACCTTCCAGGAGTTTCTGCGACGCTATCCCCACAATCGCCTGGCCGGCGATGCCCGTCAGGCCATCGTCGAACTCAACATCGCCCAGAGGAACCAGGAGGCGCAGGCCGAGAAAAGCCCAGAAGCGCGGAGGGCGGCGGAGAAGAAACAATCAGGGAAGAACGTTAATAATAAGAACCTCGGAGTTGCCGGGGACGATCATGCCTCTCGTACGCAGTTTTCTCCGGCACAGTCTTCTCCTGCGCAGGCTCCTCCTGGGCAGCCTTCTTCTGGACAATCCTCTTCTGGGCAATCGGGGAAAGACGAATCCTCGGAGGCGCGTTTGGGGAGCCTGCCACGCGTGACCGGCATCCGGCACTGGTCTACCCCCGACTACACGCGGGTTGCGATCGACGTGGAAAGCGATGTGAAGTTTTCGTCCCAGCGGATCGACAGTCCGGCGCGCATCTTCTTCGATCTGCCCGATACCAAACTGGCCTCCACTCTGGTGGGCAAGAGCTTCGACGTGGAAGACGGTTTTTTGAAGAAGGTTCGAGTGGCCCAGTTTGCGCGGGGCAACACGCGGGTGGTGCTCGAGGTCGACAACCTTTCCGATTACGACGCTTTCCTGCTGCCCGATCCCTATCGGCTGATCATTGACATTCATGGCAAGAACGGGCGCGCGAAACCGCCCAAAGACAAAGATAAAGATAAAGACAAGGACGCTGGCGAAAGCACGGCGGCGGAACTGGCCGATGGCATGTCGTCGCCGAGAGCAAGCGGCACTGGCTTCAGCGATAAAACAACCGTGTCTGCATCGGAGCCCGCGGCTGCGACGAAGAAGCTGCCAACGGCAGTCGTCAAGAAAATCGTGGAGGCTGACGATGACGACAGCGGCGCCTCCTCGGCCGAAGTGGCGAAGCGGAATGCTTCAGAGGCGGAGAGAGGATCGCCGCCCGCGCGGAAAGCAGTGGTTGCGAAACAGCGGCCGGACGGTGATGTTAGCGGCGAGTCGGACGCTTCAGATTCGAATTTCTCTGAAGTGCGAAGCGGTGTAGGCGACTCCCACCGCAAGTCTGGCTCGCGAACGCTTGCTTCTGGCAAGCCGGGAAGTGCTTCTGCTGCTTCTGATCTCGGCATTCGCGAGGCGAAGCCTACCGCGGGTGGCGACCGCTCCCTGATCCGAGCTTTGGGACTGAAAATCGGCAAGATTGTGATCGATCCGGGACACGGAGGCCACGATACCGGCACAATCGGTCCCAACGGCCTGGAAGAAAAAGATCTCGTTCTCGATGTGGGCCGGCGTTTAGGGAAGCTGCTGGAGACGCGGCTGGGAGCGCAGGTGGTTTACACGCGCAAGGGCGACTCGTTCATCCCGCTCGAAACTCGTACGGCAATCGCCAACCAGGCGCGCGCGGATTTGTTTGTCTCTATTCACGCCAACTCGAGCTACGACCCAGGCGCCCGGGGAGTCGAGACTTACTATTTGAATTTCACTTCTTCGCCGGAAGCGCTGGAAGTGGCGGCGCGCGAGAATGCGGTTTCGGAGAAATCGATCTATGAGTTGCAAGATTTGGTGAAGAAGATCGCGCTGAAGGAAAAGATCGAGGAGTCGCGGGAATTTGCCGGGGACGTGCAGGAGTCGCTGCACAGCGGCCTGGCGGCCAAGAGTCCGGCGATTCGCGACCGGGGAGTGAAGAAGGCTCCGTTCATTGTACTGATCGGTGCGAACATGCCATCGATTCTTGCCGAGATTTCTTTTGTCAGCAATCCTGTCGACGAGCATCGCCTCGCCACCAGCGAATACCGCCAGCGCATCGCCGAGTCGCTCTACCACGGCATCGCCAAGTATGCGAATGGACTGAGCGGGGTCAAGGTGGCAAGTAAGATGGACAAGACAGCGGCCCGGTAAGTTCACTACAAGCCAAAGTTTGAATATTCCGCAGCCGTACCGTCCGCGATGGCTCGCCTGGAGGACGGAGGCTGCTGAACCCCCAGTTTTGTTGACTGTTGCAGAGGCCGTAGTGCTTCCCGTGTGGTGATCGATACGAACGCTTTGATTTCCGCCGCCATGAATCCGGCTGGGCTGCAGCCGACAGCTCTACGGCTCGCCGTCAGCAAACCGGCGCATCTCTGCCTATCCCGACCCATCCTGAGGAATACAAACTGGTGCTCGCCCGGACTGCGGATTCGGAAGGGTCGGCGCAGCAACTGTTGCAACTCATCAGGAACCGTGGCTATACCGTAGCCCCGACTCGGCGTCCTGAAGTCGCAAGCGACCTGACGACAACATCGTTCCTGGCATATGCCGGTGCCGCCCACGCCGACTACCTGGTGACAGGCAACCGGACGCAGTTTCCGAGATTCTGGAAGAAAACGAAGATCGTACCTCGCGGGACTTCATCAGTCACACTCCGCCTCATCTCATAAGGCAGCTGAGATTGTGGGTATTGCCCCTAATATTCGCCCAGCCGGAATCCCCCTCAGGAAACTTTTTCGCGTCCTCTGTGGTCTAATAACGGAAGGGATTCAGTGCCCAGCGGTCCATCCATGAGCGTATCCAGGTCTGTACTCGTGTTGGGTGTCGTTGTTTGTCTGGTGGGCGTGGGCTTCTCCGCCAGCCCGGGCATGGATTCGCCCGTGCCGCCAATCCTGCCCAAGCAGTTCGCCGGGTGGGAAATCCAGGGTACGGCTCAGGTCAGTAAAGACGCGTCTGCTGCCGACCCCACGAACGCCGCGCTGCTCAAGGAGTACGGGTTCACGGATTTCGAGGCGGCTACTTATAAGAGTGACGACGGCCGCACACTGAAAATCCGCGCCGCACGCTTTGCCGATGCCAGCGACGCCTTCGGCGCATATACGTTCTACCTGCAGCCCGAGATGGCGCGGGAAGAAATCGGCGACCAGGGAGCATCGCTTAATCAGCGCGTGCTGTTTTACCGCGGTCATATCCTGGTGGAGGCGGTGTTCAGCCAGTTGTCGGCGATGTCGGCGGCGGGACTGCGGGAGCTGGCTGGCGTGTTGCCGCGGCCCGGCGGAAATGCGGGCAAACTGCCTCCGATTCTCGCTTTCATGCCGCACCACGGCTATGAGGCGAATACTGAGAAATATGCCGAGGGACCGCTGGCTCTGGGCGCGATCGCGTCTCCTATTCCTGCGGACCTGGTCGATTTCAGTGCCAGTCCTGAAGTGGTGATGGGCGAGTACTCCACTCCCGGCGGGGAAGCTACGCTCATGCTGATCGAGTATCCGACGCCGGCGTTGGCTGCCGAGCATTTGCGCCGCATCGATGCCGCCCATCACGCCGCTCAACCCCAGGCCGGGGTTGCGGCCGTCGAAAACGTTGGCCCGTTTTTCGATAAGCGCACCGGACCCATCGTCGCCATCGCGGCCGGCCCGCTCTCGCAGAGCGATGCGCAGACGCTCTTGGGTGCGGTGAACTACGAGGCCAGCGTCACCTGGAACGAGAACACGTATTTCGACAAGAAGAACAACATTGCCAACCTGCTGGTCAACATCATTCTTCTGTGCATCCTCGTGGGTGCGATCTCGCTGGCGGCGGGAGTCGCCTTTGGCGGTGCCCGTGTTCTCCTGCGGCGCTATTTCCCCGGTCCGGTCTTCGGGCGTTCCGATCAAGCCGAGTTCATTTCCCTTGACTTGGCAGAGCCGGCGCCGCAACGGTCCTCGGCCCACCCTCCGGCTAGAACAAAAACCTCAAACGGTTCTTAAGTGCCTCAGAATATTGGCTTAGGGCGGTTGGAGGGCCATCCGTCTCAAATTGAAACAGCTCAGGTGCGTGTTGATCGATTCTGTAAATCATTGAAACTAAAGACATTTATTTACCAAAAATTGCTTGACACCCTCCTTTTTCGGCTCATAAGATTTTGTGCAAGAGAGTTTTGACGGAAATCTAAGCCTCCGTTGGAACTATTCTCCCTTGAAAAGAGAAGGCCGCCCTGTTGCCGGGTGGCCTTTTCGTTTTGCTGGTGAACCGATCCCACTTTAAAGTAGGGCTCGTTCGGTAAGATCGAGTGAACGAAAACACTTTGATCGAAACTCTTCCGCACCATTTGCGTATCGTCTTTTGGGTGTCATGTGTTCAAGGGCGTGTTGTGGCGACGGCCCGTTCACGAATTGGCGCGGGAGGAAATCATGTTCTGCGATGCATGTGGCACGACGGTGCAACCCGGCCAGGCGTTTTGCAGCCGGTGCGGCAAACAAATCATCGGGCCTGTGACGGTGATGCAACCGCGCCCCTGGCGCGTGCAGCGACGCCTTCATTTACTGGGGATTCTCTGGCTTGCCATCTCCGCGTTCAATACCATCGGCGGCGTGGTTGTGTAATGTTATTGCCAACACTTTGTCGCTCCCCTCCACGGGATGGGATCGCCAGACACGCATGCTGGGTTTCTGCGCCCGCTGTTGAGCGTAATCGGTATTCTCGTTCTGGCCAAGGCGGTTTGCGGATTCATTGCAGGATGGGGATTGATACAGCGCGAACCCTGGGCCCGTGTCGTCGCGCTGGTCTTGGGTTTCATCTCGCTGTTCAATGTTCCCTTCGGTACGGCTGTCGGTGTGTACACTCGATGGGTTCCACTGCCCGCCCAGTCGCAACAGGAATACGACGCCCTGGTCGTTGGTCGAGCCGCATAATTGAGCTGACCTTGAGCGCTCTCTCTCCCCTGGGGATAGTTTGTCTCGACCATCTGCGGTTGCACGGACGGCAGCGCAGCGCGCAGGGTGGACGAGGGTGAAGGCGGAGCAGAAACAGTAAGGCGGCCTAGCCGGCAGATTTGTGAGAGCCTGCCGCCAATATGTGGCAGGCTTTCATTTGCACGTCCGCTTCGCTCACGAATCATAAATTTGAACTTGCAGAATGTTGGGGCGAGGCATAGTTTTTGCTTCAGAGCTTCTCAGTTTCCGTACAGGAGGCAAAGTCTATGTCAGTCAAAGAAAATGTGGAGTTAATGCGGCGTTGGTTCAAAGAAGTATGGAATGAGGGTAAGACGCAAACGATCCACGATATTCTTGCTCCCGATGGCATCGGGATCGGCGAACTTGAGGATGGCACCCCGCTCCGTGGACCCGGCGAGTTCGTGCCATTTGTCGAGCGCGTTCGGGGTGCCTTTCCCGACATCAACATTGTTGTCGAGGATGCTTTCGGAGCAAAGGATAGGGTCGTAGTTCGCTGGTCAGCCACGATGACACATCGCGGAGATCATCTGGGAATGCAAGCCACCGGCAAGCCAGTGCGAATAACGGGGATTACTATCGCTCGCATTAGGGACAATAAAATTATCGAGGGATGGGACAATTGGGATCAGTTAGGAATGCTGAAGCAGATCGGAGCCTACGAAAGTCCTCAAAGCACTCTTCTGAAAAGCGCATAATTTAAGAAGTGGGGCGTGATTCGGGCCTGCGGTTACGACCTGTAACAAGCTCGATGACTTTCTTGCGGAACGGAATGCTTGTGGCATCCGTCAGCGGACGGGCTTCAAGCTGCACCAAACCATACAATTCCGCCACCTCCCGACTTCTCGACGATGCGGTAGTGCGAGACGGTTTGGCCGATTACTAGCGCAAATCCTATGTCGGCGAAACGGGCAAGTCAATGAAAGCGGTGGAGTTGGCAGTGTGTCTGCTAAAGTTTTGGCATGGAGGTTGTCATGGACAACCAAGAACTGCAAGACTCGGTTGCCAAAATAGCCGAGACCCTGATTACCACCCAAGGAAATCTCGTCACGGTTTCCCGGTCCCTGTGGGCGGTAAGGATTTCCCTACGGGAACTGCACCCAGACTTTGAACAGAGGTACCTGAATCACTTTGCGGAACCGGAGCAGGCATTCGATAAAATGCGCGACAACCTCCTCGATTGCGGTCGCGAACTGGCTGATATAGCTGGTCGTCTTCGAGGGAAGTCATCGCGATGAAGCTTCTTTCAGTTGCTCGGCACGGTAGAACGCGGCAGGCGTGACGCCTGAGTTCGGCGGGTACCGTCAAGACCCTGAAAGTTGTGTCCCTGAACGGAGGGCAGCCAGAATACGCACTTCGATTCTGACCTCGGGCAAAAACGCCACTACGGCGACGCACAATCCACCAGCCTCGGCGGTAGGGCTTCACTGAGGCAGCAGATGTGAATTGGGTGGTGCGAGAACGATCTACGTAGGACCGGAGAATCCGGCGAATGCATCCTCGTTCACAGAATGCTCCTTAGGCAAAGCCGGGGAACTATTGCCAAAATTGATTGACGCCGCTTAGTGTGGGAGTTTCATACCAGGCGACGATTGGTCCCCGCCCAATCCGAGCGAAGACCCTTGCCCGCTTATCACCAGCAGGCGATCAGTGCGGTGCATGGTCTTCCAGTCATATTCATAGGCATTGCCACAAACGAGACAGATTTGATAGTGCTGTCCATTGTCACTGAGTCGTGGCCAAGCAAACCGATGGGAGCAAAGTTCTCCGACGAGCCGCTGCAAGAATGTCATGTCTGTCCTTCGCTTTCACACGAGCCCGACTCTGTGGCGTTCGCTGTTCTGAAAGTGGCGAGTGGGTCAATTTGACTACCGTCGGGGCGCACTTTCAAATTACGAGAGTGCATCGTGGGTGCGGGTTACGGAGTGGCCGAGCCTACTCAGGCATAATGGCTGTTCGGCCATGCTCCTGACGATTACCAACACGAGGAGTCCCGCGACGGACTTGGGCTACCTGCTCCACAAGAACCCGAGTCGCGTGCAGTCCTTCGAACTTTCCTTCGGAAAAGTCCATGTGTTCTATCCCCAGTCATCAGCGAACCGTTGCACCGCTGCAACTGGGTGGTTGTCGTTGAGATACGGGCCGTCGACTCGATGTACCGCAGACGAATTGATATCTACGGCATCGCAGGCGGAGGTTATATTATTCTTGCTCGATCGTTGCTGGGGACGCGGCGCAGCTTTCGTTCGCCCGCGACGCAAAATACTATCAGATGCCCGCGGAATCAAAGAACATCACGCTTATGCTGCAGCAAGCCCGAGGGGGAAACCAGGACGTAATTTCCCAGCTGGTTCCTTTGCTCTACGACGAACTGCGGCGGCTCGCTTCCTACTATCTGAAGCGTGAGCGCCCCAATCACACTCTGCAAGCAACGGCCCTGGTCAATGAGGCTTACCTGCGCCTAGTGGGGCAGCAGGATGTGGAGTGGAAGAATCGCTATCACTTCTTCGGCATCGCTGCTCAGCAGATGCGTCGTGTTCTGGTGGACCATGCCCGCAGACAGCACCGGGCCAAACGCGGAGGTTCGGCCGCCAAGATTTCGCTGGGTGAGGTCATGATCGTTTCCCGCGACAATCCCGAGGGGATCCTGATTGTAGATGAGATTCTCAGCCGATTGGCAGCTCTCGACCCGCAGCAGGCCAAAATCGTAGAGTTACGCGTGTTCGCTGGCTTGACCGTCGAAGAGGTAGCAGAAGTTCTGGGCTTGAGTTCCAGCGCCGTGAAGCGGGAATGGACGGTCGCCAGAGCATGGCTTACCCGCGAGATGAAACAGCAACAGCGAGCATAAGCCCTTCAGCCACGAGGAATGCGCGCCCCCTTGCGACTTGTTCAGAACTGCCAAATCGTGAACACAGTCTCTCCGAACTGAAAGCGGTGTGAAAGCGGTACCCCGAAATGAGGCTTTCCCCGTCCGAGCCAGGAGTATGCCTGCAACGGTTAGGCCTTAAATGAATCCATTGTCCGTCTCTTTCGAACGCCCAATATTTTCTTCCTGATTTCTGCGCGGTTCTTCAGGTTTCGGCGCGTATGTAGGTCGGAGACTCTGTCTGCGTTGCCAACAAATTTACGCTGGATTCCGCCAACCAGTACGATCTCGCCGAAATTGTCGCAAACGTTTCCAGGCTTGCATCGCTTGACGCCCTCGCCGCGGCGTTGAAGGAGGCGATTCCCGAGCCGCTCCGTAGAGCACTGGCAGGGTCAAGGCAAAGAAATCGGAGATTCGAGGAAAATTTTCGAACAGCACAAGTCCTGGGAGTTACCCTCGCGGGAGTGGAGAACGGGAGACCTTCGCTGGTAGACCTCAGATTCAGGATGAACGACACGGCAGCTGAAGATGTCAGATTGATAATTGAAGAACATCATTGCCCCGGAGCCGGCTGCCCAACCGGCTTGGCCACGATTCTCGTCGGTCCACAACATTTACAAGAAAGGTTCGAAAACCTGTACCCAAATTTCTGGATCGGGAACCCAGATGACCTGGCCAAGAATGCCGAAGCATTCGTGCAGATGGCGATCGACGCAGATCTGGCAGATGTCGCAACCACCTATTCCAGTTCTTGTGATCAAGCCGAACGGCTTCAAATGGCGGTTAGAGTTTCCCACTAGATAATCGCACTCCCCGCGATCTCATTATTCTTCTCCGCTTCCGAAAGCCATTCAGCCACATGCACTTATTCTTATGGCCGTAGCTCTAGGTTTACGAGGATTTCCCTTTCTTGCGCCTGCGCCCTGTTTTTTCCGTTTTTCTCCGATCGTTTTTCCATTTTTTGGCGCGTATCTGAATGAAGGCGCACGAAACGGCCCTCAAATTCACGTACGGAGATAAAACAATGACGAAGACCTCAGCAGTTAATTTTGGATCTGTGGTAGTTTGCCAGGGGCGCCAGCTGCGGGTAACGCAGCCGGTTCCTTCGTCCCATCTGAAGACAGCGATTTCCCTGGTGATGGCGTTCATCCTCTCTTTGCTGCTGGTTACGGCAACAGAACAGGAACTGAATGCAGAAGCGGCTGCGCCCGCGTACGTTGATCTTAGTGCCGATCAACTGGATCAGCTCGTGGCGCCCATTGCCCTTGATCCGGACCCGCTGGTGGCCCAGATCTTGACTGCGTCCACATATCAGGACCAAGTGACCGCAGCCGACCTTTGGCTGAACCAGAATATGGGACTGACACCGGATCAGCGCGCTTCCGGCGCGGATGGTATGTCCTGGGACGCGGCGGTCAAGGGACTCACAGCATTCCCCGCCGCACTCGACAATCTCGCCCAGAACAGTGCCTGGACAGCGCAGCTCGGTAACGCATATTACAACCAGCCCGGAGATGTCATGAACGCAATCCAGGCTATGCGAACCCAAGCACAGCAATCGGATGCGCTGGTGACTACGCCGCAGCAGCGAGTGGTTGTTGATGCCGGCGTGATCGGCATTGTGCCCGTCGATCCGGCGGTGATTTATGTTCCCTATTACAACCCGTGGCGTATTTGGGGGACGCTGTTCGCCTCCTATCCTGGCTATGTAGTACTGCCGCCTCCGCCTGGCATCGTGGTGGGAGTTGGGTTGGCCTTCGACCCACCGGTTCTAGTCACGGCTTATGCGAATTTCGGTTGGGGTTTCAGCGCATGGGTGCCAGCGTGGACCAGTGGCGTCGTGCTTTGCAATCACGGCATTTACATTTCCCAAAGCATGACCGTCGCCAATCACGGTTTCTTTGGCGGTCACGATCGGGGAGTGTTCGAACATGGTGGCCCCGGCGTACCCAAGGGCTATCAGGCCTCCACTCACGCGGGAGCTGCCCGCGCGACTGCGGCTCAAGCAAAGACGAATAATCTGTCCCGGACCAGTCCCGGGTCGCAGACACGAACATCCAACTCTTCGAAGACGGCCAATCGTTCCCAGGCGCGCAACAGCCGATCTTCGACCACGGCCAACCGCTCGCAGGCCCGCAACACTGGCTCTTCGAGCGCGGCCAATCGTTCCCAGGCCCACAGCAGCCGATCTTCGACCACGGCTAACCGCTCGCGGGCCCGCAACTCTGGCTCTTCGATCCCGTCCAAGCTATCCCAGGCCCAGAGAGGCCGATCTTCT
>Ga0302324_100026103_pt1 | contig 11180 bp, 9 predicted proteins | sample Palsa_T0_1_FD_201949 | JGI IMG/M metagenome (GOLD analysis project Ga0302324, IMG submission 201949) | Peat permafrost microbial communities from Stordalen Mire near Abisko, Sweden - Palsa_T0_1 | ecosystem: Environmental > Terrestrial > Soil > Palsa > Peat permafrost | place: Sweden: Abisko... | reverse complement strand
TTGCTCTCCTTGGCGACGTCCAAACTTGATTTCAAGGACACCAATGGCTTAGTCACGAAAGAGCAGTTTGAATTGTTCCAGAGGAAGATCACGAAAGATTTCGTGCAGTGGCTCACCAAGTGGAAAAAAATGGCTTACGAATCCCAGGTTCCGCTCCCCGTCGAGGTGATGGATTTGGTGTCGCAATCTGCGGGAGATCTGGGCAGTGAGGCTGAGTGCACGGAAATGGGGTATCGCTCCTTGCAGATTCACCCCGACATCTACATGAACGAACTGCTGCAAGGCATGAGGATGATTCATCAGGTGCTGCCTGCCATAATGAAAAAACTGGGAATGACCACGGATGATTTTCACTGCGATAGCTCGGAACTCTCCCTGCCCGTCAATGCCCAAGGCTTCATCGACCACCTGAAACAGAAACCAGAAGATGAGGATGGAGACGAGCGGCCGGTGCTCCCCGAGCCAGGGAAGCCTTTCTAACCGGTTGAGCCTTCGTCGTAGCTAGAAGCCACGTCGCAGAGAACCACGAACCCAATGTCTACGGAGCTGACGGAGATACTCGCAAAGGAGCCGCCGAGATACGAGTTCGGATCGAATCTAGGAAGGCGCCATCATGCACCTCACACCCAGATCGCGCGACACGAACTGGAATGAGTCCCAGTACATGTCCAGCGTTCCGGATCAGACGAGTCTATAATCCGGAATAGACGGGACATTAATCCGCATTAGACGGAGCCTTTGTGGCTAGATGAGGATGCTAGATCCGCTGCGTCTGAGGTGGAGTGCGACTCATGCGGTGAGCTAGCGCCAGCCAGCTGTTTATTTTGTGGGATTCTTGCTGGTGCCGGGAGGGGGAGTCGAACCCCCAAGACCCGAAGGTCGGCGGATTTTGAGACCTTCTGCATTCACTCCTAAACCCCTTCTTTCTTATAAATTACAACGGCTTGCAGAAATAGCCCATTGCGTTTTGTGACGTTCGGAATCGTTCTATTACTTCTCGCTGGGCACAATCTGGGCACAACTGATTAAGTCTTCCGCACTGCCAAGAAGAATCAAGCGCCTGCCTACAGGCTCGCACTCCCTCCAAGATAGGTGCTGGAATAGATACTGATGCGATGGATTTTGTCGCCTTCATGCTCGCTGCCATTCGGACATCCACTGACATTCGCGATCACTCGTGCTCTTGCGGCCCCGGAAGGGCTGCCTCTAAAACCGAATGTAGCGACGAGCTACGAGCGTGTTGTCTTGTCGTCGGATTTTTGTGGAGAATAACGCGACTCCATTACCGCGTAGCAATCCTGCTTCAAACGGGATCAAGAGCCAGGTCATCTCCTGCTCTGTGTGTGAATTACGCCCCCACCCTAGCTATGCCCGCCACAATCTTTCGGTTCCAGCGTACAAATTGGCCGCGTTGGCTGACCTCGGGGATCTCGCCTTTCAGTATCCGCTCATGACAACGCGAGATCACTTGATTATCGATGGTTACGGCCGCTGGGAACTGGCAAAACAGATAGGTCGAACAACACTGCAGTGTGTCGAACACGACCTTGACGAACAAGAAGCGCTCAAATGGCTAATTCAAACGCACCGCCCGTCGCCGGGTTTGAGCGATTTCATTCGGATCGAGCTCGCGCTCGACCTCGAACTGTACTTCCAGAAGAAGGCGCTACGGAATCAGCAGGAGGGCGGTCGCGGCAAGGGTTTGTCAAAGTTGACAGAAGCTGAGAGAGTCGATTCGAGAAGGGAAGTCGCTCGCGTGGCTCATGTTTCGCTGGGCAATGTTCATAAAGTGAAACGCATACGAGCGCATGCGTGTTTGTCATTGCTGGAAGCAGTAAGAACCCAGGAAATCTCGATAAACCTTGCCGACAAGTGGAGTCGTGAACCGGAAGCGGAACAACCGGAGCATTTGAGGCGCTTTCGGATTCAGAAGGGCATTCGGAAGAAGGCAAGACAACTTGTAGCCGCTCATTTAGCAAAAGGTTCGCTGTCCAAGACAGATGAGCGCGTATTCCGGGTGTCGGACCTTGTCAGGCTTCTAAATCAGTTGACTGACACGGCTCCTGAGCAGTTGGACGAACTGGGCTCAATCGAAATCGATTTAGTAGCCGGTCCCGGCAGGGCAATATTTGTAACCCAGGAACTGATTGAGGCCCTCAGACCACAGCATGAGGCACTCTTTAGATGATTGGTCATCATCCAATTAAGCAAATCCTCCTTGATGCCCGAGAGTATTGGGATCATCCGGGCACTCCTTCGAACATCCGCGAGAACTTCCTAAAAATCACACGGTGCGGAACCATCGCCCTCGGAGCGGAAGTTTACTCCTCGGCAACTGAATCGAAGCTCGTGTATCACACCTGCAAGTCGCGATTCTGCACAAGTTGCGGGGAGCGCGCAACGGAAGAATGGAAAGAAGATCTGAAAGCGACGCTCCCCGATGTCGCGTATGTTGAAATGACCCTTACGCTGCCAGCGCACTTCTGGCCGATCATCCAGGAGAATCGCCACCTCCTTTATGGGATGCCGGCAATGGGTGCAGAAAGCATACAACTATGGGCAAAGGCTCGATACGGCGTGCGTGTGATTCTTATGCTCGTGCAGCACACCTTTGGGGGGTTATTGAATTTTTATCCGCATCTGCATGTTCTAGTCTCAGTGGGAGGCTTGCGCGAGGCAGACGGTCGTTGGTTTTCCCGTCTGAAATACGACAAACAAGCCCTTAAGGAGCTAATGCAGTCCTGGCGTTTTGCTGTAATCACCTATCTTGCGGAGGCTCTGAAAAAGCGAGCGATCGGACCAGAACACTTCGGACAAGAGCTAAGAACGATGCTCGAAGAGGAGTACGAGCGTGACTGGCACGTTTACATCAGTTCAGTCATGTCCAAGGCACATTTCGTCGAATATGTCGGGCGCTACATTCGAAGACCACCGGTGGCCGAACACCGTCTCACGAGAGTTACAGAGAGATCGGTTGAGTACGTTGCCAAGGATACGCGAAACGACCGGCGGGTAACGCTGCGCTACTCAAATGAAAAACTTATCCACATTATGATGCAGCAGGTTCCGGATCGCGGCCGACATAATATGCGGTACTTTGGACTGCTCGGCCCGCGTTCCAAAGCACGGACCTGGTTGGCTTTGTTTGTACTGCTGAAGCAGAAACAGCGCCCGCATCCTCCGCGATTGAGTTGGCGGTGGCTTCGTCTTAAGACCTTCGGTATTGATCCTCTCCTAGACAGTCTTGGCCAAGACATGCACCGGGTCGGTCGTCTCAAGCCCATACTCGCAGCCTGAGGCTTAGATGCCCTGGCCTGGCGAAGTAAATTCTCTTTAGGGTTCAGACTTGCCTTCACGCGGTAGAACGCCTCTGGTTTAAGTTGTTGCGGGTGTTTCATCGGCGCTTTTCCCCATTTTTTCTCCGACTGAACATGTGCGGGAATTCCTCAGCGAAGGTGAAATGAGATTTTGTTTTTCCTATACGTGTACATACGGCTGGCGCGTTTCGGAACTGCTCACGATGCGTGTCAATCAGGTGGACGTGTCTCAGCGTGTGATTCGTCTTGAGCCTGGCACAACAAAGAATCGTGACGGCAGAGAAGTGCTGATGACAGATGAAGTCTGCAAGCTTCTTTCTGCCCTGGTGCAAGGGAAATCGGTTGAAGATCACGTGTTCACGCGGTCTAACGGAAAGCCCGTTTGCGATTTTCGTGGAACCTGGAAGAACGCTTGTGCTCACGCGGGAATACCTGACTTGCTATTTCATGATCTGCGGAGAACCGGAGCAAGAAACCTTCGCAGAGCGGGAGTCGCCGAAGGAATTATCATGAAGATCGGTGGCTGGCGCACGCGGAGCGTTTTCGAGCGCTACGCAATCGTGAGCCGGTCCGACATGAACGATGCGATTCTTAAGTTGCAGGCATCAGAGGAGCGGGCGGAACAAGAAAGGATTCAAACAGTGGAGCGACAAGCCCAAACAAGGACACAAATTGGGCACAATGAAGAGAGTTCAACCCCTTTACCCGCATCTCGTGCGGTGAACTAGCGCCAGCTAGAGACTGATTCTATGGGGTTTAGGAGTGGTGCCGGGAGGGGGAGTCGAACCCCCAAGACCCGAAGGTCGGCGGATTTTGAGTCCGCTGCGTCTGCCAGTTCCGCCATCCCGGCGTAGGAAAGCTTTTTAATTGTACGTCAGCAGCACAATTTATTGCAGTAGCAGCTATCGTAGAACGGAGATCGATAGTGTCGATTGCTATTCGTTAGGCCAGAATTGAATCTCAAGGCAGAAGTTTTCAGTGGGGTTTCGACGAGAAACGTCGAGCCGATGCCTGAATCCTCGACCTTGATCGCTCCCCGATGCTGCCGCACCAGTTCATAACCACTGAGTTTCGGCATCATGCCATCCAAAATAATGACACGAACTCATGCAACTTCGAGTCCCTCGGCGCCATCGAATGCGCACGCCGCTGTATGGCCTTCTTCGGTAAGGCTCTGGCGCAGAAGGTCAGCCATTCGCTTTTCGTCCTCAACGATCAGCAGTTTCATCGGGTTGATGCCGCAAGATCCCGAGCTCTCCTAGATAATGCCTTTAAGAAATGAAGATCACCTGAAAATTCAACTCGCCAGTCATCTTCAATCTTAACGATTTGGGGTATCGGGCCGCCATCATTTAATCTAAAAGGTTACGTCTCATCAACGAGACTGCAAGCATCTGCCATCCCGTCCAGCGAGAAGCCAGGAGCTAAGAGTTAATAATCTTCCTTATGAAAACCGGAATCATTGGCCTGCCACAGGTGGGAAAAACTTCGCTGTTCCGCATCCTTACCAAAGCTCATCTTTCAGATCAGGCTTATTCCAACCCGCGCGAAGCCCACGTCGGAGTTGCCAAGGTTCCGGACGACCGTCTCGACCGCCTGGCAGCTCTCTACAATCCGAAAAAGTTGACCCACACGTCGGTGGAATACGTTGATGTGGGCGCGATTGGCCAGGACGCATTGAAGGAAACCGCATATATCGGCCATCTGCGCCAAGTGGACGCGCTTGCCCATGTGGTGCGGGCTTTTGACGATCCTTCCATTCCGCATGTCGGCGCCATCGATCCTCTGCGCGATATTAAGAATGTCGATTTCGATTTGATGGTCAGCGATTTGGGGCAGGTCGAAAAACGTCTGGAGCGTTTGGAAAAGGACTTGAAGAAGATGAAGACGGCGGAGTTGGAAAAAGAATTCGAGTTGCTGAAGCGCGCCAACGGACATCTGGGAACCGAGAAGCCGCTGCGCGAAATGGAGATTACGCCGGAAGACAAGAAGCGGCTGCGCGGCTTCATGTTCCTCAGTGAGAAGCCAATTTTTTATGTGCTCAACATCGGTGAGTCCACGGAACTCGGCAAGGAATTGGATGAAGCGGTCGAGAAATACAAACTCACCGAAAGCGCCTCCCGACCCAATGCGGCGGTTACGGCAATATGCGGCAAGGTCGAGGCAGAGCTTGCCGAGATGAGCGACACTGACGCAGCAGAATTTCTTTCCAGTTATGGCCTGACGGAAAGCGGACTGGTTCGCCTCATCCGCACAACCTACCAACTGCTGGGATTGATTTCATTCTTTACCGCTGGCGAAGACGAGTGCCGGGCCTGGCAGATTCCCGCACATACGCGGGCTCAGGAAGGTGCGGGCGCAATCCACTCCGATCTGGAGAAACACTTCATTCGTGCCGAAACCATCCGCTGGGATCAACTTCTCGAAGCCGGCTCTGAAGCCAACGCAAGAGCCAAAGGCACGCTGCGATTGGAAGGCAAAGACTACATCGTGCAGGATGGCGACGTGATGCACATCCGACATAGTGGATAGCGAGTGCAGCCATCTTTTCGGTTTTGCGCGGCGCTCTTCGATTCTTAAGGCAAGTTGGCTATCCTGCCGTATACTTCCGCAACGTATGCCCACTCGCCTAATTTTGTTAAGTTCGATCCTAGCCTTCGCTGGGGGCCTGTTTGCCCAAGCGAATGCCACCCCACCTGGCTCTCCAGACTGGAGCGAACCCTTTCCGCCGCATCGCATGATTGGCAACATCTATTATGTGGGGAGCCGCGGGCTGGCCTCGTATCTGATCACAACACCCGCCGGGCTCATTCTGATCAACAGCAATCTCCGAACTTCAGTCCCGCTCATCCGGAGCAACGTTGAGAAACTTGGGTTTCGATTCTCTGACGTGAGAGTCCTACTGATTAGCCACGCTCACTTCGACCACGACGGCGGCAGCGCAGAGGTGAAGAGACTGACCGGTGCCCAATACCTGGTCATGGGCGGAGACGTTGGCGTGGTCGAATCGGGCGGCAAAACCGACTTTCAATACGGTAACGATCCAACTCTCGCATACCCGGCAGCCAAAGTGGACCGGGTACTCCACGATGGTGACGAAGTGAAACTCGGCGATACGGTGTTAACCGCTCATAAGACCGCCGGGCACACGCGTGGCTGCACCACCTGGGCCTTGCAAGTCCGCGAGGCAGGTAAGACTTACGACGTTGTGATCGTCGGCAGCCCTAACGTTAATCCCGGATACAACCTGGTGAATAATGCGGCATATCCCCAGATTGCTGAGGACTACGGACGCGGGTTCCAAGTCCTCAAATCGCTGCCCTGCGACGTTTTCCTGGGTGCTCACGGCTCTTATTACGGGATGGAAGAGAAGTACGCAAAATTGGGCAGGAGCGGAACAAACCCATACATCGATCCTCAAGGCTGTAAAGACTACGTGGCCGACCGGCAGCAGGCGTTTCTTGAGGAATTGCGAAGGCAAAGTGCGGCTGTGAAAAAGCGATAATCCGCACTCAGCACCATCTCCTATGCACCCTATCGTCACCAGCATCCTGCTCGGCCTTACCGCTGCAGCAGCCAACGTGTTCGGCGGTGCGATTATCGTGCAGCGCCATTGGGAGCGCCGCTATTTGCGCTATTTCGTCGCGTTGGGCGCGGGATTCATGCTGGCTACATCGCTGGTGGAAATGATTCCCGACAGCATTGAGATGCGAGGCAAGTCGGCCGCTTTCCTGGTTCTTCTTGGCTACCTGATCATTCACTTTTTCGAGCACACAGTAACGCCGCATTTTCACTTCGGAGAAGAAACCCATGCCGGCGAATTCATGCATTCCCACAAGAGTTATTCCGTTTTGCTGGGGCTCGTGATTCACACATTCTTCGACGGCATTGCCATCGCATCGGGATTTCTGGTCTCGAATTCTCTGGGCTGGCTGATCTTTCTCGCCGTATTCCTGCATAAAATTCCTGAAGGTTTTACCGTGAGTTCAGTGATGCTGGCGAGCGGCCGCAGTCGAGGCACCGCGTGGGGTGCGTCCATCATTCTGGGCGGTTCAACGGTGGCGGGAGTGCTCACCATGGCCCTGTTTCGTCATCACGTGGGCGCCGGCTTGCCGCTCGCAGCGGGGGTTACCATTTACGTCGCGGCTTCGGACTTGGTACCGGAAGTCAATCGGGAGCCGTCAATGAAGACGGCGTTACTGGTAATTGTGGGCGCCGGCGTTTTCCTGCTGCTGGATAGTTTGTTTCGCTCGGTCTGACGATACTCGTCCTCCAGAGCTTTACCCCGAGATTTCCACGGCCTTGCGTTTAACACCTTTTCTTGACGGACGCCAAACCAGAATTGCTAGGCTGGGGTCCTACTTGCCTTGTTCCTCCAAAAACTTCTCCACTTCAATCGCCGCCATGCATCCCGATCCCGCCGCTGTAATCGCCTGCCGATATCGCCGATCCTGCACATCTCCGCAAGCAAACACGCCAGGTATCTTCGTTAAAACGTAGTCATGCGTTTTCAGATATCCATCGGCGTCAGTATCGAGCACTCCGTGAAACATCTTGGCGTTGGGGTCGTGGCCAATCCCCAAAAAGAGCGCGCTTGTAGGAAAATCGAACGTCTCATTCGTCTTCAAGTTACGCAGCTTCAGCCCCGTGACTTCCTGTTTGTGTGCATCGTAAACGTCCTCCACCGCGGTGTCGGTGAGGAATTTAATTTTCTCGTGGGCCCGCGCGCGGTCCAGCATGATCTTGGATGCGCGGAAAGTGTCGCGGCGATGAATGATGGTCACCTTGGTGGCGAAGCGCGTCAGGAACAACGCTTCTTCCATCGCCGAATCGCCGCCCCCGACCACGACAATCTCCTTGCCCGAAAAAAAGAAGCCATCACACGTAGCGCAGGACGAAACGCCGTGCCCTATCAGTTGCTGTTCGTGCGGCAAGCCCAGCCATCGCGCGGACGCTCCACTGGCAATGATGAGCGACTGCGTGTGAACCTGCTGATGGCCGAGGTGCAGCAAAAAAGGACGCTCGCTCAGGTTGACGCTGGTGAGATGCGCCATGCGGTATTCCGCGCCAAAGCGTTCCGCTTGCTTGCGCATATTCTCCACCAGTTGCGGGCCCAGAATTCCTTCAGGAAAACCGGGAAAGTTTTCCACCAGCGTGGTCAGCGCTAGCTGTCCTCCAGGTTCGTGTCCCTCAATCACCAGAGGCTTTAGATTGGCGCGCGCAGTGTAAAGCGCAGCTGTATGACCGGAGCAGCCGGAACCAATAATCACGACGTTGCGGATTTCACTCATAAATTTGTAAGGCTGGGATATAGATTACAGGGTTTCGATTCGGATGCAGCTGCCCATCCCAGCCGTGCAGGCCGCAATACCGCTCACTTCTTGGGGTCCAGCGGATGCCGCAAATTCGACTTCGGCCTTGGCTTCGCTGGGGCGCTCGCACCAACTTTGCCCAGTTCTTCGGGCACGATTTCGTGCACATCGAGGAGCCGACGGTAATTCGCCAGCACCTCGGAGGCGTTGCGAAAAATCGGCTCGTAAGCCGACTGATCGGGCGCGGGGCCGCCTTCCGTCGCGCTACAGCGGGCCAGGGCCACGGAAGATTTGCCAAAGCGCTCCAGGCGAACGCGGTTCACCGGGGTGTTGGCGGACAACATCACTTCCGCGCTGGTTACCGAAGAAGCGCTATCTTCCAACGAAACCTGGATCAGATCCTTCGGATCGCGCACGTGCAGCACCAGCGTTTCCACCATATTGTGACCGTCATCGCTGAAAGAATATTGCACGCGGGAAAATAGTGCCTGCACCGCGAATTCCTTGCGCATGCGCACATACCTGGCGACAGATGGCTCATCGGAAACCTGCGAGCGTTGATCGACTGGCATGAAGCTGGGCATGTCGGTAAGCGTCGAACGTCCGCGGGAAACTTCGAAATCGGCCGCAAACAGCGGCTGCTTCGGAATCTTCGCCAAAGCGGCCGTGATTTCCTTTTGCTCCTCCGCCGAAGGCGTGCAAACATTCAACACGTTGACTTTAACTTGAGGCTGCGTGGCCGGCACATTGCCGCCTGGTTCCTGAGGCAAAGCGGATACGCGAACAACGAGGACGAGGACTATGCACGAGAGGAGAAATTGAAGTCTGGGCACGGCGGAATTCTAAACGAGAACCGCTCGAATCATAAATTTTCCGGCCCATCGGTGCCCCGAACTTCGCGCGCAAATCAAGTTAAAATCCAGCGTAGAATCCCAAGATGCGGTTGTCCTACCCAGAAATCCGCGAGGCCATGCTGCGCGCAGGAGTCTGGCCGCAGAGCCGCGTAGCGCGAATCGCCTGCTATCAGGCGGGTCTGGCCGGAGTGCTTTTTCTTCTTAAGGGAGTGTTGGGATTATTCGCGCCATCCTGGAGCCAAAATCTTGGAGGCTGGGTCGCCTTCCTTATCTTTCTAGCTGCCGTTCTTTTTGCTGTGCTTGGCTTTCGCTGGCTGAAAAGCCGAATTCTGTGGCGGCTGCGTAACCGCTTGATCGTTACTTACATTTTCATCGGCGTGATTCCCGTAATTCTGCTCTTAACCATAGCGTCTTTCACCGCATATTTGTTCGCTGGGCAATTTGCCGGGTTTCTCGTGACCTCAGAGCTCAACTCTCAAATGCGAGGTGTCGAAGCTGCCAACTCCGCTATCGGCAATGAATTGGCGGCGCGGCTGGAGAAAGGTGGGAAGGCGACATCGGAATCACTTGCCGGCCTTAGAAAACGCAATCGTGCGTGGGGTAAACGGCGTGTCTGCGCTTGGTATGGAGCTGATCCTTTACCGATTGAGGATGGACCGCAAGCGATATCATTTGCCTTCCCCCAATTCCTGAACAAAAGTGGCACTCCCGATGGCAGAGGAATCCCCGAAAATCTGCCCTTTCGTGCAATCGTCCGGGACCATGGAGAATTGTACCTGCGGGTAGCGACTGCGTTTACAGTTGCTGGGCGGAAGCTGGTGGTCGTAACCAGCGAGCCTTTGGACCGAGAACTGATCGGGCAGATCGCGGAGGATCTGGGCGAAGTGACCCTCTATCCGGATGGAATCGGGCCCGGAAAGTTGCCGAGGTTCGCGGTCGGGTCCTTGCCAGCTCCCAGCGGAAACTTGGACTTGGGAATTCACTTCGGGACTCCGCTGCCGATTATTGATTGGAAGACCGGCGAAGAGGAATCCCCTGGGGCACTGGGCGTCCGTACCCTGCCCTCAGTCTTGTATAGCCGTCTGTTCGCTTCTCTTGGAGACTTCGCCACCGGCGTGGAAGAGGGTCTGCTGGCCATCCTGGTGTTCTTCGCCATCATTGAGTTTGTTGCCCTTTTCATCGGCACGCGCATGACGCGCACCGTGACCAGCGCCGTCGCACAGCTCGACGATGCCACCAAGCATATCGATCGCGGAGACTTCAGCCATCGCATCCCGGTGAAGTCGCAAGACCAACTCGCGCAACTCTCGCTGTCTTTCAACTCGATGACGGAATCCATCGAGAAGCTGATCCTCGAACAAAAAGAAAAACAGCGGCTGGAGGGCGAGCTGGCCATCGCTCAGGAAGTGCAGGAGCAGCTTTTCCCGCGCGAGATCAAGCAACTGGAATCGTTGGAGGTCCACGGCTTCTGCCGCCCCGCGCGCACCGTCAGCGGTGACTACTACGATTTTCTGACGGTCAGTTCGCACAAGATGATTCTGGCCATGGGCGATATCAGCGGCAAAGGAATCTCCGCCGCGTTGCTGATGGCCACCATCCACTCCGCAGTGCGTGCCTACAGCGTGGAAAGCCTGCCCCAGATGCGAGAAGTTCTTGCCGTGGGAGCTGGCACTGGCCCCGGCCTCATGATGTCGGCG
>Ga0302324_100026100_pt1 | contig 11181 bp, 12 predicted proteins | sample Palsa_T0_1_FD_201949 | JGI IMG/M metagenome (GOLD analysis project Ga0302324, IMG submission 201949) | Peat permafrost microbial communities from Stordalen Mire near Abisko, Sweden - Palsa_T0_1 | ecosystem: Environmental > Terrestrial > Soil > Palsa > Peat permafrost | place: Sweden: Abisko... | reverse complement strand
GTGATAGTGCAAGCTTGTATTGTTTCAGCAGGCAGTCGCGTCTCTCAATTACTCTAGATATAGAAGTCAGAGGCCCGAATGAAAGACACCAAAGTACTTGCTCCACTGGCAATGCTCATCGCCGTTACTTTCATGGCAGCCATCGGATGCGCGCAAGGCGTTCCTACCGCAACCCAGCAGCTTCAACTGTCCGCCTTCGCTGCAGGTACCGGCACGTTCACCGACCTGGAAGGAGGCAAGAATCTGGGCATCACGGCCGGCGCCGATCTCACCTTTCTTCCCCTCCGCTTCGTCCGGCCATCGTTTGAGATCCGCGGGACCTATCCGATCGACAAAGGCACTATCAGTAGTCAGAAGAACTTTCTTGTCGGCCCCAAGGTGGAACACGCCTTCGGCCGGCTTCACCCTTACGTCGACTTTCTGATCGGTCGCGGCGGAATCAACTACGGTCAAGGAGGCTTCGCTGTCGGCAATATCCTTTTCATTAGCTCCAATTCAACTATTTACTCGCCTGGCGGCGGAGTGGACTACAACTTCACCCGTCGCATCGACCTGAAAGCTGATCTTCAGTACCAGCATTGGGATTCGCCAGTGGTCCCCTCCGGGGTGATCCATCCCGTTGCTCTTAGCTTCGGCGCAGCTTATCGCTTCGACTTCAACCCGCGCCACCATCGCAGCCGCTAAACGTGCTGGCGGAAGAGATCTCGACGCGCCCATCTTCGATACTCTGGACTCTCAACGCGCCATAGCGTATTGTTTGGGCGAAGCCTAAATTTTGAAGCTACGGAGTGACTCTATGGCCCGTCGTACCTCTCTTCCCTTCGCTATTGCCGCAGCCTTGCTGTTTCTGACGATCTCCGCTCCAGCAGTTCTTGCTCAGGCGGCTGCACCGAGTCAAACCTGGTCGCAGGAAGACACCCTCCGAATCGTCAAGGATGTTCAGAAAAAACTTGGCGGGCTGACCAACTACGCCGTCTTCGACTGGATCACGTTCGGCATTCAGGGCAAGACCGTTATCCTGAAAGGTTATGCGTCACGCCCCGTCCTGAAGGATGAGGCTGGGCGCTCGGTCAAGAGTATTCCGGGCATCGACTCCGTTGACAACCAGATCGAGGTGCTCCCTCTCTCGCCCAGCGACGATCGCGTTCGTGCCGAAGTGTACAACCGCATTTACACCCAGCCAGCGCTGAGGAAATATAACGCCAACGCCGGCAATCTTCGTCGCGCAACGGGACCGGGGCCTAATATCGCCGCAATGGCCGGCGGCATCACCCAGTCACCCCCCCTCGGCTATCACGCCATACACATTATCGTGAAGAACGGCAATGTCATCCTCTATGGTGTGGTTTTGAACCAGACCGACGCGGCGATTGCGGGCGTCCAGGCCAACTCAGCCTTCGGAGCCTTCAGCGTAGACAACGACCTGATCGCCCAGAGCTCCGCAAGCAAATCCAAGTAAGCCATCTCCTGAAGGGTGCTGGTCCAACGTATCGGATCGGCACCCGCGGACGTCAACACTACAAATTGAACAGCTCCCGCAGCCGCTTTGTCTGCGCGCGGCTCACCGGGATCTCCGTCTTCTGCGGATCGTCCATTCGCAGTTGATAGCTTGACTTGAACCACGGAACGACCTCTCGAATGTGTTGAATATTCACCACAAATGAGCGGTGCGCCCGCCAGAAGGTCTCCGGATCGAGCTGATCCATCAGCTCCTCCAGCGTTCGGCAGTTGGAATGTCCTTCGACGGTCCGGGTCACCACGCTGATCGTCCCATCTTCGATCGAAGCGAAGCATATTTCTCCCTGGTCCACCAGCAGCAGCCGGCTCTGCGCTCGCACAATCACTTTACCGGATAGGGACCTTGGCACTTGTGCCTGCTCCTCTACCAGCCGAAGCAGCGCATCCAATTTGGCATCGCTGGCCGACTCCGCCGGCGCGGACCGTCGCGCCATCGCCTTCTCGATCGTCTGCAGCACACGTTTACGATCAAACGGCTTTAAGAGATAGTCGACGGCGTTGACCTCAAACGCGCGAACGGCATACTGGTTGAACGCTGTTGCAAAGACTACCTGAGGCATGGGGACTTTTCGGTCCAGCAGCTTCTTCAGTACAGCGAACCCATCCAGACCGGGCATTTGTACATCCAGAAAAACAACATCCGGCTTGTGCTCGCGGATCAGCTCCACAGCCTCGATCCCGTTGGTGCCCTGCGCCAGGACCTCGACCCCACCAGCTCGCTCCAGCAGGTATTGCAACTCCTGCCGGGCCAGCGGTTCGTCATCGATGATAAGTGCGGTCAGTGACATGCCTGCAACTAGTCACTATACGCTCGCAGGCGCGACGGAGCGTGGTCCTCGGCCAGGTCGTGTCCACACTGTGAGCAGTAGACATCGGTAATCTGCACGCCGCGGAAGCATCGTCCACAGACAGGCGACATCTGGAACTGGCACTGCGGACAGAAGTGAACGGTCGATGTAATCTCCGTGCTGCAGTGCGGGCAAGGAAAGAGCATAGGCTGCCGCAGCAGGAAGTACACAACCGCCCCAATTCCACCCGGCAATACAACAACGATCAGCATCCATAGACCGGCAGGCATCTTGCGACGTCTGACGTCCCGGCTGACATACCCCACCAGCAGCACATAGCTGGCGAACGCAGTTCCCCACGAATAGCCCATCAACAACCGCATCGGCAACAGTTCGTGCTTGTGATGTGGTAGAACTCCGTGAAAAAGATACTGAACAGCCCCGAATACGATAATTGCCAGTACAACAGACCAAGTGGGGATGAGGCTCAACTCATCTTCACTGCCTTGCGATAGGTCCAGGCCCTGATTCTGATCCAACCTCATTACGCAACCTCACGATCAGCAAGTTTACGAGCACGGCGAAACAGCACCAAAGCAAGAAGCGCCATCGACATCGGCAAGAACCACAGGAGCAGCACGAGAAACTGATTGCTGGCGTCTGGAACGCCGGTTGGGGTTACGTCATATTGGTCAAGAATGCTCCATACCGCGGAGCAGAGGATGACGAGAAGCGCCGAGCAGACCGCTATCGGAATCCATAGGCTGCGAACCCGGCTGCGACGTGCCGCAATCGACTTCGCCCGTTCGCGCACGACACGATGCGTACGATTGACCACCGAGGCGCGCGCCGGAGCGTTCAGACTCCCCATTGCCGCCCGCGCAACGGAATTGGAGTTTTCTTCATGGAATAGAATTTTGCCTGCCTCGTTCATGCACCCGCCTCCGCAGATGGACGAGAGGCACGGAGGCGCTCCATCTCGGGTTTCAATGCGGCCAAGCCGCGATACAGTCGCGATTTGACGGTAGACAGGGGTGAGCGGGTCACGCTGGCGATCTCGTCCAGGGAGAGCTCTTCGTAAAAGCGAAGCACCAGAACCTCCCTGTAATTAGAGTCGAGCTTCAGCAGAACCTCGCCTACCTCAGCGCAGTTCTCCCGCGATTGAAACTGGTCCAGCGGAGAGGGTCCCGACACTGCGATCTCGTAGGGACGATCATCTTCACCGCCTTCGCTCATCTCGTCCAGACTGGCCATCGTGCGCTTGCGTGAAAGATCGATCACGAGGTTGCGGGCAATGGCAAAGAGCCAAGTATCAAAGCGGGCTTTACCGTTGTACTGTGCTCCCCGAAGCAGGACACGCATCCATGTCTCCTGGAAGAGGTCCTCTGCAACCTCACGTTTGCCAGTAAGAAAGAGCAAGTAGCGTAGAAGACGGTGCTGGTAGAGTTCGATGAGCTGGTCAAGCAGTTCGGGATTCTGCTTCTTCAAACCCTGGGCAATTACCTCGTTTTCGCTCATGGATTGAGCGGCGAGCGCGGCAGAGATCGCGATTGCACCAGTTTGCATAGTATTTGAGACGGGATGCCGATTTGAAAAGACTCGTTTTTGGTTGGAATAGTCCATAGTTGACGGGATATTTCCTCAAAAAAACATACTGTGCCAACGATTTGCAGGCTCACTGCCTTGACCACATTCTAACGCGTCCCCGTCGTTTCACCAGTATTTGAGCGGTAAACTTGAGAGATGGAAGTTCTTTACGGTCTCCACCCTGTCGAGGAGGCCATCCGCTCTGGTTCACGCCAGCTCGACCATGTCAGTGTTGCACGCGAGCGCCGGGATGAACGCCTGGAACGGCTGATCGAACTGTGCCGCACGGCGGGCGTCCGCGTCTCTCTTGAATCGCGCGACCAACTGACCAGGCTTGCTCGAACGGATGCTCATCAGGGCGTACTGGCCGTCGTTCGAGAGCGTAAGTTCCTCGCAGTTGAAGATCTGCTCGCCCCGAAAGAGGACGGTGAGCATAAGTTTCTGCTTGCGCTGGATGGCATTGAAGATCCTCACAACCTGGGTGCGCTGCTTCGCACCGCCGACGCTGCGGGTGTGGATGGGGTGGTCCTGCCTGAGCGCCGGTCTGCCCCCGTTACGGCAACGGTAGCCAAGACCTCCGCGGGAGCGTCTGAACATGTGCGCATCGCCCGCGTTACCAACCTCGTCCGTGCGCTGGAGCAGATGAAGCAGAAGCACGTCTGGGTGATTGGACTGGACGAGCGCGGCACACCGGACTATACCGACTTCGACTTCAAAATCGATTGCGTTCTTGTGCTGGGACGTGAGGGTGCAGGGCTGCACGATCTGGTGAAAAAGACCTGCGACCATCTGCTGCGCATTCCCATGGCGGGGCAGGTCTCGTCGCTGAACGTATCGGTGGCCGGCGCCATCGTGATGTACGAAGCCATGCGTCAACGACGTCAACCCGCAGCTCCGCCGCCGCGAAGAGTCACAAAAGAACGTAAGGGATTGGGATCTTGAAGAGTATGTCTGTTGTTGTACGTCTTGGCTTATGTGGGCTTGTCAGTGTTTTTGCGCTGGGTGCGTTTGCGCAGGAGCCGCAATCATCGCCGGAGGGAAGTTCGCCACGCGGAACAGTTCTCTTCGACAAGAGCCAGGACGCTGCACCCGTCGCAAAGAAGCCAGGTGCTGTGGTCGCGCAACCGCTCGCTAACGTCACGGATACAGAGCGCTCTTCGCTGATCTTTACGGCTTACGATCTGGATGTGCATCTTGCTCCGGCAAAATCGCAGATCGCCGTGCATTCTAGATTTACGGTAAGGAACTCCGGTACGGTGCCGCTAGCACGCTTGGCTTTGCAAATCTCTTCTTCGCTCAAGTGGGAGACCTTCGCGATGCGCAGCGCTGAGCGCATTGTGCCGCTCTCGTTCGCGCAAGAGACCATCGACACGGACGCGGACCATACGGGCAAGGCCCAGGAGGCTGTCGTTACGCTGCCGCAGCCGCTGGCCGCTGGCGCAAGTATTGAGCTGACGGCGTTTTATTCAGGCACGATGGAGCAGTCCGGTGAGCGTCTGGAGCGCATTGGAGCACCTGCAGATCAAGCCGCTCATGCGGACTGGGACGCCATTACCGCTGAGCGTATTGCGCTTCGCGGATTCGGTAACGTTTTGTGGTATCCAACAGCAGCGGCTCCGGCGTTTCTGGGTGATGGCGCGAAGCTCTTCCAAAGCGTAGGGCAGACCAAACTGCTGCAGGCGCCTGCGATTGTTCATCTGCGGCTGGCTGTGGAGTACGTCGGCGATCCACCGGACACAGCGTTTTTTTGTGGTCGGCGCGAGAAGCTGATTGCTGTGAGTGAGAACGCAAATGTGGTTGTGGCGGATTCTCCGGGGGTAGCGACGGCGGAGTTTTCAGAGCGGCCGCTGGGCTTTCGCGGGATGAGTTTATTCGTCACCGACAGGGCTGCGACGATGACCGATGGAGATCTGATCTCGGCTGTGACCGACCACTACGACGCTCTGCCGAGCTATGCAGCGGCCGCGTCGAAGGTGCAGTCACTGCTGAAAGACTGGCTGGGCGCGGATCCGCGGGCTCCGCTCGATATCATCGACCTGGACGGTCAGCCGTTTGAAGATGACGCTCTCCTGGTGACTCGGGTGCGGGCCAATGAGGCTGATGTGCTGGCTCCTTCGCTTGCGCACTCGCTTACGCATGCGTGGTTCCGCTCCTCACACGTATGGCTGGATGAGGGTGTGCCGCAGTTTATGTCGTTGTTGTGGATCGAACAGAGCCAGGGGCGTGAGGCTGCGCTGCAACAGCTGCAGCAGCAGGTAAATACGCTGTCGCTGGCTGAGCCGGGGATCTTACAAAGCGCCGATTCTGCGCAGGTGGGGCAGAGTTTGATCCAGGCGCACGATGATGTTTACTACCGGACCAAGGCGGCGGCGGTGCTGTGGATGTTGCGGTCGGTCGTGGGTGACGATGCGCTGAAGCATGCGCTGCAACTGTACCGGCGGGACGAGAAGGGTGACGTGGATCCCAAGCATTTTCAACAAGTTCTGGAGCATGCGTCGAAGAAAAACCTGGCTTGGTTCTTTGACGATTGGGTGTATCGGGACCGAGGGTTAGCGGATCTTTCGATTGTGAGTGTGACGCCGCGTGCGCTGCCTGCGAAGGTGGATAAAGGGGCGAGCTGGTTGATCGCGGTGGAGGTGCGCAACGACGGGGACGCGGCGGTGGAGGTTCCGGTGACGGTACGCTCCGGGACGCTGACTCAGACAGAAAACCTGCGGATTCTGGGGCGATCCAGCGCTTCGACGCGGATTGTGTTTGAGGGAGAGCCGGATGAGGTGATGGTCAATGACGGCAGCGCGCCGGAGATGACCACATCACGTCATACCAAAGCGGTCATCGTACGGTAGGGATTTTGGCATGATTCACCACAAAAAATATGCTGTGGTGAGGGGCTGTTTTTGCTGGGGGTTTTGGGGATTCCGACGTTGTTTGTGGTGGTAGATCGTGGTGCAGTTGTGGTGGATTGTGTGGCAAAGGTGGACGGCTGACCGTCACTTTTTGTGGTGATGAAAACGCGCCACGGTTTTCAGGTTTATTTTTTGCGGCGAGCAGGGCGAGGGGGAGTGGTGGCGTGCGGCGTGGCGTCGGTCCAGATCTGGGGTTGTCCCCAGGGACGGCTGGCCATTAGATCGACGCGGAAGGGACCGGCGGCGCGGTTGGTGGGAAGGGCCAGGGCGAGGCCGTCGCCGAAGGGTGGAAGCGCGGCGGCAAGGGCCAACATGCGGGCGGTGGAGGCCATGCCGGCGAGGTGCAGGGTGTAGCCGGTTGCGTCGAAGTGGCCGTCCAGGGTTGCGGGATCTTTGCCGCCCAGATCGAGGGAGGTGGGCGCCAGCAGGAAGCCAGTGGTGACGGGTGATGATGTGACGCTGGGGGCAGGCTGCGTGGGTTGATGTTTTGCGTCGGGAGTCTGGGCGGCGATGGGCGCGCTGGAGGTGAGGGCGACATCTCCGACGACAAAGGACGAGGCGCCGGCGCGAGGGTTGATGAGGCTGGCGCTGGTCATCAATAGTTCGCCGGTCCAGCCTTTGGTTGCGGCGGTGTCAGAGCTGGGGTGGTAGCTGAGGGTTCCGGTGAGAGAGCCGTTCGCTGTGATGTCTTCGGGGACGCGGGCGCTGGCTACGTGCAGCCAGTCCAGAAGTGTGCTGGCAGGGAGCCCCGGCGCGACGAAGTCGAAGGTTGCAGAGTGAAGCTTGCGGATGTCGGGAATATCGCCGGTGATGGCAAGCTTCGGAGCGCTGGAGGAGGCTGCCGGGGGCCAGTTGCAGCGAATATTTTCGAAGGCGTAGAAGGCGCTGGTCGCGGTGGCGAGGCATTGCATATCGACGTTGAGGGGCCGCTCGGGGATGAAGTCGGCGCGGCGAGCATCGGTGAGCCGAAGCCTTGTCTGGATGGTGCTGTTGCCGAGGGTTCCCTGGGCGCTGGCGGAGAGGGTCATCTCTCCGCGCAGGCCAGCGTCGCGGCCGAGGAGGACTCGGCTGGCCTCGCCGAGCGGAGCGTTGGTCCACTCTCCTTTGAGATTGATCGGCACCTGGGTGAGCGAGTCGGCGCGGCCAAGGGTTCCCTCCAGCTCGACGGTGCCGGTGTCTGAGGCGTTGGTGTCGGTGCGGGCGGGGTGGGCCTGGAGGCGAAGGTGCCACTCCTGCGGCTCGGGGAGCCAGAGGGCGAAGTCGGCGTCGGTGAGGGAGATGGGCGCCTTCTCCTGATCGAGCTTGAGGTTGATGCGTGCGCCGGTGGCTTCGATGTAGGGGAAGCGTGGCGCGGAGCCGGCTCTCCTTTGCACGGTGGGTGCGGCGTCGATGTGGGCGGCGTGGAGGAGGATGCTCTGGAGGTTCCACTTCCCTGCTGCTGTGTGGACGAGGTTGACGCTGGGCTGGTCGAAGCTGATGGTGGAGAATTCGACGCGCCTGGTCCAGAGGGAGCTGAGGCGGAGGGTAGCGTGGACAGAGCTGGCACGGATGACCGGCTCGGAGCCGAAGGCGGGGTCTTCGTCGACCACGAAGTTCTCCAGGGTGAAGCCAGGCATGGGGAGCAGGTTCAGGGTGACCTTGTCGAGATGGACCGGGCGACCGAGGCTGTTGCCGATGCTGGTGGCGATGCGGCGCTGATAGCGGTTGACGCTGATGTATGGCGGCAGGAGCACGAGGAGAAGCACGGCCAGTGCAGCAAAGGCGACGTAGAGCAGGCGTCGTGCGCGGCGCGGGGAGCGATGCTCTGTCGCGTCGGTGTCGGCCTGCTCGTAGGTGGGTTCAGTCTGCTGCATGAAGATCGTTCGGCCTGCTTCTGGTTGGATGCGGGGATTTGGGTTGAGGCCCTAGGGTTAATCCTAAAGCAAATGGGGAGGGTTCTTTCGGGTTCGTTGTGGATTGATTGCCTGATTTCGCAGGGGATGGGCGGGGTTGAAAGGACAAAGACAAACCAAGAACAAAAGTGAAACGATGGCTAGCAGATCCTTATGGGATGACAAATAAACAGCACAAGGTCATTTTGAATCCACGAGCCTTAGCAATGGCGAGCTAAACCTCCTACCAAGATCCCAATGAGGTTGGCGAGGGGAAGCCAGATCATAAATGGTGCCACCCTCCGCAGTGTCCACGCGACGATCAGACAGATCGGATATGCAGACATGCTTCAAACATACAGGTACACCCGCCAGCAGATTCCAGCGTCGAAGGCCATTCCTGACAGAGGTGCAATCCCTGCCCAGGGGATCAGAAGCGCCAGCCAAACGATGAAGACGTTTCGAGACAGTAAGGTTGGAAAGGTTATCGTCACGGGCATGTCATTCGGATTGTAAAACACTAGATTCTGCCGTCTGCGGGCAAGCCCCAGCCTGCGACGCCACAGCGTGGAGGGCGTGACAGCGCAATAAACAACAGCAAGAGTAACAACAAGGGTGTTATTTGATCAGGTGGAAGGTGCGTTTCCAGCGGGTTTCGTCGAAGAAGTGGAGGAGGATGTGACCCATGAAGCCGATGCGCTGGCCAACGGATTGTTTGTCGATCTGGTCGGCGGGGGTTTCAAAGGACCAGTAGACGAACATGGGGCGGCCGACGATGTTTTCGCGCGGGACGAAGCCCCAGAAACGGCCGTCGAGCGACTCGGTGCGGTTGTCGCCCATGGCGAAGACCTTGCCGGGGGGGACGACTAAGTCTTCGCCCTGGATGTGGGTGGGCAGCTCGTCGGCCCAGGTGGCGGTGACGCTGTCGTAGGGGCCGGGGGGGACGGCGGGAAAGTCGTCGCGGTAGGCGTTGAAGGCGTGCTGCGGGTTGCCGTCGTCTACGGGCTTGCCGGCCAGAGGCTCATCCTGGGCGACGCCGTTGAGGTAGACGATGCCGTTGTGGAGGTGGATGTGGTCGCCGGGGATGCCGATGGCGCGTTTGACGAGGAAGAGGTCCGGGGTCTCGGGGTTGGGCTTGAGGAAGACGATGATGTCGCCGCGGCGGACGTCGCGATAGTAGACGAAGGGAGCCCACTTCGAGGGAGGGGCGAGGGCGATGCGGTCCACCAGGACGTGGTCGCCGATGAGCAGCGTCTTCTCCATGGAGGCGGAGGGGATCTCGAAGTTCTGGAAGATGAAGGTCATGACGAAGAGACCGATGGCGAGCACGGTGCAGATGGAGGCGAGCGATTCGAGCGGGGTCTCGGTCCGGGTCTGCTGTTCGGTGTCCGAGACGTTTGGTGCGGTTTCCGTCATGTTGGTCAAAACTGATCTCCCCAGATGCAACTGCCAGTGTATCGCGGGGAGGGGTTAGGTGGGGGATGGACGGCTTAACACGGATTTACGCGGATGATACGGATCAGGAACAGACAACGGCAGAGGCAAAATACAGGGGTCTCTCCGCTGCGGCGGCTAAGTGCGCCTCCTTCGGTCGAGATGACGTTTGTTTTGGGGTGGGAGTTTTAGTGGACGACCTGGAAGGTGCGGTCCCAGCGGGCGAAGTCGAGGATGGCGTTCATTCTGCTGGGCGGCTGGTGGACGCCGGTGCGGGTGGATGAGGGTTGAATCGGGTCGTCTGTGTCGTCGCTGCCCTGCTGTTGCAGGGAAAAATAGATGAGCAGCGGCTTGCCGACGATGGCGTCGCGGGGGACGAAGCCCCAGTAGCGGCTGTCCTCGCTGTCGTTGCGATTGTCGCCGAGGACGAAGTAGTTGCCGGCGGGGATGATGAGCTCATCGTTGTCGATCAGCTTGCGCATTCTGATCCACCAGAGGGAGTTGATGTCGGGGTCGGCGCTTTGCAGGCGGGGGAAGTTGTCGCGGAAGCTGTCGGGTGGGCCGGGGCTGTAGAAGGCGTAGGGATCGGTGAGGGCCTGGCCGTTGATGTAGACGTGGTGGTCGTGAAGGCGGATACGTTCGCCGGGGAGGCCGATGACGCGCTTGATGAGATGGAGGGAGGCGTCGACGGGGTCGTGAAAGACGATGATGTCGCCGCGCCGGATGGTTGCGGAGGGAAGAAGGCCACCGGAGCCGTCCGCTGCTACTGTCTGCTTGTTGACGAGGAGGAAGTCGCCGACGAGGAGGGTGGGCTCCATCGACTCCGATGGGATGCGGAAGGGCTGGGCGCAGAAGGTGATGATGAAGATGGCGATGACGATGATGGAGAAGAGAGACTGCAGCGCGGGGAGCAGGCCAGCGGTTTCGTGGTGTGCGATGTGCCGATGCGCTGGGCGGGGAATGGGCGGCGGCGCGAGTGGAACGGCCTCGGGAGCGTGGGGGGGAGAGACGCTGGACTCTGCGACGGGGTGGTTCATTTGGCCACCTGCTCGTGCTGTGCAGGAGCGGCCTCGGTTG
>Ga0302324_100026099_pt1 | contig 11182 bp, 8 predicted proteins | sample Palsa_T0_1_FD_201949 | JGI IMG/M metagenome (GOLD analysis project Ga0302324, IMG submission 201949) | Peat permafrost microbial communities from Stordalen Mire near Abisko, Sweden - Palsa_T0_1 | ecosystem: Environmental > Terrestrial > Soil > Palsa > Peat permafrost | place: Sweden: Abisko... | reverse complement strand
CGCAATGGCCACCGTGGTATCGAATTGAATCGCAACCGGCATCACGAAGCCCGAGTTGTAGTCCGTATGCTCGCCAATCAGATTCACGCGCCCCGGCGCCCGAAAACACCGAGGCGCGCTGCCAAATCGCTCGATAAATTCTCGGCGCAATGCACTGCAATCAGTCATAGCGTCAGGAAACGATGCACGATGGTATTCGAATAAACTTGTCCCGGCTTCAGTACCGTGGATGGAAAATTCGCGTGATTCGGTGAATCCGGATAATGCTGTGGCTCGAGGACGAAGGCCGTGCGCCGCGCATATTCGCGGCCGCCCTTGCCGATAATGGCCCCGTTGAGCGAGTTGCCGCTATGGAACTGCATGGCTGGCTCGGTGGATGACACTTCGAGTACGCGTCCCGTCTCTGGCTCGACCACGCGCGCCATGACACCGAGGGCTCCGGGTGGTTTATCGATGATCCAGTTGTGATCATATCCCTGTCCGAAACGCAGCTGCTCGTCATCGGCCTCGATGCGCGCCCCGATCGCGGTCGGCATGCGGAAATCAAACGGTGTTCCGGCGACCGGCCGAAGCACGCCACTGGGAATCCGCGTCGAATCGACCGGGGTGAACTGCTGCGCATGGATCTGGACGATGCTGTTCAAGGCATCGCCGCTGGCGCGCAGGTTGTAGTAGGAATGCTGGGTCAGGTTCACGACCGTGTCACGGTCCACACTCGCGCTGTAGTCGAGTTGCAGCGCATTTTCATGTGCCAGCGTGTAGACGGCGACGACCTTGAGCGTCCCGGGATAGCCTTGCTCGCCATCGGGACTGGTATAGGTCAATGTCAGTTGAGGTCCCTGCGGCGTCAGGCTCGCATGGGTTGCCGTCCAGACGGCCTTATGGAAGCCCAGGGGCCCGCCGTGCAGCGAATTCGGGCCATCGTTTACAGGCAGCGTGTAGCGGCTGCCATTCAGCGAGAACTGGCCACGTGCTATGCGATTACCGTAGCGTCCGATCAAGGCGCCGAAATAGGCACTATTCGTGAGATAACCCGCGAGCGAGTCATAGCCCAAGACCACGTCGGCGTAGCGCCCCACACGATCCGGCGCTCTCAGATAGGTGACGATTCCGCCAAGGGTCGCAATGCGAACCTCCATACCCCGCCCATTTTGCAGCTGGTAGAGTTCGACCGCCGTGCCGCTCGGAGTGTGGCCAAATAGCGAACGCTCAATACCGGCCTGACACATAATGAGAGAATCGGTTAATGTTTATAGAACGTCAACGGGCATAACTGGCGCGCGAACCGAGGGGAACGGGCATGACTCTGACTTACGAGGACGCCCGCGTGGCGCTCGAGACCATCTCGAGCGAACTCAAGCGACGCGCACTTCCCTCGGTCATTACCGTAGCCGATGATCATGGTGAACTCATCGCGCTGATGCGCATGGACGGTGCGCCGCTTTCTTCCATAGTCATTGCCTCGAACAAGGCGTGGACCGCCGCTCGCGAACGCAGGCCGTCCTCAGAGATTGGCCGTGCGTCGCGACAGCCCGATACCGGCTTTGACATCGCCTACTATGGCGATCCGCGATATGTCGGCTGGGGCGGCGGTGTGCCCGTGGTGATCGGTGGTGCCGTCGTCGGCGCGGTGGCCGTCAGTGGCGCTCCGCAGACAGTGGACATGGAAATGGCGGCCCTGGGAGCCGCGGCAATCGTCCGCGCCCGCGCCATGGGCGTTGAGCCGCGCGCCGATCCTCCATTGTGACCGCAGCAGTAATCGGTGAACGGGAAGCGCCGGGTATGAAGGAGCTCAAGGCGGCGATCATAGGGGCCGGATCGGCCGCGAGGCTTCACCTGCTGGCTTATCGCAAATGTCCGCAAATCCGGGTCACTGCCGTCTGCGGGACCAATCTGGAAAGAGCTCTCGCCTTCGGACAGCGATTCGGTGTGCAGCCCTACGTTTCGCTGGAGGAAATGCTGCACAAAGAGCGGCCCGACCTGGTCTCGGTGACGACCTTGGAGTGGGACCATGAGGCTCCCGTGCTCCGCTCGATCGAAGCCGGATGCGATGTGCTGTGCGAAAAAGTCATGGCGCACACCATTGCGATCGGGGAAAGCATGGTGGCTGCCGCTCGGCGGGCAGGCCGAACGCTCGGTGTGAACTACAATTATCGCACCGTCCCATCCCATGGAGTCATCCGGGAGGAACTTGCCCGCGGCGCCTTTGGCGAGCCCGCGCTCTTTACCGCCAACATGCATTCTTACCTGTGGGCGCATCTGCTCGATCTATCGCGCTATTTCTTTGGCGATCCCGTCGAGGTGACCGCAGCGATCGTGGACGATCAGAGCCGGCGACCACGCGTCACGGATAATACGAGCCGGGCGTGGATGCACGCGGCGGAGATGATCTATCACCCGTCCGTTGCCCTGTCGGCTTCGTTCCGCTTTCGCAATCCGGATTTCATCGCCACGCTGTCGGGTTCGGCGGTGGTGCCGATCACGCGATATTACTGGTCGTTTGCTCTGTTCGGTAGCGAGAACGCCCTGACGGTCAATGCGGCGAGCCGTGAAAACCTGGGCGGTACGCCGAATCTGGGACCAATCGCCGAGCGGCTCAAGGCGCTGGCTCCCTTCTCCTATGAGGAGTCGTTTGACCGCTCGGTCATGGCATTCGTCGAGGCGCTTCGGCAGGGCAGAGCCGCGCCGGTCACGGGCGAGGACGGCCTCGCGGCAATGCGCCTGGACGCGGCGATCGTCGAGTCGGTCCGCACGGGGCGTACCGTTGTGCCATAGAACGAAGGAATCCACCGTTGACCGCTGACGCACCGAAGATCGCCGCGGACACACAGCTACGACGCAACGCGCTCGGTCTTCCGGAACTGGTGTTCCAAGGCGTCACGCACATCGCACCGGCGGTCAACATCGTCTTTACCTTTCCGATTATTGCGCTCAAGGCTGGTGCGGCCATGCCGTTCTCGCTCCTGCTCGCAACGATCGTCTGTCTGTTCATCGCCAACACCGTCTCGCAATTTTCCAAGTACATGCCCTCGAGCGGTGGGTACTACGCGTTCGCGACCCGTGGGCTCGGGAGCCGCAGCGGCTTCATCGCAACCTGGAGCTATCTGATCTACGATCTGCTGGGTCCCGCAGGTGCCATAGGCTTCCTGGGCTATCTGATCTCGGACATGCTGCGATCGCAGTTCGATCTCGGCATACCATGGTGGCTGTTCGCGCTGGCGATGTTCGTCGCGATCTGGCTGCTCACGCGCCACGGTATCCGGCTCTCGATGCGGATCACCGCGCTACTGGGCGGTCTCGAGCTCCTGATCATGTTGGCGCTGGCAATCAGCTTCCTGCTGCGTCCAGGGCCCGGATCGTCGTATATAGCACCGCTGAATCCCTCGACCTCGCCGAATCAACTCGAAGGCATCGTGGCCGGCATGGTTTTCTCGATCCTGGCCCTCAGCGGCTTTGAAGCCCCTGCGCCGCTCGCTCAGGAATCCCGGCGCTCCAACAAGCTGGTTGGCCAGGCAGTCATCCTCTCGCTGATTGCCATCGGTGCGTACTACGTCTTTACCTCGTACGCCAGCGCCGTTGGCTGGGGCACGGGCAACATGGCCGCATTTGCCAGCAATCCCAATCCCTACTATGCCCTGGGTCGAGCGCTATGGGGACCGGGCTGGTGGTTGGTCGCATTTGCACTCATCAACAGCGCGATCGCGGGCGGTCTCGCCTGCACCAACTCCGCATCGCGAGTGATGTATACAATGGGCCGCGCGGGTACGCTGCCTGCGCGCTTCGGCACCGTTCACCCCGTGCATCAGACGCCCACGTTTGCGATTGCCTTCGCGCAAATCCTGGGATTTGCCGCAATCCTCGTCGTCGGCCTGTTGTTGAGGCCCGCGGACGTATTTGCATTTCTCGGAACCATATCCGCTCTGGCCGTGATCGTTCTCTACGCCATGGCGAATCTGGCCTTGACGTCCTACATGCGGCGGATGCATCCCGAGCGTTTCACCGTGTGGCAGCACGTCGTAGTACCTTGGACCGCAACCGCGGCTCTCGCGCCGGTGTTATTCATCACTCTCTATCCGGTACCCGAGTGGCCATTCAGCATCGCTCCCTACCTGTTCCTGGCATTACTCCTGATCGGCTTTGCCTATATGCAATGGCTGGAATCGCGTGATCCTGGCGCGCTGCTGCGTGGCGCAGCCATGCTTGTGGGCGATGGTCACAGCTTGGAGGGCGAGGCGCATCGCTGAGGTTGGGATCGGCGCACGCCGAGGCAGTCCATTGCACAGCGACGCGTCGCTGTAGAATCCGAACCATGGCGGTTTGGGACCCCAATCAATACTTGAAATTCTCCGACGCGAGATTGCAACCCGCGCTCGATTTGCTCGCGCGGGTCCCGCTTTCGGCTCCTCATCGGGTCTACGATCTGGGCTGTGGCACGGGGAACGTCACGCGGCTGCTGCGCCTTCGATGGCCAGGAGCGGAGATTACCGGCGTCGACGGTTCGTCAACCATGATTGCTCAAACCGCTCAGGATCTGCCCGATGTAGCCTGGGTGCAGCAGGATCTGGAGAGCTGGGCGCCGAGGACGCCTGCGGATCTGATCTTCTCCAATGCCGCGTTGCATTGGCTGCCTCGACACGCTGTGCTACTTCCGCGTCTTCTGTCGTACCTGGAGCCTGGCGGAGCACTCGCGGTCCAAATGCCGAACAACTTCTCTGCGCCATCCCATACGCTCATCGCCGAAACCGCCCGGGCGGGCTCATGGCGGAGCAGGCTCGAGACGGTACTTCGCCCGGCGCCGGTTGACTCACCATCCCATTACTACCAGCTATTGGAGCCTCTGGCTCGGTCGGTGTCAGTGTGGCAAACCGAGTATTTTCATGCGCTGCAGGGCCCGGATCCGGTCAAGGAATGGACCAAGGGAACCTGGCTCAAGCCGATACTCGATGCCCTTGACGTCGGCGATCGAGCCTTGTTCGAGGCGCAATATGCGCAGCGACTGCGTCTTGCTTATCCGGAGCTGCCCAGTGGCGTGACTCTGTTCCCATTCAAGCGACTATTCTTGATTGCCTGCCGCGCATAGCGTCCATTTGTAGACGCACCGCCGCGGTTGAGCTCGAGGCGCATCGCGGCGAGAATGTCCGGCACAACCAACCAAATTGTGGGAGGACGCATTGATACGTATGGATCTCGATAGGCTTCGGCGCAGGCCCGCCTATTCATTCTCGGACGCCGCCCGCTACCTCGGACTGCCGACCAGCACCCTGCGTGCATGGTGCGTCGGGCAGGGGTATACGAACGCCAAGGGCGCTCGGATGCGTTTTCGCAACGTCATCGAGCTGGATGGATCGCCTCTCGAAGGGTTGTCGTTCTTGAACCTTGTCGAGGCGCATGTGCTCGGCGCCATACGGCGCATGCATGGCGTCGCGCTGCCCAAGATTCGCGATAGCCTCGACTTTGTCTGTCATACGCTGTCGATAACGCGCCCGCTCGCCGCGGTCGAGTTCCAAGCCAACGGAGTTGATTTGTTTGTCGAGCAGTTCGGCAACATCTTGAATGTATCCAAGGATGGGCAGATCGAAATCGCGCACCTCATGCGTGCGTATCTGCGCAGGATCCAGCGCGACGAGCGCGGCGTGCCGATCAGGCTGTTTCCCTTCACTCGCAAGAACAACAGTCCGATCGAGGAGGCACCCGAGCCGGTTGTCATGGACCCGCAGATCGCCTTCGGCCGCCCCGTACTCGTCGGACCTTCGGTCCCGACGGCCCTTCTCGCGGACCGATTCAAGGCCGGTGCCTCGCTCAACCAGCTGGCCGCAGATTACGACACCACGAGGGAGGTGATCGAAGAGGCCATCCGCTGCGAGCTGGTGTCACGTCGGGCGGCATGAATCGGTCCGACTTTCAAGCTGCGCTTCGAAGTGAGCTGCGTCGGATTTCCTTGGCCACGCGCAGGACCTGGAGCGAATCGGACCTGTTTGTGTGGTGGATGCAAACCCGGGAAGCCGACCCGTCTCTCGTCTGGGATGCGGGCAGGGTCGAACCCTGGCAGTACGTCAGAAGGATGTGCCGAAACCTGATCGGTGAGCGCCGGTCTCGGCTTGATGGAGGCTAGTCCCATTCGAGGCGCAGCAGCGCAACGGATTGCCGCGGCAGCTCGGTGCTGAGGCTCGCCTGGCCGTGCACGACCTCGAGCCACTGCGGCGAGCCGAGCAACTGCAATCCGTCCCGCCGCTTCAGCTCCGCGTACTGCGCCGCGCTCGGCTGCTGGGGCGAACCCATCGCGAGCCAGGCCGTGTAGGCGTTGCTGTGCGTGTCGTCGATGCGATAGTGCATCAACAGTACGCGGGTCAATGTCGCCGGAAGACCCTGGATACGCACTGTCGTGGGGGTGGCGGCGGCCGGCGCATCGACATCGTGATAGTTCCACACCAGCACGGCGGCCTCGCGCACCGTCCGCGTGGCCAGCGCGTCGACGTCCGGACTGCCGCGCACGCCGGATGCCAGCAGCGTATCGAGCGGTATAGCGCCATCGCTGGCGGTGCGGACCCGATCGCCGCTCATGAGCGCGGCCATGCGGAAGAAATTGAGCACTGGCTTGTCGATGCCGTTGGTGGCGAGCGAGCGAAAGCCCTCGAAGTAGTCCTTGTTCTCGAATTCGAACGCCCAGCTGAGCATGGCGCGAAGATTGACGCGCCGGCGGTCCCGTAATTCGATCAGCCCTTTGTAGGCCGCGGCAGTGTAGGCCGGGTAGAGCGTGCCGTTGCGGTAATTGTTCGCGGGATTCACCTTGCTCGAGCAGGCGGCGCAGCCTTCGGGGTCGGCCTCGCTCAGAATGATGGGTAGCTCGCGCAGTTTCGGGTATTTGGCCACGATCTCAAATCCCTTGTCCGCGTCCATGAGTTCTTTCGCGATTCCCATGGTCACGCGGCCCTGGTCGATCTGCGGCCGACCCTTGGCGTGGAACGAGATGAAATCGAGCGGCACGCGCCGGCCGTTCGCCGCGCTCTTGCCCGCAGTCACGTGGCGCAAAAAATCGTCCAGGAATTTGTAGGCTGCCGGGACACCCGGCCCGGTGCTCGCCGGGCCTCCGACCCGGGCGCCGGGCAATGCGGCGCGCACGCCGGCAACGGCATAGTCGTACAATTTCCAGTAGTCCTCGGCAGTGGCATGCCAATAGTCGATATTGGGTTCGTTCCAGACTTCGAAGTACCACTGCAGCACCGTCTCTCGGCCGTAACGCTTTACCAGGTGCGCGGTGACGACGCGGGCGAGTTCGCCCCATTTGGCATAGTCCTTGGGCGGATTGTTGGACGCTCCGGAGAGCGTGCTTTGGGGGTAGCGCACCTGGTAGGGCACCTGCCGGTCCGGCAGATCGGCCGCCAGATCCTTCGGCATGAAGCCCAGCTCTACCAGTGGCCGCACGCCGGCCTGTTGATAGGCATCGAAGATGCCGTCGAGTAGCGTGAAGTCGTACACCGGCTTACCGTCGGCGTCCTCGCGGTAGACGTTGGTCGAGCTCCATTTCAGGTCGGGAACGCCATCGCCCGAGGTCAATAGGTGGTGGACGCGGATGGTCACCGGCACGGGACTCAAGTCATGCAGCTCGCGCAGCAAGGCTCGGCCGTTAGGCTGGGTACCGTAGTTCGCCTCGTCGTAGCCGAACCATGGATACAGCGGTTCATAGGGACCGATGGTCTTGGCAAGATCGACGTCGATCGTCACGCTGGGCACGTTCGACGCAGCGGCAGGGCTCAAGTCCTGCGCGAGAAGTCCGGCGGCGCCTGAAAGCGCCAATGACGCGGCGAGAATGATCGGTTTGCGCATCGAATATCCCCCCACTGCAGATTTTATGGAAAGAATCAGCCCAGTTCGATCGCCACGATCTCATGTAAGGCGACGCTCGGCACGGTGACGGTGAGTCGTGTGCCGTCACGCCGTGTGTCCAACGCGCGATCGGCTTCCAGGAGTCTCACGCCGCGAATGTGGGCAGTGTCCGGTAACTCCAGCTCTATCGTGAAGGGTCCAACCGGCACGATTTCCCGGTAGGGGCCTTTCATGGTCATGGGGTTGGTCAGGTTCACGAGGTGCACGGTGAGCGATGACTGCTGGCGCCAGTACGCCACATCGAGCAGACCCGGCCCGCTCACGCGCAGCGGGGCGGCCTCGTCAGCCGCCCATTCCACGGCGTTGCGCAGCAATGTCAGGTGGTCGGCACTCAGTACCTCCCAAAACGTGCGATCCAGGTCCATCGGGAAATACACGACGCGTCCGCGCCCGAATTCCCGGCAGAACGCCATCGGCGTATCGGTCAGAGGCTCACGCGTGAAAACCCGCTCCATCGGCAGGTCCGTGTAGGACGCGACCAATGTGAGCGGCACGACGCTGGGCCCTCTCGCGTCCACGTGTACACGCTTGACTGCGCCGATCACACGCGGCGCGTCCTCCAGACCACGCAGCAGCGGATGCGGATGGCGCAGCGTCAAATACGAGTTTGTGACCCTCTCGTCGACCTGGCCGCCGTAGGAGCAGCCGAAGAGGTCGGCGAGCCCGAAATCTCCGCGGCGCGCACCCGCTTCGTCATAGAGCGAGGTCTGGTGAGTGGCGACGAGACGCCCCCCACGCGAGACATAGTCGCGCAGCTGCTGGCACTGGGCGAGTGAGAGTCGGGTGACATTGGGCAATATGAGGACGCGGTACCGATCCAGCAGGGCCGCGTCCAGCGAGCGATCGTAGATCATCTGGAACGGGATGCGCGCCTCGACCAGGGCCTGATAGTAGCCATTGACGTAATCAGCGGGGATTCCCGCGCCGTTATCCGCGTCCCCGGCGCCGAGCTGGTCCGCCGCGGCGACAATCGCAACACGCGCGAGATTGGCGGTGTTGCGCAGGTAGCGTTCGTTCTTCCAGTGCCAGTCGTAGATATGCGCGACCACGGGCATCCAGCGCCGGTCGATCGGCTTGGCATTGAACTTGACCATCCAAGGCCTGAATCCCTGTGCCATGCCGCTGGCGACCCAGGCCCTGATCTCCGCCGCGCCCTGCACGGAGTCCTTCCAGCGATAGGCTTCCTCGACTCCCACGCTGAAGATTCCACAGATCGGCTTCTCGCCCATCGTCATGCGGCAAATCTTGGCATGCTTGCCGTTTTCCCACGGCGGTGTCACGCCTCGCCGCGCCTGGCTGTCCGAGCACAGCAGCGGGGTGAATTCGCCGTAGCTCTTGAGATCTCGACCGGCGGAGCCCACGCCGTTGGGAACGAGGAAGGCGTTGGTATTGATCGCACGGATTTCGGTGTTCCAGAGTTTCGCCAGTTCGAGCAGACGCGCTGCGGACCAGTCGGAATAGGCGCGCCGTAGCGGCGAGTCGGCGCTCTCGTTCTCCGGGATTTCCTGTCCGCTCGCTGCCCGGAACAGAGTTCGGCAGGAGTTACAGTAACAGCGCGACTGCGTTGCCCACCGATTGGTGAAGATGGCGTCAACCGGGTAAGTACGCATGATCTCGCGCATCACGCTGGTGATGAACTCGAAGTTGTAACCGCCGAGCGCGCAGTTCATATAAAGATCGGTCGACGCAAAATAGCGCTGCGGTGTGCCGTCGGGCCGGCGCGCAACCCATTCGGGGTGTGCGGCAAAGACGTCTTCCCGGAAACCACCTGGCTCGACGCGGGCGAGCACATTCATGCCCAAGGCTCGGCACCCCGCGACCATCACGCCAAAGGCATCGACCTGATCGACGCCCGGGGCACGCGTGTGCAGCGGAATCTGGGTTGGATAGTAGGCGGTGAATCCGCCCGCGCTCAGGCAGGCACCATCGGCGTGGATGAGTTTGAAGTAATCCAGCCAAAACTGTGGGTCGAAATGACCGGGATCGTCGTCGGTGAAGGCAAGCTGAACCCAGCGCATCGGGCGCTCCTGCCAGGCGCCGGCAGTAATGGCCGCGGGCGCCGGGCGTGTGGAGGTCCACTGGGCCGCCAGACTCGCCACTGAGGACATAGTGCCAAATGCAGTCACTGCACCTTGCAGCACCGTGCGACGAGAGACTGCATTCCGTGGCGTCTTTTCATCCATGGGCGAATCCTCCCCCCGTTAGTCTTATCATTCTGACCAATCCAAGAGAGCGGGGGAAGCCATGACTAGGCACTATACGATGGGTTTGATCAGCGGCGTGATCAGCACGCTGGGGTTTGCCGGTGCGTTCGCGCAACAAGCCGTCCCGGTCAGTCCGCCTGCGGGTCCCAATGGGCTCGCCGCTGATCCGGCTGCGCAATTGAGCATGCCGGTTCCGACGCTGTTCACGTCGAAGATCGGTTTTTTCACGATGGAACAAACGCCGGGTGCGACGTATCCGCGAGTGATTCAACTCAAATATTATGCCGCTGGCAAAGGGCAATTGTTGGCCACCTTCAGCCAAAGAGAGCAGGCGCTGCCAATCTATCGCAGCACTGATGAGGGCGATACCTGGCAGAAATACTCCGAGGTCCCCATGCTTCGCGGCCAGCCCGCCTTGTTCGAGCTGCCGAAAAGGATGGGTGAATTTCCCGCCGGAACGATCATGGCCGCCGGCAACGGCCTCTCGGGTTCCGATCCGAGCAAGCGGACGCTGGACGTCGCCTACAGCGTTGACGGCGGCAAGAGCTGGGCGTATCTGAGCACCATCGCCACGGGTGGCAGTGGACGTTACGATCCTTCGGACCGAGCGGGGCTTCTGCGAGATCAGGATCCCGTCTTCGAGCCATACCTATATATGGATTCCGCCGCTCATCTGGTCGCCTATTTTTCGGACGAGCGCGATAAAAAGAATGGCTACAGTCAACTGCTGGACCACGAAGTCTCTACCGATGGTGGCCGGACGTGGGGGCCGTTGGTCTATGACGCGGCGGTTCCAGATGGCCTGACCCGCCCAGGGATGGCCATTGTGAGCCGCGACGGGCACGGCAAGTACTACATGAGCTATGAAGAAGTCAGCATGCCTGGTTATCCGCTCGAGCCGCGCACCAATTCTGTCCATTTTCGTACGTCGGACGACGGTGACAATTGGGGCGACCCCAAGAGTTTCGGAACGCTGATTCAGGATCGCTGGCGGCAATTTCCCAATGGCACTCCGTATATCGTCTGGTCGCCCTGGGGCGGTACCAACGGCACGCTACTGGTCACGGGGCGATCCGTTGCCCGCGATGTCATTG
>Ga0302324_100026098_pt1 | contig 11182 bp, 7 predicted proteins | sample Palsa_T0_1_FD_201949 | JGI IMG/M metagenome (GOLD analysis project Ga0302324, IMG submission 201949) | Peat permafrost microbial communities from Stordalen Mire near Abisko, Sweden - Palsa_T0_1 | ecosystem: Environmental > Terrestrial > Soil > Palsa > Peat permafrost | place: Sweden: Abisko... | reverse complement strand
AGCCCTACAGCAGGACCTGGCGGCCAGCCAGGCCGTGCTCGAGGAATTCCTCGCGGCCGACATCGTGGTGCTCGGCGCGCCGATGTATAACTTCACGATTCCCAGCCAGCTCAAAGCATGGATCGACCGCATCCTCATGGCAGGCAAGACATTTCGCTATGGCGCCGCCGGCCCGGAGGGATTGGCTGGCAACAAGCGGGTGATCATTGCCATTTCGCGGGGCGGACTCTACGGTCCGGGCGCTCCAACTGCCGTGCTGGAGCATCTGGAGACCTATCTGAGAGGCGTTTTCGCCTTTATCGGCGTGACCAACCCGGAGTTCATCATCGCGGAGGGCCTGATGCTCGGCCCGGAACAGCGGGTGAGTTCCATGCAACGCGCCTTACAGGCCGCCGGCGCCCTTCACGCTGCCTGATCTCGCAAGCTCAGCCAGAACCCTGTCGCCTAGCGCGAGGAGGAAATCTCTCTCGTTAGCCAAATACGCCCCGGCCACACCGAGCGCCATAGGCACTCCGATCATGCCTTCAGAGCCGATAAGTCCGACCTCCGCAGCCTTGTCGGCACCCAGCATTGAGACGAAGCAGTCGTTGCGAAAGTAGACCTGCCGAATCTGAGACTGGGATTCATAGAGAGTCTCCCCGAAGGCCAGCTTGACCAGTTCGAGGACGGGCAGCAGTGTCCGGTAATCCCTACAGGGCAATGCGGCCAGCAGGTGATTCGGAATCGAAACTTGTCTCGCGCCAAGCAGCTAAGAGCCCCCAAGCGTGCCCGTGTGTGCAACCCCGGGAGTCCTTGTTCGAGCTGCGATGCCGCGCGTATCGCGCTACGCTCAAACGTGGCCGAGCCGAAGGCCAAGTATAATTTAGTGCAATAAAAACAAGCAATTATGTTCGACTCCGAACAGCATTGTTCGCTAGCGAACATAGTGCATCCGCGAAGTCTAAACAGAGAACTAGCGAAGCGCGCTCGCGGCGCGCGGGCATCATGCGATGGAGGCCCGGATCGTTGCCGATGGCTGCGCCTGAGATGTCCTGATCCTCGAAACGGTGCGTGATCGTGCCCGTTCATCTCGGCAGTCTCGGTGTACAAAGTGACTCTCTCGCAAAGTGCCCACGCGTGGCGCACCGGGTCGATCCAGTTCCTGCGAGGCGTGCTCATGCCGCACCCGCTAGCGTGAGACAGGTCTCAGGATTGACGGCCGGATCTGAGTGCGTCTAAGACGACCCAGTACGATTGGTACAACGGGAGGTGGCGTCGTGAAGTACTTGCTGCTGGTGCTGCTCTTGACGCTTGCCGGCTGCGCAGGCGAGCGAGTTAAGGATCTGGGCGACGGCATGCACAGCGTTACCGCATGCTCCGAAGACCGGATCACCAATTCGCAGGTTGTCGCGACTCGGGCGGCGAACCAATTCTGCGAGAAGACCGGACGCGAAGCCGTCGTGGACACGTTCGATGACCAGGCCTGTCCCAGGTCGGATATGTCCACGACCCGTGTCGTGTTTGCCTGCAGGTGAGATCGTGCGGCGTGCCCGCGCATAACCACCGCTTCGCTTGCTGATCAGCTAGTCATAGCCAAGCAGCCACGCGATGGTGGCCACCAGCACGCACACGACCATCACGAACCAGAACTTCCGATCGGTGGCGAGCTCCAGCCACGATCTCTCAGGAGGCTCGCTCATACCAGCCTGAATTGGTGCCCACTCGATGAGTCATAGCTTCGTGCCGTCCGGACCCCGCTCGCAAGTGCAACGCCCATTAGTATCTCGTGGGCCTTGCGGCAATCGTCGACGGCCTCTTTACTGTGCATGAGCAGTATTTGAACGTCGGTGGCCTTGGCAATCTCGTGGGAGACGGCAAGCTGCCGCACCCCGGCTCGGAACAAACCTTGGGAACCTACTATCGACTGGCAGCAGTGCAGTGCGCGCAGCTGACGCTCGACTATACGCACCAGGACCAGTGCGTGGCCCCCTGCCGGCGGATTCGTGATGAAGAGGTCGATCCGGATCCGCGGCTGAGCCTTAACGCAGTCCGAGAGGAAGCCCAGGAAGGGCGCGCTTCGACGGCACCGGAAGCGCAGAGCGTAACGCCCCAGAGATACAACTCACTGCTTGGGGCCGGCACGACATCGAGCAGTCGAGCAGCAGAGCGAAGCGCAGGCGCTGGAGCAGGCCGAGGCCAAGTGCGCACCCGAGGGTAAGCACGCCGTAGCGCACCGCGTGGACAACACCACGGTCTGCGACTGCGTCGTGCCGGGAGACAGCTTGGGCGCCGCCGCCGCGCCCAAGCCCTGATGGGCAGCCTCAGCTCCCCTCGAGTGCTGCCTCGGCGGTTAAAGCGAATAACACATCCCCACTATGTTGGCTTGCGCGCAGCGTGCACGAGCCGTTTGCTATAGTGACTGCACGAATGGTGCGATACAGCATCAGATCATCCGGCGCGGGCCATCGCGTTATGTTTACTCACAAGAAGAAAGAGCGCGCGCAGCGCCTGGGAATTCAGATTGTTACGGGCGCCTGTGCGGCGCTTGCTCTCAGCGGCTGCGGGGGCGGCGGGGATACATCCCCCAGCAGCAGCACCACCAGCACAGGCAGGCCCCAGACCTATTCCTTAAATGGCACGGTCAGCGGCCTGACCAGCAGCGGTCTGGTACTCGCTGTCAACTCCACCACTGTAGCGGTCAGCGAGGGCGCAAAAAGCGTGGCGCTGGCCTCCGGGCTGGCCTCCGGCACGGCTTACATCGTGTCAGTCAAGACACCGCCCACGGGGGAGATGTGCAGCATAGCGGAGGGCACGGGCACGGTCGCTTCGGCCAACGTCTCGAACGTGGTCGTGACTTGCGCGGACCAGGCTTTTGCGCTCGGCGGCAGGATTTCCGGTCTGACCGGGGCAGGTCTGGTGCTGTCCAACGGTGCAGATACGCTCACCGTCAACGCGGGCGCCACCGGCTTCAGGATGCCCGCGCCGGTGGCCTATACCAGCAGCTACGACGTGACCGTCGAGGCGGCGCCGGCGGGCCTCGCGTGCTCCGTGACGAATGGCAGCGGCACGATGCCGGCGGGCGCGGTGACCAGTGTGGCAGTCACCTGCACCGATCAGCCCTTCACGATCAGCGGCACGATCACCGGTCTCGGCAACAACACAGGTCTGGTGCTGGTCAACGGCTCCGATGTACTGAACGTCCGTGCGGGAGCCACAACCTTCACGATGCCACTGCAGGTACTCGCCGGCGCGCAATACAGCGTGATCGCGCAGAGCAGTCCCGCGGGACTTACCTGCAGCGTGGCGAATGGCGGTGGCACGGTGGGAGCTGTAAATGTCACCACGGTGGCGGTCACCTGCTCGGATAAGTCCTTTACCCTGGGCGGCACGATTGCAGGGCTCACGCAATCAGGGATGACGCTAACCAACGGCTCGGACACGCTGAGTGTTGCGGCCAACGCCACCAGCTTCACCATGCCGACCCCAGTAGCCTACACCAGCCCCTACAACGTGCAGGTGCAGAGTAATCCCGCCGGTGAGACCTGCTCGGTGAACAACGGGACCAGCACCACGCCGGCCGCCGCGATCACGAATGTGGCTGTGATCTGTTCGGTCAACGCCTTCACCGTGGGTGGTACCGTCAGTGGGCTCACCGCCTCGGGGTTGGCACTGCTGGACAGCGGTGGCGGTGCCACCACCATCGCGGCGAACGCCACGCAGTTCACGATGCAGGCAGGCGTGGCCTACGGCGCGTCGTACGACGTGACCGTGGGCACGCAGCCTTACGGCATCACGCTGGCCTGCACGCCCTCCAGTGCCAGCGGCACGGTGAGCGCCGATGTGACCACGGTGGCGATCAGCTGCGCCGCCGTCACTCCGATTCAAAACTCGATTGGGTACTTCTTCAACCAGCCCTACGGGGCGGCGGTTGATGCGCATGGGAACGTGTTCGTGGCCGACAACACCACCGGTCATAACGTGCAGGAGATTCCGTACAACAACGGGACCTACGGCACGCCGGTAACCCTGGGATCAGGATTCGACTACCCGGCCGCTGTGGCGCTGGATGCGACGGGCGATGTGTTCGTGGCCGACACCCTCAACAATGCGGTGAAGGAGATCCCGTACAACGGCAGCAGCTACGGTACGCCGGTGACCATCGCCTCGGGTTTCAACAATCCCTTTGGGGTAGCAGTGGACGCCTCCGGTGACGTCTTCGTGTCAGATACTTTCAACAAGGCCGTCGACGAGATTCCTTACAGCGGCGGCAGCTACGGGGCCCCGGTTGTGATCGGCTCCGGATTCGCCGTGCCACGTGGGCTGGCGGTGGATGGGGCGGGCAACGTGTACGTGGGGGATGACGGCGCCGGCAGCGTGGAGGAGATTCCGTACAGCGGCGGCAGCTACGGCGCCTGGGTTACTCTGCGTTCCGGCTTCCTCGGACCGACTGGCGTGGCCGTGGATGCGGCGGGCGACGTGTTTGTTGACGATACAGACAATAATGCCGTGAGGGAGATCCCCTACAGTGCTGGCGGGTACGGCACCACCGTGACGGTCGCTACGGGGCTCAACTTTCCATGGGGCGTGGCGGTGGATGGGGCCGGTGATGTGTTTGTGGGTGACAGCAACAACAATGCCGTAAAAGAGGTTCACTTTAACGGCGGCAGCTACGGCACGCCGGTGGCGCTCGGCACGGGGTTCAGTAACCCCTACAGCATGACGGTGGATGGCGCGGGCAACGTGTACGTGGCCGACACCTTCAACAATGCCGTGAAGGAGATTCCGTATAACGGCAGCAGCTACGGCGCGCCCGTGACGCTCGCCTCGGGCTTCGATAACCCGTATGGCGTGGCGGTGGATGCGGCCGGCGATGTGTTCGTGGCCGATACCCTCAACAATGCCGTGAAGGAGATTTCGTACAACGGCGGCAACTACGGCACCCCGGTGATAATTGGCTCGGGGTTCAACAACCCCTACGGCGTGGCGGTGGATGTGGCCGGCGATGTGTTCGTGGCCGATACGGGCAACAACGCTGTGAAGGAGATCCCGTACAGCGGTGGCATTTACGGCGCCACGGTGACACTCGTCTCCGGGTTCAACGGACCCCGCGGCATCACGGTGGATGCGGCGGGCGATCTATTCGTTGCGGATACCGGCAACAGTGTTGTGGAAAAGCTTCCCTACAGCGGCGGCAGTTACGGCGCACCGGTGGCGCTCGGCACGGGGTTCAGTAACCCCTACAGCATGACGGTGGATGGCGCGGGCAACGTGTACGTGGCCGACACCTTCAACAATGCCGTGAAGGAGATTCCGTACAACGGCAGCAGTTACGGCACCCCGCTGACGATCGGCTCGGGGTTTGTAACTCCGTACGATGTGGCAGTGGACACGAATGGACGCCTCTACGCCATTGACGCGAATGACCTGTGGATATTTGCGCCCTGATCGGCGTAGCGCCGGCGTATTGAACCGCGCTTCCGCCTCGTCACTCCGGTACCCAGGCTCGTAAGCCGCGACGCCAGTTTGCCGAATAAAAACGATCCGGGTCCATGCGGTTCCAATCACGGCCGCATGGCGTAGGCCGCGTCAAACCGCTCCTCAAGCTGCGCGTGAGTCCCGCGCAGCTGGTCCACAACCCGTCTCGCCCAGTCGAAATGCGAGGCGGGAGGCGGGACTGTCGGGCACTCAATGGAACACGGTGAAACTAGGTGGGTGGCGCCCCCGGCCGGAGTTGAATTTAGCGCGTAAGGCATTGAAACAGGACTGGTTCTTTCCCTTGGAGAATCTTCCGTACCCGCCGACGTACCCGCAAGCGTCCTCCGCTGCACCCCACCCACAATGACTTAGCAGAAAGAACCACTTTCTATAATCTTACGTAAGCGCTTCATAAGTGCTAAATGCCTGGTTTGCCCTTCTCCGCCAGCGACGACCCGGCAACCTTCAGGTGCCGCTGGCGCATCGACGGAAATTATGAACGTCGCTGGATCGTCGAGCGATTCTTCGCCTGGATCCAATGGCGTCGACGCCTGCTCGTGCGATGGGAGTTCTATCCACGCAACTTCCTGGGCTTCGTGCCGCTTGCAGCCATCTGCATCCTCTTACGGCAGTGTTTTGGCGGAGATGCCACCGCGCGGATGAGGGCTTCGCCGTTGACGACAGCGCCACGGCGGCGCGGGCCTTGTCGATGTTGTCGCCTTGCAAGGCCGCCGCGGAGCTCGAGCGCCGATATTCAAAGCGCTTGCCCTCCAGGCACAGTGCCCGCTCAACCGTGTTGCGCGATAGTCCAAGATCCCGCGCAACGGCAACTGATCGACTGAAGCAGCTGCCATTGGCGAACGGTGCCAATCAATTCCGCGCATACCACCCCAACTCATCCCCGCAGCCTTTGAAGGCCGTGGGGGTACTGGTGATCAGGTTTGGAGGCCGATTTCATCCCGAACCTGGTCGGCACTGCGCGGCGGTCTACTCGATTGTGCGTCAGTATACGTTTCTAAGCTGGGATCCTCGACATCGGCTCACACCTGGTGTCTATGTTCGTGCCTAAATGGCTGAGTACCTAGCGTAGGAGTCCAAAGGAAACGCCGATACGTCCGCCAAATGGTCGCCGGACTAAGCGAGGATCCGGTATTTCATGATGACCGCACTGACCATTGCGCGACTTGTTGTCGAGCCTGAGGGACTTTGACCGAGGAGCATCCTGCTGCCGTGAAAACCCCGTCAGTGCGCGAACTCCGGGAAATTCTGAGAGTTTCGATTCCCGCAATGCTCGTCGTTGCGATCGGCCTAGCGATAACCCTCATTGCGTTCGTGGTGGTAAACCGGGCAGAAGAGCGAGATGTCGTTCGCGGGCTGGAATTCCGCGTCGAGTGGCGTGCCAGGGACTTTCAGGCAAAGATCAAACTCGCCGGCCAAGCCGTACTAGCGACCGCAACCGACGTGATGACCGAACCGCGGGTCGAATCCCAGGAGTTTCATCAATTCACGAGCGCCGTTGCCGCCGAGAACAAATCCATCACGTCACTCGCCTGGGCACAACCGGTGACGCGCGAACAACGAGCAGCTTTCGAGGCAAGCGCCGGATTCCCGATCGTCGAACTCAGCGCGGACGGCAGGCGGATACCAGCAGCCCATCGGGATGGCTATACACCGATCGTCAACGAAAATCGCTTTGATGGCAAACCGGCATGGCTTGGCTTTGATGTGTCGATGGACCCGACCCGTCGCCGCCCGCTGGAATTAGCGAGGGACTCCGGCGCGGCCAAGTCGATGATGGTTCCCTATGTCAGCGATTCCTTGGGTGCCACCTATCTCGTCTTCTCGCCGATCTACACCAGCGTCGCGGTTCCCGAGACTGTGGACGTTCGGCGGGCGCAACTAAAAGGCTATGTCGTCGGGGTCTTCAGAGTCCTCGATGTCATCAAAGTTGGCCTTGCCGATACACCCGACATCATAGCGACAATCAATTTCTATCTAAGTAACGACCCGGCAGAGCGGCCCGCCGAGGGTTCCTTCCAACTGGTTGCCATCTATTCGCCGAAGGACCGCTCGCTCAGGGCCGCACGATCGTCGGCACCGACTCAGCCAGCCGAGTATTCGTTTTCTCGGTCATTCGTGGTTAACGGCGAGCACTGGCGGCTAGTGTCTTACTTCTCTCCCGCTGCGGTTGCCGAAGAGCGGTCGAGTGATCCACTCATCCTGCTGCTCGCCGGCTTGCTGCTCACGGCAGTGCTCACATTCACCGTCACCGACCGACTTCGGCAGGTCTCCGTGATCCAGACGCGGGTGAAACAGCAAACCGAGGAATTGAGGAAAACCAACACTCAACTGGCGGCGCTGATTGACGCGTCGCCCTATGCCATTGTCTGCCTCGACGCCGAGTCGCGAGTAATTCTCTGGAATGCTTCCGCTGAAAAACTGTTCGGCTATACAGCAGCGGAAGTTATCGGTTGCCCCTATCCCCTCGTCCTCCCGGAGGAGCAGGCAGAATTCAGCGATAGGCTCCGGCGATTATCGTCAGGGGAGGTGCTGCGTAATCTTGCATCGCATCGCCGTCACCGGGACGGAACCGCGATCGACACGAGTTCTTCTGCGTCCGCTTTCTACGATTCCGCGGGAAGTTTGTTGGGGATCATGTTCGCCATCGAGGATACCCGTGAGCGTAATGCAGTTCAGAGCCAGTTACGGCAAGCCCAAAAGATGGAGGCGATCGGGCAATTGACCGGTGGTCTTGCCCATGACTTCAACAATCTTCTCGGCGTCATATTGGGCAATCTCGACCTGCTGGCCGAAGGGTTCGAAGCGCGGGGCGAGCAGAGGGATCTGACCGAAGCGGCGATTCAAGCGGCATTGCGCGGCGCGGAACTGATACGGCAGTTGCTTGCCTATGCGCGCCGGCAACCTTTGGCTCCGAAGCTCACTCAACTCGCGCCTCTACTCGAAGCAACCGCGAAACTTCTGAGTCGCAGCCTCGGTGAAAACATCAATTTGGAATTGCAAATACCGGAAGGCATTTGGCCCGTACGAATTGACGTGTCGCAGTTGGAATCGTCCCTGCTCAACCTTGCGCTCAACGCTCGTGACGCAATGCCGAATGGCGGGCGTCTGATCATCGAAGCGACCAACGTTTGCATCGATAAACACGCGTTGGAGGTGAGTCTGGAAGCAACGCCAGGCGACTATGTGCTCCTCGCCGTGTCCGACACGGGCTCCGGAATGTCGCCCGAAGTGCAGGCGCGTGTGTTCGAGCCGTTCTACACCACGAAAGGCCATCGCGGAACCGGGCTGGGCCTGAGTATGGTGCATGGGTTCGTCAAACAGTCCGGCGGCTATTCCAAGATCTATAGTGAACTCGGCCGGGGAACGACGATCCGGATCTATCTGCCCCGTGCATTGGATGGTGAGGTCTCCGAGCCCGATACCTTGCATGGCGATATGCCAACCGGAGATCAAGAAGTCATCCTTGTGGTCGAGGACAACGCAGGCCTTCGCGGTCTCGCGGTCCGTCATTTGGAGAGTTTGGGATATCGCACCATCTCGGCGGCCGACGGCGTGAGCGCGCTCGCAATCATCAAGAGCGGCGTCCTGATCCACCTTCTGTTCACCGATGTCGTGATGCCAGGGGGCTTGGACGGGCGGGCACTTGCTGCTGCGGCGCGTCAGCTGCAGCCCAGATTGAAAATATTATTTACCTCCGGCTTTACAGCTGCAGCGGCCTCGGCCGCTATAGAGGATAGGTTCGGTTCAAATTTGCTCAGCAAGCCCTATCGCAAGGGCGATTTGGCGAATCGTATCAGGACGATGCTAGACGCCTCTGAGTCGCGAGATTTACCGTGCACGACGTAATTCTCGCCATTGACGATGAACGCGCCCTCCTCGATATCATACGGGCAGTGGCGAAATCCGCTAACTTTGCAGCGACGGTTACTACCGACCCAGTAGTATTCAAGGACGCCTTGAGCACCCAACCTCCAAGTGTCGTGCTCCTCGATCTACAGATGCCCGGTTGCGACGGGATCGAAATGCTTCGTGTTCTCGCAAATGCTCGGTGCCGTGCCAAGATTGTGCTGATGAGCGGCTTCGATGTACGGGTTATGACGCTCGCTTGCGGAATTGGCCGCGATCTCGGACTTGACATGGGTCAGCCTGTGCAGAAGCCTTTTCGTCCCGCTGAGCTTCGTCAGATCCTTTCGAGCTTGCGTAGCAAAACCTTTCAGGTCGACGGCGCCAAGTTGCAAGCAGCAATTGAACATGACGAGCTCGAGCTTTTCTACCAGCCGTTGCTCGCGCTGAGTACGCGACAAACGATCGGCTTCGAGGCATTGGTACGGTGGAGGCATCCGGAATTCGGTATCGTGATGCCCGACAGGTTCATCGGCATTGCAGAGCAGGAGGGACTCATCGGCCGGCTGACCGAGCGCGTGCTCGAGCTTGCCGCTGCGCAGATCTCCACGTGGCGCAAACTCGATATCGATACCTTTGTGTCGGTGAATATCTCGGCCGCCAATATCGTGGCTTCTTTTCCGGATGAGCTAGTTCGCCTGTGCGCCCGTAACGGCATCCCGCCGCGCCTGTTGCGATTGGAACTGACGGAGACCGCTGCCATGGGCAACCACGCGCTGATGCTGGAGGTCCTTACCCGGGTGCGTCTCAAGGGCTTTCAGCTCGCGATCGACGATTTTGGCACGGGATACTCGTCGCTCGTGCAGCTGCATCGGCTACCGTTTACTGAGCTCAAGATCGATAAGAGCTTCGTGCGTGACATGGCCAGTTCGGAAGAAGCGAGCGTGATCGTTGGCGCTATCATCAATCTAGGTCGCAGCCTGCACCTGGAGCTTGTCGCCGAGGGAATAGAAACTGAGGAACTGCTGCAACGTCTCATCACGATGGGATGTCAGACGGGTCAAGGTTATTTCTTCAGTCGCCCCATGCCGGCGAGCGAAGTCGCGGAATGGATTGCCAAGCACCCACCGCATCAAATAGCGGCTGCATAGATCGAGATAGATCTAAGCTAGCCGGCAATCAGGCGGGAGGCAACAGCGTGTTCATCAAGTCGCCCGTCGGTGCGCATGGTCACTTCAATTGGATGATCGAGCTCGACCCCACGAGAAGACAACGAGAAACCCATCCTGATCGCAGCGCCCGGGAGAGAAATCACGCCAATTTCTCCCGTAAGATGCGTATCGAATAAGCGCTAAACCCTGCCCCCGATTTTGAACCCGCACAGTCGCTAGATTCGCGCTCAGTGGTGGACCAGCCCGCAATAGTTAACGTGAGACCGCCGTGCGAATGGGGCTTTAATAACATGTCCCATCGTCAGCTGCGGAGGGTGCGGTTCTCTGCTTCTCAACGGCGCCGCCGAACTCAGATACCGCCTGGCGACCAGGTCAGCCAACCGCTCTGCTACCAGGCCTGGCTTGCCTCGTTCAGCGAGTCCGCTCTTCCGTGGATTTCGTTCTTGTGCCCTTTCGCGCTTGCGTGAGCTGGTTCATGAGGTACTCCCTGTCCGTCATGGGTGGCGGTATGTGCCCCCAAGAACCTCTGCACCGCTGCAGCCAGATCTCGTTGCCCCTGAGCCGTCAGATACCGGCGAAACTCGTTCAGCAGTTGCTGGTGCGCGCCTCCCGCATCGAGAGAGACGGGCCGGCAGGCTCCGGACTCCCGGAGGACGGCAAGCAGCTCGAGCAGACTCGCACGCGTGCTGCCT
>Ga0302324_100026097_pt1 | contig 11182 bp, 12 predicted proteins | sample Palsa_T0_1_FD_201949 | JGI IMG/M metagenome (GOLD analysis project Ga0302324, IMG submission 201949) | Peat permafrost microbial communities from Stordalen Mire near Abisko, Sweden - Palsa_T0_1 | ecosystem: Environmental > Terrestrial > Soil > Palsa > Peat permafrost | place: Sweden: Abisko... | reverse complement strand
CCACCACGTCAGAGACCGCAAACCTCCCGCCGGGCCGCAGCACGCGAAACGCCTCGCGCAAGACACGATCTTTGTCGGCCGACAGATTGATGACGCAGTTGGAAATCACGACGTCGACCGAATTGTCAGGCAGCGGGATGGTTTCGATCTCGCCTTTCAGGAACTCGACATTCTCGACTCCGGCCTGTCGCTGATTCTCCCGCGCCAGCGCCAGCATTTCATCCGTCATGTCCAGTCCGTAAGCCTTGCCCGTTGGCCCAACACGGCGCGCGGACAGCAACACATCAATCCCCCCGCCTGAGCCCAGATCCAGCACCGTCTCACCGGCCCGCAATTCGAGCAGCGCTGTCGGATTGCCGCAGCCGAGCGAAGCCAGGACTGCGTTTTCCGGCAGCGAATTCATTTCCTCCGCTCCGTACAGGTCCTTGGTGATTGGATCACAGCATCCCAGCCCGGAATTGCACCCCGCCGCCGTCCCTGCGCTCACACCACGCGCCGCTTCTCCATATTTCTCCTGGACCGCTGTTTTTGTCTCCGCCTCTGTGCTCATCTCACGCCTCCAAACATATCCGTCTACGCGAATATATAAATCAAAAACATATCTGTCAATCCAGATATAATGAGGCCGTGCCACCCAGGCGTCCCAACTCAAAACCCGCCGGTCAGGAACTTGCATCTCTGTTCGCCGCCCTCGCCGACACCACTCGTCTCCGACTGCTCAACCTCATGCGCGATCGCGAGGTCTGTGTCTGTTACTTCGTCGAGATTCTTAAGCAGACGCAGCCTAAAATCTCCCGCCACCTCGCCTACCTCCGCAAAGCCGGACTGGTGACGGCGCGGCGGGAAGGCAAGTGGATGCACTACCGCATTGAGAATCCCCGGAGCCCAGCAGCCGCCGCTGTTCTCGGCAAAACGCTTGACGGCCTCCGGCACGATGCGCAGATGCGGGCGGACCTGGCCATGCTCGACCGGGCCTGCTGCCGGCCGCAAGGGTACGTCCCGCTGCCCGGCGCCCCGCCCCCGACTCACGTTTCCCGGCAATAAGTCACTGCTTCATCGCACCAAATCGCTGAAACGGCTAGATGACAAGCGAACTGTAACCGGATAGAGTCTGTTGGCATCCAACTCAGGACGATGACACTCATGGCCGATCTCGCGACCCAGCCCGCAGCCACAACGTCCGCAGAAACGGCCGCTACGCCGGACCTGTTGGCGCGTTTCCTGAACGTGCGCGACCTGAGCCGCGCCTGGTCGGCCCTGCTCTCCGCCGAAGACCAGATGGTCCAGTCCTGTAGCGAGGCCAGCCCAGTGAAATGGCACCTGGCCCACACGACTTGGTTCTTTGACACCTTTCTGCTGCGCGAGTTTCAGCCCGCCTACCAGGCCTTCAACTCCGACTTTATCTGGCTCTTCAACTCCTATTACAAGGCCCTCGGAGACCATCCGGAGAAATCGCTCCGCGCCAGCTTCTCCCGTCCCTCGCTGGAACAGGTGCTGGACTACCGCACCTTCGTCAACCAGAACATTTCCGCGCTGCTCCAGACCCTGGACACATTCCCGCCGAAAACCGCCCGCGAAATCACCTCCCGCATTGAAATCGGCCTGCATCACGAGCAGCAGCACCAGGAGCTGATCGCTACCGACATCAAGCACGCGCTATTCACCAACCCGCTGCACCCGAACCTGCGCCCCCTGCCCGGCATTCCACCTGCACCGCACAAACATGCGGCTGACTGGATCAGCTTCCCATCCGGCCTCGCCTCATTCGGTCATGCTCCCGATGGCGACTCTGCGTTCGCGTTCGACAACGAATCGCCGCGCCATTTGCAGTATGTTGCCGAGTTCGAGCTCGCCTCCAGCCTCGTGACGGTGCGCGACTATCTCGCATTCATCAACGATGGCGGCTATACGAAATCGAATCTCTGGCTCTCCGACGGCTGGGACACCATCACTGCCGAGGGCTGGCAAGCTCCGCTTTACTGGCGCAAAGCCGGCAACGGCCACGCAGCGGAGTGGGAAATTTTCACCCTGCATGGATTTCTCCCTCTCGCCGATCTGCTCGACACTCCCGTCTGCCACGTCAGCTATTACGAAGCCGAGGCCTATGCTCGCTGGTGCGGCCATCGCCTGCCGACTGAGTTCGAATGGGAGTCTGCGGCAGCGGCGCACTTTGACGCGAATTGTGCAGGCTTCCTGTCCCCGCACAGCTTGAAATTCGGCTTCCTCCATCCCACGGCCCACGCCTCGCTGTTCGGCGGCGTCTGGCAGTGGACACAGTCCGCCTACCTGCCGTACCCCGGCTACCAGCCGCTGGCGGGCGCTCTCGGCGAGTACAACGGCAAGTTCATGTCCGGACAAATGATCCTTCGCGGCGGCTCCCTCGTCACTCCATCCGGCCACATACGCGCCACCTATCGCAACTTCTTTCAGCCGCAAACGCGTTGGCAGTTCTCTGGCATCCGCCTCGCCCGCGACCCGGCGGGTGTAAGCTCAAATCCGGAAACTTCCCGGCCACGTACCTGAACCGCTCAGCCTGCATCCAATTTCGCCTCAGTCCTTCGCAATTGTGAAATTGTAACTGGAAACGGACATTCTTCGGCCCATATGACCATCGCCCGCGCAACTCTCGCCGCAGCCATCCCCGCTCTCCATCCCGAGCCGGCCAAAGGACTGCATCTTGTCGGGCATCCCTCGCCGATCGCCGCGGAGGTTCTGATTGGCCTCACGGCGCATCCGAAAACCCTGTCGCCCTGGCTGTTTTATGACGCTGCCGGCTCGGATCTGTTTGAAAAAATCACCGAGTTGCCGGAATATTATCTGACGCGCGCCGAACGCAGCATCTTTGCGGCCCATGCGGATGAAATCATCCAGCTGGCACGCCACGATTCGCAACTGCCGGTGCACATTCTGGAGCTGGGCGCTGGCAGCGCCGCAAAGACTGGCGTTCTGCTCTCCGCCGCGGCGCGTGCCCAGGGCCGCGTCCTCTACCAGCCCATCGACGTTTCCGCCTCCGCGCTCGCCGAAGCTGAACTGCATCTGCAGGCTGACCTGCCCGGCGTTGACATCGACTTCCAGCCGCACGTTGGCGACTATACCCGCGGCTACGAGCATCTGGTCCATCCGCCGGGCCCGCGGCTGGCGCTGTTTATCGGCTCCAGCATTGGCAATTTTGAGCGTCCCGCAGCAGTTGAGCTGCTACGCCAGCTCCGCGGCCAACTGGCCCTGGAAGCTTCGTTCCTGCTCGGCGTCGACCTGCGAAAGGATCCCGCAATCCTGCTGGAGGCTTATAACGATGCTGCCGGCGTCACCGCAGCCTTCAACAAGAATCTCCTCGTCCGCATCAATCGCGAACTCGGCGCCGACTTTGACCTGCATGCCTTTCAGCACGAAGCGCGCTGGAATTCGCGGCTCTCCCGCATCGAAATGCACCTCGTCAGCCTCCGTGCGCAGACCGTCGCCATCCCGGCGCTCGACATCAAGGTCCATTTCGCCGTCGGCGAATCGATTCACACCGAAAACAGTTACAAATACACGCCCGAGCGCCTCCGTACCCTGCTCGCAGACACGGGATTCGCGCCCGCTGCCAGTTGGACCGACGACAAAAAGCAATTCCTGGTCACACTCGCGCGTCCGGTCTAGTGCACCACCAGCAAAACCACTCCATGCCGCGGGACTTGAAACGTCTGCTCTGCATCCAGGCGGATCTCGTTCGCCGCCCAGACATTCCGCGCGCGGAACCCCGACCGAAGCCCGACATCCTTCGCCCGCAAGTTAATCCGCAGCTCTGACTCGCCGCGATTGAATAGCGCTACCGCTGTTCCGCCATCGGCCAGCGACTTCGTCCAGATTTCCTTCGGCCCCTCGGCCCAGACCCGCGTCCCCTGCGCGCCCTCGGCGTCCTGGTCAACAGCAATCACGTCGCGGTTCAGCAAAATGCTCCGCGTCTCCGGCGACATCCGGCTCAGGTCATTGCCGGCCAGCAACGGCGCGGCCAGCATCGCCCACAGCGTCATGTGCGTGCGGTACTCGTCGCCCGTCATGCCGCCATTGCCCACCTCCAGCATGTCCGGATCATTCCAATTTCCCGGCGTCGCATATTTCTCCAGACCCGCCTGCGCAAACCCGATCACCGACATGCGGTCGTAGCTGTCAGAAATGTCGCCCGTCGTCCGCCACGAGTTGGCTCCCACGCTCGGGCCCCACTCCCAGACCGCGTCCCAACCGTACTGGCACAGGCTGTAGACCATGGCCCGGTGCGTCTTTTCAATCGCGTGAAACATTTTTTCGTACGCCTCGCGCATCATCGCGTTCGCCTTTGCCTTGTCGCCACGGCTTTCGCGGTCCATCACCTCGCGATAACTGCACAGGTCGTATTTCAGATAATCGATCCCCCACGCTGCATAAGTCGCCGCATCCTGCTCCTCATGCCCATAGCTGCCTGCAAAGCCCGCGCACGTCTTCGGCCCAGGCGAGGAATAAATCCCCAGCTTCAACCCCTTGCTGTGCACGTAATCCGCCAGCGACTTCATGTCCGGAAACTTTTCGTTGGTCCGGATCACGCCGCTCGTGTCGCGCGTACCCTCCCACGTGTCATCGATGTTCACGTAAACATATCCGGCGTCCCGCATGCCGCTCGCAACCAGCGCATCGGCCGCCGCGCGGACGTCTTTGTCCGTCACTTTGCCGGCGAAATGGTTCCAGCTGTTCCAGCCCATGGGAGGCATGGCAGCGACTGTTTTCTGCGCGCCGGTCTGTGCATTGCTCAACGCACACAGCAGCATCGCCGCCGCAAAAACTGCCAGTATTCCACCGGGTGCTCTGACCTTTAGTTTCACTTCCATCCTCTTTCCACTCTCAAACCGCGATTTTTCCCAGCAAAAATGCCATGTCCCACTAAAAAATCTCTTGCGAAGTTGCAAAGTCGGGTTACACTGTCGTTCCTCAGGGTTTTGCTGTTAGCTACGTACGGTGCAACAAGTTCTGCCCGGTCGGCTAAAAAGAACGTTCCCCCCGGAATGTAACTAAGGAAGGGAATTTATCAGCTTGCACAGTTCCAGGATCGAGAAAGAATGTGTGCCAGATGACTACCGCTCCCTCCATTGCGCGCAGTTCGACCCGCTCGACATCGCCATGTCGGCTGCCTGAATTATCAGGCCTCGAGATCAGTGCCCAGTTTCGCGAGCCCCGCTCCGGCGGTGATTTTTTTGACTTCGCGTTCTCGCCCTCCCACTTCGCTTTCGTCCTGACCGATATCGCCGGCGAACGCAGCACCGCGCAAGGCGTTGCCGCGGAGGTGCAGGAAGCCTTCCAGCACCACGCCGCCAAATATATAGTTGACGACGCCGACTTCAACGAAGCCGAAGCGACGGTCGCTCTGCTGCACGCCGTCAACCGCGCCATCATGTCCGCCAGCGGCGGCGTCCGTTGCGCTCCTACCTTTCTCGGCACCTACAACCTCGCTCTCCACACCCTCACCTACATCGGCGCCGGCGCTCCCGCCGCTCTTCTGCTGAGCAACGGCGAAGTCCGCGTCCTCGAGTCCAATGGCATCCCGCTCGGCCTCTTCACCCACCTCACGCATGACCCGCTGCCACTCGCACTCGAGCCCGCATCGCGGCTCGTCCTGCTCTCCAAAGGCGTGCTCGAACGCCGTCATCGCGGCGAAGAGTTCGGCATGTCTCGCGTCAGGGAACTGCTGCTCATGCATCAGACCAGTTCGGCATACGACCTGTCGAGCGAGATCCTCAATGCAGCGGAAACTTACGGCGCCTCCGGAAACCACCTCGGCCCGCGCATCCACCTTCCCCGCTTCCATCACGACAGCGATACGGACGACATGACGGTCGTCACCATGGCTCGCGACGCCAACTAGCTGGCTTTCGAATTATGTCCGCCGCCAGTCACCGCTCTTGCCGCCAGTTTTTCGCTCCAGCCGAACCTCGCGGATCGTTATCCGTTTGTCCAGCGCCTTGCACATGTCATAAATCGTTAGCGCCGCAACGCTGGCCGCGACCATGGCTTCCATCTCGACTCCAGTCTCGGCCGTCGTCGCCGCGACTGCCGTCACCCGGATTCCCTCGCGCTCCACTTTCATCCGCACATCAAGAAACGACAGCGGCAGCGAGTGGCACAGCGGGATCAGCTCATCGGTTCTCTTAGCCGCGACGATGCCCGCGACCCTCGCGACCTCGAGCGGATTGCCCTTGGGATTTTTGCCAAGCGCCGTCAATACTTTTTTCGACATCGCGACGAACGAGCTGGCCTCCGCCTCGCGCCGCGTCGCAGATTTACCGCCCACATCGACCATGCGCGCATGGCCTGCGCCGTCAAAATGTGACAGCTTGCTCTTTTTATTCATCGCCATCCCCTACTCTCCCGTCCAGATTGTGACCAGCTCCCCACTCCGCCAATCGCAACCTGCCTCTGGCACCACAAGATACCCGTTCGCCCGCGCCAGCGCTGCCATGTCCCCCGATCCCCGCCATGGAACCTGCCGCACTTTCGCACCCGCAAGGTCGGTTTGTATTTGAGCCGGCAAAAAACGCGTCAGCCCCGCCCCGAAGCGAACATCCTCCGCCAGCCGGGCAAGCACAAATTGCGGCTGCCAACCCTGCTCGCCCGCCAGCGCGACCAGCATCCGCCGCGCCAGCAATCGGAACGTCACCAGCGCTGACACGGGATTGCCCGGTAGTCCGAAAAAATATTTTCCCGACTCCGTCCTGCCAAATACCACCGGCCGCCCCGGCTGCATCCGCACCCCGGTAAAGAAAAACTCCGCGCCAAACTCCTCGGCCAGCACCTCTTCCGCGAGATCATACTTCCCCGCCGAAACTCCGCCAGCGAAAATCGCCAGGTCAGCCTCGAATGCCAGCCGCATCTGCGCCGCCAGGCTCTCAGCTGTATCTCGCGCCGCGGCGACTACCACGGCATCTCCGCCGGCGCCCTCCACCGCAGCCGCCAATGCGTAACTGTTAGAGTTACGAATCTGCTCCGGCCCGGGCGTCTCTGTCAGGTCGACCAGCTCATCTCCTGTCGCCAGCACCGCCACTCGAAGTCGCCGCATCACACCCACCTCTACCGCTCCGCAAGCAGCAGCCATTCCGACGTGCCGTGCCTCAAGACGTGTTCCCGCATTGACCACGACGTCGCCGCTTCGTGCCTCACTGCCGGCTGCCACAACATTCGCTCCCGTAACCGGCCACCTGTCCGCCGGAATCGCAACTCTCGCGTCGGCCAGTCGCTCGACATGCTCCACCATCACCACCCCATCTAAGCCGGCAGGCAAAGGGGCTCCGGTCATGATTTCGACACACTCCCCGGCTTTTACCGGGCTGCCAGTCCAGCGCTGCCCTGCCCGCACCTCGCCGAGAATATGTAACTCGGTATACGCAAATGACGTGGCAACCGCAAAACCGTCCCGGGTGCTGCGCGCGAATGGAGGAAAATTGCGGTCGGCAAGGATATCGCCGGCCAGCACACGTCCCAGCGCGGACGTCAGCCGGATTCGCTCACTGCCCGGCGTAGGCAGCTGCGCGCAGTGGCGCTCCACTTCCGCCACTGCCTCGGCAAATCCGACCATGCGCTCCGCCATGCTGCCTCCGGTTGCCTGAAAGAAAAGGGCAGCCGCATCGGCTGCCCCTTCGCTGCATTTCGTTTCGCTTACTTCTTCTTCGCGTGGTAGCTGTTCGGAATGGTCGCGCCGATGCCCTGCAGGATTTGGCTCACTTCATCTGCATGGTCGCCTTCAGGCGCAAGCTCCAGATATTTCTGGTAAGCCTCGACACATCCCGGCGGCACCGTGACTTTGCCCGCCGAATCGGCGCCCGCCTTCTGAATCAGCGCCTGTCCCTTCAGGTAATACGCCATCGGCTTTTTCGGATCGGCCGTAATCGCGTTGTTCGCCGCGGTCGCTGCCTCGTCGATATTTCCCAGCCGCAATTGCAGGATCGATTCGTTGGAGTAATACGTGTACGCGCCCCCGGGATCGATCTTTGCTGCCTGATCATAGGCTTGCGCCGCCTGCGGCATCTGTTTGCTGTTGGCATAGGCCTCGCCCAAATCCGCCAGCGCCGCAGCCTCGACCTCGACATTTGGCTTTGTCGCAGCCTTCGATAAATCCTCCGCCTTTTGCAGGTTTGGAATCGCGTCGCTGTATTTCTTCGCCGCAATCTGATCAGCTCCCAATTCAAACCAGCCAATCGGTTCGTTCGGCTTGCCTTGAGTAATCTGTGTTGCCAGCTGTGTTGCCTGGTCGATGTTGCCGGCCTTGCGGTCCGCACGCTCCTCGATCAGGATCGCGTTCAGATTTTTTACCTTAGCCTGGTCCGCGAGAATGGCTGCATTTTTGGCCTTCAATTCCTCCGCCTGCTTGCGCATCTCTGGCGACAGCTTGCTGACGTAGGCTTCGCGCGTTCCGTCGAAATTTGCGACCAGGTCGCCCTTCTCCACGACCTGCACGGTTCCGGAGTCATCAATTTCCTTGCTCGCCTCTTTCGGGTTTTTCTCCTGCAGGACGATGACGTACCGTCCTTCCGGCACCTTCATTGTGTAGTCGCCATTGGCATCTGTCACCGCCGTTGCTACAGCGGACTTAGGCGATCCATCGGTCGTCGCAAACACGTTGGTGCCGACATACGGCGCGCCAATCGGATTGTTGGCGTGGCCATGAACTATGCCAGTCTTGCCGCCCGCTTTGACCGAAATCGACGAACTGCTTACCGCCCCAACGCCACCCTGGGAATTGTCGGTCTGCGCCATCGCCATCACTGGCGCCAGCAGCAGTGCCATCGCACCAGTCAAGATTATTTTTGCGTTCATCATCTGTCTCCCTGAGATTCTCTTCGCCACTTCTGCAAGTCAGTTGCCCGCGCCGCGAAATAAGTTGCTCCCGCGATGCAGGCTCAACCGTCGCTCCGCTGCTCAGCATATGCAATCGGATCCGGAACACCGGCCTCCGCAAACGCCCGCAAACGCAGCGCGCAGCTTTCGCACACACCACAGGCCCGGTCTTCACCGGAATAGCATGACCACGTTAAATCGAATGGCGCGCCAAGCGCAACGCCCAGCGCCACAATCTCCCGCTTGCGCATCTTGATCAGCGGCGTCTCCAGCACGATACTCCCATCCCGCGTACCCTGCTCGACCACCTGCTGAAAGGCTTCGTAGTATGCCGGCCGGCAGTCGGGGTAGCCGGAGCTGTCCTGCTCCACCGCGCCGATAAACACTCGTTTCGCGCCCAGAACCTCAGCCCAGCTGACCGCCGCACTCAAAAAATGCGCGTTGCGGAAGGGCACATAGGTCACCGGAACCTCGGCGCCGCGCCGGGCCGACATTTCTTCCGCCGCCGCCTCGGTTTCGCTTACTGCCAGCGGCACCGCGATCGACCGATCCACCAGTGCCGAGCCGCCAATCTGCCGGAACAAATCCATTCGCAGTGGCAGAAACTGCCGCATCCCCAGCCGCTGCGCGACGCCTCGCGCACTCGCCAACTCCCGAGCCTCGGTCCGCTGCCCATAGCTGAAATGAACGGCGTACGCGTCATACTCCCGCGCCGCCAGCGCCGCGCAGACGCTGGAATCCATGCCGCCGCTCAGGCAAACCACCACCCGCTCGCCTTTAGCTGTATCCGTTATCTTTGCTGCCGCCATATCTACTATTGTGCCGTGCCCGGGGTGGGTTTTGCAGATTCAGCCAGTTCAACGCCCAGCGATCCCCGCAGCACCGGCAGCGTCGTCGGATCCAACTCCCGCTCCAGCATCTGCTCCAACACCACTTCGCGCTCCAGCGGAGTCAGCTGCGGTTCGGCGCGGAGAAACGTCACCAGGTCATCCTCACTCATCGCATCAAACCGCGCCACGACCTGCTCACGATGCTTGTGCTCAATCAGCGCCAGCAGAAAAACTCCTCGCCGCCGCACCTCATCCTCAAACACCGGCCGCGCAAACGCCGTCAGCTGCTTCCGTTCGAGCGCAAGTTCCGCCAGCTCGTCATCGGACAGGTCGCGATAATGCAGCTGCAATTCGCGTAAACGTTCTTGATCCGCTGCCATCGCTATACCCCCTTCACCTGCGGCTCCCAGATGAACTTGTGCACCTGCAGGCTCAGCCGCGCCGGCAACCCATCCTCCAGCATCCACTCCACCAGAAGCCGCGGATCCAGCGTGCAGTTGTCAGCCGTCCGCACCGGCGTCGGCAGCTTTTGCCATGCGGGAGAAAACAGCACGCCGCCCGCCAACTCAGCCAGGCCATGCTCCTGCACAAACGCACGCGCAAATTCATAATCCACGCGATCGCTGATAACAAACTTGACCTCGTCCCGCTTCGTCAGCGCATCGAGATTATTCATGTCGAATCGACCGCTCTCGCCCGACCCCGGACACTTTACATCGACAATCTTGTGCACGTCTTTCGGAACCGCAGCCAACGGCCGCTCCCCGCTCGTCTCCAGCATCAGCGTGTAGCCAGACGCGAGCATGCGTTCCATCAGCGGCACCAGCTCGCCGGCCTGCAACATCGGCTCACCGCCGGTAAATTCCACCAGCTTGACCGGAGCCAGCGCAGCCACCGCGGCTTCCACTTCGTCCAGAGTCTTTTTGTAACCGCCGGTGAACGTATATTCCGAGTCGCACCACGAGCACCGCAGGTTGCACCCGGCTAGCCGGACGAAAATGCACGGCAGCCCAGCCCAGCTGGACTCGCCCTGCACCGATTTGTAAATTTCGATCAGATACACGGCGGCTATTCGTAATACTTCGCGGTCGTGAAGTCGGTCTCAAACACCAGGCACTCCTTGACCGTCACCCGCCCGCCCGTCATCTCCGACAGCTGCTTGTTCGTCTCCTCGTAGAAGTACCGCGCCAGGTTTTCCGCCGAAGGATTCTGCGCGAGAAACGGCTCCAGATCATTCATCATCTGGTGGTCCAGGCGATCCACCACCGGCCGCATCACCTGCTTCAGCAGCTTGAAATCGAGCAGCAGCCCAGCCGCGTCCAGCTCTTCGCCACGCAGCGTGACCTGCACTTTATAGTTGTGGCCATGCGGGTTTTCGCACTTGCCCCGGTAATTCCGCAAATAATGCCCGGCCGCAAACTGCGCCTCTACCATCACTTCAAACATGCTTTCCTCTAGATAATTGTATCTGCCCGGCGCGAATCTCAGCGCCCGTAGCGGCCTTCGCGCTCGGC
>Ga0302324_100026096_pt1 | contig 11183 bp, 9 predicted proteins | sample Palsa_T0_1_FD_201949 | JGI IMG/M metagenome (GOLD analysis project Ga0302324, IMG submission 201949) | Peat permafrost microbial communities from Stordalen Mire near Abisko, Sweden - Palsa_T0_1 | ecosystem: Environmental > Terrestrial > Soil > Palsa > Peat permafrost | place: Sweden: Abisko... | reverse complement strand
CGAGGCTCGCGATCTCGCGCAGAACGGCGGCGATCTCTTTGCGCGGGACGACGCCGTCTTGCACGTAGTAGTTCGGGCTGATGCGCCCCATCGCGGCGAACGCGCTCTTGCGGCCCTTCCACATCAGCGCGCGCTCCTCGGCGTCGTGTGGAGCGCGTATTTCGAGCGCACCCGAGAGCCGCATCGCCGCGATCGCCGCTTCGGCCGTGTGCTCCACTTCGGCTGCGATCCCGTCGACATCGGCGAGCAACGCGGCACCGACATCGAGCGGCCAATCCAAGCCCGTCGCCGCGACGATGGCTTCGATCGCGAGCCGGTCCATCATCTCGATCGCCGCCGGAACGATACCGCCCGCGATGATGGCGGAGACGGCGGCGCCCGCCTCATCGGTCGATGGAAACGTCGCGAAGATCGTGCGCGTTTTTTGCGGTAAACGCAAAATCCGCAGCCACACCTCGGTGACGACGCCGAGCATTCCTTCGCTGCCGACCACGAGCGCCATGAGATCGTACCCGAGCGATTGCGCGAGCGGCGAGCCGACTCGGGCGATTGCGCCATCGGCGAGCACGAGCGTCGCGCCGACGGCGTGGTTGACGGTGAAGCCGTATTTGAGGCAATGCGCGCCGCCCGAGTTCTCCGCAACGTTGCCGCCGATGGAACAGACGCTTTGCGACGAGGGGTCGGGCGCGTAATAGTACCCGTGCGGGGCGAGTGCCTTGCTGACATCCAGATTGGTGACGCCGGGCTGCACGCGAACTCGCTCGTTGGCAAGATCGATCTCAAGGATGGCCTTCATGCGAGCGAGACCAACGACGAGCGAACCGGCGCTCGGCACGGCACCACCCGAGAGACCGGTCCCGGCGCCGCGCGCCACAATCGGCATCGCGAGCTCGCGAGCCAGCAGCACGCAGCGCGAAACCTCGTCCGTCGTAGCCGGGAGCACGACGAGCGCCGGAACGACGCGCGTTCCGGTCAAGCCGTCGCACTCGTACGTGCGCAGCTCGCTTGGCGAGCTGACCGTTCCGGTTTCGCCGACGATAGCCGCGAAACGCGCGTGAAGCACCGTATCGCCGGGCGAGGATTTCGTGCGCATGACGTACCTGCGTTCTTCGCGGCGGCGCCGGGTACTTTCTCAGAGGTCCGACGGGAGTACGAGGGGTGCGAGGTCCGTGGGGCGATCTTTGACGTTCGCGGGAACCGCCTCCGTGCGCGCCCAATCGCGCTGAAGCCCAACGTCGCAAACCGCAACTTCTTCGTCTTACATCTGTTCCTAGGTAATCTGTGTCCTAGCGAGATGAACGTGCAACGTCGAGCGGCCGACGCGAAGGACGCGGGCGATGTGCGCCGGACGTTCACCACGATCGAGCAGGTCGCGTCCTCGCGAATCTGCTCTTTCATAAGCGCGCAGGTCGCCCGATGCGTTCGCCCGCCGCTTGGCGGCCCGCATGCCGGCGACGCAGCACGTCGTTCTCAAACTGCGCGACGACACCGAGGACCGCGTAGAGCATCCCGAGCCGGCCCGCGGGCACGTCCGTCGTCTTACGGATGCCGTCAGCGTAGGTGCGATCACCGGACGATGCATCGCACGTGTGTTCGATCATCCCGGCGAGCGGCACGCCCCCAGCGCACGCTTTACGCTCTACCCGTTGCATAGGGCCTTAGGCCCAGGTATAGTGGTGGCTAGTGGTTCTTGGTGGGGCGAAATGGAGGTTCTGTCCTGGCTCGCGATGTTCCGCGCTTTACTGGTCGGGCCGAGCACGCTCTTGATGACAAGGGCCGCCTCGTCGTGCCCGCCCGCATTCGCGAGCGGCTGGGAAGCAAGTTCATCGTGACGATCGCCGAGCCCGATCCCTGTCTTGCGCTGTATCCGCTCACCACGTGGGAAGCGTTCTGCGAACGGCTCGACGCCGCCGAGCATAAGGACGAACGCTTCCGGCGCTTCGTGCGCCACGTGTTCGCGCATACCGAAGAGGTCGGATGCGATGCGCAGGGGCGTCTCGTCGTGCCGCCGCTCTTGCGCGCGTTCGCTGGGATCGAGCACGATGCGGTGTCCATCGGCTCGCTGACGAGAATCGAGATCTGGGCGAAAGAGCGGCTCGGCGAGGCGGCGCCCACGCCCGATGAAGCGGCCGCGTTTACCACGGAGCTCGGGCTCTATTAATGGCCATATTCCGGTCATGCTCGCTGAAACGCTCGAGGGACTGGACGTGCGCCCCGGGGCGGTCATTTTGGACGCGACGTTCGGAGCGGGCGGCCATACGAGCGCGCTCGTCGCGGCGGGCGCGCGCGTCATCGCCTTCGATCGCGACCCGGATGCGGAGCTGCCGCAGCACCTCGCCGCTTCGGTCGTTCTCGTGCGGCGCAATTTCGCCGACATCGCAGACGCACTCGACGAGCTCGACACGCCGCACATCGACGGCGCGCTCTTCGACGTCGGCGTCTCGTCGATGCAATTCGATCGTCCGGAGCGCGGCTTCTCGCTCGTTGCCGATGGGCCGCTCGATATGCGGATGAACAACGCCGAAGGTGAGACCGCCTACGACCTCCTCGCAACGTCGAGCGAAGCCGAACTCGCCGATATCTTTTTCCACTACGGTGAAGAACGCGGCGCGCGGCGCATCGCGCGCTCGATCGTCGCGGCGCGCGAAGCGGGGCGTTTGCCCGAGAGCACCCTCGGCCTCGCGAAGCTGGTCGCCGGGATCACGCACGTCAGCGGAAAGCGCGAGCGGCTCCACCCCGCCACGCGCGTCTTCCAGGGCTTGCGTATCGCGGTCAACGACGAGCTCGGCGCGCTCGAACGCGGTCTCGACGCCGCGATCGGACGCCTTCGCCCGGGGGCACGGATCGCGGCCATCAGTTTTCATTCGCTCGAAGACCGCATCGTGAAGCGCCGCTTCCGCGACGACGAGCGCGTGCGCCCGGTCACGAAGAAGCCGTTGACTGCGGGCGCGGAAGAGCTGGCGCGCAATCCCCGCGCGCGCAGCGCCAAGCTCCGCGTCGCGGAGCGTCTCGCATGATCGCGCACGTCGTCCCGTATCCCGAGGAAGTGCTTGGGCCGCGGGTCGGCTCGCGCGCGGGCCGAAACGCCGTTCGCCGGCGGCGCGGTCGCCGCACGCTCTCGCGCTATCTGCTCTTGGCGCGCATCGTCGTGACGGTGAGCGTGTTGACGATCGCGATCGGCATCTACCTCGCCCTCATGGCAAACGTGACGCGCATGAACTACGAACTCACCAAGAACGCACGCGCAGAAGCTCGGCTCGCGGACGAAAGCGCGCGCCTCGAAGACGAAATTGCGCATCTAGGCTCGCGCGAGCGGCTCGCCGGGATCGCGGCGAAGCTCGGGATGCGCGATTCGCAGACCTTCGCGCAGGTGTCGCTGCCGGCACCCGGGAGCGCGGCGAAACCTACCGGCATCGCCTTTCTTCCCTGGCTGAAATAACGTGCCGGGGAGGCGGCCCGACCAAGCGTCGGCGCGCGGCCAGACGTTGCGCGCAAAAATCGTCTTCTATGCGTTCTTCGTCATCGCGCTCTTCATCATTGCGAAGTTCTACATCGTACAGGTGCGCGACGGGCCGTCGCTCGCCGAGCGAGGTTACGAACAACGCCTCACCACGGTAACGTTTCCGGCGCATCGCGGGGCCATCTTCGATCGCGATGGGGCGACGCTCGTGCGCTCGCTGCCTTCGCAAAGCATCTACGCGACGCCGCGCGACGTGCAAGATCAGCGGGCGACCGCGCGGGCGCTCGCGTCCGTGTTACCCGGCGTTTCCGAAGCCGGCGTTCTCGATACGCTGCAGAGCAAACACCCGTACGTCCAAGTCGTGCACAAGATCTCGCACGACGAGGCCGACGCCGTCGCCAAGCTCGGCCTTTCGGGCATCAGCATCGTGCCCGAACAGACCGGCATGCGCTTCGTCACGGCCGGGCGCTTGGCGTCGTCGGTCATCGGCTTCACGGGCGCCGACGAGCAGGGTTCTGCCGGCGCCGAGTATTCGTTCGACAGCGTGTTGCGCGGGAGTCCCGGTCAAATGCAGCTCGAAGGCGACGTGTTCGGCCGCGCGATTCCGTTCGCGCAACCGAAGGTGGTCGTCGCGGCCAAGCCCGGCCATTCGATTGCACTCACGATCGATTCGTATCTGCAGTTCAAAACGCAAGACGTCCTGGACCGCACCGTCGCCAAGTGGCACGCGCAGAGCGGCTCGGCGATCGTGCTCGATCCGAACACGGGTGAGGTGCTGGCGCTTGCCAACGCCCCGGATTACGACGCGGCCGACTATTGGAATTTTTCGCCGCAAGCGTGGCGTGACGGCGCGGTGATGGACGCCTACGAGCCGGGCTCGACCTTCAAATTGATCACGGCCGCAGCCGCCCTCGACAGCGGAAAGGTAACGCCGAACGACCGCTTTCCGGCGCGCGACGAACTCGAGGTCGGCGGGCGAACGATTCACAACGCCGAAGACGGCTTCACGGCGGGGGTCAGCGGTACCGAGACGCTCGGCGATATCATCGCCTACTCGCACAATGTCGGAGCCGCGGAAGTTGGCCTGCGCATCGGCTCGCGCACGATGTACGAGATGATGCGCCGCTTCGGATTCGGCGACGCGACCGAGATCGGACTGCCGGGCGAGAATCCGGGGATCGTTCCCAAACTCGCGGACTGGAGTGAGACCTCGCTGCCGACGATGGCCTTCGGCCACGGCGTAGCGGTCACGCCGCTCGCGCTCGCACGCGCGTACGCCGCCATCGCGAACGGCGGCATCTTGCTGCGGCCGCGCATCCTCGCGGCGATCGTCGACAGCGACGGACACGAGGAGTATCGCTACGGGCGTGAAGTGGAGCGCCGCGTGATGTCGGAGCGGACGGCTGCGATCTTACGCGGTTTCCTGCGGGGCGTCGTCGTACGCGGGACGGGAAACCCCACGGCCCAAATCCCGGGGTACACGACGGCCGGCAAAACCGGCACCGCGCAAGTCGCCGAAAACGGCGGGTATTCCGCGGGGGATTACGTTGCGTCTTTTGTCGGATACGTGCCGGCGGAGTCGCCGCGCTTCGTGATCCTCGTGAAGATCGCGAAGCCGCGCGGGGCGATCTACGGCAGCGTGGTCGCGGCACCGGCGTTTGCCGAGATCGCGAAGAATGCTATGATGCACGCCGGCGTCATGCCGGCGGGTCCTCGCTTGGTTCGGCTCGACATCTCTTCGAACACCTCCGCAAACATGTCTGCGAAACACAAATTATGACCGATACCCCCGTGCGCACGACCGATGTCGCATCGCTCGTCGCGTCGCTCGATGGCGCCCGCATCTTCGGCGCCCTTCCGACGACCACGAGCGGGATCGCCTACGATTCGCGTGCGGTGCGCTCGGGCACGACCTTCGTCGCACTTCGCGGCGAGCACGTCGACGGACACCGCTTCCTCGACGAGGCGATCGCGGCCGGAGCGACGATCGCGATCGTCGACGATGCCTACGCGCTCGCGCATCCGCCGGACGCGCGCATCGCGGTCGTTGCCGTGCCGGATACGCGCCGCGCACTTTCGCGTGTCGCGGCGGCCTTCTATGCGTATCCCACTCGGTCGCTGAGCATCGCGGGCGTGACCGGAACGAACGGAAAGACGACGACGACGCATTTGATCGCGGCGATCTGCGACGCGGGCGGCATCGCCACCGGGCGCATCGGGACGCTCGGTGCGTGGTTCGGCGGTGCGATGTGGTCGCTCGATAACACGACGCCGCCCGCCCTCGAACTCAACCGGCTGCTGGCGGAGATGCGCGAACGGGGCGCACGTGCCGTCGCGATGGAGGTCAGCTCGCACGCGCTTGCCCTCGAACGCGTGCGCGACGTCCGTTTCGATATCGGCGTGTTGACCAACGTGACGCGCGATCATCTCGATTTTCATGGGACCTTCGAAGCGTACGCGGCCGCCAAACGCAGCCTTTTCGATCGCACGCGCGTTGCGATGTTCTGCGCAGACGATGCGCTCGGCGCGCAATGGGCGCGGGAACTTTCGAGCGCAGGCCGCAACGTCGTTACTTTCGGCCTCGGCGTGGGCGCGGAGGTACGCGCGGAGGGTCTCGCGCTGCACGCGCACGGAAGCTCGTTCGCGGTCGGCGGGAACCGGTTTTCGTTGGGCTTGCCGGGGCGGTTCAACGTCGCCAACGCCCTCGCGGCGCTCTGCGTGGCGCGCGCCTACGGCATCGAGGATGCGGTCAGCGTGAAGGCGCTTGCGGCGTTCGAGCGTGTTCCCGGACGCATGGAACACTTCGCCGGCGGCGGGATCGACGTGCTCGTCGATTACGCGCACACGCCGGACGCGCTCGACGTCGCCCTGCGAGCCGCGCGCGAAACCTCGAGCGGCTCGCTTTCCGTTGTCTTCGGATGCGGCGGCGACCGCGATCGCGGCAAGCGTCCGCAGATGGGGCGCATCGCACACGAGCTCGCGGATCGCGTCTACGTGACGAGCGACAATCCGCGCCGCGAAGAGCCGCAGGCGATCGTCGACGAGATCCTCGCCGGTATGCCCGCGCGCGCGGACGTACGCGTCGATCTCGACCGCCGCGCCGCGATCCGGCGCGCGATCTTGGAAGCCGCCGCGGGCGATGTCGTGATCGTCGCCGGAAAGGGTCACGAGACCTATCAGATCGTCGGCTCGACCACGTCGCACTTCGACGATCGCGATGAAGTGCGCGCGGCCTTGGCGGCGCGTGAAAGCGGGCAACGCGCGTGAAAATCACGAGCGCCGCCGCGATTGCCGCAAGCGGAGCCGAGGTGCTCGAAGGCGGAGGGATGCCGGCGCTGCTCGGATTCTCGACAGATACGCGGGCGCTGCGCGATGGAGACGCGTTCGTCGCGCTTCGCGGCGAGCGCTTCGACGGACACGCCTACGTCGCGCAGGCGCTCGAGCGTGGCGCGCAGGCGCTCGTCGTCGAGGACGCGAGCGTCGTCCCGGCACACGTGCCCGCGCTGGTAGTGGCCGATACGCGGATCGCGTATCTGGCGCTCGCAGGAGCGGCGCGGCGCGCGTCGAGCGTGCGCGTCGTCGCGGTGACGGGCAGCGCGGGAAAGACGACGACCAAAGCGTTCGTCGCGCAGATTCTCGAGCGGCTGGCCGGTCACGAGCACGTGTTCGCGACGCCGCTCAACGAGAACAACGAAATCGGCGTCGCGAAGCTGCTGCTCGGAATGCCTGAAGATGCGGCCTTCGGCGTGGTGGAATTCGGCGCGCGGCACTACGGAGAAATCGAACCGCTCGCGCGGGCCGCGTTGCCCGAGGTGGCCGTGCTCACCAACATCGGCGAAGCGCACCTCGAAATCTTCGGTTCGCGCGAACGGCTCGCGGAAACGAAGTGGGGCATTTTTGCGACCGGCGCGGTCGCGGTTTTGAATTCGTGCGACCGCGAGTCGCTCGCGCGCCACGGTTCGCTCGCGGCGCGGCCGGTGTGGTTCGGCACGGAGCACGTGCCGGAACTCGACGGCGATGCGACGCGCGTGCTCGTCTTGCATTCGGCCGAATCGGACGTCCTCGCGGTGATCGGCCCCGCGTCGGGCGAACGGCCGCTCTCCGGGCTGTATCCGGCCGGCATTTTCGTTCCGGGCGAGCACAATCGTGAGAACGTTGCGGCTGCCGCGGCCGCGGCCATCGCGCTCGGATTTCCCGCCGCGATGGTGGCGAGCGCGCTCTCCTCGCTCGCGCTCCCCTCCGGGCGCTACGAGCGCATCGAACTCGACCTCGGCGACGTGATCTACGACGCCTACAACGCCTCGATGAGCGGGACCCTCGCGACGCTTTCGTCCTTTGCGGCGGAGGTCGCATCGCGTCGCATCGCCGTGCTCGGCGGGATGGCGGAACTCGGCGCGGACGCGCCGCGCATGCACGCGGAAATCGGCGCTGCCGCCGCACGTTCGAATCTCGATCGCCTGCTCGTCGGCGGCGAATTCGCCGCCGACATCGCGCGCGGCGCGCTCGACGCGGGGTTCGATCGCTCGTGCATCGTGTGCTACAGCGACAACGGTGAAGCGATCTCGTGGCTGCGCAAACATCGCCGCTCGGGCGATCTCGTGCTGCTCAAAGCCTCACGCCGCTATCGCTTGGAAGAGATCGTCGAAGGACTGCGAGCACCACATGACGCCGCTTGAGTTCGAGGTGCCGGGGACCATCGGCGTCTCCGCGCCGCTGCACAAACGGGCCCCGTTTGCCAACGCGTTCGTCGCGATTCCGGTGCGTACGCGGTTGGTGCGAGGCGGAGACGACCTCGCGGCGGTCGTAGCGGACGCGGTGCGCGGGATCGCACGGCCTTGCGACGTGGTTGCCGTTTCGGAAACTGCGGTCGCGATCGCGCAGAACCGCATGATCGCGGCCGAGACGATCCGCCCGAGCCGGCTCGCGTACGCGCTTTCGCGCCGCGCGGGTGCTATGGCCACGATTAGCCAGCCGGAATCGCTGCAACTCGTGATCGACGAAGTCGGCCCGTGGAAGGTTGTCGCAGCCGCGGTCGCTCAGGTCGCGGGCAGACTGATCGGCAAGCGCGGAATGTTCTACCGGGTTCTCGGCGAGGCGATCTCCACGATCGACGGCTACACGGGGACGCTGCCTCCATTTGAACGCACGATCGTGCTCGGCCCGCGGGATCCCAATGGTGCCGCGCGCGAGATCGCGACGCGCATCGGTGCGCGCGCGGTGATCGTCGATGCGAACGACGTAAGCGCCGCGCTCGTTCTCGGCGCGTCCGAGGGCGTTCCGCGCGAAGCCGTCGTTCGAGCGCTGCGTGCGAACCCTCACGGCAACGGCGACGAGCAGACGCCGATCGTGGTGCTTGCCTGGCGCGCAGGAGCGGGCTCGCCGCTCGTGCTCGCATGAGCACCGTCGGCTGTGCCGTTGCTTGCGGCGACCGCGCGTTCGAGTTCGGTTCGTACGTCCCGTATGCCGTCGTCGCGTTCGTCATTGCGGCAGGGCTGGGATGGCCCGCGATCCTCCTGCTGCGCCGGCTCTCGTTCCGCCAGAAAGCGTACGAGGACGCACCGCAGTCGCACGCCCTCAAGACCGGAACGCCGACGATGGGCGGCCTCATCTTCGCAGCGGTCTTGCTCTTGTTTTGCGGCCTTGCCTGGCACGTTCCGCCTATGCGGGTGCCCTTTGTCGACCTCTCGCCGGCCGTTCTCGAACTCGCGGGACTCGGGCTTGCCTGCGGCGCGATCGGTTTCGCCGACGACTGCATGGGTATCGTGCTCGGCCGCAATCGCGGCCTCGGCGCGCGCACGAAATTCGCGCTGACCGGTGTGGCCGGCGCCCTTTTCCTCGTCGCCGTGGCCGCCACGCCGTGGCATGTCTCGACGAGTTTCCTGGCTATCGGAAACTTCGCGTTTCCCGTCCCCGAGTGGCTCTGGTATGCGCTCGGCATGGCGGTCGTGCTCTCTACCACGCATGCCGTTAATCTGACCGACGGGCTGGACGGCCTCGCAGCCGGAACGATCGTCGCGCCGCTGGTCCTTCTCGCCTACATGGCGGCACGCCGGTACGACACGTGGGCCGTGGGAGCGGTCGATCTGGTCACCGTAGGAGCGGTGCTCGGGTTCCTCATCTATAACCGCCACCCGGCGAAGGTGTTCATGGGAGATACGGGCTCGCTGCTCCTTGGTGGAATATTGGCGGGCAGTGCCATCATGCTCGATCAGCAGCTTTTGCTGCCGCTCATCGGCGGTGTGTTTGCCGCCGAAGCTCTATCAGTCATCATTCAAGTGGCCTATTTCAAACGGACGAAGAAACGTATTTTCCGAATGAGCCCCTTGCACCATCACTTCGAACTTGGCGGCTGGCCTGAAACCAAGGTGACCACTCGCTTCTGGGTCGCGTCGCTCGCGCTCTCGCTCGTGGGCCTCGGCCTGACGGCGATCGGGAGTCCCGCATCGTGACGACGTCAGGTACCTTCGACGCGCGCGAGTCGGTGCTCGTGATCGGCCTCGGCCGCAGCGGCCTGGCCAGCTGCGGCGTGCTGCGCGCGCGTGGCGCGAAGGTCTTTGCCACCGACGAAAAGCCCGCGAACGCCCTCGCTTCGACGATTGCGGATCTCGAGCGAGCGGGCGTTACGTTCATTGCGCCCGAGGAACTCGAAGGGCTCGGCGCGGCCTTCACATCGTGCGTCCTGTCGCCCGGCGTGCCGCTCAACGGCGAACTCGTGCGCCGCGTGCAGGCGCTGCGCATATCGGTCTACTCCGAGATCGAAGTGGCCTACCGGATCAGCAAGGCGCCGATGGTCGCGATCACGGGTACCAAAGGGAAGACCACCACGACGGCACTCGTCGGGAAGATGTTCGCGCGCGCCGGCAAGACGACGCACGTCGGCGGAAACATCGGCAACGCCCTCATCGACGAAACGTTCGTGGCGGCCGCGAGCGATTGGGTGATCGCCGAGGTTTCGTCGTTCCAGCTCGAGTCGATCCGTTCGTTCAAACCGCGCATCTCCGCGATTCTCAACCTCTCGCCCGATCATCTCGATCGCTATCACTCGATGGACGAATACAGTGAAGCGAAGTTCCGGATCTTCGCAAACCAGTCTCCGGGCGATACGTTCGTCGGCAACCTCGACGACCCGATCGTCGGCGAACTCGCGGAGGGCGAGGGAACGAAGCGCGTTCCGGCGCGCGCCTGGTGGTTCGCGCTCGCGCCGCACCGCATGTCGACCCTGTACGTGCGCAACGAACGAATAACGTTCGCGCCGCCGCTCGGCGATCCGCGTCCGGTTGAGATCATGCCGGTTTCCGAAATTCCGCTGCTCGGCCGCCACAACGTCGCAAACGTCCTCGCCGCGCTTGCGATCGGTCTCGCGGCCGACCTCGATCCCGCCGCGCTGCGCGCCGCGGTGCAAGATTTCCAGCCGCTCGCGCATCGCTTGCAGCGCGTCGCCGAGGAAGACGGAATCGAGTACATCGACGATTCGAAATCGACCAATCCGGGTTCCGTCGTCGCCGCACTCGCCGCCTTTTCGAAACCGATCGTGTTGATCGCCGGCGGCAAATCGAAGCGCACCGATTTCCGCGCGATGGGCGAGGCGATTCGCAAGCGCGTGAAGGCCGTCGTGCTCATCGGCGAAACCGCGGAAGAGATCGCGACGGCGATCGACTGCAAGACCGCGGCGCGCGCGAACAGCATGGAAGAAGCCGTCGCGATCGCGCGCGGCCTGGCGCAG
>Ga0302324_100026095_pt1 | contig 11183 bp, 11 predicted proteins | sample Palsa_T0_1_FD_201949 | JGI IMG/M metagenome (GOLD analysis project Ga0302324, IMG submission 201949) | Peat permafrost microbial communities from Stordalen Mire near Abisko, Sweden - Palsa_T0_1 | ecosystem: Environmental > Terrestrial > Soil > Palsa > Peat permafrost | place: Sweden: Abisko... | reverse complement strand
AGCAAAATGTCGCAACGCTGCGCTTCGACGTACAGTCCGCCGGTGAAGCGAAACGGTGGGCCGTTGCCGTCATTCTCGCCTTGCAGCAGGCGCCCGTTGCCTCGGGCTCGGTCACTGTCACACTGCCTGCAGGCATCGCCGTAATTGAAGGACGCCATCCTTCGCGCGCCGTGTGGGACATCGCCAAGAGCAACGGCAAGGCCAGCCTCATTCCCGATAACCTCGCCGAGATTTATGACCGGCAGGCATTTGAAGCCACCCTGATGGAGACAGCCGTTCAGAACGTCCTGACCAATAAATCCACGATCGAAGCGCTCGAGGCCACGCTTCACGGACGTGTGCAGGACGGCGCTACTCTCAAGCTTTCTCCGCAGGAACGCGACGAGCTGGTGCTGGCACTATCACGCAATATCGCTGCTTCGTCCGGGCTCGTCTACGCCGCAATCGGCTGGCAAGCTGCCGCGCAAGCCATCGCCCACAACGTGCAATCGCGCGCCGAAATCGATGCAAATACTGACAGCCTCCGCGCTGCTCAGCCCCAGTAGCCTCGATCTTTAATGGCGCTTGCTAGTCCTTAGGTACAACGGTGTGTTTCTCAGCGCGAGAGGCATTGGACTGCCTGTCGTGCCGACGCGGGCCCTCCGACGTGGCAGCGCCGAAACCGGTCGTTCACGGGAGGCCGCTTCGGGTCAACGGCCCTATTGATTTCGCGAATTCCCGCCTGATAGCGGCCATTCCCGGACCTTGAGTCCGGCTTGGTTGCCAACGCCGAGTGCATCCGCGACGATACTCGACCGGCGGGTGGGATTTAGACACATGACCGAGGGTGGCGGCGCGGATAGGGCTCAGGGCGGTGCGACGGCCGTTTTCATCAGCTATGCCTCGCAGGACGCCGAGGTAGCCCGTCGTATCCGTGACACGCTTAGGGAGGCCGGGCTTGAGGTCTGGTTCGACCAGAGCGAGTTGCGTGGCGGGGACGCTTGGGATGCCTCGATCCGTCGCCAGATTCGGGAATGTGCGTTGTTCGTCCCCCTCATCTCTTCAAACACCAACGCCCGCAGCGAGGGCTACTTCCGGCTGGAGTGGAAACTTGCGGTCGACCGGTCCCACCTGATGGCCGACGATCAGCCGTTCCTGCTGCCAATAGTGATAGACGGCACTCCAGACGTCGCGGCCCGTGTCCCAGACCTGTTTCGCCAGCGCCAATGGATGCGCCTCCACGACGGACAGCTATCGCCTGAGGTCGTCGACCGATTGGTCCGATTGCTCGCTGTCAGCAGCGCGGCGAACCCAACTGCCGAACCCATACCCCCCAACAGCGTCGTACCCCGGGACGCGTACCAGCCGTCGCTCGGCGCGGGATTGTCGTTGACGATTCCAGGAAGGCGCGACCAACCCGGATCGGGGACATTGCACCGTCTTGGCGTGTGCGTTCTACCCTTTGCAAACATGAGCGGCGATCCGGAGCAGGAGTACTTCGCCGACGGCATTACCGAGGACGTCATCACCGATCTCAGCAAGATCTCGGCGCTCTGGGTCGCCGCCAGGAATACGGCCTTCACGTTCAAAGGCAAGAACGTGGACGTGCTGCAAGTGGCGCGACAACTCAAGGCGAGCCACGTGCTCGAGGGCAGCGTACGAAAGGCCGGGCGCCGGGTGCGCATAACCGCCCAGCTGATCGACGGGGCGAGCGGCGGGCATGTCTGGGCCGAGCGCTACGACGGCGATCTCGACGACATTTTCGCCCTGCAGGACCAGATCTCCGAGGCGATCGTGGCGGCCCTGAAACTCAAGCTGCTGCCAGAGGAGAGGACCGCGATCGAGCGGCGCGACACCACGAATCCGGAGGCGTACAAGCTGTACCTGATGGCGCGGCACAGCCTCATGGGCAACGTGGGCGCCGCGCGCAGCAGCGAGGCGATCATCCGACTGTGCCAGCGCGCCACCCAGATTGACCCGAACTACGCCCGCGCCTGGGCGCTCATGGCATGGGCGCAGTCGCAGCTGCGGTTGATGGCGGGAAGAGCAGGCGATGGTGGACTCGCGGCGGCCGAACGCGCTCTGGCGCTCAACCCACGTCTCGCCGAAGCGCATGCGGCGAAGGTGCGCGTGCTGACGGCGGATGCACGGTTCGCCGAAGCCAAAACTGAGATCGAGAGGGCGCTCGAGCTCGACGCGGAATCGTACGAGGTGAATTTCGCGGCTGCGCGCTGGTGTCACGCGACGCGCAACCACCGACAGGCCATTTCATTCTTTCAAAAGGCAGCCTCGGAAACGGTCTCGGATTTCTACGCGGCCGGCATGCTCACCGGCTGCTACCTTGCAGCCGGCGACCCGGAAGGCGCCCGCGTGGCGGCGCGGCGTGCATTGGAACGCTGCGAAAGGGCAGTGGCGATCGAACCGGACAACGGCTCGGCCATGGGTTTCCTGGTAACGGCGCTCGCGGCGCTGGGAGAAAACGAACGCATGAAGGAGTGGATTGAGCGTGCCGTCCTGCTCGACCCGGACAACCTGAACATGCGCTACAACCTCGCGTGCGTTCTCATCGAGGTCTCGCACGACAACGATGCCGGTCTCGACATGCTGGAGTTCGTCTTGGAACGATGTCTTGCCGACGTGGTGAACTGGGTGCAAAGCGATGCGGATCTGGACCCGGTGCGCGACGATCCCCGGTTCAGGGCAATCCTTGCAGCTGCAGAAGCGCGAATTGCGCAAACGTCGTGACCGGGAGTTTCCCTTGAAGAACCAGGATTGGATCTTCAAATCCCTGCGCGTTTAAGTTGGCCGCCCGAAAACAGACATCGGCGAGCGACGGGCTTCGACCTATTCTGTTGAAAAACTCCGCGGCAGGATCTAGCGGCAATGCGTGAGGGCTTCAAAAGAGCCGAAATTTTAATAGGCGGTAGGATCGCCGGTATTCGATGACGGGCGACGGCGTAGGCATCCAGCAGGAATAGGAACGATACGAAGGAGACGTTCGTGACAAATCGTTGCATTGGCTTATGGACTTCCCACGATGATCGCGGCCGGGCCCCATACCGGAATCATCGCGTTGACGAGCCGATGTAACGCGGTCTCTTGCGCTATCAATTGATTGCTACGCGCGATGCCCGCGCTCGGCGTGTCTACCTCTTGCCACGGTCCGGTGCGCACGCCGCGCTTGCCTTCAGGCATTTCCGCGATGCGTTCCTTGCACCGTTTCATATCGGCTCGGATTCTTCGAACTTCGGGATTGCTCATGGTTGTTCCTGTTTTGGGATAAGTTGATTAGATTCAGGCCACCCTGCTATTGTCTTTGCGGGGTTCGACCAACGATAAGGGAGTAAATGTCAATGCGGAACGCAGTCTGTGGCCGCAAGTGCGCGGCTGTTTATCGGGTCTTGGCGCTAGCGGGACTGTCTGTGGCGATGGGCGTGGTGAACGCTCAAACGCCCCCAACCATGGTCGAAAATGTAGACGAGCCGGCACGGAATCCATTCCAGCAAACGTTGTACTGTACCAACGAGAACCCCCAAGCTTGCGTATTGGAGTACACAAAAGTACCCGCTGGCAAAACTCTTAGACTCACGAACGTCTCGTGCTTTGCCGCCTTTGAAGATGGCGGCACGATATATAACTTCTTTGTCAGATCCGCCGAAAATTCCATAATGACTGCGTATCTCCCGTCTAACGTCTCGCAGCCAAATGGCTACCCACAGGGGAATACTGTTTACGTGAATGGGGCGATCAATCTCTATTCAAACGCCGGAAACAAACCGACGATTTTGTTCAATATCACCAATTCCGGGATTTTAGACGGTTCCGCATGCACGCTCTCAGGCTATTACGTCACGCTTTGAACGCCAGCAGCGCGTCGTCAACAAGCGAAGGGCGACCGCCGCGCCAGAACTGACTACAGCAGCCGGCCCTTGAGTAACCCGCCGCAACAGTAAACTGCGGTATACACGACGGACGTCTCAGAACGAAGGCGCGACAACAGATCAGGTGCCTGATTCTCAGGGCGGAAAGTGAAGAAGATGCCGCTCGGTGCATTCGCCCGTCATATCAATAATTTATTGATTGGGTGAAATTGTTTTATGTGCTTTTCGTCGAAGGATATCGCGTGGGGGGGCGAGTTCTTACGTCGTCGCGTGCCGTTATAATTCCGAATCACGCCCCTGCTATCAATCACGTTAGGCAACCGGCATTGCGTCGGCTCTCTCTGGTCGACAGCGAGATCAAGTCATCACGGTCATTCCTGTTGACCGCGCGGAGCGCGCCATCTTTTCGTCGAACGTGAGCAGCTGAGCTTCGCATCGTTGCGCGATGGCAATGTTTATCGCACGGGAACAGTAAGGGATTTCTCCGCCGCAAAGCGGACCCTTTCCATAGTGGATCGGCTAAAACGGGTGTGGTTGTAAGGGCCAACAGCGGCGAACCGTCAAACATCCTCGTCACTCACGCAGTCAGATGCCGCCGCGTCTCGCGACGTTACGCTCATCGATAGCGAGGACGCGAGCTGATTGCCTATCAGCGTGAATTGGCGGTATCGCCATAGGCAACTTCCGGCCAGAAGGGGGCATCCGTCACATCGCTTTCGACGCCGCAGAGCGGTCGTTCGGAGCTTCCGGTACGCTGAACTGAACGGTGCCTGTCAAAATAACCGCCAAGCTCTGGTTTCAGCTCAACGCTGCTCCGGTGTGTTGGTCGCTGGTGGTCGGAAGTGGATGGTGGTTGATTGGACAAGCAGCCGCTAGGGCAGGGACGGCAAAGGTTGGGGCGGTCCAAAATTGGCGACCACGATCTTGCCGTCGGCTCCCAGATAGACGGCAAACCGGACCGTGGAAGTGGCGGTCTTGAGTTCATAGTTGTCTAGGCCCGCCGGACCGACGCCGGTGAATTTGACTGACTCGGCTTCGCCCGCCTTGCTCATGTCGGTCTGAAAGAGATCAAGTCCGTCCTTAATGCGCTTAGCAACTTCATCCGACATCTGAGCATAGTCGGGCTTGCCGGATGCCATTCCGGAAAACAGACTCCGCACAGCGGCGTCGCCGCCCGGCTGAGGCTCATTCCGAAGTTTTAGCAGACCGGCTTCGACCAAGCCGTCTTCCGTGCTTTGGCTTGCGACATCAGTTTTCAGCGCCGCATATTTGGCCGGGTTGCTAGCCACGATCTCGCGCATCGCCGCCGGAAATGCCAGGGTTTCGTCAACCTCAAGATCGGGCGTCACGCCCGTACCTTCCCAGTTGGCTCTTGGTAATGGGATTCACCGCCCGCCCGCCAGGAATGAAGATGGCGAAGCCGGAAGGAAGGGGTCTGATGCCGCCGGGATTGGCACCGCCGCCAGTGGCTCGCCGATGAGGCGGGCCCTCTTCTGCGTCTGCAGGTCATAAAGGAATTCCTCCCCCCCGAGAAGGTCCGCTTGCTCGTCAGCAGATAGACCGGCTTACCCAGATAGGAAACAGGGACCGGGCGCATGTAAGACTCCTCCGTGGAAAACTCGTTCGTGCCTGACTTGCGGTTGACGAAGCCGTTGATGTGCACCGGCGTCTTTGGATCAAAGAAAAAGCTGCAGAGATAGGCGATGCCGTCGGGACTGCCGCCGCCGTTGTCACGCATGTCAATGATCAGCGCATTGCTACCGGCCAAGTCGGTAATCGCCTGGTTCGCAGTCTGGCCGAAGGGACCGGCCGAGTCGGGAAAGTTCAGCAGCTTGATGTAGCCGATATTGCCCTTGAGGCGATCAACGCGGCTAAAGCCCGCATAAACTCGCTGTGGTGCTCGCGCGGGAGCGGTGGTAGCGCCGGCCGCCGGCCGGGGCGCCGGTGGCGGAAAGACCCGCACATGCTTGTCATGGGTGACTGATTGCAGATCGCTCGTGAGCTTTTCCGCGAACGCCTCCGGCGCGGTGATGGAGTCATAGTCACCAGCCGCTAGCGCAGCATCGATCTTGGCCTTTGCGTCGCCGGCGCGGTCAGGGAAAATGTAGTTTGCAGTCAGAAGCACGTCAGCCTTTTCCACCACCGCGCTTTTCTGCCTGGCCGAACGGTTGGGTCGCAGCGGCAACGGGCGCGATCTGGGCCTGACATGGAATGGCGATGACGGCGGCACTCGCAATTATTGCGAGGGTCCAAATCTTCAAATTCAATCCTCCTGCGGTTCGATGGAGGTACCCCGCTAGCAGAGGCTAAAGCAGTGCTATTTGAGAGTCCACTGCGATTCCCAAAGGCGGACTGGTCGCGATCGAGAGGTCTGGGTCATAAGTGAGCGTTCAGCCGATTACCGACTACCTACGGCAGAGTTCGGCCAAAAGCGCTCCTTGATCACATAAGAACGCACAGCTGACAGCAGCCGTTCGCGCCCAACGGTAAAATAAAACGCATGACTAGCCCACGGCTCGCGCCGCCTTGCTGTTCTGAGGTTACCATCGCTCGTATCGCGAAAGTTCTTGCGATGCTCGCCGCCGTAGCGATCTGGCCGGCCCGCGCAGCCGACGGGCCGGAGGCTGCCGAACGGTTCACGCAAGTATCTGGAATCAATCTAGCCGATTTACCAAGCTTCGACGAATTGGCGTCGAGATTTGGAATTTCGCCCGTCACTCAGTCTGGCGATGCAGCGGATTACGAAGCGCGCACCTGCTACCAGACACTCGACAAAATGGCGGTACTTGAGTTTTTCCACGGCGAGGTTGACTGGGGTTTCACGCTTCGAACTCCAATGCGTAACGACCTCCACTGCCTTCCTTCGGCGGCGCTGGGTGGCAGCCCGATTAGCGTCGCCGGGATAAAGTTGGGGATGCGGAAATCTGCGTATGCACGGCTGGTAGGGGAATCCCAGAAAGGGTCCGTAAACCACAGCGAGAATTTATTTCAATACGTGCATACGCTAACGGACACGGAACTCAATGCAATGGCGGAGCGGGGTCGAAAAAGCGGCTATCCGCAGAACGATCCGGAAGTACTTAGACATTGGGACGTGGTGATTACGCTCAGCGCCTCATTCGTACAGGGACATCTAACGTCACTCAGGGTGGACCGGGTAGAGACCAATTGAAGGCAAACCAGCGCAGTCACTTTCAATGAAGCGACTTTTAGCATCACTCGGTCACGGGCTCCTATGGCTTACACTCGCCTATATTATTTGGGGCCTCGTCGTCCGGCATCGCTACGCCGACGCATGGAAAGCAACGACAGTAGGAGATTCGGTGCCGACCGTTATCAACAGGTTCGGCGTTCCCGACTACGTGCAATCTCCGACCCGGTACGCCAACCCTGATTTCTGTGCTCGCCCTCAACAGACGTGCTCGGACCCCTATGCGATCCGATTCTGGTATCAATTGCCTTTTACGGCATTTACAGGCGGCCATGTTTTGGTAATCGACTTCGACGACCGGCAGCGCGTTGTGGGGAAGTCGGAGATGTGGTCCTCTTAGAAGGCTTGGCCTTCTACGATGCCGGAAAGCGGCCATTGGTGACAGTCTGCTGTGGGTCTAGCCTGTGTGAAAACGCTTTTTCAATGTAAGCAATCAGAATAAAATCCGACCATCTTCTCGACGCGAGCCGGCCATGAAGCGATTCGTCGAAGGTCAAGACCGCTCCCAAGTCACTTTATTCCCCGAGAGCCTGGACGAGTACATCGCCGAAGATAATCCGGTTCGAGTAGTCGATGTGTTTGTCGAGGAGCTGGATCTGAAGGGCTTGGGGTTCGAAGGCGCAGAGCCCGAAGCCACCGGCCGACCTGCATATCACCCATCCACGCTGCTGAAGATCTACATCTACGGGTATTTGAACCGCATCCAGTCGAGCCGACGCCTAGAGCGGGAGACGCAACGCAACGTGGAGCTGATCTGGCTGACCGGACGGTTGTCGCCGGACTTCAAGACCATTGCGGTTTTCCGCAAGGACAATGGACCGGCGATTCGGCGCGTGTGCCGGGAGTTTGTCATGCTCTGCCGGAGCCTGAACTTGTTCTGCGATGCGCTCGTGGCGATCGATGGCAGCAAGTTCAAGGCGGTGAACGGCCGGGACCGGAACTTCACTAAGCATAAGCTCAAAGCGCGGATGCAGCAGCTGGAGGAGAGTATCGCCCGTTATCTGGCGGATCTGGATCGGGCCGACCGCCATCCACGCTCCGTGACCGATGCGCGAGTGGAGCATCTGAAGGAGAAGGTCGAGACGGTCAAGGCGCAGATGCGGCGACTGAAGCAGCTGGGCAAGCAAATGGCCCAGACTGCGGATGAGCAGATCTCGCTGACCGATCCGGATGCACGCTCGATGGCCACCAGCGCTTGAGGCTCAGGGACGGTCGGCTACAACGTGCAGACCTCGGTGGATGCCAAGCATCACCTGGTAGTGACCCACGAGGTAACCAACCAGGGGACGGATCGGGCGCAGTTGGCCTCAATAGGGAAGCAGACCCAAGAGGCCCTCGGCACGCAGAAGCTTACCGCCCTGGCCGACCGAGGCTATTACGCAGGTCCCGAGATCCTGAAGTGCGAGGAAGCTGGGATCAACGTGCTGGTGCCGAAGTCCCACACATCGAACAATCTTGCCAAGGGTCAGTTCGACAAGCGCGACTTCCGCTATGACCCTCGCCGCAATGAGTACCGATGCCCCGCCGGTGAGCGCGCGATCTGGCGTTACAGCAGCGTGCAGGACGGGCTGCTCCAGCATCGCTACTGGGCATCAGCGTGTCCCCGCTGCCCGATCAAGGCGCAGTGTACGACCGGCGATTACCGTCGCATCAGCCGCTGGGAACATGAGGCGGTCTTGGAAGCGATGCAGAAACGCCTGGAGAGGATGCCGGATGCCGCACGCATCCGCCGGCAGACCGCCGAGCATGTCTTCGGCACTCTGAAATCCTGGATGGGCGCGACGCACTTCCTGATGAAGCGGTTACCGAACGTTAAAACCGAGATGAGTCTGCACGTCTTGGCTTACAACCTGAAGCGAGCGATGCAGATTCTCGGAGTCGTACCTCTTATGAAGGCCATGAGGGCATGAAAAGCCCTTTTTATCTGACTGCAAATTGCTCACCACACCGAACTCTCAAGAGACCAACCACTCAACAGCTTCTGAGAAATCGCGGTTCTCACACAGCCTGGTCCGAAACCTGCCCCACGCGTTCAGTCGACGCATCGGAAACCTATGCTCTCGCTTGCGCTCCGATGAGTTCGCGCGACCGTCCACAAAACGCTGCGTTGGACATATATGCTCGGTAACACCAATTCTGTGACGCAGTACCGGCCGAAGGCGATGTTATGTTAGGCGCCGTACAGAGCGCGAGACGTCAGTCGAATAGTTTATCGCTTGAGTTCGACACCAGAACGACCATCGCTCGATCCCCGAGCGATGGTCAACCGGACTCAGGGACTACCCGCCGGTACGCGTTGCTGTGCCGGCGGGTTATTATCTGAGTCTGCGCTTTGGGTGCGGCGCGCGAACTGGCGGCCGCAATTTCCCCAGGGCTTCTGCATTCTGCTCCTGGTAGCGCACGCTTGGGCGTCTGGCCGTCACAAAAGTTGATTCGCATTCTGGCGGCCACTAGCGCGTCAATGATTGGTGCCCGTTCCTTCTGAGTTGTGATGGTCGTCCCGTTTATCTTGAAGAAGTTCTGCATCACCCTACCGACTCGAGTGGCGCACGGCACATGACCATGGGACAAGCAGACTTGCGCCCATGCATTGAGCCGCGGTCCTCTCGTGTTGACCCTCTACCGCCATTGGTGAGTGGCAGCGTTGCGGCACTCGGAATTTGAGGCAAGCTGGCTTGTACGGCGCTTCGAATTGCAATCGTCGGAGGCGGCCTCGGCAGCCTAGCTGCCGCACTAGTCCTCCGAAAGGTGGGACTGCACGTGGCCGCTCTACGAGCGGACGCCAGAGCACTGGCAGTCTCATTACGGCGCGGAGTGATACTCTGAGATCACTCCTGGCAATGGACCGTGGGTTCGTTTTGCTCAGCGTTTCAGGGCGCCGGGTTCACCACCTGAGCGAGTACCGAGGAGGTGCTGCCGGAGAACGATGCACTCCCGTCGTACACCACCGTGATTGAGTCTGTGCCCACTCCCAGAGCTGTCGTGGTCAAGGTCGCCACACCGCCCGTCAGTGTCGCGCTACCCAGCGTCGCATTCCTATTTTTGAATTTGACGGCGCCTTTGGGGGTGCCACTGAAGTCCGGTGCCACGGTTGCCGTGAAGGTCACCGATTGCCCCAGAGTCGAGGGATTCAGCGACGAGGTCAATGTGACCGTGGTCGTTGCCGGGTTCACCACCTGACTCAGTACTGCGGATGTGCTACTGGAAAAATCAGGAACTCCGTTGTACACCGCCGTGATCGACTTGGTGCCCTCGCTCAGAGTAGTCGTGGTCAAGGCCGCCACGCCTCCTACCAGCGTTGCGGTACCCAGGGTCGCGCTCCCATTCTTGAAGGTAACTGTGCCTGCGGGCGTTACCGACGAAGAGGAAACTGTGGCGGTGAAGGTCACCGACTGCCCGACGGCCGAGGGATTTAGCGACGAGGTCACTGAGGTTGAGGTGGGGGATTTCGCAATCAGGAAGGGCACATTGCTGGTCAGGGTGCCGCCAGGGGTCGTCACAGTCACAGAACCGCTGGTGGCGCCTGTGGGTACGCCGGTCGCGATTTCGGAGCTCGAGACCACGGTGAACGCCGCTGCCGTGCCATTAAAGGTGACGCTGCTCGCGCCGGTCAAATCGGTTCCCAGGATCTTGACAGCCGTTCCGACGTTGCCGGAGGTGGGTAGTGTTTTCACGAACGCAGCGAAGCCTACCGACAGACTGAAGACGGTGCCACAGTAACAAGAGGAGTCGGAACCGTAAGTAGAGGTTGTCCCATAGAACTTCCCATCGGTATCCTGGACCAGCGCCGCGAAGCTACGGCCGCCGTCGGCACAGGCGCTCTCGGAAGAGCTCTCGGAGCAAAAAGTATACAGCGTGGTCAGAATGCCGCTTGGAGTGACTCGGAAGATGGTGCCCCAGCCGGTCGCGGTGCCGCCGCTGGTGTTCCCGGCATACGAGGTGGTCCCGTAGAAATTTCCATCCGTGGCCTGGATCAGTGGCGCACTGGGACCGGAGCCGTCGGCGCAGTCGCTTTGCGAGCAAAAGGTGTACAGCGTGGTCAACTCGCCACTGGGGGTGATCTTGAAGATCGTGCCTGCGCTGTTATACCCATTATAAAAGGTTGTTCCGTA
>Ga0302324_100026094_pt1 | contig 11183 bp, 7 predicted proteins | sample Palsa_T0_1_FD_201949 | JGI IMG/M metagenome (GOLD analysis project Ga0302324, IMG submission 201949) | Peat permafrost microbial communities from Stordalen Mire near Abisko, Sweden - Palsa_T0_1 | ecosystem: Environmental > Terrestrial > Soil > Palsa > Peat permafrost | place: Sweden: Abisko... | reverse complement strand
GGTGTCACGGTGGTGGATGCGAGCGGCGTGCGGTCGGTGCCGGTGGCGGACCTCAATGTCGTGGGGACGATCCAGGCGAATGCGCAGTCTGGCATGCAGCTGCCGAGCAGCTGGCAGTAGCGCACAATTCACGCGCTGAGTTTGACCCTGAAAAAATGGCAATGCTAGGGTGGAGTGTGGGCTGGCGCGATGTTGCGCGCCAGCTGAGAGGACACGCCATTGGGCACGACACCTGCAGCATCGGTAGCGAAAAAAACCGCGTTCCATTCCACGCATCGCCGGCACAAGGCGAAGATGGTGGATTTTGGCGGCTGGGATATGCCGGTCGAATACTCCGGCTTGATTGCCGAGCACATGGCGGTGCGGACGGGCGTCGGATTATTCGATGTCAGCCACATGGGCGAGATCCAGTTTCGCGGGCCGAAGTCGCTGGACGCGGTGCAGTATTTGAGCATGAATGACGCGTCGAAGCTGGCGGTGGGGCAGGCGCATTATTCGGCGCTGCTGACGCCGGAGGGAACATTTGTCGACGATATTCTGGTCCACAAATTCAGCGACAACGATTATTTGATGGTGGTGAACGCGGGGACGAAGGATAAAGACTTTGCCTGGATCCAGCAGCATGCGCGGCGATTCGGCGGCCACGTGGCGGATTACAGTCCGCACTATTCGCAGCTGGCGATCCAGGGGCCGCGGGCGGTGGAGACACTTGCGAAGCTGACGACTACGGACTTGAACGCGATCAAAAATTATCGGTTCGTCTGGGGCACCGTGAATGGCGTGGGCAACGTGCTGATCGCGCGAACGGGGTACACGGGAGAGGATGGATTCGAGATTTATTTTCCGTCCGACGAGGCGACTGGGCATGCGATGTGGGAGGCGATTCTTGAGGCGGGCGCGGAGTTTGGCATTCTCCCGTGCGGGCTGGGGGCGCGGAATACGCTGCGTCTCGAAGCGGGGATGACTTTGTACGGGCACGAGATTTCGGACGAGATCAACGTGTGGGCGGCCGGGCTCGACCGCTTCTGCAAGCTGGACAAGCCGGAATTTCTGGGACGCGAGGCGCTGGTGGCGGCGAAAGAAAGGCCGCTGTCGCGCAAGCTGGTGGGCCTGGAAATGACGGAGCGCGGCATTGCGCGGGATGGCTATCGCGTGCTCGATGCTGAGGGTAAGGCGATCGGCGTGGTGACGAGTGGGTCGCCGGCGCCGTTTCTGAAAAAGAATATTGCGCTGGCGTATGTGCCGCCGGCGAATGCGGAGATTGGCAGCGCGGTGGCGGTGGAAGTCCGCGGGCAGCCGGTGAAGGCGCAGGTTGTGCCGGTGCCGTTTTACAAGCGGGCGAAGAAGTAAAAATCAAAACAAAACTTCACAGAAAAAAACGAGAGTGGGCGGACGGCTATGCAATTTCTATCTTTAAGCAAGCGGCTGGTGGAGCGGCATGGTGCGGAGGCGTTCACGCCGGAACTGGGTGCACGCGAGAGCCGGCGGGTGCAGGAGCTGTATGCCGAAGGCAAGTTGCGGCAGGTCTGGCGGCGCGGGGACATGGCGGGCGCGGCGATTGTGTGGGAGGCCGCGGATGAAGCAGAGGTGCGCGTGGCGCTGGAATCGCTGCCGATGTATCAGATGGGGATGCTGGAAATTGTGTCGATCGTGGCGCTGCATCCTTATCCCGGATTTGGTCCGCCGAGCTAAAACCTATCGCAATTTGGCGCGACACAGCGCCGATTTTTCCGCAGCGAAATCAGGCCGTACACTATTAAGTTGCCGCTTGCTCCAGGGCAAAATGCAGGATGGAGACGACGCACGCTATGGGTTATCCCGCAAATTACAAATACACAAAAGAGCATGAGTGGATTGAAGTGGACGGCGACAGGGGCACGGTTGGGATCACCGACTATGCGCAGAATTCGCTGGGCGACATTGTTTTTGTCGACCTGCCGAAGGTGGGGTCGACGGTGGAAGCCGGCAAAGTTTTTGGCAGCGTGGAGAGCGTGAAGGCGGTGAGCGATTTGTACTCGCCGGTGACGGGGGAAGTGGTCGAGGTGAACGAGGATTTGACCTCGTCGCCCGAAAAAGTGAACACGGCGCCGCACGACAGCTGGATGATTCGCGTCAAACTGGTCGGTGCCGGCGATGCGGCGGGGCTGCTGAGCGCGGCTGATTACGAAAAGTTCATCGGGGAAGAGACCGGGCACTGAGCTGATTCGTAACTGTAAAGGTGCAAAGTAGAACTTTAGAATGGGATCGAGCTGACGATGCGTTATTTGCCAAAATCTCCCGCGGACCGCGAAGCCATGCTGGCCGACATCGGTGTTGCCAGCGTGGACGAGTTGTTTGCCTGCGTGCCGGAGGAGTATCGGTTGACGCGCGACCTGGACGTGCCGCGGCAGCATGCGGAGAGCGAGATCATCGAGTATTTTCGCAAAGCGGCGGATAAGAACGCCAATGGCTACGCGAGTTTTCTAGGCGCGGGTGCGTATCGGCATTACAAGCCGGTTGTGATTGATGCGCTGGTGCAACGTGGCGAATTCTTGACCAGCTACACGCCTTATCAGCCGGAGATTACGCAGGGAACGCTGCAGGCCATCTTTGAATTTCAGACGATGATTTGCGAGCTGACTGGCATGGACCTGGCGAATGCGTCGATGTATGACGGGTCGACCGGCGCGGCCGAAGCGGTGATGATGGCGGTGCGAGTGACTGGGCGGACGCACGCGGTGGTGGCGAGCACGGTGCATCCGGAGTATCGCGAGGTGCTGACGACATATGCGCAGCACCAGGGCTTAACGAAAGAGCTGGTCGGCTATGGCAAAGATGGCCGCGTCGATTTGGCAGCTCTCGATAAGGCGATCACGGACGAGACGGCGTGCGTGCTGATCCAGTCGCCGAATTTTCTCGGGCCGATTGAGGATGTCGCGGCGGTTGCGGAGCTGGCGCACAAAAAAGGCGCGCTGCTGATTGTGTCTATCGCGGAGGCGATTTCGCTGGGCGTGGTGAAGCCGCCGGTGGAGGCGGACATCGTCAGCATGGAGGCGCAGAGCTTTGGCGTGGCGCTGAGTTATGGCGGCCCATATTGCGGCGTGATTGCGACGAAAGAAAAATACATGCGGCAGATGCCCGGACGTCTGGCCGGCGAGACGAAGGACAAGAGCGGCAAGCGCGGATTTGTGTTGACGCTGTCGACGCGTGAGCAGCATATTCGCCGCGAGAAGGCGACATCGAATATCTGCACCAACCAGGCGCTGGTGGCATTGATGGCGACGATTTTTCTTACCGTCTATGGCAAGCAGGGATTGAAGGAGCTGGCGGAGCAGAATCTGGCGAAGGCGCGTTATCTTGCGGCGGAGTTGAAAAAGGCCGGGGCCAAGCTGCCGTTTGAGAAGACACCCTGGTTCCACGAGTTTGTCGTCGTGACGCCGGAGAGTGCGGAGCAGATGAATGCGCGGCTGCTCGACGGAGAAATTATTGGCGGACTGGCGCTGGCGAAGTGGTATCCCGAGCTGGGGAATGCGAGTTTGTGGTGCGCGACGGAGCAGAATACGCGGGCGCAGATGGATGACGCGGCGGCGGTGGTGAGTGGCGCGAAGGCAGCGAGCGGCGAAAAAGTATTGGCGGGGGCTTAGCGATGGCGACGATTCCGGAAGTGCACGAACATAAGCAGCCCAAGCAGGGGTTTCGTGGGAACACGCGCAAGGTATCGCGTCATGTCAGCCAGAATGAAGGCCTGATATTTGAGAAGTCGTCGCCTGGCAAGAAGGGATATCGGCTGGCGCAGCTGGATGTGCCGGAAGTGAATGCGGCGAAAGAGCTGGGTAGCGCGTTCCGCGAAGACCTGGGGTTGATGCCAGAGGTGAGCGAGATTGAAATCATCCGCCACTTTACGCGGCTGTCGACTTGGAATTATGCGATTGATCTTGGGATGTATCCACTGGGCAGCTGCACGATGAAGTACAACGGGCGGGTCAACGAATTTGTATCAAGGATTGAGGGAATTGCGGAGGCCCATCCTTATAATCCCGAGAAATTGAGCCAAGGCGCGTTGCAAATCATGTGGGATTTGCAACAGTGTTTGATCGAAATTACCGGCATGGATGCGATTACACTGCAGCCGGCGGCTGGTGCGCATGGCGAGTTCACCGGAATTCTGCTGGCTCGCGCGTATCACGAATCGAAAGGCAACCCGCGGCACAAAGTGCTGATTCCGGACTCGGCGCATGGCACGAACCCGGCGACGGCGGCGATTTGCGGCTACCAGGTGGAGAACCTGAAGTCGAATGCGAGCGGGATGGTGGACATTGAGGCGCTGGCGCGGCAGGTGACGGAAGATACGGCGGCGCTGATGCTGACCAATCCATCGACCATCGGCGTATTTGAGGCGGAGATCCACAAGATTGCGGAGATCCTGCATGCCAAGGGCGCGTTGCTTTATATGGACGGCGCCAACATGAACGCGCTGGTCGGCAAGACGCGGCCGGGCGATTTCGGCGTCGACGTGATGCACCTGAACCTGCACAAAACTTTTTCGACGCCGCATGGCGGTGGTGGTCCGGGATCGGGGCCGGTGGCGTGCAAGAAAATTCTCGAGCCGTTTCTACCGGTGCCGGTTCTGGTGAAGAAAGAAGACGGCGTGCTCGGACTCACGTTTGATCGTCCGCAGAGTGTTGGACGCGTGCGGTCGTGGGTTGGAAATTTCGGCATGTTCGTCCGCGCGCTGGCTTACATTCTTGCGAATGGGCCGGATGGATTGCGGCAGACGACGGAAGATGCGGTGCTGAATGCGAACTACATCCGCGCGAAATTGGAAGGCCATTACGAGCTGCCGTACAAGACGGCATCGATGCACGAGGTCGTGTTCAGCGACAAGATTCAGACGCGCAAGGGTGTGAAGACGGGCGACATTGCGAAGCGGCTGATTGATTACGGCTTCCATCCATACACGGTGAGCTTTCCGCTGATCGTGCCGGGCGCGCTGATGATTGAGCCGACGGAGAGCGAGTCTAAAGAAGAGCTGGATTTGTTCATCGACGCGATGCAGCAGATTGCGCGCGAGGTGGAAGAGAACGCGGAGTTCGTCTTGCAGGCGCCGCATTCGACGCGGGTGGAGCGCATGGACGAGGTGGCGGCGGCGCGCAAACCGGTGCTGCGCTGGCGGCCGGAGTAGTATTCTAGAGCCAGTGCACCCGTAGCTCAGCTGGATAGAGCGAACGCCTCCGAAGCGTTAGGTCGCAAGTTCGAATCTTGCCGGGTGCACCATTTCATTCCCGTAAAAACGCATCCGGGACCCCTTGTGTGTTGGTCGCTGTAAGATAAAAAAGTGAAGACGGATTACAAATCAGTGCTCCATCGCAGCGCAGCTCGCGCTTCCTGGTTGACTGTGGCCGTGCTTCTTTTTACCGCTCTTTCTGTTTTCGTGTGGGGCACCTCTTATAAGTTGTCGCTCTATAAGTCCGCGACGGAGCAGGGTAAAGCGCCGGCGGCGAAACTTTGCACCCGCGCGAGCGATGTTGCCAAGAGCGATGTGGATGCATCCGTGCATCAGATTCCCGTTGCTCCGGAGTATTCCCTCGCAACATCCGTTGAGCTGCTGATCGAAGTAGAGCGACGGGCGCATGCTTTGCCGGTGCAGCCGCCCCGGCAACGGACTTTTCAAGAAGTTCGATACGTTCCCGCACTCTTCTTCAGGCCGCCGCCGAGCATTTGACCGCTCCCTAGCAGGCTGCTGCCAGAGTTCCGGCGCAACTCCTCCGCTCCCGGCCACACAAGAAGAGGTCCCTTTTTATGAGAGCCAAGCGCTCTACGATCTATGCCGTCGGCATAGCTATCGCACTTTTGCTGCTGTTGCTTTTCGTCCGTCACTGGCACGAGGAGCGGTCTGAAACGACTGCGAGTACGAATGTGCCAGTGATGGTTTCCGTTGTTCCTGCGGTTCGCCGCAGCATCTCGCGCGATCTAAGTGTGGCGGGCGTATTTCAGCCGTACCAGGAAGTCGATATTCACGGCAAAGTCTCCGGCTACATCCGACACATTTACGTGGACATCGGCGATCGGGTGCGGCAGGGGCAGACGCTGGCTGTGCTGGAGGTGCCGGAGTTGCAGGCGCAGGTGCTCGGGGCGGAATCGGGTGTAGAGCGGAGCCAGCAAGACATCTTGCGGCTGCGCAATGAAGTGTCCAAAACAGAAGCCGACTACGCGGCAACGCATGCGAATTATCAGCGGCTGAAAAGCGCATCCGAGCAGCGGCCCGGGTTGATCGCCGCGCAGGAACTGGATGACGCTCAGGCGCGCGATGGGGAAGCTGCGGCACAGGTTCAGGCGGCGAAATCGGCCGTCGCCGGGGCTCAGCAGCAGCTCGGCATGTCGCAGGCCAACCGGCAGGAAGTTCGGTCGATGGCGCAATACGCAACCATCACTGCACCATTCAGCGGAGTGGTGACTGCTCGCTACGCCGACACGGGGTCACTGATTCCAGCGGGGACTTCGAACAGTGGAAATACGCAGGCGGTGGTGCGGCTGGCGCAAAGCGATCTGCTGCGACTGCGCATGCCGGTGCCTGAGGAAGACGTGCCATTTGTCAGCGAGGGAAGTCCGGTGGTCGTGCATGTCCAGGCGACGGGGCAGAGATTTACCGGCACGGTGGTCCGTTTTACGCGCGATGTTTCGAATGCGACGCGCACCATGATGACGGAAGTGGATGTGCCCAACCCGCAGCTTGCGCTTTCGCCGGGGATGTATGCAGACACGACGTTTACTTTGCAGAAGAAAGATAACGCTGTCATTGTTCCTGTCGCGGCGGTAGTTCAGGGCAGGCAGCCATCGATTTGGATCGTGGACTCGTCCGGCAAAGTACAACAGCGTTCAGTCACACTCGGGATCGTCAGCGCCAACTCGCAGGAGATTGTGGCCGGGATTTCCGAGGGCGAGCAGGTGATTGTCGGCGGCCAATCTATTTTGCATGCAGCTGAAGCCGTTCATGCGGAGCCGGCCAAGGGTGACCTGGTGAATTACTCCCCGCCGCCGGTCGCGTCCGGTCAGGGAGAGCAGTAGCCATGGCCTCTTTTGCAATCCGCTATCCGTTTTTCATCCTGATGGCTTGCCTGATGGTGATTGTTGTGGGGGTCGTCGCCATCGGCAGCATGCCGGTCGATTTGTTTCCGCAGGTCAATATTCCTGTCGTTGTCGTCGCGACGTTTTATGCGGGGATGCCGCCGCAGCAGATCGAGTCCGACATTACGAACAGTTACGAGCGCTTCTTTACACTGGGCAGCAACATCGACCACATCGAATCGCGCTCGATGTCCGGCGTCAGCCTGATCAAGATTTATTTCCACCCCGGCACGGACGCGAACGCAGCGGTGAGCAATATTTCGAATTTGGCGATGGCGAATCTGCGCCGGCTGCCGCCCGGAACACTGCCGCCTGTGGTGCTGAGCTTTGATGCAGCCAACCTGCCGGTTTGCCTGATCACATTGAAGGGAGCGGGGCTGAACCAGACGCAGCTGAAGGATACCGCGCAGTTCACAGTCCGCAACCAGGTCGCGAATGTTGCTGGGGCGTCGGTGCCGCAGCCGTATGGGGGGCGGTATCGGCAGATCATGATTTACGTCGATCCAGCGAAGCTCGAGGCTTCGCAGATGAGCGTCATGGACGTGGTTCATGCGGTCAATGAATCGAACATGATTCTTCCGGCGGGTGATGTGCGCATTGGCCCGAAGGATTACAACGTTTACGCCAACAGCCAGGTGCTGACGCCGGATGACGTCAACAGCATTCCGCTGCGGACCGCTGGCAATGCGTCGATTCTTGTCGGTGACATTGGGCACGCAGTCGATGGCGGGCAGTTGCAGACCAACATCGTGCGGGTCGACGGCCAGCATTCGGTTTACATCCCGGTGCTGAAGCAGGGCGGCGACTCCAACACCATCACCATCGTCAACGGTATTCGCGAGTCGGTAAAAAAACTTATCGACATTCCGCCGACACTGAAGACCAGTGTGGTGTTTGATCAATCGGTCTTCGTCAAGATCGCGGTTAAGAATGTAATCAGCGAAGGACTGATTGGCCTTGTTCTGACTGGCGTGATGATCCTGCTGTTCCTTGGCGATTTGCGGGCGACGGTGGCGGTCATGCTGTCGATTCCCATCTCATGCCTGGCCACGTTTCTGATCCTGCATGCAACTGGAAGCTCGATTAACACGATGGTGCTTGGCGGCATTGCTTTGGTGCTGTCGCGGCTGATCGATAACTCGGTGGTCGTGCTGGAGAATATCTTCCGCCATTTTGAAATGGGGGAGGCTGCAGTGGCCGCGTCAGAGACCGGCGGCAAGGAAGTTCAACTCGCGGTGCTGGCGGCGACTTGCAGCACGGCGATCGTTTTTTTCCCCGTGCTACTGCTGAGCGGAGTGAGCAAATATCTTTTCTCCGCGCTGGCACTGGCGGTCGTGATTGCGCTGTTCTGCTCCTACCTTGTGGCGATGACGGTGGTGCCGCTGTTTTGTTCCCGCTTCATCCGGCACTCCCATCACGAGAGTGAGCACGAGGCGGCGACGGCGCAGGATCCGGTACCGGAACACATGCGCCATTCCACCGCGAGGATGAATCTTTTTCGCACCGTTGTCTTCCAATTCAATCGCCTCTTCGGGGCGTTGCAGCAGTGGTATGACCGCGCGATTCATTCCTGTCTCGATCAAGCGGGGATGGTGGTGGCCGTCTTCTCAGGTTTTGTTGTTCTGAGCTTTGCACTGGCGCCGTTTCTTGGCCGAGCTTATTTTCCGCGGACCGACCCCGGGCAATTTGTTATCAGCGTGAAGGCTCCGACGGGCACTCGCATTGAGCTGACGGACCGCTACGTCGCCCGCGTGGAGGATGACGTTCGCTCCGTTGTCGCGCCGGTCGATTTGAACATGATTGTCTCGAACATCGGGGTGACGCCGGACCTCTCAGCCATCTACACGCCAAACTCGGGAATGCACACCGCCTTCGTGCAGGTGAGTTTGAAGGAGGACCACAAGACGAGCAGCTTCGTTTACATGCAGCGGGTGCGCGAGAAATTAAATGAGGATCTACCCGATGTGCAGACGTATTTTCAGTCCGGCGGATTGGTCGATTCCATTGTCAATCAAGGGCTGCCGGCGCCGTTCGATATCCAGGTGAGCAGCCACGATCTACAAAGCGGTTACGCGCTGGCGCAAAAAACCGCGCAGCAGCTGCGTGCGCTGACCGGCGTCAGCGACGTTCTGATTCCACAGGACCTCGATTATCCCGGGCTGGCGCTGGACGTGGATCGACAACGGGCAGCGCTGCTCGGGCTGACAACTCACGCTGTGGTCGACAACGTGATCACTGCGCTGACTTCGAATGGCATGGTCGCGCCGAGTTACTGGATCGATCCGAAGAGCGGCAACGACTACATGCTGACTGTGCAATATCCGGAGCAGCAGATCAAGACGCTGGAGGACTTCAAGCAAATTCCGCTGCGATCGGCAGACGGCAAGAGCACGACGCCGCTGGAATCAGTGGCGAACATTCAAGACATCAACACTCCAACCGAAGTGGACCACTACCAGTTGCGGCCGGTGTTCGATGTCTATGTCATGCCGAAGAAAGAGAATTTGTCCTCGGTCAGCAAGCAGATCAACGCCATTGTCGCCGGGATTCATCGGCCGCACGGCATGCTGGTTTCTGTGCGCGGATCAATTGTGAGCATGCAGCAGTCGTTTCGCAGCTTCGGGATTGGACTCATCCTTTCCATCGTGCTGGTGTTCCTGATCCTGATGGCGCAGTTCGCTTCGTTTCTCGATCCGTTGATTATTCTGCTGGCGATTCCGCCGGGCATCTCGGGCGTGATTCTTTTTCTGCTGCTCACCGGCACGACGCTGAACATCATGAGCCTGATGGGTGTCCTGATGATGACGGGCATTGTTGTTTCGGACAGCATTTTGATTGTGGAATTTATTGGCCAGCTTCGCGGCCGGGGATATGGGTTGGAAGAGGCCATTATCACGGCGTGCAAGGTGCGGTTGCGGCCGATCCTGATGACGACGTTGGCCACGGTTCTCGGGCTGATTCCGATGGCGCTGGCGTTGGAAGCGGGCAGCGAACAGTATGCGCCGCTGGCGCGCGCGATTCTTGGCGGCCTCACTGTGTCGGGCATCGTTACTGTCTTTCTTGTGCCCAGCGCGTATCTGCTAGTCCATCGCCGTGTGGAAGCGCGGCGTACGCGGGAGGCTGTATGAAAAATTTCTTCGCAGCATTTCTGGTTTGCGCGACAACAACCTACGCACTTGGGCAAGCGTTGCCGCAGCAGCCCGCCGCGGTGGCGATCACGCGGGAGCAGGCCGAGCAACTCGCGCTGAAAAGGAATCCGCAAATTTCTGCGGGACGTTTGCTTGCGCTGGCCGAGGGGCAGACGACGCGCGAGGCCCGCTCGGCTGAGTTGCCGCAGATCGTCGGCAACATTACCGCGGAAAAGGCGGAGGATGGAAGCCGCATCGGCGCGGGGCAACTGACAACATCGGCCCTCTACACGCATGCGGGCGCGGGCGGAACGTTCTCGCAGCTGATCACGGACTTCGGCTACACGCATGACTTGATCGCAACTGCAAAGCTGCGGACCAAAGCACAGGAACAATCTGCGCGTGCGACTGAGCAGGACATCATTTTTGCGACCGACCAGGCGTTCTATCGGCTGCTGACCGCGCAATCGCTGCTCGAAGTTGCACAACAGACGGTGGCTGCGCGGAGCAACGTCAGCGAGCAGATTGGCGCACTCACGGTGAGCAAGCTGAAGAGCGATCTCGACCTGAATGTCGCGGCGGCAGACGTGTCGCAGGCACGGCTGCTGGAGCTGGACGCCGAGAATGCGCTGCAAAGTGCGAGCGCGACCTTGGCGGCACTGCTGGCTGCGTCGCCGGAAACAGAGTACGAAGCTGTCGAAGACAAGGCCACGCCGCTGCCGCCTCCGCCCGATTCGTCGACACCGCTGGAGGCGCAAGCCATAACGCAGCGGCCGGATTTAGCGGCGCTTCGCTACAACGCCAAGGCGTCGCAGGAATTTGCCGGTGCGCAAAACAAGCAGCGCTTGCCGACGATCTCGGCGCTGGCGATGGGTGGCGTGACTCCGGTGCGGCCCGATGGAGTTTTTCCGGAGAACTGGTATGCGGCTGGAGGAGTCAATCTCAGCGTGC
>Ga0302324_100026088_pt1 | contig 11186 bp, 8 predicted proteins | sample Palsa_T0_1_FD_201949 | JGI IMG/M metagenome (GOLD analysis project Ga0302324, IMG submission 201949) | Peat permafrost microbial communities from Stordalen Mire near Abisko, Sweden - Palsa_T0_1 | ecosystem: Environmental > Terrestrial > Soil > Palsa > Peat permafrost | place: Sweden: Abisko... | reverse complement strand
GGCCTGCTCTTCGCGCGAGATGTCCCGCAGCACCAGGTGCCAGCGCGGGGCGGGTCCGGGCGACCGCGAGGCGCTCACGGCCACCGGAATTGGCGGCTTGCCGCGCGGTTTGAGGGACCACACCAGGCCCCGGCGCGAATGCCGGCCGAGAACCTTGAGGGGGTTGCCGCGCTCGGGAAGATCGAACAGCTCCCGCAACTGGAAGCGCGACAGGTCGGTGGCGCGCCGCCGGAACAGCGAGGCCGCCCGCCGATTGGCCTGCAGCACCCGGCCGCTGACGGCGTCGAGGATCAGCAGCGGATCGGGCGCGTTGGTCAGGAGCGAGCTGGCCTGCAGCTGCGCCAGCTTCGAGGCGCGCCGCAGACCGTCGACCAGGAGAATCGTTTCGGCCTCGCGCGCCAGGCGCCGGAGGTCGCCGTGGCGAAGAATGGGAAGATGCCAGACGCGCAGCTCACCGACGATCTCGCCCCCGACCAGCAGCTTCAGCTGGTGGCGGACCAGGTCGCTCCGCGGTCTGCCGAAGCGCTTCGGGACGGCGGCCGATCGGCTCAGCTTCGTCTGATGGGCGAGCGGGCGCTTGGCGCCGAGCGGCTCGAGCTCGGAGCTGACTTTGGGATCGGAGCTCTTGCGAGTCCGCCGGGCGACGACCGTCAGCGTTGGCTTGTCGGCTGCCTGACGTACCAGCCGGGATTCGATCGAGAGCTCGGCCTGGATGACCTGGCGCGAGGTGAGGATTCGGCTGACGATCTGCTCGAAGATCCGTGCCCGGGGATTCAGCCAGGGCAGCAACGCGGTCCCTTCGGTGCCGTCGGCGGCCATGGGGAGCGATGATGCTGTGCTGAGGAGGTCCCCGGCAAGGGGGACGCGCGTTGATAGGACGCGCGCCGCGTCCTATGCGGCGAGATCGAGCCCGAACTCGTGTCGCTGGACGTAGTCGGCAATGCGGCGGCGGTACTGGTCCGGGATCACGGTGAACTTCACGCCGGTGGCGTCGCAGCTTCGGTGGGTTCCCTTGCGGACCACGGTGCCATGCGCCCAGAGCACCTCGGAATCCCCGGGGAGCGCGAACTCGACGCTGACGTCGGAGGCGTTGTGCTCGGGCTCGATCAGGCGCGCGAGAAAGATCCCGCCCTCGCTGATGTTGGCAGCGCGGCACATGAAGGCCGAGCTTCCCACGAACTTGTTGAGATAGATGCTCAGGGGTGCGCGCGGAACACGGCGGTAGCTCGACATCAGTGCCTCCTTGGAGAAAGCGTCGGTGTAGGCAAAAGCCTACACGGGTTAACGGACAAGCCAAGTTTTCGGCTGGTACTTCTCCAGCGAGATTCTGATTGGTTGAGGTTTCGTCCCGGGAGACTCGTGTGCGTGCCCGTTTTGCGTGCCCGTGCACGTGCCGGCTCTTGAGCACGATCCGATGGGCCGGACTCGTCACGGCCACAGATTCCGTGAGCTTGCGGCTGGCGTGCGAACGGACGACGCCACCCGACAGAATTCGAGATTCCGCGGGCAGCGCGTCCGACCCGCTGACCACGAGATTGAAAGCTCGGCACGCAGACGGGCACGGGCACGGCTTCTTGTCCGTACACGGGTAGTCAGGGACTCGTATCGGTCGGGACATCCCCAAGAAAACTCGCGATTCTCTCTCCCTGGATCACGACGTGCTTCCAGAGCACGCCGTCGCGGACCTCGACCAGGTCGCCAAAGCCGAAGTCGGCCTCGCTGCCGCCGTCGGCAAAGGCCACCACCCGCGAGCGCCGCGAGCCGTCGAAGCCGTAGATGTATTGCGCCGAGGCGGCGGTGGATTCGACGCCCACCAGCTCTCCCGCTGCGTCCCAGCTCAGGTCCAGCCCGCCCTCGGACACGCGGTTGCCCGAGGCATCGTAGGAGATGCTTCCGCGGGCCGACGCCGACAGAGCATGCGGCCCGGCCTCCTGGCCGTAGGTCAACCCTTGGCCGGGGAGGCGCGCGTCGGAGGGAACGGCCCAGCGGCCGAGTAGCCGATCGTCGCCGTCGAACGCCTCGAGCCGCGTGCCGAAGGGACCGGCCTCCTGCGTGAGGCGCTCGGCGTCGTCGAGCGCGAAGGCAGTGGTTCCGCTGAGGTCGACCCGCGAGATGGGCGCCCCCGAGGCGCTCAAGCTGTAGAGGGTGCCGACGATTGTGGCCCCGTCGAGGGAGGCGGTGACGCCAATGGCACGGCCGGCGATGTCGCGGGTCACGTCGACGGTGGCGCCATTCGCAAAACTGCGCGTCAGCGGGAGGCCGCCCGGCGAATAGGTCGCCTGGCTCAGGAGCGTCGGAATGCTGGTGACGAGCGCGCGGCCACCGTAGCCGAAGTCGAGCGAGGTTCCGTCCGGGTAGTGCAGGCGCGTCAAGCGATCGGCGGCGTCGAATTCGAAGCTGCTCTCGAGCGCCCGACCGCCTTGCATGACGGTCTCAGTGGTCATCCGATCGTCGAGGTCATAGCCAAAGGCCGTGCTCCCCGACCGATCGGCGACCCGCAGAAGCCGCCCGGGCGAATTGGAGCCGGCGCCGCAGAGGACCGGGTCGTCGTAGCAGTATTGCGCGCGAGGGCCTTGCTGATCCGACTCGCTCAGGACGCGGCCCGCCCCGTCGTAGGCCCAGACGAGCTGCTCCCCGCGGGCGTCGACGCGCGAGAGCGAATGGCCGGCACCGTCGTATTGGTTCGAGATCGTGCCGGTGTCGGGATCGCCCAGGGTGACGAGGCGCCCCAGACCGTCGTAGGCCGCGGTCACCTTGTCTCCCAGAGGTGAGGTTCGCTCGATCACCTTCCCGGCGGGATCGCGCTCGAAAGCGAACTGCCTCTGCTGGGCGCCGCCCGGGTCGAGCTGGACGATACCGGGCTGGCCGCGCCAATCGAGGAAGGTGCGCGTGGCCTCCGCCTGGCCCTGGCTGGCGGCGGCGTCATAGGCGTCCAGAGTCCCCGGGCCCGGCACCCAGAGCAGCTCGCCGCCGGTGGGGAGGACGCGACGAACCAGGCGCCCGAGCGAATCGTGAAAGTCCTCGGTCACGCCGGCGTCGGCGGAGCAAGGCGCGTTCGCCGCGGCGGCGAAGTAAGCCCCGCATTGCCGCGCCACTCCCCCGCGCGCGTCGCGCTCCACGCGATCGGAGACGGCCAGCTGGCCCGCTTGCTCGGCGCTCTGCGCGTGTGCGGCTGGACGCAGCAGCCCATCGAAGAGGTCGACCGCGATGACGTCGAAGGTTCGGCCGGGTTCACTGCGCCGCGAGCGCGTCAGAGACCGGTCGGCAGCCGTGAGGACATAGTCGAGCTTCTCGCTCGGATCGCCCGGGGGGTCGGTGGGCCGCTCGATGGAGGCCAGCCGTCCGAGCCCATCCCAGCTGTAGCGGGTGACCGCGCCGTCCGGTTCCACGTAGGTCAGGAGATTGCCCGTGGCGGGGTCCAGGTTCAGGTTGAAGCTCAGCACCGCCCCTTGCCCGGGAAAGTGTCGCTCCTGGGTCGGGAACTGGTGGCGCGTCATTTCATAGTCGACTTCGGTCCGCCTGCCGTCGGCGTCCAGCCAGGCGATGGCGTTCCCGAAGGCGTCCCGTTCAGTGCGGCGCACGTCGACGAAGGTGGCGCCCGAGATCCAGGCCGACCGCCGCATCTCGTCTCCCAGCTCGAGCTGACCCGCAGCGAGACCCTCGAGCGCGGTTCCGTCGTAGAAGACTCGCTCGTCGGAAGTCCGTGCGCCGGTGGCATTCAGGACTTCGCGCTCGGCCAGCTTACCGAGAATCCAGGGAGCCTCGTCCTCGGCATAGCTCGCGCGGATGGTGGCCGCTTCGGGATCGGCCGTGGGGCCAATCCAGCCGTCGTCGTCCTCCTCGACCAGGTTGGCATGCACGTCGAACTGACGGCGTGTGCGCCGAGTCTTCGCCGCCGTGGCCCCTTCCCATTCCTCGGCGTCGTCGGCCACCGCGGCGGCGAACGCAACCGGGTCGCCGGCGAGACCGGTGGCGATGGGCTCAGCCACCCAGGTCGTTCGCAAGCGCCGCAGTAATGTGCCGTCGAGCTGCCGGAATTCGGAAAGCGAGATCTTGCCGGCCAGACTGAGGTCTTCGTTCTCCCCCGTGTGAACGGTCAAGCGGGTGTCCAGACCCGCGGCGTTGACGTCCCCGGGAGCGATGGTCTCGGCGGTGGCGAAGCCCTCGAAGAGCCGTTCGGCGGGATCGTAGTATGGATCCCTGTAGCCGTGCTGCTCGTGCTGATCCGGCGAAACACCGTCGGCCTGCACCAGGCTTGTCACGACCGAGATCGGGAATGGAATGACGCTGGCAAAGGGAGCTCCCTGCGCGGCGGCGGTGGCCAGCAGATCGCCGCTCGATTCGAACTGCACGCGGCGGCTGCCCCCCACGCCGTTGTCGATGCCCGTGACCAGATTGGGACGGGTGTCGGAAGTGGGGTCGAGAAACCAGAGAAACGGAGCCCCTCCGATGGCGCCCGAATAGACGATGCCCCGCACGCCGTGACCGAGAAGGTCGGCGATTCTCACGGTGGTCGTGAGCGGGTCGTAGTCGGGTGCCCCCGCGACGTCGATCTCGGGCCCGAATGCCTGACCGCCGAGATTGCTCCAGATCGAGAGACGACCCGGAGCGACGTAGAAGACGTCGGCCAGTCCGTCGCCATCCGCGTCGCCCAGATAGAGGCGCAGATCGTCGCCTCCCACGTCCGGCGGCCCGAGCAGGTCCTGGCCTGGCGCGAAGACCCCGAAGCCGAGGTTCAGAAACACGCGGGCGGTGCCGCTCTGCATCCGCACCAGGTCCACCAGGCCGTCGCCATTCATGTCGGCAAGGCGCAGCGTCGGGTCCTCGAAGCTCAGGCCCACTTCGGGCGGCGACAGCTCGACCGGCGCGCTCAGCTGTCCCCCGCCGAGATTGAACCAGGCGGTCCACCCGTCGGGGGTTGCCTGGAGGGCATCGACCCGGCCATCGCCGTCGAGATCGAGCCACCGGACGTCGGGGCCATTGGGCGGCAGACCCTGCGAGCCGCTCAGCGAGACAGTCGGATCGAACGAAGTCGTCCCACCGCTCGCCGAGAAGGGGGCATAGACGGCCCCATCCTCGCCGGCGCTCCCGAGCCAGAAGAAAAGCTCGGCGTGGCCGTCGCCGTTCATGTCCTGCAGCGCCGCGCCGGTCGACGACAGGTCGACGCCGGGATTGTCGCGCACCGGCTGACCGGCCGCGAAGCCGGCGGGCCCGAGGTTTCGCCACCAGGTCGAGCCCGAGCTCGTCACCTTGACGATGTCCGGCAGGCTGTCCCCGTCGACGTCGACCAGGGCTGCATCGGGATCGCCGAGCCACACCCCCGGCGGAGCGAGCGATTGGGTTGCGGCCGATGCGAAGCTGGGCTGACTGACGGTGATCACGACCGCCGGCAGGCAGACCGAGCCGTCGGCGGCGCAGGCCTGGACGCCGGAGAGTCGCGAGAGTCCCGAGGAGTCGTCGTAGCTCAGCTTCACGGACCTGACCGCGCGCCCGGGACTCCCGTCGACGAAGGTGTCGATCTCGGCGAGCCGCTGGGTGGTCGTCACCAGGAACCCGGCGCGCGCATCCGGGAGGCGATCGGGGCGGGCTTGATATTGAAACACGACGCGCGAGGGCGGCGCCCCCGGTCTCGCGAGGTCGATCTCGCTGAGGCTGCGCTCCGATCCGTTCGCGGCGTACAGGTAATCGGCGGTGTCGCCGTGCACCGAGACGACGTGGTCCGGCAACCAGCGAAACACGCGATCTCCGTCGACCACCTGCGACGAACGAGTGGTCCCGAGCGTGATCTTGGTTCCATCCTTGCGATCGGCGCGAAAGCCAGCCGGCAGCGCCACCACGCGCGTGAACTCTCCCTCGACCCTCAGGCGATAGGTGCCGGGCTCGACCTCGACCAGCCGCTGGCCCGCCCACAGAAGCTCGTCGGTAGCGTCATAGCGAGGCAGCCCGAGGTTGGTGCGGCGTTGAATGTTGAGCGGTGCGATGGACCAGCCAATGCCGACCGGGCCGTTGCCCGCTCGGCTGTCGTAGCGCAGCGTGAGGTCGGGTTGGACGCCGGCCGGCGCCGGCGGCAGCTCGATGGGAATGGACAGCGTGAGCGCTCCGGTGGCTGGCTCGGCCGAAACCTGCTCGCCCATGCCCGCGAGCGAGCCCGGCCCGGTGGGCAACGTCAGCGCTTCGAGGCGGGTGCCACCTTTGTCGGGAGCATCGGTGGGACCGTCGGCGAGCGCGAGCGACGGGAGAAGCGTCAACCAGAGCGAGGTCCAGATCGAAAGCCGCGAGAGAGATGGCATGCCAGGCATGAAGCAAGGCCGGCGCCAGCGCCTGGGGCCTTCAAAAACAGGTGCTTAGCGGCCGGCCGTGCTTGGAGACGGGCGCGTTCTCGGACCGGTCACTCATCCGGATGATGCGACAGCCCGATGCGGTTGCCCTCGGGATCCCTGAAGTAGACCGTCCAGCGGGTGCGGTGCTCGATGGCCACGCCGCGTTCGCCGAGTCTCTGCTCCCAGTGCTGCCGCTCCGAAGGATGAATGCGGAGAGCCGCCAGATGGTAGCCGGCTGGGCCATCCTCCGCCTGGTCGCCCCCGTTCCGCGGTCGTCCGTCACCGCGCTCCAGCGCGAGGAAAGCTTCGCCCGACAACCCGAGCCAGACAGAGCGCATCGCGCCCGCGTCGTCGCGCCACTCGCGCAGCAGCGGAAGCTCGAGGATCTCGCGGTACCAGCGGACGGTGCCCTCGAGATCGCGAACCTGGATCGCCAGATGGTGGAGGTGCATGGTTCGCTCCGCGGCGCCCCGCGCTACTCGAGGTTCAGGAGTCTCTCGAGCGTCTTCTCGTCGGCGGGCGGGAAGGGATACTCGTCGAGCTCCGAGAGCTTGACCCAGCGATGATCGTGCACCCGGCGATGGGTGATCTCGCCGGAGAGAAGCGTGCAGCGGTAGACGTTGAAGTCGATGTCGTACTTCTCATAGCTGTGCTCCACGTGCATGGCGCGCTCCTGCACCTCGATCCGGATGTCCATCTCCTCGCGGAGCTCGCGGGCCAGAGCCTGGGCATCGGTCTCGCCCTCCTCCACGCGACCGCCGGGAAACTCCCAGAGCAGCGGGAGCGACGAGGTCGGCAAACGCTGGGTGATCAGATACTTGCCGTTGAGCTCGATCAACGCCCCGACGACCCTGATCTCTCGTGCCATCGCCCGCTCCGTTTGTCCCCCCTCCGACGCGGGGGAATGTACACCGCCGTGGACGCGGGCACAAAACGCCTCCGAAGAACGAACGTCCTTGCTCGATGTCCTTGCTCGTCTGGGGGCGGCTCCATTACCGTGACCGGCTGTCGTCGGAACTCTCAGGAGGAACTTCATGGCCAAATTGCTCGAAGGCAAAGTCGCGATCATCACCGGAGCGGGCGGAGGCATCGGCCGCGAGCACGCGCTCGCCTTCGCCGCCGAGGGCGCCAAGGTGGTCGTCAACGACCTGGGCAGCGACCGCAGCGGGGGCGGCAAGGGCGCCGAGATGGCGGACAAGACCGTGGCCGACATCAAGGCCGCGGGTGGCGAGGCGGTAGCCAACTACGACAGCGTGGCGACGCGCGAAGGAGCGGACGGCATTCTCTGGAGCGCCCTCGCCAAGTTCGGCCGCGTCGACATCCTGGTCAACAACGCCGGCATCCTGCGCGACAAGACGCTCGTGAACATGGGCGACAACGACTTCAACCTGGTGCTCGACGTGCACTTGAAGGGGACGTTCTACTGCCTGCAGGCGGTGGCGCGGCAGCTCAAGGTGCAGGGAAAGGGAGGGAGGATCATCAACACCACCAGCCTGTCGGGATTGCTCGGGAACTTCGGTCAGGGCAACTACGGGGCGGCCAAGGGCGGCATCTACTCGCTCACGCGCGTGGCCTCGATCGAATTCGCGAAGATGGGCGTGACGGTGAACGCCATTGCACCGGTGGCCGTGACGCGCATGACCGCCGACCTGCCGATGATGAAGGGCATCAAGCCGGAGGAGTTGGGGCCGCAGTACATCGCGCCGGTGGCGGTCTTCCTGGCCAGCGATCTGTCTTCGGATCTGACCGGGCAGGTGATCGGCGTCCAGGGACCCAAGGTCTTCCTCTACAAGATGGTCGAGACCGACGGGGCCACCAAGTCAGGCGGCGTCTGGTCACCGCAGGAGATCAAGGAGCGCTGGGGAGAGATCGCGAAGTAGGGGGCGGTGCTGTCTAGCCGGCACGCCGCTCGCAATGGGTTGAGGTTTCGTCCCGGAAGAGCCGTGTGCGTGCCCGTTTTTCGTGCCCGTGCACGTCCTGGGTTTGCGCATCCGCCGAAGGGTCGGACGCGTTTGCGCCCTAGGATTTCGTGGGCTAGCGGCCGGCGTGCGCGCCCCGCGATCGGGAACGAAGCCGCCGACAGCCGGCGCTACCCGACCTTCTCCACCGCCGCCGTCGGCTCCCTTTCTCCGGCGCGCCATGAGGCTCGGCTCATCCGAAGGGTATTGAACGCGAGCCCGATGTCGCCGGCCGGAGACACCAGGATCAGGCCCGCCTCGCTCGAGGTGCGGCGCGTGAACTCGGCGATGGCGGCTTCGGCCGCGGCTTGAGCCGAGCGGCCGGCGCGCAGCAGGTCCACCGACATCTTGGCCAGCGAGACCTTGAGAATGGCCTCGCCCTTGCCCGTGCACGAGGCCGCGCCCGTCTCGTCGTCTGCATAGGTGCCGGCGCCGATGATCGGCGTGTCGCCCACCCGGCCCGGCATCTTGAGGAAGAGGCCCCCGGTGCTGGTTGCCGCCGCCACGTGGCCCTCGCTGTCTGAGGCCACCGCGCCGACGGTTCCGAGCTTTCCTGGCCCGAGCTTCTCCGAAGACGCCTCCCGGGTCCGAGCTGCCAGCCACTTGGCGCGCTGTGGGGCCGTGATCATCGATTCGGGGTCGACGGCCGGGAAGCCGCGCTGGAGCGCGAACCGGTGCGCGCCCTCCCCGGCCAGGAGCACGTGCGGCGTCTCGGCCCGGACCGCTTCGGCCACCAGGACCGGATTGCGAAAGCCCGAGAGAACCGCCACCCCTCCCGCGGTGAGATCCTTGCCCCACATGACGGAGGCATCGTTCTCGATCGTGCCGTCCGAGGTGAGAGCGCTGCCGGTGCCGGCGTTGAAGACCGGATCGTCCTCGAGGGTTCGCACCGCCTCCAGAACCGCTTGCAGCGCGCTGCCCCCCCGCTCGAGGACGGTGTGGCCGCGCTCCACCGCCCGGCGAACCCCTGCCAGGGCCTCGGAGGATACCTCGTCGCCGTAGATTCCCACCCCACCATGAACCACCATCGCGGACCGTTGCACGGCGCGACGTTAACAGCCCGCGACCGTTGCTGCCCACCGAAAACCCGTGTGCAAACGCGGGCCGCACCTTGACGCTGCGGTTGCGGCGCTCTTATGTTCCCGCGCCCGATGTCTACACCCGCGCTTCCGCTCGCCGCCGAAGATCCTCTGGAGCTCTTTCCGGCAGAGCTTTCTCCGGCCGCGCTCTCACCGGCCGAGGACCAGGAGCGCCTCTCGCTCCGGGAGGGGCTGCGTCTGAGGCGAAGCGTCGACCACTTCGCGCGCGCCTGGTATGGCGGGATCGTCTCCCTGATCCTGACGGGTGTCGCGCTGAAGCTCTTCCACGATCACGACGGTTTCGTCTGGACCGGCGCGGCGGCCTCCGCTTTGGCGCTGCTGGGATGGGTCTTCACGGTCACCTTCCTGATCCGGAGCCGGCGCGTGGCCCGCCACGAGCACACCATGCTCGAGCGCCTGCTGGATCTCGAGAGGCGCGCCCCCCCGCCACCGGAGCTGTTCTGAGCTCGGCGCGCGGCCGGTTCATCGTCCTCGAGGGGCTCGATGGAGCCGGCACCACCACCCAGACCCAGGGGCTGGTCCGCCGTCTCGCGGCGCTCGGCGTCCCAATCCACGCCACCGCCGAGCCGAGTCGAGGGCCGATCGGAGCGCTGCTCAGGCAGATCCTGACGGGGCGCGTGGTGGGCGTCGGGGAGAAGTTCGATCGCAGCGCCCTGGCGTTGCTCTTTGCCGCCGATCGTCTCGACCACGCGCGTTGTGAGGTGCTGCCGGCCTTGCGCTCCGGGAAGTGGGTCGTGAGCGATCGCTACGTCTTGTCGTCGCTGGCCTACCAGGCGCTCGATCTCCCCCAGCCCTACATCGCCGCGATCAACACGCGGGCGCCTCGACCCGACCTGACCCTCTTCCTGGATGTCCCGGCCGAGGTCAGCTTGCGTCGCAAGAAGGCCCAGGCTCCGCATCCGGATCTCTTCGAGGATCTCGCCACCCAGCGGCGCGTGGCCCGCAACTACCTGCAGGCACTGAAAGGCATCGCGGGCGTCGACCTGGGGCCGACCGAGGTCCTCGACGGGACCCAACCGATCGCCGCCGTGGGTGACGCCATCGAGAAGCTCGTCCGGCGCCGCTTCCGCATCGACCACGCGCCCTCGAAGCGCTCGACTCGCGAGACGGCCTCGTGATTGATCCGTCGCGCTTCGAAGAGCTCCACATCGTTCGCAAGGTCAAAGAGACGATCCGCAAGTGGTGGCGCATCGAGCTCTCCTTCGCCGACGCGGACGGCTTGGTGGTGGACCACGGCAAGGGCCGAGCCATGCCGCGCCACAGCGAGATCTGTGCCGCGTCGCTGAACACCCCGGCTGGTTTCGGGCTCTGCCTGCACTCCATCGAGCAAGCCGTCAAGACTCTGGCCGCCGGCACGGACCACAAGGCCGTCCTGTTCGATTCCTGTCACATGGGGCTTCACATCATGGCCTGTCCGATCCGATCGGAGGGCCGGTTCCACGGCGCGATCTTCACTTGTGGCTTCTTGCAGGACGATGCCAAGGCCGCCCGCGCTGACCTGATTCCGGCCAACGCGCGAAGCGAGGGCCTCCACGTGCTGGACCCCGCCAGGGCCTACGCGGGCATCCCGAGTCTGCCAGCCCGCGACATGAGCTACTTCAAGGATCTGCTGGAGACCACCGTCGCCGAGATCGTCGAGTTCTCGCGGACCATCGACCAGAAGGAGGCCCGCATCGTCCAGCTCTCGCGCGAGCTCGGGGGTCGCTACCAGTTCGCCAACATCGTCGGCAAGTCGCCGGCCATGCAGCGCCTCTTCGGGCTGCTCGAGAAGGTCGTCGAGAGCGAGGCCACGGTGCTGGTGACCGGCG
>Ga0302324_100026084_pt1 | contig 11186 bp, 8 predicted proteins | sample Palsa_T0_1_FD_201949 | JGI IMG/M metagenome (GOLD analysis project Ga0302324, IMG submission 201949) | Peat permafrost microbial communities from Stordalen Mire near Abisko, Sweden - Palsa_T0_1 | ecosystem: Environmental > Terrestrial > Soil > Palsa > Peat permafrost | place: Sweden: Abisko... | reverse complement strand
CGCGGATGCGCGGAGATGTGCGTGAGTTGCCGCTGGCCGAAAATAGTTTCGACATCATTCTGGCCGCCGCGGTGCTGCATCATTTACGGACCGACACCGAATGGGAATCCGTGTTCGCCAAATTCCATCGCGCCCTTCGGCCCGGCGGATCGCTGTGGATTTCCGATCTCGTCGAGCATTCCACGCCGGCCGTTCAATCCCTGATGTGGCGGCGATATGGCGAGTATCTGACTAACCTCAAGGACGAAAAATATCGTGACCAGGTTTTTGCGTATGTCGAACGGGAGGATACGCCCCGGCCGCTGACGTATCAGCTCGATCTACTCCGGCGTGTTGGATTCGCGCAAGTTGAAATCCTCCATAAAAACGGCCCATTCGCGGCATTCGGCGGAATAAAATGATGCTCGCTGTTAGATTCCAGAAATCACAGAGGCAGTTGGCGAGGCATTTCGGTCAATACGGCGCCAGCGAAGGGCGGCGGTGAATCTGGCAGCGTAGGCGATGAAGAAAATGTATGCCGACCAACTTACGATTTGATAGATACTGCCGTGATGGGGATGGCGGGTGAGATCCTGCGTGGCGATGAACGTGGGCAAAATCAATGCGGAGAGCCCGGCGATCAGACCATATCGGAGAAATACTCCCGGCCACCGTCTAAATGCGGCAATATGATAAGCCCCAGCCATAATGATCAGCACGCCGACCAAATCCCAAGGGGAAAGATCTAAAGTCGGCGGAAACTGGAGACATGCGACCAAAATCATCGCGACAACGATGTATCCGGCGAGGATCAGGATCATGAGTCCTGGGGCTAGAACATGCTTTGGCAGCGAATTAACTTGCTGCTGGAACCGTTTAGCGTCCGCGATTTCTTGAGCGCTTGGCAACCCATAACCGCATTCGGGACAACGCTCATCGCTTGCCCGCAGGTCATAGCCACAGTGAGCGCAAACCGCATTGACAATTTTATTCGCGGTTCGATACCTGCCGGAAAACGTCGCATACAGACTCCAAATGGCTGGTAATGTGGAGACCGCAAACGCGAACCAGTAAGGAATGAAGAATCCCCAGTAGGGGATGGGGGCGGACACACTAAAGGAAAAAGGAGAGTATTGCTGTAATACGATCCCGCTTGAATCAACTAACGCGCAAGAGGTGCCGGAAACAAATCCGAAACCGAAAATCCCGCGATTGGTTCCGAGATTTCGTGACAGGTTCGAGGGGGTAATGGGATATCGTGGCCCGGTTTCAAGGTATCGGATATCAGGACGATCGGGCCAACCTGAGGCGCGGGCAAATCCCAGCCCATCTTCGTACGAATAGAAATCGTAATTTGCTTTGGAGAGCGTAATGACTTGCCAGCCGCGGTAGTCGTATGCATCAATCCAGAGTGTAACAACGCACGCACAGCAGAAAAAGGAAACCGCGTATGGAAGCCAGAAATAGGTCGGCGCGCGACGAGAGTTCGGCTCCATGCCCTCTAAAGTGGCCATGCCGAATGGGAAACGCAAATATTTCTGCTTTGAAAATCCAGAAAACAAAAAGGCCCCGGCTTCACCCACAATGGAAACCGGGGCCTTCGGAATTACTGTCGTCCGCGTCGAGGGTCGCCTTCCATCCCGCGCGGATGATCTCCCACTCACCGGATCGTTCCTCCTTACCCCTCGGCATCCGTGCCTGTACCAGGCTGCCGTCGGACAAGGCTCTCGCGGGCCACTGGGTACAAGCTGGCCAATTCGGGCCGGTTAGTGCGTCCGGTAGTATCCGGTATCAAGTAGCTTTCGTTCAATAGGAAAAAAGCTCGCCCAAACCCCCAGCAGGGCCATAAAATGATGCCTCGGCCATTCATCCCCCATGAGAGCGGCAAGTTTTGGTAAGATGGGTAAATTTTTCCCCGATTTCGGCCCGCCAGAATAGTCGGCATCACTTGACTATCTTAACATTCCCTAACTCGAAGCGCACGCCTGGCAATGCCACGGCATTTACGATGCTTCCCACGGATATCGGGCCTTCCTCCAAATCCACACCCGATTCGTCCTTCGGCAGCTCTACAACAATCGGGCAACCCGCCCGAATCACGACCAATCCATCCTGAACGTGCAGCGCGCGCCCCTGAATCGTGCGCGGGGGACCGAAGATCGGCGAGATAAATCCCCCGCCGCTGGGAACCGTGTACACCTTCTTCGCTTTGGCGCGCACCGTCGCGGTAATCAACTCGCCGATCGGTCCCGCGTAGGGGGGCGAGCATTCCAAATGCAAATCGTAATTGGTGTTGGACGGTGCGAAGTGAACTTTTCCATTGCTCACCGCCGTGACTTTCCCGCGAGCGGACCATTCGGTTGAACTGGACATGGCGGAAATGTAGCAGCGGCAATCCGGTTTGTCATGTGGAACAGTTTGTCATCGCCGCCGATCCGATTAACATGCCCACAGGAGATTCTCTCATGCGATGGATCGTTCTTCTGGCATTGCTGGGCGCGTTGACGTGGACCATTTCAGGATGCAAGCAACAGCCTTCCCAATCCAGCGATAGTGAAATCCTCATCGGCGAATACGGCTCAATGACCGGCTCCGAAGCCGTCTTCGGCCAAAGCACTGACAAGGGGATTCGTCTGGCGCTCAAGGAAATCAACACCGACGGCGGGGAGCTCGGCAAGCAGGTCAAGCTGATTTCCGAGGACGATCAAAGCGATCAGGACACCGCCGTCACCGTCGTCAAGAAACTGATCGATAGCGACAACGTGCTGGCTGTTCTGGGTGAAGTCGCCAGCACCCGCAGCATGGCCGGCGGCGCGGTGTGCGAACAATCGCATGTGCCGATGATCACGCCATCCAGCACCAATCCGGATGTGACGAAGGATCGGAAATACGTATTTCGAGTCTGTTTTACTGATGATTTTCAGGGCTCGGTCGGGGCGGACTTTGCCATTCGCAAGGGATGGAAAAAGATCGCGGTGCTGACGTGTGCCGATTCGGATTACAGCAAGAAACTCTCGGAATTCTTCAAGCAGCGATTCGAGCAGAATGGGCAGATCGTGGCGGAGGAATCGTACAACAGTGCCGACAAAGATTTCACGGCCCAGCTAACGCGCATCCAGGCCGCCAATCCCGATGCGGTTTATCTGCCGGGATATTACTCAAGCATCGAGCTGATCCTTCCCCAAGCCAGGAACAATCTGAATTTGAAAGTTCCCTTCTTCGGCGGAGACGGCTGGGACGGCGATTGGATCAAGACCACCGGGGCCGTTTGCGACGGATGTTTTTACACCAATCACTACTCACCGGACGATCCGTCCCCAGCGGTGCAAACATTCGTGAAATCATTCCAGTCGGAATATGGCGGCGAAACGCCGGATGCGATGGCCATCACCGGCTACGACGCCGCGCGAGTGCTCTGCGATGCCATCGGCCGGGCCGGCAAGATCGACCGGGATGCGGTTCGTGACGCCATTGCCCAAACCAAAGATTTCCCCGGCGCCGGCGGTTCGATCACCATCGACGCCAACCACAACGCCAAGAAGCCGATCGTGATCCTGGAGATCGAAGGCGGCAAAACACATCTGGCGGATACGATTCAACCGACGGAGTAAAAAGATCGGGTGTCGGGTTTCGGGGAAGAATCCCAAGCCGCGCGTGTCGGCAATTTCTCCTCGCCCGAAACCCGATACCCGAAACCCGAAACCCGATTCGCCAAACCCTTTCCTAATTCGCTGGACATCGGCTATAATTCCCCGGGTCGAACTCAATTTGGAGCGCACACCATGGCCACCTTTGCATATGAGGCGATGAATTCGTCCGGTCAGGAAGTCAAGGACGAGATCGAGGCGGCAACATCCGAAGAGGCCATCAAACGCATCCGCGACAAGGGGTTCTTCCCAACCAAAGTCAAAGAAAAAGCCGCCAAGAAGTCGGCCAAGAAAAAGGCCGCCGCCGAAGCTGCTGGTCCAATCCAGAAGAAGCGGAAGATGCCGATCTCCATCGGCGGAGTTCCGAGAAAACAACTGGTCACATTCACCCGCCAGCTCTCCACGCTTCAGGATGCCGGCCTGCCCATTCTCCGCAGCTTGCAGATTCTCGAAGAACAGCAGAGGCCGGGATTGCTCAAGGCGATCATCGGCGGCGTTGCGGATGAAGTCGAAGGCGGTGGCACCCTGTCCGATGCCATGGCCAATTTCCCCAAAGCGTTTGACAAGCTCTACGTCAACATGATCAACGCCGGCGAGGCGGGCGGCGTGCTGGATCTCATCCTGGCGCGTCTGGCCGAGTTCATGGAAAAGGCCGCCAAGCTCAAGAAAAAAGTCATCGGCGCCATGATCTATCCATGCGTGGTCATCACGATCGCCGTCGGCATCGTTTCAATGATCATGATCGTCGTGATCCCCAAATTCAAAAGCATCTTCAGCGACTTCCATGCCGAGCTGCCCGCCGTCACGCAGCTTCTGCTGACGATTAGCAATTGGTTCGCGGCAGAATACGGCTGGGCATATGTATTGATAGGACCGGTCGTATTCTTATTAATCATCAAATTGATCCGCATGAGCGAAGGCGGAAAATATGCCGTCGACAAAGTGAAGCTGATGATCCCCATCCTTGGCGGCATTCTCGGCAAGACCGCCATCGCCCGATTCACACGAACGCTGGGAACGCTCATCAGCGCCGGCGTTCCGATCCTGGACGCCATCAACATCACCAAGGAAACCTGCGGCAACGAAGTTTACACTCGCGCACTCACCAAAGTGCATGATGCCATCCGCGAGGGCGAATCCATGGCCGATCCCCTGCGGGCCACCAAAGTCTGCGATGCCATCGTCGTCAACATGATCGACGTCGGCGAAGAGACCGGCGATCTGGACAAGATGCTCATCAAAGTCGCCGACAATTACGACAGCGACGTGGACGTGCTGGTCGGCTCGCTCATCAGCATCATGGAACCGGTAATGGTCGTTGTGCTGGGCGTGATCGTCGGCTTCATCGTCATCGCCCTGTTCATGCCGATGGTGACCTTGATTGAAAGCATTTCCGGCCCGCAAGGCCCACGAAAATGAGGCGCAATTCGCGACGCCGCGCCGGGTTTACCATCGTTGAGATGCTCACCACCGTCGCGGTGCTGATCATCGTGCTCGGTTTGATGGTCAGCCTGGCGAGGCACGTTCGCGCTGCATCGGCCGAACAATCCACCCGCGACATCCTGCACCAACTCGACGAGGCGATGGCGATTTATATCCAGCGCAACGATGGCCAACTGCCTGATGTCCCCCTGCTGCTCAGTGATAACATCAATGTCCCCGCCGAGAACGAATTAAAACTCGCTGCATTGCGGAACAATCAGGCCTTCGTCCGTGCCCTGAACAACGCGGGCCTGCTGGCCGGCCGATTCGACGATCTCTCCATCGCTTATTTTGACGAGACACAGGTGCGCGATGCGTGGGGAACGCCGATTGTTTTCATGCCCCACATGCACCCCGCCGTCGGCATGAATCCGCGCGGCTGGTTCTTCTTCAGCGCCGGCCCCGATCGGCAATTCCTGACCCGTGAGGACAATCTTTACAGTTACGAGCAACCGGCGGAACAGCAGTAGAATTTGAGTTTCCGCTATGCCGCGAGCGGGACAGTATCCGCATCGATTTTTGATTGCATGGCAACACGGGCCTGATCCGCGGCAATCATTTCCAGCAGCCGTGTCGTGGTCTTCTCGTAAGTGAATCTCTCCAAAACAGGCCGCAACATCGACTGCGTAAGCCGTTGCCGCTCCAACGGATTGCCTAGGAAGTACGCGATCTTTTTCTCCAACTCCGCCTTCGAACCGAAGCTCGTCTCGTCGTAATCATTTCCCCAGACACATCCCGCCGAGCAAAGATAATTGCAATCGTGCATCGTTTGCAGCAGTTGCATAAACGTGTACTTCTCGGCAAACGGATCGCATTGGTGGATATCCACGGCTTGCCCAAGCATCTCTTGCACCTGGGGATCGGTGCACGCTTTCAACTGCTCATCCGAAGTGATTCCCAATCGCTGACAAAAACCCCAGAGCCGGGCGTAGTGTCGGCCGATGATGTCGCCATCACTTCGGCGGAGCAGGAAAAATCCGCCGCTGGCGAGCCCCTCCATCACGCGCTGGTGCAGACTGCCCAGTGGGCTGATGTGCAGATTGATTCGGCTGGCCTGATAGATCAGCGACAGCTCGCCCTCATGGTCGGCCACGCCGCGCGCAAATCGCTTAAATGTCGGATGATTTTCCCAACCCCGGCCATACAGCCGCAAGTCGATTCCCAGATCAATCAGCCAATGCAATGCCTGATGGCGAAACAGCGCGTTGTTCACCCGCATGTAAAATAGATGCATCAACTGCTGAACCAACTCCGGCGTCGGCTGGGTCCGCGTGTCGATGAAGCCCTGTTCGATCATCCGGCGAATCCCTGGCGGGGCGACAATCGTTTTGCCGGCGTCGTACACCGCGCGGAGCTGTTCGAAGATCGAGCCCAGCAATCGTTTCGCATCCGCATCATTGCGGCCCATCTGCTCTTTGACGATCTGCTCCGCCGAGAGGCTGGCGTGAGTGACAAACGAAACATCGCAAACATATTTGGCCAATTGCGGATCATCGGCTGGCCGCGGGGCGAAGCGCTCGGGGTCCATGCCGATGGTGGTGATCAGATAGCGGTCGCTGGGGTAACCAAATTCATGCACTAGCCGCATCTTTTCGTACGCAAATCCCAGCACATAATCGCGCGGCCCTTGTGCGGCGCCGCCGTCGGGGCTGTAAATCTTGGGCATGTAATCCTGTGCCCACATCGCCATCGGTATGCCTTGCGGAAGGCCCGGCATCTCCGCGCGGAAATGATCGATCATCACAATCAAATCCGGCTTGAATCGCGCACACGCCTCGGCCATCACCAGATTGTTGGACAATTCGTGATCGGCAGGCTCGATGAAAATTTCGGTGCGATGGCCGAGCCGCGCAAATGCGCTCAGCCAATCCCGCATTGAATGCTTCAGAAATGTCGTGTACCGCGAAGTGATCCCAAGCACATTCAAAGGTTTCCCGCTGGAATATTGCTCTGCGATCGACTGCGGCGTAAACGTGCTGGCAAACATGCGCAATTCGCTTTGGACCTGCGCGAGATGCTGGTTGGCGATGGCCATCGATTCCTGGTTCAGCACATCGATCGTCATCCCCGCCGGCCAGATAGATTGGTCAACCGTGACCGAAATCTTGGGCCATGGACAGCCGGTGTTGGCAGGAAGAAACGCGCGAAGCTCGGCGAATGCGTTTTCCCCCGCAAACAACCGCACGCGCGCGTCGGCAAGAAGCTTTTGCCAATCCTGAATATGCAAAATCACCCAAAGCCGCTCGAGATCACGCATCAGAAAATAGAGCGGCGGCCGATATCCCGGCGCCAGCGGCGAATGGCATGGCAACTGATACACCGATTGCCACAGCCACCCCATATCCTCCCCCGCCACCAGCACCGCCTGATTGCAGATGGCCGTCGGATAAAGTTTCTGCGTAATCTGCCGAGCCCCTTCCGGCGAAACAATTTGCGGCAAGGGCGAAATCACGCCCGCCATCTCCACCCCCATCTGAAATCCCGCCCCCAAAGCCCGCACAAAGTATTTCCGCCCCGGGTTCATTCTTCGCAATTCTTCCGCGAGAACCGGATTGGAATGGGTCAGCGCATCAAGATTTGCCGCAAAGCGATGACCCAGTAACGCCAGGCGAGTCCAGGAATTTGATGACGAGGAATCTTCCATGGTTTAAGGCGATTATCGGCGTTTTGGCGGAAGAAAGTGATTTATTATCGGTAATTGCAGAACGAGAAGGCCCACATGATTGCCCTCAGCGCTCAATTGCTTGCCGGCCGCACCAGCCCTAATAATGCCGGAGTATTTTGGCGCGATCAGCAATGGATTTTTCGCTTGCCGCGCCAGGCGCTGCGGCTGAGCAGCACGATACATCCCAATCCAATTAAACATGTTGATGTTGGTTCCGGCACGGTGGACAACTCAAAGACTGTGCCATACCTGCCGTTTGTCCCGCCATAGATTGTCGTTCCATATAGATTGCCGGTGGCATCCATGATCAGTCCGGCGTATGGGTAATCCCCATCGGAGATGTCGAATGACGCCAGGACATTCGGGTCGCCACCGGCGATCGGGACCGAAAATACTTCCCCATAGCCGTATTGCCCACCGTTCTCTGTTGTGCCGAAAAGTGTATCGCCCGACAGCGTAAGGGCCGACGTGGGATCCTGCCCGTCGGACATATCGAACGAGGCCAACACGGTGGGCGTCCCGCCCGTGACAGGAAGGGAAAAAACTTCACCATCCCCATAGGCGCCGCCTTCAAGTGTTGTTCCGAATAAGGTGCTGCCTGAAAGAATCAAGCCGGCATAAGGCTCGCTCCCGTTTGAGGTGCCATTGAAGGAAGCTAACACCGTTGGCGTCCCGCCGGTAACAGGGACCGAATAAACTTCACCAGCGCCGTTGGCTCCTCCAAGCGGCGTCGTGCCATACAGTGTGCTGCCGGAAAGAATCACTCCGGCCACGGGAAATGCGCCTGTGCTGGAGCCATTAAATGACGCCAGCACCGTGGGCGTTCCGCCCGTTTGCGGAATAGAGAAAACCTCGCCGTCGCCAGCCGCCCCCCATTCTCTGTCGCGCCGATAAGGGAACTTCCGGAGAGGATTACATCGCCGATTGGAATAGCACCGTTGGACGGAAGGCCCACCATACCGTTAAAAGATGCGAGCACTGTTGGCGTTCCGCCAGTTACGGGAACCGAGAAGACGTCTCCACTACCCCCAGGGCCGCCGAAGCTGGCTACACCGTATAAGATGCCGTTCGAAAGAGTTAAGTCCATGGGATCTTCGCCATCAGACGAGCCGCTAAAAGATGCCAACACGTTCGGTGTTCCGCCCGTGACCGGAACCGAATAGATTGCTCCATTTCCGCTATTACCGCCGTATTCACCGCTTCCATAGAGCATACTGCCTGAAAGAATCAATCCAGATTAAGCTTTGTAGCCGTTGGTGTTGTTGAACGATGACAGCGTATTTAGCGTGTATTGAGCCAAGACTGGCTCAGATGTCACGACCACCAAACCTATCGTTGCCGAAAGAATCAGCGCCCCGAAGCGATTGCAAGCTCTCATTTTTCACCCCGCAAAATCGAGTTGAAAGCCGTAAATTTTCACGGCCTTATAAATCTGCCGACATCCTAACAATAATCAAAGCCACATTTCCGGCTAAATCCAGCGACTTTTGCAAGAACCATTTATTACTCAAAACGCCTTTTCAAAGACACTAAACAATTTTCCATATTTTCTCCTTGCATCGGACAGATTGTACGGTATAAGTTAACCATGCGGCGCCGAGCCGCGTGTGAGTTTGCTGCGCGGATGGTTTGGAGGAGGAAATGGAACACTTTGGAACAGAATGGAACACTTATCCCCCCTCCCCCCGTCTAGTGCCGCCGGCCTCGGCGACCGAACTCGGCAGACCCATGATCCCGGCACAGCAATTTTTTGATCCGAATGCAACCAAATGTGACAGAATGTGACATTTACCCCCCCCACCCCCGGTGGAACGGCATGTCTAGCGCTGAGGTTGGCCGCATTGATTATTCTGATACAAAGACAAATCCCGTGCCCGAAACTCAAGTGCCACCCATAGTCGTCCCCGCCGCTCGCCAGCCGATCATCATTCTCGGTGCGCATCGCTCCGGCACCTCCATGATCGCGCGGTTGCTCGACCACTTGGGACTTTTTCAAGGCATCACGCTGCAGGACGATCACGAATCCACCTACATCGTGGCGACCAACGAGATGCTGATGGAGCGCGTCAATGCCACATGGGACAATCCGCTGCCGATGCGGGACTTTCTGGCCAGCGAGGCGGCGGTTCGCATGACCGTACTGGCGCTGCGAGCCGATCTGATGTCCCGGCGAATCCGTGGATTTCTCGGCAAAGGAAAATCGTTGGCCGATTTCGATCGGCCGTGGGGTTGGAAGGATCCGCGGACGATCTTCACGTTGCCGATCTGGCTGCGCATGTTTCCGGGGGCGAAGCTCGTGCATGTGATTCGCAACGGCGTCGATGTCGCCGCCAGCTTGCGAGCGCGCGAAATAAAATTGTTGCAAGAGCGCGAAAAGAAATTCGATGGCCGGATGGCCCGATTCAGCCTCCGCCCCATCCTGGATCGCGCCGGATACAAAGGCTCGGCGCGATGTTTGATTCTCCAGCGCGGATTTGAACTCTGGAAAGAATATCGGCAACAGGCCGAGCATGTTCTGCGCGGAATAGACAATCAGATTCTCTCAATCCGCTACGAGGATTTTCTCGCCGATCCCGCCCAACATCTGAAGCAATTGGTCGAGTTCTGCGAATTGAAGAACATCTCCGATGAATCCGTGCAAAAAGGCATCGGCTCCGTCGACAAAAGGCGCGCGAAAGTATTCGCATCCGATCCGGAATTGTCGGCGTTTTATCAATCCGTGAAGGACGACCCCTGGATGCGGGAATATTGCGACGCAAGAGTGCCCGCGTTAGAAACCCAAAAGCCATGAGCGCGAGCAAACCCCAACATCCCGCTCATCGCAAATTCATCGGGCCGCCGGATCGGTACGATCTGAACAGCGCGATGCAATTCAATCTGCTCACCGCCCTGGGCCTGCGCGAGGAGCACACGGTCCTGGACATCGGCTGCGGCTCGCTCCGCGCCGGGCGATTGCTTATCACCTATCTCAAACCCGGAAAATATTTCGGCATCGAACCGGAGCAATGGCTCATCGACGAAGGCATCGACTGCGAGATCGGCCGGGACATGATTCGCATCAAGCAGCCGACTTTCAACAACGATACCAATTTCACATTGACCTCTTTCGGCCGGACATTCGATTTCATCATCGCCCAGTCGATTTTCTCCCACGCCTCCGTCGCCCAGATTCGGCGATGTCTGTCGGAGGCCAAGAAATCCCTCGCTCCCACCGGCGTTTTTGCCGCAACGATTTTCCCCGGCGAAACGAATTACGAGGGAACCGAATGGGTCTACCCCGGCTGTGTGAAATACACACCGGAATATTTCGCCGGCGTGGTGGCCGATGAAGGCCTGACCGCCAAGCCATTGGATTGGATGCACCCGAAGGGTCAAATTTGGTTTGCCATCACGCACCCCGGCCACGCGCCGCA
>Ga0302324_100026081_pt1 | contig 11186 bp, 8 predicted proteins | sample Palsa_T0_1_FD_201949 | JGI IMG/M metagenome (GOLD analysis project Ga0302324, IMG submission 201949) | Peat permafrost microbial communities from Stordalen Mire near Abisko, Sweden - Palsa_T0_1 | ecosystem: Environmental > Terrestrial > Soil > Palsa > Peat permafrost | place: Sweden: Abisko... | reverse complement strand
TACGCGGAGAGCAAGGTGCAGCTCACGGACTGGCTGCGGGTCCAGGCTGGGCTCAGGGCCGACAGCGCGGAGTTCGACGTCGATGACAGCGACCCGCTGAATTCGGGCGACAGGACCGCCGCGATACTGAGCCCCAAGCTGAACATCGTCTTCGGGCCCTGGGACAAGACCGAATTCTACCTGGACGCCGGCGACGGGTTCCACAGCAACGACGCCCGGGGCACGGTCGAACACGTCGACCCGCAGGACGGTTCGCCGGCCCAGCCGGTCACGCCGCTGGTTCGCGCCGAGGGAGCGGAATTCGGCGTCCGCACCTCGTTCGTGCCGGGCCTCGTGAGCACCGTGTCCGTGTGGGCGCTGGACCTCGCCTCGGAGCTCACCTTTGACGGGGACACCGGCGAAACAGATCCCAGCGGCCCGACGCGCCGCTACGGCGTCGAATTCGCGAACTTCTACCACGTCACTCCCTGGCTGGCCCTCGACGGCGATGTCTCGTTCACGCACGCCCGCTACCTGCTGGAGACGAACGGCGGCTTCGACATCGCAAACTCGATCGGGACGGTCGTGTCGGGTGGGGTGACCGCGAACGCCGGCAAGGGCTGGTTCGGAAGCCTGCGCGGCCGATACTTTGGGCCGCAGCCGATCGTGGAGACGGGCGAGGTAAGCGAGCCGTCGTCGCTGACGTTCAACGGGCGCATCGGATGGCGAAGCGCGCGCTGGGAGGTGGCGCTCGACATGCTCAACATCCTGAACCGCGCCAATGACGACATCGCATACTACTATGTTTCCCGGCTGCCCGGGGAACCCGCCGCCGGCGTCGCCGACACGCACCTCCATCCGGCCGAGCCAAGGATGGTGCGGTTCAGCGTCCTGAGGCGATTTTGAGTTTTCGTGACGCGCTCCAGTTGCGACTGATTGGCGTCTTGGCGGCGTTCGTCGAACTGCGTAATCTTTTCCCACGCAACCATGCATCCCGAATGCGCCGTGAATCGAATCGTGCTCAATGCTTTCTCCGATTCAGCGCCGGATTCTATTGGTTGTGGGTTGCGCCGCTGCGCTGAGCCCGGTCCGGGCGGCACCCGCCGCCTCAGGGGGCGCAGGCGCCACCCTGGATGAAAGGATCATCCTCGTCCAGCCCTCGGGCGACGAGCGCGAGGACCGGGCCATCATCCTATGGCAGAAGCGGGTGAGGGCCGGCCAGGAGAAGGGACCGGACAATGTGGGAAATTACGAGCGCCTGGGCTGGGCCTACATCTCCAAGGCGAGGCGCACCCTTGACGCCGGCTATTACAAGCTCGCGGAAAAGACGGCCGACGTGATGGACGCGCGCTTCGGCGCGACGGACGAGGCGCTTCTGCTCCGCGGCCACGTCTACCACAACCTGCATCGCTTCCAGGAGGCCGAGGCGGTCGCGAGGAAACTCGTCGCCAGTCGCGGGATGGCGTTTGATTTTGCCCTGCTGAGCGATGCCCTGATGGAGCAGGGCAAGCTCGCCGAGTCCGTCGCCGCCTGCCAGCGGATGATGGCCCTTAAGCCCGGGCTCGAGGCCTACAGCCGCGCGGCAAACCTGCGCTGGCTCACCGGGGACCTCCCCGGCGCGATCCAGGCGATGGAGGCGGCGGTCCGGGCGGGAAGCCCGCTCGATGCCACCGACACCGCATGGACGCTCTCCCGCCTCTCGCTGTTCTATCTGCAGGCGGGCAGGGACCAGGACGCGCTCCGCGTCGCGGAGTCGGCGTCCGGGTACCTCTCCGACTATCCCCCCGCCCTCCTCGCCCGGGGACGGGCGCTTGTCGCCCTGGGCCATCCTGACCAGGCCGTCGATCCGCTGGAGCGCGCCGAGCGCCTGAATCCACTTCCCGAATACCAATGGTGGCTGGCCGACGCCCTGCGGGCCGGCGGGAATCCGGACCGCGCCGCCAAGGTGGAGGCGGAACTGGAGCGCCGCGGCGAAGCGTCGGATCCCCGCACGTTTTCGCTCTTCCTGGCGACCCGCGGCGGCAATTCCGCGGAGGCGGTCCGCCTGGCGCGGGCCGAGCTCGCCAATCGCGCCGATGTCTTCACGCAGGACGCGCTGGCCTGGGCGCTGGCGTCCGGCGGCGACTACACGGGCGCGGACGCCGCAATGCGCGGGGCGCTGGCCGCGAAGACAAAGGACGCCCGGCTCTTCCTCCACGCCGGGGAGATCGCCATGCACCGCGGCGAGCCGGACTCGGCAAAGGCATACTTTGGCGAGGCCGCCAAGTACGTCGGCACCCTCACGCCGAGCGAAAGGACGCTGCTTGCGCAGCGCCTGGGGCCGGATCCGGCCGCAGCCAAGGCAATCTGAGCCCCGGGTCACCCCGCGATCCCTTCCCGTCACGCGCAAACCAATCTACCCATGAAAACAAATCACACACGAAAGTTCGCAGGCTTGCTGAGCCTGCTCGCCTGCTCGGCCCTGCTCACACCCCGCCCGGCGAACGCCTCGAGCCACATGGACGCGCCGCTGATCACCCTGGATCCGGCCGCGAACACGACCGATGTCTACGCCTTCGTCTCCGTGCAGCCCAACGGCAGCAAATACCTCGAGGTGGGCCTCGGGGTCTATCCCTTCGAGGAGCCGGGAGTCGGCCCGAACAAGTACAATTTCGACGACAACGTCCTCTACCAGATCATCGTCTCGACCGGCGCCGACGTGGCGGCCGGCAATGACTCGATCATCTACCAGTTCCAGTTCACGACCCACTACAAGACGACGGCAACGATCCTCCAGTCCTACGTCGGCGTGGTGAACACGGACGGGGACGCGAGCCAGAACCTGACGCAGACGTACACGGTGACCAAGGTGGTGGGCGGAACGAGCACGTTCCTCGGCACGGGCATCGTGCCCCCGAACAACCAGGGCATCGCGACGCCGCACTACAACCTGGCCGAGAATGGGAACCTCCCGGCCAAGCCGGGCGTGACGAGCGCGGCGCAGCTGGACGTCTACACCGCCGGGGCCGTCACAAACCTTGGCCTCGGCTACCGCTCATGGGCGGGCCAGCGCGAGGACGGGTTCTACGGCGACGTGAACGCGATATTCGATCTCCTCAACCTGAGGACGGGGTCCACAAACTCATTCGACAGCCAGAGCGGCTACAACATGCACACGATCTCGTTCGAGATCCCCGTATCCGAGCTGGGCGGCGACCAGCAGATCGTGGGGGTTTACGCGACGACCAGCCGCCAGCAGATGTCCGTCCTGGCGAGCGGCGCAGGCTCCTCGACTCCCGCGCTCAGCGGCGGGTGGGTCCAGGTCGCGCGGCAGGGCAATCCGCTCTTCAACGAGGTCCTCGTGGCGCTCAAGGACAAGGATCTCTACAGCCGCACGAAGCCCTCGAGCGACGCCTCCCTGTTCCAGCAGTACGCCAGCACGCCCGAGCTCGCCGCTCTGGTGAACGCGATCACGTTCGGCGGGATGAACGTGGCCCCCACGACGGGCCGCACGGACCTTGTCGGGATTTTCATCCCCGACATGCTGCGCGTCGATCTTTCGACCGGCTCGGCGCGTCTTGCCGCCGGAGGCTCAAACTTCCCGGCGTTCCCGGATGACGCCGGGTTCTCAAACCAGAGCGTGTTTGGAGGCGACACCCTGCAGAGCTCCATCCAGGCGGGCTTCGGGGGAGGCGCCGTAGCGGGGGGCTGGCCGAACGGCCGGCGCTATGGAGACGACGTCATATCGATCGCGGTCACCGCGGTCATCAGCGACCTTCGCACGAACCCGCTGACGATCCGCTCGGCGGCCAACATCGACAATGTCTCCGGGAACGACGCCGTGTACAACAAGGTGTTTCCGTACGCCGGCACGCCGTTCAACGGCCGCAACTACCTGCACAACCCCGGTCTCGGGCCCGTACCGCTCGTCAATTTCTCAACCCGCGGAATGGCCGGCTCGACCTCCAATCCCCTCATCGGCGGATTCATCATCCAGGGAGACAAGCCGGTGCAGGTGGTGGTGCGCGCCACGGGGCCTTCGCTCGCCGACTTTGGCGTGCCCAACCCGATTTCAGGAACGACGCTCGCCGTATATTCGGGAATGACGCAGATCGCGTCGAACAGCGGCTGGCAGACCGCCACCAACCAGGCGGCTATTCTGGCCTCGGGTTTTGCCCCGGCCAGCCCCAACGAGTCGGCTGTCCTGATGACTGCCGCCCCGGGCGCATACACCGTCATCGTAGGCGGAATGAACGGGGCGTCCGGCACGGCGTTGATTGAGATGTTTGTCGTGACACCGACGCCGTAATCAGAGCGCGAGGGTTCTCGATCGGAAGAAACCCGGGTGAGTTTAGCTTATCGGCCCATCCCGACCCCAAGGTCGGGATGGGCTTTTGATTTGGTGTTGAGCCCCCTTTTGTGCGGCGAAATGTGAGCGGACTGGCCGCGTCAAAAAATATTTAAATTAGACTTGTCTAACTACAATGTGTTATCGATGTTCGCGCATCGATGAATTCTGTTCCCAGCTTTTCGAGGTTTGTATGGCCGATTTTTTGGATTTTTCTGCTGGTTCCGAACGTCGACGCGCAAGACCGTGAAATCATCTCTGGAATATTGGATCGAAGGGTAGAGAACTTCCTTGTTCAAGGACAGGAGGCCCGAACAGTGCTCGAGGGAATAGGCGCGGGCTATCGGTTCCCTGTGGTCGTCGACCCCGATGTACAGGGGACAGTGACTTTCGAGGTTCACAATGCGACGGTTAGAACAGTCCTTGAGGCAATCTGTCAGCCTAAGGGCTGGAGCTATGAAGTCTCCGGCCGCGGATACCTACTCGTCCGCCGGTTCGTAACGAGAATCTATCCGGTCGACTACCTTCAAATGACCCAAACAGGGTCGAGCTCGGCAAGCATCAACCTTAGCGAAACCGCAGGCGGCTCCGCAGGGAGCGCCCTAACGTCGGCCAATGGCGGCGCTGGAACGTCTATAGGCGCGATAGGAAGCGCTGGCAACGGGGCGCTTTCCGGGCAGCTAGGCTCAACCGGCGCTGTTAGCGGCGGAAGCTCCACCCTCAGCGTTTCGCAGCAAAATGACGCGGATTTCTGGGGCAGACTGGAGTCGGACCTAAAGGGAATGGTGGGAGATGGGGAAACGCTGGTCGTCAACCGGTTCGCGGGCCTGGTCCAACTTCGGGGATCGCTGCGCACCCAGGCCGTAATGGAAGGATACCTTCGAAGGGTGCTCCAAAGAGTCGGCCGACAAGCACGAATCTCTGTAAAGATCGTGGAGGTGGATCTCAACGACCAGTCGAAGGCAGGAATCGATTGGAACGTCGCCGGAGCGTCTCTTGGACGCATCGCCAACACGGCGGTGAGCATTGCGGGAGCCTCGACCGCCACCGGCTCGGTCGCGCAGATCGGCTCCATCACGCTTAATCCGAACACCTTTAGCGGCACAATTAGCGCGGGTGGTGTCCAGGCGACCATAAGCGCATTGTCCGAACAGGGGACTGTGCGCGTTGAATCAAAGCCCGAGATTGCCGCCCTGAACAACCAGACCGCTTTTGTGCAGGTTAGCGAGGACCAGCCTTTCTTTAGCCGCACAAGCACGACAACGATCAATGCCGGCGGCACAAACCAGGCAGGCACGCAGCCGATCGTGAATACAAACTACACCGAAAGCACGGTTTCATTCGGAAACGTCCTTGAGATCACGGTCCAAATAGCCGACGACCTTACGACAAAGCTTTCCCTCTCCCCGGCGATGACCGAATTGAAGGGTACGGTGACCTCGCCGGATGGTCAGGAAACAGCGCCTATCACCGATACCAAGCGAGCGCGCACGACTGTCACTTTGCGCAACCACGAGACAGCGGTCGTCGGAGGTTTCATCACCGAGACGGTCGCCAAGGACAAGCGCGGCATTCCGGTACTTTCCAGCGTCCCTGTTTTAGGAAATGCATTCACCACTACGGTGAAGGCGAAGACCCGGACTGAGCTCATCTTCCTCGTCACTGTCAACGCGGAGGAGCCACCCGCACTCATTCCAGTCGAGGCGGACACGCCGTCGTCGCCTGGTGCCGACCGCTCGGCGCGGCTTACTCCCTTTCCAGTGGAAAACAGCAAGAGGGTCGAGCGGATAGACATTGGAGGGGGAACAATATGACATGCACGCCGACTTCTTCGGATCGAATCGGCGAACATTTGGATTCGTTTCTCGTCGAGAAGCTTCTGGGGACCGGTATTTCTGAAAGGCAAATAGCCTCGGCACAGGCCTATCACAGAGAGGTTGAGGGCCGGCAGCCAATCAGCAGGACCGTTGTTGAACTCGGTCTCGCCACTGATGAAGCCGTGGCGCGCTGGATTGCGGAATTTCACGGATGGAGATACCTCCCGAGGGAGGAACTTCGTGTTGAAGGTGACTCGCACAAGGCATTGCCCGAGGCCATAGCGAGAAATCGCAGCGCGCTCGTCATTGCGCGTCGGGGGGCACGACTGACCGTGGCGATAGCAGATCCGTCAGGCCCTCAGTTTGCACAAGTCAGGTATGCGCTTGATGGCAATACGGTCGAATGGGTTGTCTCGCCGCAGGCCGACATCGCGGCACGCGTCTCCGAGGTCTATTCGGCCAGCCTGGAAGTCCGCGATAACGAGCTGGAGCGATTTGTGGAGGGGATGATTCGCGAAGCGGCACATACGCGAGGGCTGTCGGATATTCATTGCATTCCCGAGGACCGGAGCTGCGACATTAGGTGGCGCATCGATGGCGACCTTGTCCCATGGGGGACGCTGCCGGGTGCAATGAAGGATGCAGTCTCGGCGCAGCTGAAACTTTCTTCGACCCGAGGCGCGGATGGCAGGTCGCGAGGTGTGGCGGCCTCGGGAGGGCTCGATGTTGCAAACAGACTCGATGCGCAGGACGCATCGGCAATTCGCGAATACGGAAGCAAGCGCGTGTCGCTCAGGTATTCCGTGATCCCGGCGATAAACGGCGAAAGCATCGTGATCAGGATACTGGACCAAAGTGCACAGGTTGGATCGCTAGAGGATCTGGGTATGCTCGAGGACACGGCTATGCGATTTCGGACGGAACTCAAAAAGCCGAACGGGATTCTCTTGGTTTCAGGCCCGACTGGACACGGCAAGAGCACCACACTAGCAGCGGCCGTTCCATGGCTCGATTCCCGCAATAAGCGGGTCCTCAGCATAGAGGATCCGGTGGAGTACCGGTTGCGCACTGTGACCCAGGCGCCCGTAAGCCCACGGATGCCCTTCGCATCCGCACTACGGGCATTCCTTCGCCACAATCCTGACATAATCATAGTTGGTGAGATTCGCGATGGCGAGACCGCATCGCTTGCGATGAGACTTGCGCTTACCGGGCACCTGATCCTCACCACAATCCACGCAAATACGGCGATTCAGGCCCTGTGCCGACTGCTCGACCTGGGAGTCGAGGCATCAATGATCGCGGCGACCACCCGGTTCCTGCTCGCTCAGCGCCTCGTCAAACGCCTCTGTCCGTTCTGTCGAAAGCCGCACCGGGATTCTGGTGCGCTTGCGGAGCGCTACGAGAACGTCATCGAGGTCGCAAAATGCTCCTTGGTCTTCCGCGCCCCCGAAAGGCAGGCTCCGGGGTTTTTTGAGGCGGGAGGGGGGTGCAACGGGTGCAATCGCAGCGGCTTTGTAGGAAGGCTTGGTATCTTTGAATTCAGGGAGATCCGCCGCCCTCTAGCCGATCTGCTCCTGAGACAAAGAGGCCGTTTCGACCCTGTCGGCGCCGAATCCATCTTTTCCTCGGCGATGCGCGAAGGCGACATCGGAGCAAGGTGCCTGCGCGAGGATGGCATCCTCAAGGCCTTCTTCGGAATCACCACCCCGGAAGAGGTCTTTGGTGCGACGATGGACGCTGCCCGCAACTCTTAAAATCTCCGAGAATATGAACACAAAAAACAAAATCGATTCCAGCTTTGGCCGTGCCCTAAGGACGCCTGGCTTTTCACTTATTGAAATACTGGTGGTCGTGGCCATCATCGGCGTCTTGGCGGCCATCCTGCTGCCTGCGCTGAACAGGGCCCTCTCCGCGGCCCATGTGAATAGAACGATTGCGGACCTAAAGCAGCTGAAGGGTTTCGCTGCGGACGCGGCCAACCAGCTCGGCGGCACGCTCCCACCGACAAAGGGCTATTTGTCGCTTTCCGGTACGGTAAATATCGCCTTGAATCCCAATTTGGCGGGCTCGGCGCCGGTTGATTTCAATAATGCGCTTAGGCTGGACGAGGTGCTCATGTCCGTCCCGAGTCCAAAGCTGGAACGGTATTTCACCCCAGCATGCGGCTCGCAGATGTTCTCGCCAACGGGGGGATCGACCGCCGTCGATCCACGATACAACGCGGCCACGGGAACTTTTTATAATCTACCGGATACTCGAATTACTAGCGGATACGGCTACGCAGTTGTCTCCCGGCTGGAATGCGCTGCCGTTAACATTGCCCAGGCGCCCGGGACGGTAGATGCCAACGGTGGCACTAACTTCAGGACGGATGGCGTTAATAGCTTGCCTGCCGGTCGCGTAGCCTACGCGGTGATCAAGGCTGTTCCCGGATCCGAGGCGGCGCAAATAGCCACGGCGATCGACACTCCGGCATTCATGGACGACACGACAGGTTCCGCCGGCGCAGCCCAAGGCCGGGGCGATGTTGTGTATGCGGCTGCAGTCGGCGGCGTCACCGACGTTTATGTCTATCTCGGAAATTTTTGAGCCATGACTGCGCGTATCGCGTTACTACTCGGTCGCACCGTATGGACCCGCGACGCGGGCGTCTGGCGGAGCGAAACATTTTCCGGAGAAGCCGGTTTATCTCGTGATTCAGTCGCGCGGATCGCGGAATTTCTTTCCGCCGCTCCGACTGAACGCGCCATTGCTGTGTTTGAGCCCGACGGGATGGCGCATCAGGCAGTTGAAATCCCAAAAGTCAACCGCACCGCATTTGCGTCACTGGCGCGGGTCCGAAGCGAGTATCCGGTCGTAACATCCGAGGATTTAGGCTGGGGCATTGAATATCCCGAATCCGGTCCTGGCGGCACATTTTCAACGCTTATTCACTCCGAATTGACGCCCGGGCTCATCCATGTGCGGGATACCTGCGTTCGCGGGGGATCCCAATTGTGCGCCGCATGGTCCGCATACTCCGCGGCGATTGCCTGCGTAGAGTCGGTCCATTCCGCCCCGAAAGCCAGATTTGCCCTAATATTGACGAACGAGTTCGCCGCAATTGCCTCATTTGGAGGAGGAAGGCGATCGTTTAGGGCCTGGACTGGAATCATGTCCGAACGCGATTGGAAGGCGTTTTCCATCCATATCGGCGACGTTGAGGCGGGTCCGTCTCCGACTATGGGAGAGGCCGTGCTGAAGCGCGGAAGCATGGTCGTAATTGCGGAAAGCGAGCCGGAGCGATTTTGCCCGATATGGAAGGATCTTCGAACATCGGGAAGAGTGGAAGTTGTCGTGAACCTCGAAGCGTTCGCATTGAGCGCCGCTCGGATTCCAACTACCCACCCAGCAAACTTGGCCGACGCATTCCCACGGCCGCGCGACTTAGACCGATTCCTCGTTGCCGCCGCTATCACTGGCGCTTCGGTTGCTATGGCCTTCGGTGCGGCCGTCCTCGAGGACCGCAAGAAAATCAGCTCGGAGGACGCCGCGGATCGTGCGCGGGTTACGAGCCTTGAGGTCCGCGCGAATGCGTTAGGCAATAACCAGCGAGAAATGGCCCGACTTCGCCGCGAGGCTCCTGACGGGCCCGGATCATTTCCTATGGGCTGCTACGATGCCCTCGCTGGATTAGCGGCGGCGCTACCAGACGCGCTTACCCTTACTTCCCTGACAATTGAAAATGACCGCCATTTTGAGCTCGTGGCGCTCGTTATTGGAACCGACTTCGAGCCGGAGAATACGCGAATTTCGCTCGAGAGATGTGGGTTTGCTCCCATGGCGGAAGGTGGCTGGACCTATGATGCTGGGTCCGCTCGCCTCGTTGTGCGTGGCAGATACGGGGACCCTCGGCAATGATAAGGGGAGTCGCATATTCGAGGCGGCTTTTTGCGTTGAGCTTGGGGGCGGTGGTTGCGGCCTGTGCGATGGCACTCCTGCACCAACTACTTACGAGCGGAAGGATTGAGCGGCGGCGCCGCACAATGGACATCGAAGGCCGGCTATCCGGGCAAATTCTTGCAATGGCGGACTGCGAGGATTCAAGAGTTGAGGCGCTGCGCGCGCGCGTCGGCAGATTCCAAGTCCAATTGCGACCGGAGGACACCTGGGAACGCCTTATGCACCTGTTCGGCTCGCGTTGGAAGGCTGAGGCCGGAACGCAGGACAACAAAGAAGATTTTTCATACTTGGTTGGGACATTCACTCTGCTCTCACCAACGGTTTCGGACTGGCCGAAAATCCTCGAGACGATCAAGGCATCGGAGCTTCTTGCCGGCGTCGGGATCTCCCGATTTGAAATGAAGACGAGCGGCACCCGGAAACACCGGTCCGTTGACCTCGTTACAATTGCGGTGGCTATCCATGGCCGCCCTTCCGTATCAAATCCATGAAACTCAAGATCAACACCATTGCGGCGACACTCATGCTGCAGTCCGCGTGCTGCTGGGCTGCCGACGAGCACTCGATTTCACCCGCGATACATGCGGCTGAGCTTAACTCGCCTTCGAGCGGTATGGCGGCGAGTGACAACGACACGACCGGAAGAGCCGACAAGCGGTACGCTGAGATGCTCGATAAGATGCAGGCGGCCGTAGAAGAGATTGCCCAACTATATGGGAATCCCGTTTTTCTTCAGGTCTTCACAAACGATGAGGGACAGGCCTCTGAGCTGAAGCAGAGACTAAAGGCAGCCGGAACAGGGGAGGACATTCGGCAGCAATTGACGGATTTGGAAAAGAGGCGTGACGCGCTGCTTGGCGACATCGCCCTTCGGAAAATTGAAATCGTTCGGATCTCCGGCAGGCTCATACGGCAGCGGGCCGCACTCGACGCACTCGCAATGGCGGTGGAGCAGGCCCGCCGAGCAGTCGAGGACACCGACAAATGACCTATGAAATCCCAACGGTGGGGAACGGCCTTCCCAACCGATGCGACGTGCTGTCCGACGTTGAGGAGAGCGCTCTCGCCGTATTGAGGGAAATCGTCACCGGACTAAGGGTTGGCGACGGTGCGCTGGA
>Ga0302324_100026079_pt1 | contig 11187 bp, 10 predicted proteins | sample Palsa_T0_1_FD_201949 | JGI IMG/M metagenome (GOLD analysis project Ga0302324, IMG submission 201949) | Peat permafrost microbial communities from Stordalen Mire near Abisko, Sweden - Palsa_T0_1 | ecosystem: Environmental > Terrestrial > Soil > Palsa > Peat permafrost | place: Sweden: Abisko... | reverse complement strand
TCGGCCTCGGCCAGCGCGCCGGTGAGCGCCGATTCGGTGCCGTCGATTGCCGGCGCGACCACGTACACCTGCCGTCCCGCGGCGACGTTCTTGCGAACGAACTCGTAGGCGGCCGGCTTGTAGCGCTTGCCCAGCACGAAGGTGCGGATCGGCGTGCGCCCCGGCGGCAGTTCGTCGATGATCGACTGGTCCATGTCCGCGAAGCGTACCTGCGCCAGCGTGCGGGGGATCGGCGTTGCCGTCATCGCCAGCGTATGCGGCATGCCGCTCTTGCCGCGCAGTCGAGCGCGCTGCGCGACGCCGAAGCGGTGCTGCTCGTCGATGATGGCCAGTCCTAAGGAACGGAAGGTCACGCTTTCGGTCAGCAGCGCGTGCGTACCGACCGCCAGGCCGGCTTCACCCGAGGCGATGCGATCCTCAGCCCGTCGCCGTTCGCGCGCGCCCAGCGAACCGAACACCGCTTCGACCGTCACCCCGAAGGGCAGCAGCAACGGCGCCAATTTCGCGGCATGCTGGGCGGCGAGAATTTCGGTCGGCGCCATCAGCGCCGATTGGACGCCGCCCGCATGGGCCAGCACGATCGCGGCTGCCGCGACCAGCGTTTTTCCGCTGCCGACGTCGCCCTGTAAGAGCCGGTTCATCGGCGCGGTGCGGCCCAGGTCCCGCCAGATCTCCTCGATCACCCGCTGCTGCGCGCCGGTCGGCGCGAACGGAAGCTGGGCGGTGAACGCGGCGTAGAATCCGCCGGGCAGCGGCAGAGCCGTCGCGCCTCCGGTCGATTCGCGCCGCGCGCGCTTGAGCGCGGCTGCCAGCGCGATCGCGAAGAATTCGTCGAACACGATGCGCTCGCGCGCGCGCGCCGTCGCTTCGGGATCGCTCGGGACATGCACCTCGCGCCACGCCCGCGGCAGCGCCGGAAACGCCAAACTGCGCACGAGTTCGGCCGGCAGCGCATCCTGACGGCCGGCCAGCAGCGCGTCGAGGTTGCGCGCGATGACGCCGCGGATCGTCTTTGACGGCAGATCCTTGGTCGCACCGTACACGGGCACGATCTCCCCCTGCCACACCTCACCGTCGCGCAAGATACGGTGCGCGGTGACGTTGAGCTGCGGCAGCAGGCCCGCCCGCGACACGCGGCCGGCCACGAACATGCGGTCGCCGGCAGCGAGCTTGCCGAACAGGAAGCTGCGGCCGAACAACTTCGCTTCGAGCCGCCCGGTCCCATCATCCAGCACCACGGTCACCAGTGCCAAGCGGCCCTTGCGTTCTTTGACGTGCACGACGTCGCCGACGACGATCGTCTCGCCGTCGCTCTCGCGCAGGCTCGCGATCGGCGTCGGCGTGCGCCAATCGCGATATGCGCGCGGGATGTGCCTGAGCAGTTCGTCCGGCGACCTGATCCCGAGTTCGGCGAATTTGGCCGCCGTCTGCGGGCCGACGCCCGCGAGCGCGCTCAGTCCCGAGCGGCTCAGTTCGCCGGCGCGGCGCGTCGCGATAGCTCGGCTCCTACGGCATCGAGTTCGATCCCGCGCTCGCGCAGCAGCACCAGGACGTGGTACAGCAGATCCGCGCTTTCCCACACGAGTTCTGCGGGATCGTCGTTCTTCGCCGCAATCACGACCTCGGTCGCTTCTTCGCCGATCTTCTTTCCGATGCGGTCGACGCCGCCGGCGAAGAGTTCGGCCGTATACGAACCGGGAGGGGCCGCGCGCCGGCGCGCGGCGATCGTCCGGGCCAGTTCGGTCAGCGCCCGGCTGAACACCGCGCCGCCGGCCGCCTCGTCGGACGGCGCCGCCAAAAGCGGCGTGGCGAAACACGACATCGCGCCGGTGTGACACGCCGGACCCGCGGGGATGACCCGATACAGCAGCGCGTCGCCGTCGCAGTCGAGCGTGACCGACACGACCTGCTGCGTGTTGCCCGACTCCTCGCCCTTGTTCCACAGCCGGCCGCGCGAACGGCTCCACAGCCACGTCGAGCGCGTCTCGAGCGTGCGCTCGAGCGCGGTCTGATTCGCGTAGGCGAGCGTGAGGACCGCACCGGTATCCGCATCGGCGATCACGACCGGGACCAGCCCATCGGCGTCCCAGCGCACACCCGCCAGCAACTCTTTCATACCGCGACCGGGTCGCGCCGCACGACGATCCCCGCCTCGGCAAGTCCGCGCTTGAGCTCGCCGATCGAAAGCTCAGCGTAGTGAAAGAGCGTCGCCGCCAGTGCGGCATCCGCATCCGCATCGCGAAACACCGCGACGAAATCTTCCACCGTGCCGGCGCCGCCGGAGGCGATCAGCGGAAGGTTCACGGCGTCGCGCAGCACGCGCATCAGCTCGAGATCGTACCCATCCTTGGTTCCGTCGCGATCGATCGAGGTGACCAGCAGTTCGCCCGCGCCCAGCGCCTCCGCCTCGCACGCCCAGGCCAGCGCATCGCGCCCGGTCGCCGTGCGGCCGCCGTCGATGACCGCTTCGAAACCGGACGGGACGGCGCTCGAGCGCCGCGCGTCGATCGCGACGACGATGCACTGCGCGCCGAAGCGATGGGCCGATTCGCGAATAACGCCCGGATCGCGCACCGCGGCGGAATTGAGGCTTACCTTGTCGCAGCCGGCCCGCAGCAGGTCGTTCACGTCCTCGACGCCGCGCACCCCGCCGCCGACGGCGAAGGGAATCGTCAGTTCGTGCGCGACCGCGCGCACTACATCGAGCGTTGCGCGACGGCCTTCAACCGTTGCGGTGATGTCGAGGAACACCAATTCGTCCGCGCCCTCTTCCTCGTACCGGCGCGCGAGCGCGACCGGATCCCCGGCGTCGGTCAAGGCGACGAAACGGACACCTTTGACGACGCGGCCGTCCTTGATGTCGAGGCAGGGGATGATCCGGCGGGCGAGCACGACCTCGCGCTGTTCGCCGCCGGGCTCATCCGTTCTTCGGCGCTGCCGAGCCGATCTGGTTTGCCTCCAGCGTGTCGAACGGCGTATCGATTCCATCCTGCTGGATCACGCGCAGCGCGACGATCGCCAGGTCGTCCTGGACGCCGCCGCTATAGTCGTCGGCCGAGATGACCAGCAGGTCGCAGAGCGCCTGCGGGTCGGCGGGCGCTTCACGCAGCAGGGCAACGATGCGCTCTTCACCGAGCATCTCGCCGCGTGAATCGCGCGCTTCGCCGAGGCCGTCGGTGGCCAGCAAGACGACGTCGCCGACCGCCAACGGGACGAACTCGGTCGCGTATTCGGCTTCGCGCTCCAAGCCGACCACGGCCCCGGTTGGGGGCAGCTCTTCGATCTCCGTTCCGCGCCGCACGTACGCCGTGCCGTGACCGGCGCTGGCATAGCGCAGAACCTGCGTCGAGGCTTCGAACGATCCCAAAAAGACGACGATGAACGCCTGCGGATCGTCGATCGTGTCGAGGAAGAGCCGGTTGAAGCGCGTGATGACCTCACCCGGATCGTCGGCGTCTTGTGCCAGCGCGCGGATCGCATATTGCGCGAAAGCCGCGTGACGCGCGGCTTCGATCCCTTTTCCGCTCGCGTCGGCGATCAAGAACCACCCGCGGTCGGGCGTCGCGCGCCAGGCATCGAGCAGGTCGCCGCCGATCAGCGCCTCGCGCGTTGCGGAGCCGTACGCAAAACCCATCTGCGTACGCGCGAGGTGCTGGCCCGTCACCCGCAGCGTGCGCTGCAGCGCGTCGACCATGGACTGTTCGCGCGCCAGCCGCGTCATCGCGTTGGCCCGGCCGGCCGCGTACGAAAGCGCGAGGATCGCGAAGACGGTGACGATGCCCGCGCTAACGGCAACGGTCGCGTTGATGCGGCGCGCCAGCGTGGCCTGCACGCCGGTACCGGCCGCGTCCAGCGCGGCGCGCACCTGGGCCGCATCGCGGCTCATCGCATCGGTCAGGAACTTTCCCTGCGCCTGCTGCACGTAGGCGTCGCGCGAACCGGGATCGCGCATCAGCGGCAGCGCGACCGCCTGCTCCCACTGGAGGTGCAGGGCACGCATATCCTCGACCGCGGCCGGTCCGTGCTCGAGGCGGGCCGCGCGCAACTGCGCTTCGAGCGCGAGCGCCGTGCGGTCGAATTCGGGATCGGGCGGCTTATCGGCCTCGAGAAATTGGGGATCGCGGGTGGAAATGTAGCCGCGCACACCCGTCTCTTCGGCCAGCTGCGTGCGCAGCAGCGTGTCGAGCGCCGCGCGCGCATCGGCCAGGCGCACCTGCGCGTTCGACGCGGCGTCGAGCAGGCGAATGCCGATCAGCGGACCGGCGACGGCCGTGGCCAGGAATGCCAGCACGAGCAGAATGATTGGAGGCGACGCCCAGAATCGAACTGGGGATGGAGCTTTTGCAGAGCTCAGCCTTACCACTTGGCTACGTCGCCCGGCGCGCTGGAGCGGGTGGCGGGAATCGAACCCGCGCGTCAACCTTGGGAAGGTCGCAGGCTACCATTACATCACACCCGCGCCGGAACGACATGCCGCCTTCGCGCGGATACAGACGATTCCTCGCGAAATCGCGCGCGCCATGCGGCCCCTCGTTTGCGGCGGACGACGGCCGTTCCCGTCGCGTTCGCGGTTGTGATCGCCCGCCGCGTGGATTCTCATTCGACACCAACGTGAACGCCAAACGACGAGGGCACGCCGACGGCGTGCCCTCGCAGTTTCCCGCCGCGCGCGTGTTACTTGACGGTAACCTTTGCGCCGGCTTCCTGCAGTTTCTTCGCGATCGCGTCGGCCTCGTCGCGCGGAATGCCTTCCTTGACCGGCTTGGGCGCGCTTTCGACGAATGCTTTGGCCTCGGTCAGCCCGAGCGAAGTGACTTCGCGCACGGCCTTGATGACCTTGATCTTCTCGGCGCCTGCCTCTTCGAGGATCACGTCGAAGTCGGTTTTCGCGACCTCCGGAGCGGCAGCTCCGCCGGCGGCCGGCGCGGCAGCGGCAGCAGCCGGCGCTGCGGCGCTAACGCCGTATTTCTCCTCGAGCTGCTTGACGAGGTCCGCAAGCTCGAGCACGGTGAGTTTATCGATTTGGTCGATGAGTTCTGCGAGGGCCATGATCGGTAGTGCTCCTGGTTAGGCGGCGGGCTGATCCGCGGTTTTCCGTTCGCGGATCGCGTTGAGGACGCGGACGAGTCCGCTCTGGTTGCCATTGAGGACCCGGACGAGTCCGTACAGCGGGGAAGTGAGCGACCCGACCAGCCGGGCGAGCAACTCGATCTTCGGGGGCAGCGCGGCGAGCGCTTGGACTTGTGCGGCATCGACGAAACGGCCGTCGATGTAGGCCGCTTTGACCGTGACCGGCTTGGTCTGATCGGAGAAGGTCTTGATCGCCTTGGCGGGCGCGACCGGATCTTCGCCGGCGAACACGACGCCGGTCGGACCGGCCAGGATCGTCTCGAGCGCGGCCGACAGTTCGTCGCCCGCCGCACGCTTGAAGAGCGTGTTCTTCACGACGCCGTACGTGCTGCCGTCTTTGCGCAGCTCGTCGCGCAGCTTGCCGATGTCTTCGACCGTCAGGCCGGCGTAGTTGGTGAAGAACAGGTTCTTGGCACCGGCGATGCGTGCGCGCAGCTCGTCGATGGTGGCTTGTTTTTTCGCGGTGGGCATACGCTCTCCGGGGAAACGAAAACGCCTCCGCCGACGGGGCGAGGCGCACGAATCTCCGGCAACGGTCGTGCCGGTGAGAGTTCTCTCGATTCCGCGTCCTCGGCAGGCGTGCGTTCGCGGGGAGCGCACATTATCGACCTTGGGGGTCGACCTGCGGTCATTGGAGCCAACGAACAGTTTAGTATGCGCCGGGGCACGGCGTCAAGGATGACCCCGGATTCTGCCGCCGCCGCCTTCTGGGCCGGATACATTCGGAACCGCAACGTAGACGAGCGCACGGCCGCGGACGGGGCCCTCCCCGTGGCGGGGGGTTATGCGCTCTACGTCGCCGGGACCGCGTTCAATCGCGTCCTGGGCGCAGGGTGGGACCGGCCGCTGGCACCCGAAGACTTCGACGTCGTCGAGGAATTCTACGCCGAACGCGGGGTCGTGCCGTCGTTCGAGCTGAGCGCCGAGACGGTCGATCGCGACGCTGCGGTCCTTGCCGAGCGAGGCTACGACCTCGATGGCGAGGATGTGACCGTCGTCTACGAGGCCCCGGTGCCTGCGGCCGAACAGGACGGTGCAATCACGGTGCGGACCACGCGCGACCGCCGGTCCTGGGAAGCCCTGCTGCGCCTCGCGCTAGGCGACGGGACGGACGACGAGCGGCTGGGGCGCACGCTGCATTTCGAGGCCGAAGGCGCGAGCGCGCTGACGATCGCGACGCTCGACGGCCGCGATGCCGGCGCGGGCGCCGTGCTGATCACCGGCGAGTTCGCGCTGCTGATCGCCGGCGGTGTGCTGGCCGCGGAGCGCGGGCGCGGCGTCCACGCGGCACTGGTGACCGGGCGCCTGCGCATCGCGCACGACCGCGGTGCGACGCGCGCCGCGTTGAAGACGAGCGCGGGATCGGCGGCCGAGCGAACGGCGGTGCGCGCAGGATTCACGCGCACCGCCCGAACGATCCGCGCCGTGCGCGGCCTCGCGAAGCGCTAGCTGCTTGCGGCGGTGGCCTTGATGCGGGTGGGGTCGACCTTCACGCCGGGGCCCATCGTCGAACTGAGCGTGATCGATCGCACGTAGGTGCCCTTCGAGGCCGAGGGCTTCGCGCGCACGATCGCGTCCAAAAGCGTCGCCAAGTTCTCTGCCAACTGCTGTTCGTTGAACGAGGCCTTGCCGACGATCGTGTGGACGATGCCGGTCTTGTCGAGTCGATACTCGACCTTACCGCCCTTGATCTCACGCACCGCCTGACCGATGTTGGGCGTCACGGTACCGGATTTCGGGTTCGGCATCTTCTGCGCCAGGATGCGCCCGAGTTCGCGCCCGATCGCCGGCATCATGTCGGGCGTCGCCACCGCAACATCGAAGTCGGCGAAGCCGCCTTTGACGCGCTCGATCAGATCCGCTTCGCCGACGACGTCGGCTCCGGCGGACTCGGCGGCGCGCGCCGCATCGCCTTTGGCGAACGCGATGACGCGCACGCTGCGGCCGGTGCCGTGCGGGAGGCTGACCGTTCCGCGAACGTTCTGGTCGGACTTCTTGGGATCGACGCCGAGCCTGACGTGGATTTCGACCGTTTCGTTGAATTTTGCCGTCGCGTTCCGTTTGACCAGCGCAGCGGCTTCGGCCGGTTCGTAGAGGTGGTCGCGATCGTAGGCGGCGACGAGGTTCTTGAAACGCTTGCCGTGGGTGCGCATCAGCCGACCTCGACGCCCATCGAGCGTGCAGTTCCGGCGACGATCTTCATCGCAGCATCGATGTCGTTCGCGTTGAGGTCGGGCATCTTCGTCTGCGCGATCTCGCGGACTTGCGCCGGCGTCAGCTTGCCGATCTTGTTGCGGTTGGGTTCTTTCGATCCCGATTCGACGTTCAGCGCGCGCTTGATCAGAAACGATGCCGGCGGCGTCTTGGTGATGAACGTGAACGTGCGGTCTTCGTAGACCGTGATCTCGACCGGGATGATGAAGCCCTCTTGGGCCTTCGTCCGGTCGTTGTACTGCTTGCAGAAGTCCATGATGTTGAGCGAGTACGGGCCCAACGCAGGACCGACGGGCGGCGCGGGCGTCGCCTTCCCGGCGGGAAGAGCGAGACCGATCTTCCCGACCACTTTCTTGGCCATGTCATTCCTTTCGGCAGCGCTGCCGAGCAGACGCCGTCTCCCCCGCGAGTGAACGCACCGGCGGCCGGGGTGAACCGGCCGGTGCTTGCCCGGAACGCCGGGCGCAACACCCGATGTTACCACGCCCAGGGCCGTGAGGGCAAACCCGCGTAGACTGCCCCGATGAAGCGACGGGCCGGGCCGCTCCACCACTATCACCCGCCCGCTCCCCTCCACCCCCGGCATCACGCCGCCGGCAAGATGGCCTCGTTCGGTGCCGGCATCGTGGCGGGCGCGTCCGACAACGACCCCACGACCGTCGCGACCCTCGCGGTGGTCGGATCGACGACGATCTACGAGCTCGGCTGGCTTGCGTTGCTGATCATTCCGATGCTGGCCGTGATTCAGGCCATCGCCGCCCAGATCGGCGCGGTCTCCAAACGGGGCTTGGAAGACTGCGTTCGCGCCGCCTACGGGCGCGGCTGGGCGATCGCCGCCCTGGCGGCACTGCTGATCGTCAACCTGCTGACGCTCGCGGCCGATCTCGAAGGTGGCGGCGCGGCCCTTTCGTTGCTCACGCACGTCTCCTATGTGTGGTGGCTCGTCCCGTTGGGCGCGCTGACGGCCGTGGTGCTGATCTTCGGCAAGTACGCGGCGATCGAACGCGTGCTGCGCTACGTTGCGCTGCTGTTCTTGGCGTACGTCGGCGCCGCGTTCTTGGCCCGTCCCAATTGGAGCGCGGTGCTGCACGACTCGTTCATCCCGCATTTCGACTTCCGCCCGGTCGTCGTCTCCGGCGCGCTGGCGCTGCTCGGGACGACGCTCACCGCGTACGCCTACGTGTGGGAGACGATCGAGCAGAGCGAGGAGAAGCCGCCGGTCAGCCGGCTCGGTTTGGTGCAGGTCGACGCGGTGCTCGGGATCGTCGTCGCCGGACTGACCTTTTGGTTTATCCTGGTCGCGACGGGGGCGACGCTGGGCGTGCATCATAAGACCGTGCAAACCGTGGAAGAAGCCGCGCAGGCGTTGGCGCCGATCGCCGGACCGTACGCAAAAGTCGTCTTCGCGGTCGGACTCCTCGCCTCGGCGCTGGTCGCGATCCCGGTCATCGCCGCGACCTCCGCCTACGTCGCGGCCGAGATGTTCGGCTGGCGCCGCAGTCTGGATGCCAAGTTCGCTCGCGCGCGCGCCTTTTACCTGACCCTGACCGCGTGCATCGCGATCTCGGCCGCAATCGGATTCGCGGGTGTTCGGCCCGTCACGCTGCTCTTCTACAGCGGCATCGCCGGGGGCATCGCGACGCCGTTCACGATGGTGCTGATGCTGTTGGTCGGCCGCAATCCCCGCCTGATGAAGTCGCACCGCATCTCACCCTGGCTGGCCGTGGGCGGATGGTGCGTCACCGCCGTCGTCAGCGGAGCCACGCTGATCTACCTCGTACAGACGGTGCAGGGAGGCGCTTCGTGATCATTCGGTGCCCGTGGGCCCTCGCAAGCGCGATGCTCCTGGTCGCGCTCGCGAGCACGCCCTGCTTCGCCGACGACGGCAACGGGTCGAGCGCGCCGGCGTTCGAGATCGTGCGCCCGGTCGGCGACGTCTACAACGAGCGCACCAGCGACGGCGACTCGTATCCGGAGGCGCTCGGCGTGCGCGCGTACGCGCGCATTCACGCCTATGCCGTGTGGTTCGACTACCGCCGCAACGTCTACTTGACCGAGAGCGGCGGACCGGGAGCGCTGACGCTGTATCCCCGGCTTGAAGGCGGTTACGGCACCTCGGTGCCGTTTCTGGCGCGCGACTCTTCGTTCGAAGCGCGCGCCGAGCGCGCGCTCGGCATGCGCGACGTCTACGCCGGCATCGGCTTCGACCAGACCTGGGAGAACTATCACTACCCCTCACTGCGCGGCGTCGGTGCCGGCCTGGAGAAGCGCGCCTCCGACAGGCCGGGCATTCGGCCCTTCGGGTCGATCTATTACTATCCGTGGACGTCCGGCGCGTACACCACCGAGACGCTGCCCCATCGCGCGCTCAACCCCAACTTCCGGATCCTGAAGATCGACTACGGCTTTCGCGTCCAGGTGCGGGCGCCGGTGTACTTCGTCGCGGGTTACGGCAACGAGTTCCGGCGCGCGCGGGAACTGCCCGCGCAGATCCGCTTCATCCGCTCCGATCTGGCGCTGGGTCTGGGCGCGCGGCTCTAAGCCCGCTTCCGTTTAGCGCAGCCGAACCGGCGTGGCGTTTTCGCGCGCCGGGATCTTCTCGGCGCTGATGATCGCGGTCGCTTTAGCGCTGTCCGGGTTGCTGCAGGCGCCGGCGGCGAACTCGCCGCCGTCGGCGGCGACGATCTTGAAGTACTCGTCCGGGTTGCGGCGTTTGGCGCGCGGCAACATCTCGGCGCAGTACGTTTCCTGCACCGCCTGATGATCGCAGGCGCGAAAAATCCCCGGCTGGCTCTTGGCCGCCTCGTACCGATGGTCTTCGAACGCGCGCACCAGCGTATCGGTGTCGGTCGTCCCGCAAGCTTCGATCCGTTCGGCCACGTTGGTGACCGCCATGAAGCCTAGATACTGGCGCCAGTTGGGTGGAAAGCCTTTCGCCGCAGCGACAAAGCGCGCGTGCAGCGCCGGCGCGCGGCCGCCGGCATCCGGACCCCACACGTAGCCCCACAACGACCCGGCCAACTCTTCGGACGGAAAGCCGGCCGCGAGTTCGTTCTCGCCGGTGACCCCGGCCGCGAGCATCGTCTTGTGCAGGCCGAACTGCACGAACGACGTGGCCGCATTCTGGGTGTCCGTTCCGCCGTTGAGCAGCAGGAACGCATCGGCGCCCGAACTGCGCGCCTTTACCATGTACGGTGAGAAGTCGGCAGTGCCGATCGGATGGAGATCCATCCCGGCAACCGCGCCGCCGTGCGCGAGCAGGATCGTCTGCAGACGGTCGCGCGCGTCAGTACCGAAGGCGTAGTCGGCGACCAAAAAGTACCAGCGCTTCGCGCGCCGCACCAACTCCGCGCCGAGTGCGGTGGAGAGCATCGCCAAAGAACAGGTCTGCCGGAAGCAGACGCGGTTGGCCTTGGCGCCAGTCATCGCGGTATCGTGCGTGCCGACCGCTATGTAGAGGACGCCCGCGTTTTCCGCATAGGCTGATAGCGCGTTTCCGACCGCCGACGAGGCCCCGCCCACCAGCACGTCGACCTTCTCGACCTCAACCAACCGGCGCGCCTCGGTGAGCCCGACGGCGGGCTTCGTGTTGTCGTCGCCGACGACGAGCTCGTAGCGCGCGCGGCCGCGACGATTGGCGTCGGCCAGCGCGAGGCGTGCGCCGTTGAGCTGCGGGATCCCGCCGACCGAGAACGGCCCGGAGAGCGAGTCGAGGTAACCGATGCGGATCAGCGGGCGCGCGGCTTGCGCCCGCGCCGCACGCGGCAGGCCTGCCGCGGCACCCAGCGCGAGCGACCCGCGCAGAAACGTTCCCCGGCCGGTAAGAGCGATGTCCATCGCCGC
>Ga0302324_100026074_pt1 | contig 11188 bp, 8 predicted proteins | sample Palsa_T0_1_FD_201949 | JGI IMG/M metagenome (GOLD analysis project Ga0302324, IMG submission 201949) | Peat permafrost microbial communities from Stordalen Mire near Abisko, Sweden - Palsa_T0_1 | ecosystem: Environmental > Terrestrial > Soil > Palsa > Peat permafrost | place: Sweden: Abisko... | reverse complement strand
GCTGCAGGAGTCGCGCCGCGCCGCCCGAAGTTCTGCCGGCGGAGACTTGATCTTGCTGGACCGGCAGGATCGCGCGTTGTGGAATAAAGATCAGATCGCCGAAGGCATCTGGTTCACCGAAAGCGCTCTTGCGTCGCGGCGTTTCGGTGCCTATACCCTCCAGGCGGCCGTTGCGGCAGTTCATGCCGAGGCTTCCTCGCCGGCATCTACCGACTGGCGCCAGATCACGCTGCTCTACAACCGGCTGGTGCGTATTCAGCCGTCTCCGGTCGTCGAACTCAACCGCGCAGTTGCCATCGCCATGTGCGAGGGGCCTGAGCAGGGACTTCGTCTCATCGAGGCCTTGCTGGTCCGCGAAGAACTCGCCGGCTACCACCTCGCGCACTCCGCCCGGGCGGACTTGTGCCGCAGGCTGGGAAGGCTCGCCGAGGCGCGTGATTCGTATGAGAAGGCGCTGGCCCTGGTTCGGTGCGAGCCAGAGCGTCGGTTCCTCGCAGGGCGGCTGAGGGAGCTGCATTAAAAAATCGGCTCTGCTGTCGATTTTCCCGCTGCCCGGCGACTATAGGTTGAACGAGCCAGCGCAAGGTTCCGCTGCTGGCTCCCAACTAGAGGAGACGGGCGATGAAATACATCTGTTTGGGATACCTCGAGCCAGGAACATTCGAAGGGATGGCCGAGGATGAGCGACACGCGGTGATCGACGAATGCCTCGAGCACAATGACCATCTGCGCGCCAACGGACATCTTGTTGCCGAAGTACCTCTTCAGCCTCCGGAGACCGCGGTGACCTTGTATTGGAAAAACGGCAAGGTCGCGACCACCGATGGCCCCTATGCGGAAACCAAGGAACAGCTCGGCGGCCTGCAAATCCTGGAGGCGCGAGACCTCAATCACGCCATTCAGCTTGTCTCGCAGCTTCCAGGCTTTAAGTATGGACTTGGACCGATTGAGATACGGCCGGTTGCGGACGAGGTGAGGAAGGAGAGCGAGCAGCGGCGGCGAAAGGAGGCCTAGCGATGAATTAGGACTCAGATCATGTCGAGCGAAAGCCGGCGGAAGTTGACAAAAGCCGCTCCACGTATCGCGCAATGACGTCGATCTCGATGTTCACCGCATCGCCTGACTTCAACGCGCCCAATGTGGTGACCTTGAGCGTGTGCGGAATGACATTCACGTCGAATCGCAGCTCCTCGACGTTGTTGACGGTCAGACTGACTCCATCGATGCAGATCGACCCCTTCGGCGCCACGAACCGCATGAGGGGCACCGGCAGTTCGAACTGCAAGCGCGTGGAGCGTGCATCCTTCGCAGCATCGACGAGGCGTCCCACGCCATCCACGTGCCCGCTGACCATATGGCCGCCGAGCGCGTCGCCGGCGCGCAGGCTCGGCTCGAGATTCGCCGACGATCCGACCTTGAGGCTTCCCAAGGTGGTCTTGGCCATGGTCTCGCGCGACACATCGGCGAAGAAGCACACACCTTCCTTGCGCGTGACCGTCAGGCACACGCCCTGCACGCAGACGCTGTCGCCCAAGCTCAACCGCGCAGGATCCAACCCCGCAGCATCCAAACCTAACTCCAAATCGCCGCCTCGCTCGGCGATCGAAGCGACCCGTCCCATCGCCACGATGATTCCCGTGAACATTGTCAGTGCTTCCTCAGGGTAAGAACCAGACGCACATCATCTCCTATGCGCCGCACATCGCTGAACTCGAAATTCCGCGGCAGCCCCGGCGCCGGAGACGCGGGCGCCGTGCCGAGCGGCGTAGCCAGATGCACCAGCGGCGCGGCATTTTCTCCCAGCAGGCTGGGCGCCACGTACAGCACGATCTCATCGACCAACCCTCGCGCCACGAAGGCGCCGGCCAGCCGCGCTCCGCATTCCAGCAACACCTCGTTCATCTCGAGGGCGGTGAGCCGCGCGATCACGGCGTCGAGGTCCAGCCCGCCGGGCGCGCGCGGCACGCGCTCGACGACCTGCGGCTCACCGCCGACCTCCAGATCGCCGCTTCCAGCAGCATCGATGGCCGCGAAAGTCAGCGCGCCGCCGTCGCGGAAAACTTGCGCATCGGGGCGGCAGCGAAGCTCGGTATCCAATACAACGCGCAGCGGCTGACGCACCCACGCACCGTAGTTCAACCGTACGTTGAGCTTGGGATCGTCGCAGCGCACGGTGCCCGATCCGGTCAGCACGGCGGAACTGCGCGCGCGCCAGGTCTGTGCATCGGCACGTGCAGCCTCGCCGCTGATCCAAAGCTGGCCGCCCGTCGCGGGCGCGGTTCGCCCATCCAAGCTCATCGCCATTTTCAGACGAATATACGGGCGATGGCGTTCGAAGCGGGAGAAGTACCCCGGGTTCAACGCCCGCGCCTCCTGCCCAAATGCGCCGACCGACACCTCGATACCTGCCGCGCGAAGCCGCGCAATCCCGCTGCCCGCCACCTTCGGGTTGGGATCCATCGTGCAACACCAGACTCGCGCGACGCCGGCGGCAATCAATGCATCGGCGCAGGGAGGTGTGCGTCCGGTGTGGCTGCAGGGCTCGAGCGTGACGTAGACATTGGCGCCGCGCGCGCCCTGCCCCGCGGTGCGCAGAGCCAGGACTTCCGCGTGCGGCTCGCCGGCGCGCGCATGCCAACCCTCGCCGAGCACCCGTCCCTGATCGGCGATGACGCAACCCACGCGCGGATTCGGGTCGGTCGTGTACAAGCCGAGTTCCGCCAGCTCAAGCGCGCGGCGCAAATGCGCTGCATCCTCGGCAGGTAGATCCGCACTGGTTGCGAAATCGCTCACTCGTCGGCCTTTTGCGCGTCCGGGTTCGTATCCTCGCCCGGCAGCAGCGGCAGCTGATCCTTGCTCGGTTCGCGGCGCCGCCGATGGCGCCGCAGATGGTCGATTTCAGCGCGGAAAGCTTCGACATCTTGGAAACTTCGGTACACCGAGGCGAAGCGCACATAGCCCACCTCGTCCATGTGGCGCAGTTCCTCCATGACCATCTCGCCGATGTTGCGGGCCGCGATCTCGCGTTCCCCCAGGCTGCGCAGTTTGTGGCATATGCGCGCCACGGCCGCCTCGATCGTCTCGCGCGAAACCGGCCGCTTCTCCAGCGCTTTCTGCATTCCGGTCCGCAGCTTGTTTTCATCGAAGGGCTCGCGGCTGCGGTCGCCCTTGACCACAGTCGGCAGCAACAGCTCCGCCGTCTCGAAGGTGGTGAATCGTTCGCTGCACTCGAGACATTCGCGACGCCTGCGGATCTGCCGACCTTCGCCGGCAAGACGCGAGTCGATGACCTTAGTCTCCGAGTGACCGCAAAATGGGCAATGCATACGGATTACTCACGGCGGTCGGGGGGACCGGTACGCCGTCAGCCATACACGGGAAACCGGCGGCACAGTGCCACGACCTCGGCGCGCACGCGCTCAAGCACGGCTTCGTCGCCCATGTGGTCGAGGATATCGGCGATCCACGTCGACAGCTGGCGCGCCTCCGCTTCCTTGCAGCCGCGAGTGGTCACTGCCGGCGTGCCGATGCGCAGTCCGCTGCTGATGGACGGCGGACGCGGATCGTTGGGCACGGCATTCTTGTTGACGGTCATGTGCGCGCGGCCCAAGGCGGCGTCGGCATCCTTGCCGGTGATGTTCTTGTCGATGAGATCGAGCAGGAACAAATGGTTGTCCGTGCCTCCCGACACGATCTTGTAGCCGCGCTCCTTGAGCACCGCGGTCATGGCGCGCGCGTTGGCGATCACCTGCGCCGAATACGCTTTGAATTCCGGTTGCAGCGCCTCCAAAAACGCGACCGCCTTGGCGGCAATCACATGCATCAGCGGTCCGCCCTGAATTCCCGGAAACACCATGGAGTTGAATTTCTTGTGCATATCGGCATGCGGCCGCGCCAGAATCAAGCCGCCGCGCGGCCCGCGCAGCGTCTTATGCGTGGTCGTGGTGACGACATCGGCGATGGGAACGGGATTCGGGTACAGGCCCGCGGCCACGAGTCCCGCGACGTGCGCCATGTCGACGAAGAAATAGGCGCCCACCGAATCTGCGATGGCGCGAAATCGAGCCCAGTCGATCGCACGCGAGTAGGCGGAGAATCCTGCCACGATCATCTTCGGGCGATGTTCCCGGGCAAGTTGCTCGACCTGCTCATAATCGAGGGTGCCATCGTTGGGCTTGAGGCCGTATTGCACCGACTTGAAGAATTTGCCCGAGAAATTGACCTTCGCACCATGGGTCAGATGACCGCCATGATCCAAGCTCATGCCGAGGATGGTATCGCCGGGGTTCAAAAGGGCGAAGTACACCGCGGCGTTGGCCTGCGAGCCGGAATGCGGCTGCACGTTGGCGTAAGCGGCGCCGAACAGCTGTTTGGCGCGCTCGATCGCCAGTGTCTCGGCGATGTCGACGAATTCGCAGCCGCCGTAATAGCGCTTTCCTGGGTAGCCTTCGGCGTACTTGTTGGTGAGCACGGAACCCTGCGCTTCGAGCACTCGCGGACTGGCGTAGTTCTCGGAGGCGATCAATTCGATGTGATCTTCCTGGCGGCCGCGCTCTCCGGCGATCGACTCCGCCAATTCGGGATCGAAGCCGGCGATGGTCATTTTGCCATTGAACATGAAGCGCTCCCGAAAAATAGCCGGTAAGTATAGCTCACCCAGCCGGCCGGCCCTAGCGACAAACGCCGCACCGTGACAAGATTCGGCGACTAAACCATACTCCCGGCTGTCCCCGCTCCCTCTTCACAACCGAAGGCTAGTTAATGGCTCAGTTCATTTACACCATGAACCGGGTCGGCAAGGTCGTGCCGCCCAAGCGCATCATCTTGCGCGACATCAGTCTGAGTTTCTTTCCCGGCGCCAAAATTGGCGTACTTGGCTTGAACGGCTCCGGCAAATCCACCCTGCTCAAGATCATGTCCGGCGTGGACAAGGACATCGAGGGAGAGGCGCGCGCTCAAGCCGGCATCAAGGTCGGCTATCTGCCCCAGGAACCGCAGCTCGATGACGCGAAAACCGTGCGTGAGGTCGTGGGGGAGGGGGTCGGCGACGTACAGCGCTTGCTTGATCGCTTCAATGCGATCAGTGACAAATTCGCCGAGGAGATGTCGGATGACGAAATGAACAAGCTCATGGAGGAGCAGGCGAAGATGCAGGATCAGATTGACGCCGTCGGCGGTTGGGAGCTGGAACGCAAGCTGGAAATAGCCGCGGATTCCCTGCGCCTGCCCCCTTGGGAGGCACTGGTCGGCAAGCTCTCGGGCGGCGAGAAGCGCCGCGTGGCCTTGTGCCGGCTGCTGTTGTCCAAGCCGGACATGCTGCTGCTCGATGAGCCCACCAATCACCTGGACGCCGAGTCGGTCGCCTGGCTCGAGCATTTTCTCGAGGAGTATCCGAGCACGGTGATTGCGGTCACGCACGATCGCTACTTCCTCGACAATGTCGCCGAATGGATTCTGGAACTGGACCGCGGCCACGGCATCCCATGGCAGGGCAACTACTCCTCATGGCTGGAGCAAAAGGAACAGCGCCTGGCGCAGGAAGAGCGCCAGCAGGACGCCCTGGCAAAGACGCTGAAACGCGAGTTGGAGTGGGTACGCACCAATCCCAAGGCGCGCCAGGCAAAGTCCAAGGCCCGCTTGCAGCGCTACGAAGAGCTGGCGTCGCAGGAATTTCAGAAGCGCAACGAGACCAATGAGATCTACATTCCGCCCGGCGACCGGCTGGGGGACCTGGTGATCGAAGCGGTCAATCTGCGCAAAGGCTACGGCGAACGTCTGCTGATCGATTCGCTGAGCTTCAACCTGCCCGCGGGCGGCATCGTGGGCATCATCGGGCCGAACGGCGCCGGAAAAACCACGCTGTTTCGCATGCTGTCCGGCATCGAGAAGCCCGACCGCGGCGAGATTCGCTTGGGGCCCAGTGTGAAATTGGCTTACGTCGACCAGTCGCGACAGGCGCTCAACGACAAGAACAGCGTCTGGCAGGAAATATCCGGCGGTCTCGATCTCATCAAGGTGGGCAATTACGAGACTTCATCGCGCGGCTATGTGGGACGCTTCAACTTCAAGGGCGTACAGCAGCAGCAACTGATCGGCGAGTTGTCGGGGGGCGAGCGCAATCGCGTGCATCTTGCCAAGGTTTTGAAGGCCGGCGGCAACGTACTGCTGCTCGACGAGCCTACCAACGACCTGGACATCGAGACGCTGCGCGCGCTCGAGGATGCCCTGGTTGCTTTTCCCGGCTGCGCCGTGGTGATCTCCCACGATCGCTGGTTTTTGGATCGCATCGCGACCCACATTTTGGCCTTCGAGGGCGACTCTCAGGTGCATTGGTTCGAAGGCAACTACCAGGAATACGTCGAGGATTACAAGCGGCGCAAGGGCGAGGACGCCGCCCAACCGCACCGGATTCGCTACAAGCCACTCACAGGTTGAGCCATGAGCATCTACATAACTCCGCAAGACGAATTGCACGTCGAAAACCAGGACATCGCCCTGACGTGCCCGCACTGCCAGACGTTGGCTCATCTCACTCCCGCGGGCATACCGAGTTTCGACGAGCTCAGCCACCGCAATCCCAAGCACGTCGGAATTGTGTTCCGTTGCGATGCCTGCGGTGAGCCGGTATTCCTCAAATTCACCGCCAAGGCTTATACGGCTCTGCGGGTCGAACTCGCGCCCAACTATGTCGAAATCGAGCGGGCGCGGGAGAACTTTCCGCTGACCTACCTGCCGGAGGAAGCCGAGGCTTTGTTCAAGGAAGCTCTGAGTTGCTACGCGGCCGCTTGCTTCAATGCATTCGGTTCCATGAGCCGGCGTACGGCGCAATCGCTGTTCAGGGAACTCGGCGAGCGGGGCAAGCTGCAGCTATTCGACAGTCTGCAGGAAATCCGCACGCTCGCGGGACTCGACGACGAGACGTTCGCCACGCTGCGCGCCGTGCTGTTCGGCAGCGACAGCGATCCCTGGCCGCACCAACCCTACCTCAGTGCCGAACACGCCGGCGTGCTGCTGGAAGTCATGCGAGATCTTCTCTACCAGACCTTCGTACGCAAGGCACGTCTGGTGCAGGCGGTCGCCTTTCGCAAGTTCGTGGCGCCCAACCAGCAGGCCGATACCGGCTAGCGCGTACTGGCACGCCGATACTGACTAGCCCGCGAACACTCGTGCGTTGCGGAACAGGCGCATCCATCCGCCGTCTTCCGGCCATTCGCGCGGCGCCCAGGAGTTCTGCACGGTGCGGAACACCCGCTCCGGGTGCGGCATGAGCGCGGTGACCCGGCCGTCGTTGCTGCACAACCCTGCCAGCCCCAGCGGCGAGCCGTTCGGATTGGCCGGATACTGCTCGGTCGGCCGATCCCGGGAATCGACGTATTGCAGGCAAACCATGGCACGTTGCTGCAGCGCCCCGGCGTCGAATCCAGGATCGAACTCCGCCTGACCTTCGCCGTGGGCTACCGCGATGGGCAGCACCGAGCCTTGCATGCCGCGCATCAGCACCGACTGCGATGCCGGGATCCGCACCAGGCTCAAGCGTGCTTCGTATTGCTCGGACACATTGCGCACGAACCGCGGCCAGCCTTGCGCGCCGGGAATCAGTTCCTTGAGGGCGGCCAGCATTTGGCAGCCATTGCAAACCCCCAGAGTAAATGTGTCCGCTCTCGCGAAAAAGCCGCTGAACTGCTCGCGCGCCAGCGCATTGAACAGTATCGATTTTGCCCAACCTTCGCCCGCGCCCAGAACGTCGCCGTAGGAGAATCCGCCGCACGCCACCAGGCCGTGAAAGCGGCCCAGCTGCACGCGCCCCGCCAAGATATCGGTCATGTGAACGTCGTAGGCATCGAACCCCGCGCGCGTGAACACCGCCGCCATTTCAGTCTGGCTGTTCACCCCCTGTTCTCGCAAAATGGCAACGGCAGGCCGCAGGCCGCTTGCAATGAAGGGCGCGGCGATGTCCTCGCCCGGATCGAAGTTCAACGCGGCGTGCAGGCCAGGATCGTCGGCATCCCCCAGCTGTGCATATTCCTGGCGGGCACAGACGGGATTGTCGCGCAGCTCGCGCATGCGAAAAGAGACCTCGCCCCAGCGGCGCCGCAAATCGAGCCGGGACGCCGAGAGCAGCGGAACGCCATTGGCTCGGAGCTGCACCTGTGTACCCGCGCGCGGCTCGCCGATGTCGTGCGTGTGCGCCTTCAGGCCGCAGGCCTCGAGTATCTCGCGAGCCTGCGCCGCTCGCGCCGTCGGCACCTGGATGACGGCACCCAGCTCCTCGGCAAAGCACGCTGCCACCGGATCGGCAACCTGTCCCAAATCAATGCTTGCGCCGCAGTGGCCGGCAAAGGTCATCTCCAACACCGTCAGCAACACCCCGCCGTCCGACACGTCGTGATAGGCCAGAACGCATTGCAAGTCCTTGAGGCGTCGCAGCGCGTCGAAAAAGGCTTGCAGCAGCTCCGGGTTGTCCAGATCGGCGGGCGCACCGCCGCTTCGGCCATGGACTTGAGCCCAGCATGATCCGCCCAGGCGGTTCTGACCGCATCCCAAGTCGATATGCAGCAAACGCGAGTCGCGCAACGCATCCAGCGCAGGCGTCAACGTCGCGCGCGCATCCCGCACGGGCGCAAACGCCGAGACGATCAGGGATATCGGCGCGAGCACGGTATGCGCGCCGCCCGCATCGCTCCAGGCGGTCTTCATGGAAAGGGAATCCTTGCCCACCGGAATGGTGATGCCGAGCGCGGCGCAAAGCTGCACGCCTACCGCCCGAACGGTGGCATAGAGTTCGGCATCCTCGCCGGGTTCGCCGCACGCCGCCATCCAGTTGGCAGAGAGCCGGATATCCTGCAGCCGTGCAATGTCGGCCGCGGCGATGTTGGTGATGGCCTCTGCCACCGCCAGGCGACCTGATGCCGGCGCATCGAGCAGCGCCACCGGCGCACGCTCCCCCATTGCCATGGCCTCGCCGCTGTAGCCCTCATAGCTGCTCAAGGAGACCGCCACGTCGGCCACCGGCACCTGCCACGGTCCCACCATCTGATCGCGGCTGATCAATCCGCCCACGGTGCGGTCGCCGATGGTGATCAGGAAGGACTTGTCGGCAATCGTCGGCAGGCACAGCAAACGATCCAGCGACTGGGCAATGGTCGTGTTTGCCGTGCTCAACGCGGCTCGGACTTTGGGCCTGGATTTCACCTCGCGGGTCATGCGCGGCGGCTTCCCCAAGAGCACTTCGATCGGCATATCCACCGGTACCAGCCCAAGTTTCGCATCGGTCACGATGAGCCGGCCGTCCCCGGTAATCTCGCCTACCACGGCGAAGGGACAACGCTCCCGCTCGCACAGAGCGCCGAACAGCGCGAGGCTTGCGGGCTCCAAGGCCAGGACGTAGCGCTCCTGCGCCTCGTTGCACCAGATCTCCATGGGCGACAATTCCGGCTCGGCGCTCGGAATACTGCGCAAATCGATGCGTCCGCCGCGCTGGCTGTGGGCAATCGCCTCCGGCAGTGCGTTGGAAAGCCCCCCCGCACCCACGTCGTGAATCAGCAGAATGGGATTTGCATCCCCCAACGACCAGCAACGATCGATCACTTCCTGAGCGCGGCGCTGAATCTCTGCATTGGCCCGTTGCACCGAGGCGAAATCCAAGTCCGAGGAACTCTGGCCGCTGCCCACGGAGGATGCCGCGCCGCCGCCGAGGCCGATCAGCATGGCCGGGCCGCCGAGCACCACCAGAGGCGCACCGACGACGACGTTCCTTTTCTCTACGTGGGAGCGGCGCACGTTGCCGAGGCCCCCGGCTATCATAATGGGCTTGTGGTAACCGCGAGCGGCGGCACCCGCCTCCTCCCCCTGCTGCTCGAGCACGCGAAAATAACCACAGATGCCGGGGCGCCCGAACTCGTTGTTGTACGCCGCCGCACCCAATGGCGCGGCAATCATGATCTCGAGCGCAGAGGCGATGCGGTCAGGCTTGCCGGCATCGAACTCCCAGGGCTGCAGCATGCCCGGAATTCGCAAATTGGATACTGAAAATCCCACCAGCCCCGCCTTGGGCCGGGCGCCGATTCCGGTCGCGCCCTCGTCGCGAATTTCACCGCCCGATCCGGTGGCCGCGCCGGGAAACGGCGAGATTGCCGTGGGATGATTGTGCGTCTCGACTTTCATGAGAATGTCGATCGGTTCGCGCAGGCCCGAAAATTTATGCGTGTACGGGTCCGCGAAGAATCGCACGGCCGTCGCGCCTTCGATGACCGAGGCATTGTCCCGATAGGCCGAAAGAACGCCGCGCGCGTTGCGCTCGTGCGTCGCACGGATCATCGCGAACAGCGATTGCGGCATCTGCACGCCGTCCACGACGAATTGCGCATTGAAGATTTTGTGGCGGCAATGCTCGGAGTTCGCCTGCGCGAACATCATGAGTTCCGCGTCCGTGGGATCGCGGCCGAGCTTGCGGAAGGCCTCGACCAGATAGTCTATTTCATCGGCGGACAGAGCCAGCCCCCATTCCACGTTGGCTCGAGCCAGGGCGTTGCGGCCATCCTCGCGCAAAGCAACGCTGCGCAAGCCCCTGGCGGCGGCCTGATGAAACAAGCCGGTGGGTTCGTCTCGATCGATCCACGCCGATTCGGTCATCCGGTCGTGCAGCCGCGCGGCTACGGCATGGAGCTCCGCGGCAGGCAGTGGTGCATCGCAGCGGATGTCATAGAACGTACCGCGTTCTACCCGCTTGATCGATGTCAGTCCGCACACCCGCAGGATATCGGTCGCCTTGCTCGACCAGGGCGATTCCGTGCCCAGGCGGGGCGTCACCAGAATACGATGGCTACCAGAACCACGGCCGCCTGAATCATGGCTGCCGGAGTCGCGGCTGTCGCCGGCATATTGCGGCGCGGTGCGCTCGCGCGCGCCGTAAGTCAGGAGCTTGTGAAGAAGCTCGAGCTCCTTGGGCTCGAGCTCACCTCCCGCATCGACGAAGTGCACCCAGCGGGAGGACAGCGTGACAACCTGTGATGATTGTGCTTTGAATACACTCAGAAGCTGATCGAGCCGAAATTGCGATAGCGCCGGCGCGCCGCGAATGCTAATCATGGATAATTTTACCGGCGCTCAAACTACTTGCGGGCGTTGGAATCTCCCCCGGGCGTATAAATCGGAACCGGAAACTGTGCGACGTTCGAACCTTCGAGGG
>Ga0302324_100026073_pt1 | contig 11188 bp, 8 predicted proteins | sample Palsa_T0_1_FD_201949 | JGI IMG/M metagenome (GOLD analysis project Ga0302324, IMG submission 201949) | Peat permafrost microbial communities from Stordalen Mire near Abisko, Sweden - Palsa_T0_1 | ecosystem: Environmental > Terrestrial > Soil > Palsa > Peat permafrost | place: Sweden: Abisko... | reverse complement strand
GCGGCGGCGACGCTGATGCGGCCGGCGGCGATCGGCGACGTGGTCACCGCGGTGGAGCGCCTGCTCAGCTAATCCGTTCCGCTGCGCTGTAGACGTTGGCATGCTCGCCGCGCACGAACGCGGCTAGCGTTATATTGAATGCGCGCGCGAGATCGACGGCCAGGCTGCTCGGAGCGGAGACGGCGCAGACGATGGGGATGCGCGCGACCGCTGCTTTCTGCAAGATTTCATAGCTCGCGCGCCCGCTGACGAAGAGGATCGTTCCTTCGAGCGAGCGCCCTTCGAGCAATGCCCAACCAGCGAGCTTGTCGACGGCATTGTGCCGGCCTACATCCTCGCGCACGGCCAACATTGAGCCCTTCGCGTCGAAGAGTGCAGCCGCGTGCAGGCCGCCGGTCTTGGCAAACACGCGCTGCGCCGCACGCATGCGCTCGGGCAACTCGTAGATGTGCGCGATCGGAACGCGGACGTCGTCGCGCAGCGGCTCGACGCCCAGGTCGGCGAGAGCCTCGAGGTTCGCCCGGCCGCACACACCGCAGGAGCTATTTATGGTGAAGTGGCGCTCGAAGCGCGTGAGATCCGGAAGCGTTGGCGAGGCCAGTTCAATGTTGACGATGTTGTAGCGCTGCTCCGCGTCGATCTTTGGATCGACGCAGTAGCTTACCCCGACGATCTCTTCTCGAGCACGGATGATGCCCTCGCCCGAAACGAATCCCACGGCGAGTTCGAAATCGTTGCCGGGCGTACGCATCGTGATCGCGAGCGTGTGCGTCGCGCCGCCTGCAACGAGTCGTAGCTCCAGAGGCTCTTCGGTGACGACGCTGTCGTAGGCGCGGGTCCCGCGCGATCCATCGTAGCGGACGATGGCGGTTTCGATCGTGCGGCCGGGGCGTGCATCGCGCTCGACGCCGTCGTCGATCACGACGGTTGAACGGAAGCTACGCTCGGATCTTGCACGGACACTCTGCCGGCCCGGATCACGGTGTTGCGCAAGTTGTAGCCACCGAACAGCGTGAGCACCGAGGCGATGACCGTCCGCAACGCGTTCACCGGTTTGGGCAACGGGACGACGGCTCCCAGCAGATTGAGCGCGAGCGGTGCGAGGATACCGGTCTGGATCGTGTAGGTGCGCAACCGGTCGCCCGCCGCGCCGGAGAACAGCGCTTTGCCGTACGCGCCCGACTGCCGCTCGAAACTGATCAGCGCGACGAGCTCGGCGGCACTCGCGAGCATCTCGAGGCGTTCGAGCTTGTGCGTCACTTCGGTATTGCCTTCGAGCGTGCTCACGAGATTCGAAAGCGCGCAGGCTGAGCCCATGCTCGAGCACACGAATGCGACGGGGATGTGCCGTTTGCCCGAACTCCACAGCGGATTCGCTGTTGCCGAAAGCAAGACGCCCGTGTAGCCCATGATGAATGCCCCGATGATCGCCTGCACTGGCGCGAAGAGGCTTGGCGCGAGGTGGCGCATCCAGCGCGGAAGCACGCCGCTTAGCGCAAGCTCGCGCAAGACGTTCATGCCCGCGGCGCCGGAGTAGAGCACGAGTCCCCACACGCCCATCGACATCGGCGACTTGATCTTGGCGATGCGCAGCATGTGCAGGAAGCGCTCGGGACGGCCGAGATGCGTGACCAAAACCGCGGGATTGGCTGCTGCGAGGATGAGCGAGGTGACCGCGAGCGTCCGTTTGAGTTTTCGATCGCTTTCACGCTTCGGATTTGTTAGCACACCGATCACGCCGAGTCCGCCCATGACTCCGCCGAGGAAGAGGTACGTGACCACGTTCCATCCATCCCAATGCGGCATCTTGAGCATCGGCCGGTCGTAGTAGGTCGGCGTTGGAATCGTTTCTTCGCGTCCGGGCGGTTCGAGCAGATCACTCATTGCGGAAGATCATCCATCCCGCGATCGCGAGTCCGAGCGCTGCGATTGCCGCCGAAGAATAACCGGCGGGCTGACGGGTCGACGGAAGCACCGGCTGGGCCGGAAGATTGTATGTTTCGGGGCGATCTGTCAGGAGAAAGAAGGCGTTGAGCGGTCCCACGCCGCCGCCGACGTCATCTACGCCGTAGAGTTGCGCGCCGGCGACACCGCGACCGACCAACGTTTCCACGCGTTTGCGCGCGCGTTCGCGCAGCACGTCGACGTCCCCGAATTGGATTGATTCGGTTGGGCACGCTTTCGCGCAGGCCGGCTCGAATCCGATCTTTTGGCGATCGTAGCACAGCGTACACTTGCCGGCGACGCCACCGTGGCCTTGGAGTGCGGTCTTGTCTTCGTCGAGCCGCGCTTCCACGAGCGATGCAAGGTTGTAACGCGATCCGTCCGGATCAAATTTTTCGATCAGGTCGACCACGCCGAACGGACACGAGGTCACGCAGTAGCCGCAACCGTTGCAAACGTCGGGCTGAATGAAGACCGAATCGAACTCGTTGCGAATGATCGCGCCCGTCGGGCACGCTTCCATGCAGCCCGCGTTGGTGCAGTGTTTGCACACATCGCTGCTCATCAGCCAACGATCGTGTAGTCCGCCCTCGTCCAACGACATCTGCTCGATGAACGCGACGTGACGCCAGGTCGTGCCAGAGAGTTCCGACGTGTTGTCGTACGAGTCCCCGGTGAACTGGAATCCGTCCGAGGGCAATTCGTTCCATTGCTTGCAAGCAACTTCACATGCCTTGCACCCGATGCACAGAGTCGTGTCAGTAAAGAAACCAGTAGCCATTATTTCTTTTCGCCTTCCTGGCGCTGCCCCGTGCCCTGAGCAGTGGACGCCCACCGGCCCAAGGGTTGCCCGAGCGGGTTGCGTTCGTTGGACGGCACCGGCTCGTCGGCTGCGTCGCGATGATGCGCCGGACGGCGTCCCGGACGTATGTTGCACGTCAGCGATTTGGATTCGTGAATCGAGACGTTTGGGTCGAGCGAGATCGGAATCAACGTGCCGACCGAGTCGCCACGCGCTAAAGCGACCATGTTGCCGAAATTGTAGGGCACGCCGATCGTGTGTACGCGCCGCCCCTTTCCCAGCCGTAGCGGACGCATGCGTCCGCTCACGAGTGCCCGTACTTCTATTTCACCGAGCGCCGTTGATAAAGTGACCCAATCGCCGTTCTTTATGCCCTTCTCAACCGCAAGTTGCGGATCGATCTCACAGAACGCGCGGGGTTGTAGTTCGGCTAGCCACGGTACGTAACGCGTCATGATTCCCGACATCTCGGTAATGCGATAGCTCGTGAGTACGTACGGGAAGCGTTCGTCGATCGGTTTGTTGTACGGATTGTCGGTGCGGTCATAGCGACCGAAAACCGGGCTGCTCTGCTGCTTGTAGAGTTCGTTTTGCACGACCGACTGCTGCGGTTCGTAGTGCGCGGGAATCGGCGCATCTTTGAGCGCTCCGCCGGGAACAAAGATTTGCGCCTTGCCTTCGAGCATCATGATGAACGGATCCGAACCGGAGTGGAAATCCATCCCGCCGGCGTCCGGATTGCCGGGCGTGTTTGGCGCCTTGGTCGCGGGGAAGTCCGGAACGTCGACGCCGGTCCACTTCTTGGCGTTCGCGTCCCACCACACATACTTCTTGCGCTCGCTCCAGGGATTGCCGTCGGGATCGGCGGAGGCGCGGTTATAAAGAGTACGACGGTTTGCCGGCCACGCCCATCCCCAGTTGGGCGCGGTGTACGGACCGCTGTTGTCGCGGCTGCGAGCATGATTTGTTTGTTTGTCAGGGCAGACTCCGGTGTAGATCCAACCGCCCGAGGCCGTGGAGCCGTCGTCCTTGAGGTCGGCAAATGCGACAACTTGCTCGCCGGTCGCTGTATGGTAGCCGTTGATCTCTTGGAGCACCTTGAGCACCGACGGCTCGCCTTTTTCGCGTTCGTGCGGATCGTCGCTGTCGTAGTTCCAGGTCATGTCGAGGATCGGACGGTCTTTGGGATCGGTCGATCCTGCGTACAGCTCTTTGAGTCGCTTAACCAACCAGTTAAGGTAGTAGGCGTCGCTCTTGGAATCGCCGGCGGGCTCGACCGCTTTGTCGTGACCTTGCAGCACGCGGCTGGTCTGCGTCATCGTGCCGTCTTTTTCAAGCACGGTCGCCGCCGGCAGGAAGAACACTTCCGTCGCGATCTCCGAGGGATTCGCGCCTTCGCGGCGCCAGAACGAGACTGTTTCATTATCGTAGCTGTCGATGTTGACGAACCACTCGAGCGACTCCAAGGCCGCTCGCGTCATCTCGGCGTTTTGACCTGAGGCGCCCGGATTTTGCCCGATCACGAAGTAGCCTTTGACGGTGCCGTCTTTCATTGCGAAGGTTGTCGGGAGTTGCGAATGATCGCCGATGAGCTGCGGGAGATATTCAAAGCAGTAGTCGTTCTCTTTGGTCGCGGCGTTACCGTAAAATGCCTTGAGCAGCGAGATCACATACTTCGGCGTGTTCGCCCACCAGCCGGTCGGTTTCGTGGTCGACTTCAGGTACGCGGCGAGCGTTTGTTCGTCGCGGTTGGCAGAGGGCATAGCCAGATAGCCGGGCAGCAGATCGTACAGCGTCGCGATGTCGGTTGCGCCTTGAATGTCGGCGTGGCCGCGCAGCGCCATGATGCCGCCACCGGGACGCCCCATGTTGCCAAGGAGCATCTGCAGCACCGCGCCGGCCCGTATGAACTGCACCCCGTCGCTGTGCTGCGTCCAGCCGAGTGCGTACGCGAAGGCGGTAGTACGCTCGCGGCCGCTGTTCTTCGCGACCGTCTCCGCGATGGTCAAGAATTGGTCACGCGGCGTGCCGCAAACGCGCTCGACCATTTCGGCGGTGTAGCGCTCGTAGTGCCGGCGCAGCAAGCTGAGGACGCAACGCTCGTGCTGCATCGTCGGATCGGTTTTGATCCGCTTGTTCTCATCGCGCTCCCACGTCCACGTGCTGAAATCGTAGACGAGCGCGTCCGGATTGTAACCGGAGAAGAGACCGTCTAGATCCTCGGTGTCTTTGAACGACTCGCTCACCAAGTAGCTCGCGTTGGTGTAGGCTGCGACGTACTCTTTGAAATAACGCTCGTTACTTAAAACGTAGTTGATGATTCCGCCGAGAAACGCGATGTCGGTGCCGCTGCGCATCGGCGCGTAGATGTTTGCCACTGCCGACGTGCGCGTGAAGCGCGGATCGACGTGGATGATCGTCGCGCCACGCTCCTTGGCTTCCATCACGAAGCGGAACCCGACCGGGTGTGCCTCGGCAAAGTTCGATCCCTCGATCAGGATGCAATCCGAATTAACGAGATCGGGGAGCCACATCGTCGCGCCGCCGCGACCGAACGAGGTGCCGAGACCCGGCACCGTCGAGGAGTGTCATATTCGGGCTTGATTTTCGATCGAGACCACGCCGAGGGAGTGCATCATCTTACCCAGCATGTAGTTTTCTTCGATCGCGAACGTAGCGCCGCCGAGCGACGCAATGCCAAGCGTGTGGTTGACGCGCTTGCCGTTCCATTCACGCACGAACGTTTCGTCACGTGTCTTCTTGACGAGCTGCGCGATGCGCTCGAGCGCCCACTCGAGCGGCCGCTCTTCGTAACGGTCGGAATACGGCGCACGGTATTTGACCGTCGTCCAACGCTGGTCGTTGACGGTCAGGCCGAATAGCGCGGAACCCTTGGGGCAGAGGTGTCCGCCGTTGATCGGACTCTCGGGGTTGCCTTCGACGTCGAGCAGTTTCCCGTCGTCGCTGACGTACGCGAGCGTGCTGCAGCCGACGGCGCAGTAGCAGCACACGCTGGTAACCGCTTTGGCGCCGCTAATGCGCCCTTTCAAATTTTTGGTGCGCTCGGAGGCGACGTTGGGAAGCATGCCGACGTGTTCGCGCAATTCCGCGCGGCCTTCCGGAAGAAGCCTTGTCAGATCCACGGTGGTTTTCACGAACGCCTCCGATTCGAAGCGGGGGCCGTTGCCGGCCCCCGCACCTTGCCTTTGGTGGTGTTAGCCAGAACTAGGCGTGAGCGGTTTTTGGTTGCTCCGCTTCGCTGGGTTTTTTCACGAAGAACGGAATGATCGCGGCAACGATCAGCATGACCGCAACCCAGGGCATCGCGCCGGTAAACGAACCGGTGCGGTCCTTCACGAACGAAGCGACCTGCGGCCCGACCAGACCGGCGAAGCCCCAGCCGGTAAGGATGAAGCCGTAGATCTGCCCGAGGTACTTCGTCCCGAAGAAGTCCGCCGTGAACGAGGGCATCACGCCGAACCCGCCGCCGTAGCAGGCGAGCACGATCGCGAAGCCGATTCCGACCAGCCATGGATTGTGCAAGCTTCCCAGGATGAAAAAGATCACGACCTGGATGAGATACATCACCGTGTAGGTGAGCCCGCGTCCAATGCGATCCGAGACCGAGCCCCAGAAGAAGCGGCCGAGTCCATTGAAGATCGCGATGATGCCGTAGAGCGGCGCAACGATGGCCGCGGCCTCGCCGGTGAGATCGCTGAAGATCGGGACAGCATTCGAGATGATCAAAATGCCGGCCGTCACGTTGAGGAAGAGCAGCAGCCAGAGCAGATAGAGCTGCGGCATGCCCAGCGCCTGCGACGGCGTGTAACTGGGTCCGCTTGAGGCCGCTGCCGCAACGGCGCCCGGCACGGTGTACCCCAGCGGCGGATTGCTGAGCATCCACGCGCAAATGCCGCCGACGATGATAAACACCACACCCGACCAGATGAAGATGTTCATCACGGCCTGGACTTGATCCGGCGTCAATGCGTACTGCGCGCCATTGAACGTGGAGATGGTTCCGGCCTTAAGTGCCTCGGTGCGCGCGTCGGCATAGACGCCCGCCTGTTTCGCGGCGGCTGCGAACGACCCGATGCGCGGGACGATTTGGTTGTAGAAGAATGCGCCAAATCCAAAGCCCATCACCGCGAGGCCGGTAGCCATGCCGCGCCGGTCCGGGAACCACTTGGTGACGGTAGCGACCGGTGTGACGTAGGCCATGCCGCCGCAGATACCGCCGATCAAGCCGTAACAAAGGTAGAGCCACCATTTCCCAAACGCTTGCGTGCCGAGGCCGGTGAGCAGTAAGCCGACGCCCCACCCAATGACGCCGACGGTCGTAACCAGGCGTGGACCGACGCGATCCTGCCATCGCCCGCCGATGACGGTACCGATACCGAAGCAGAAGATTGCAACGCCGAACGCCCAGGTGACGTCTGCATTACTCCACCCAAAGCCGGCAAGAAGTGGACGAGTGAAGATACTCCAGGAGTAGACTGTTCCCAGGCACAGCATCACACCGATGCCGGCAATCAAAATTCCCCAGCGATTGCCCGAGGACGCGGGATTGGAAGCCATGCGCGTTCCCTCTCTTTAGAAGTTGTGATGACGATTCGTGTTCAAGTGCTTGGTTAGGTACTTTTCCCTATCGTTGATAAGCCCTGGGGCGCTTGGCAAGCCAACTCTTAGCGTGGCGCGGCTCGCGCGCGAAGCGCGACGACGAGCAGCAGGGTCAAAGCTGCGAAGATCGCGGCGAGCGCGGCGAGCGCGCCATCGCCGAATGCCCAGTCGATGCCGATTCCTTCGCCCGTCCAAAACGTCCCGAGCGTGAGCAACATGATGCCGACGATTGCTTTGAGCGCGTTTTCCGGTACGCGCGAAAACGGCGCGCGTAGCGCGATTGCCGCAAGCGTAACAACCAGCAGCGCACAAAGCGCACCGCCGCTCGACCAGACGATCAGCGACGGAGCGGTTGCGGCGAAGCTGACGACGATGATCGCAACCTCGAGGCCTTCGACGAAGACGCCTTGGAAAGCAACGGCGAAGCCCTGCACGTGCTCGGCGCGCAATCGCGTCACCTCACGCGCGTAAATTGCGGTCTCGTCGTGCATCGGCATGCGCCCCGCATAGCGTAGGACGACTTTGCGCATCCACCATGCGCCGAAGAAAATCAAGAATGGCCCGGCGATCAACTCGATCCAGTGCAGCGATGCGACATTTGCGAGCAGCGGTGAGAACGCGCCGACCAGGACGACCAGGGCAATCGTTGCAGCAAATGTGCCGGCAAGCGCACCGCGCCAGCCGTGGGTGACGCCGACGGCTAGCACGATCGTTGCCGCTTCGACGAACTCCACTGCCGAAGCGGCAAACGTCGTGCCGGCGAGGACCAGCGGCGTCACGGCCGTGGTTTGTGCCCTGCGACGTGCGCGAGAATGTCGTTGAGCACGCGCGAATCGGCCGCGTCGGCATCCTTGAAGTCCATCCGCCGGCTCTGTGCCGCTCCGTACGCGGTTTTGGTATTCTTAACCGTGTCATCGATCTGTGGCCCGATCGCTTCGTACGGATGCAGATCGGGCTGCAACGCAAACGCATCGTACATCGGTGGCGCGAGCGCATCGTAGATCGTCATCGGTGGCAAGCCCAGCAGCAACTCGACGGTGCGCACGACGCTCGACGTGCTGTAGTGCGCATGATGCACGCCCGGTGCGGCGTAGGGTGAGGCGAGATAAAACGTCGTGCGCTGATCGTCGACGTGATCGGGACCGTTCTGCGCGTCATCCTCGATCGCGAAGATCGCGGTGTTCGCCCAGTAGCGGGAATGCGAGACGATATCAATGATGCGCCCGAACGCATGATCGTTTTGCGCAACGTATGCTTGCGGCGTGAGTTCGCCCACACGCGTGCCCTGGGTATGATCGTTGGGCAGGCGGATGATCTCGAGGGCCGGCAGATTGCCGCTGCGAGCGAATTGTTCGAACTCGCGTTGCCACTCGTCTACGCGCGCTTCATCGCTGATTTCCAAGTCGAATCCCGCATATCGACCGTCGATCTTGCCGATCAGCCCGGCCATACGCGTCGTGTACAAGCCGCCCGGGTTAGACGGATCGGTCACGAACTCACCGTAATCGCGCAGCGTTACACCGTGCTTGTCGGCGTCGTCCCAGATGTATCCCGTTCCGGGCGTGCTCGCGGTCGCGCTGTCCTCGAAATCGTATAGCTTGCGGCGTCCGCCGTAGTTTGGCGGCCAGAAGCGTTCGAGGTAATCGTTGGCAAACGCGGCGGTCGACCAGTTGTGTCCACTCGCGCTCACCTGCGCGTCGGTGAAGGTACGATCGAAGACCCCGAAACGCAACGCGATCGCGTGATTGTTCGGCGTAATCGTTTTGCCGAACCACGCCAGGTTCGGGTCGCCGTCGCCGATCGGTAGATCCCCCAACACTTGATCGTAGGTGCGATTCTCTTTGATGATGTAGATGACGTGGTCGATCGGCCCGTGCGCACGCACGATCGTCTGCGTGGGCGTGGGAACGGGAGCGGGCATATTCGCGAGGACTTCGGCGGTACTGGAGGCATCGAACTCATCCCGTCCGATCGAACGCACCGATCCGGTCATGGCTGCTGCGACGTATTCCGGATCGTGGTGATGTTCGGGCCGGAAGTTGGGATTCGCGCGCGAGCCTTCGCCTCTTCCGTTCGATACGTAGACGCTGTGATCGTCGACCGCAACGCCAGTAGGGTACCATCCGGCGGGGGCGCGAGCGATGACGCGGTCGCCGCGAATCTCGGCCACCGCGTTCTCCGCCCCGAGCGACGCGTAGAGGGCGCCGTCGGATGCAACGGCCAGCGCGTTGGGCGATGCGCCGCGCCCTTGCGCCACGCCGACGTCAATGCGTGCGATGACGGAATCGGTCCGTGTGTCGACGACATCGATGACGTCGGCATCGCTGCAGGCGACGTAAAGCCTCGATCCATCGTTCGATATCGCAAGTGCTGCCGGATGCAGATCGACCGCGATGGCCGTAGCTCCGGGGAATTTCGAGACGGTAGACTCGCCGCGATTGGCCACATAGATCCGCGCGCCGGCGAGAGCGATCGCTGCCGGATGCGCCCCGGTTGTAAACGACTCCGGCGCACTTCCCAGGCGCAGAAGCCGATTATCGAGATCCGACGTTGCCAGAATCGCGCCGTCACCGGTGCGCGCAACCGCGCTGATATACGAACCCGCGTGCTGCGTCGTCGTGTTGCTGTTCGAGACATCGATGAACAAGACGGCATCGGTGGCTGCTCCGGGTACGAGCACGTGCTGGTTGTCGGCCCACACTGGCGTTCCGAACGCGTCTTTCAGTGCTACCACGAGGAGCGGATGCAGATTGCGCGTATCGAGGATGCGCAGCGCGGGCGGATTGACGCCGCTCTCAACAACCGCTATTTTGCTCGCATCGGGAGAGAGCGCGAGCCCTTGGGGCATCGTGCCGGTCGTGCTGATATCACCGCTCGGGGGCGTGAGCGACCAGCCGGTGGGAAGCCAGATCGTGCGCGCTGCGACCGCACCGAGCGCGCCGCAAGCGAGCACCAGGGACACAGCGAGGATCCAACGTCGATTCATTATCTCTCCACAAGATAACCGAAGAGTGCTGCGAGTATCACCAGGGCCCACGCCGGGACTTTAGCATACTGGATTGCGGCGAAGGCGACCAGCGCGGCGACGCCGTCGAGCGGCGTGCGGACGGTGCCCGCGAAAATCGGCGTGACAAACGCCGCTGCCAGCAGGCCTACCACGCCCGCGTTGGCGCCGGCCAGCGCCGCGCGGAAACGCGGATTTGCGGCGAGGTGACGATAGAACGGCGCGATGCCCGCAAGCAAGAAAAATGACGGCGCAAAGATTGCGAGCGTACCGACGAATGCGCCGGTGATACCGAGCGATGATTGCCAAGCGCTTGCACCCACGTAGGATGCGATGGTAAAAAGTGGTCCCGGCACGGCCTGCGCCGCGGCATAGCCGGCGAGGATCGTCGGGCTATCGACGATGCCTGCCGCAACCGCCTGCGTTTGCAGCAGCGGCAGCACAACGTGGCCGCCGCCGAAGACCAGACTCCCGATGTTAAAGAGCGTATGTGCGAGCACCGCGATGTGCGCGCCGGTCGCGGACCACAGGGCGAGCCCGATAAACGCGAAGGCGAAGAGCACGAGTGCAACGACGCCGGTGCGTCGCGACACATGCAGATCGAGCTGCGGCCGGGTTACCTCCGTTGCGCGCGGCAACGCGAGGCCGACAAGCGCCGCCGCGGCGATCGCGAACGGCGTGACGACCGGATGCGGGACGGCGAGGATTAGCACAAGGACGGCGACGGCGAGAAGCGATCGCGCAAGATCGGGTGCGAGCGAACGGCGTAGCGCGACGATCGCCGACGCGACGACCGCAACCGCGACGAGAAGCAGCCC
>Ga0302324_100026072_pt1 | contig 11188 bp, 8 predicted proteins | sample Palsa_T0_1_FD_201949 | JGI IMG/M metagenome (GOLD analysis project Ga0302324, IMG submission 201949) | Peat permafrost microbial communities from Stordalen Mire near Abisko, Sweden - Palsa_T0_1 | ecosystem: Environmental > Terrestrial > Soil > Palsa > Peat permafrost | place: Sweden: Abisko... | reverse complement strand
TGTCATCCGGACACTGGTCGACAAACGAGGTGAACTGAGCCGTGCCGGAGAGGGTCAGCGAGAAGGCCCCTTTGGTTATCGTCGTCGGAGACACCGTCAGTTTCGCTCCACCTCCGGCCTCTCCTGATGGCGCAGGAATCTCCTCGACGGTGTACGGCGGAAGTGAGGAGTCGCGTGCGAGCGGCAGGCCCGTCTCCCGGTTCGCATAGGCAATCGGGTTGGCACGCCCAACGCAAGCGCACCGTCCAGGGATTCGCCGTTCGATCCCGCTTGCGCCAGAGCTGCAGTCGCGGATCCGACCGCGACCGACTCCGTCCCTTCGGAAAGTGCCGGCCCGCTGATCTTCCCGCTGATCCGCGGCAACCGCCAGCACGCACTCCGGCCCGCGACGCTCACCACGCTCGAGCCGCGCTGACAGCGCTTGGCCTTCAGCGGGCTAGCGACACCGGCGCTGACCACGAACATCAGGCACACGAACGCGCACCCCAATGTGATTCTCACTCGGTTCCGCACGGCATGCCCCTTGCTCGACGGTCCGGGCCGTCGGCCCGTACGTGGCTCGGCGCGACGCTACCGCCTTACCAAGACCATGTCGAATAAGAGCTGACAGCGGCGATATCAGGCCCGCGCATACCCCCGCCGCCGCCGCGAGGCCGCCGCGACGAAGCCGCCGCCGCGCGCCGCCGCCGCGCTCAGGAGCCGTCGATGATCAGGCAGTTGCTCGTCGCGGTAGCGAGCAGGCGGCCCGCCTGGTCGTGCACCTCGGCGGCCGCGAGGGCGACGCGGCGGCCCGGCTTGATCACCCGTCCCGTGGCGAGGATGGTGCCGCTGTCGAGGGTGACCGGCCGCAGGTAGTTGACCGTGATGTCGATCGAGGTGTAGCCGACCCCGGCCTCGAGCGTTGTCTGCACCGCGCAGCCGGCGACCGTGTCGGCGAGCGTGCAGAGGAGTCCGCCGTGGACAACCCCGAGCGGGTTGTAGACCGACTCGTCTGGCGTGTACTCGAACACGGCGAGCCCTCGCTCGAAATGGCGGGCCCGCATTCCGAGCAAGCTCGCGATCGGGGGAGGCGGCAGACGGCCCTCGACGATCGCGGTCATGAATTCGAGACCCGACATTCCCATCCCGCCGCTGACGGTCGCCGCCGGGTCATGCCACGTCACCGTCTTGGAGCGGGGTGGCCCCCAGGGGAGATCGGTTGCAGGCTGCCCAGGTGAAGCCTCGCGCGCCGCGTCGGGCACCGGGGCAGCGGGTTTCTCGCGGGCACTCATGCCGCCTTCTCCAGCACAGCCGCCGTCGCGGCCGGTGCGGCCGGCACGCCCGCGCCCGGCCCCGCGCCGGGGCCGCCCGCCGCCCGGGCCCCCGCGCCCGCGCCCGTCGCCCGGCCCGTCACCCCGCGCGCTGCCGGCGCCCCCGCCCGCGTCGTCCGCACGGTTAGCAACGCGGCCGACACGACCCCGGCGGCGGCGAAGAATGCGATCACCAGGATCACGCCATGGCGGTAGACGGCCAGCGCGTTGGCCGGGTCCACGTGGGCGAGGATGGCGACGAGGGCCGCGACGCCGAAGACGGTGCCGACTTGCCGGCCCATGTTGAGGATCCCGCTGCCGGTGCCGAACCGGTCGGCGGTGAGGGAGGCGCTGCCCGCGCCGAACAATGAGGGAATCGTCAGGCCGACCCCGGCGCCGCCGAGGAGCTGGGCAGGTAGCAGGTGGGTCAGGTAGGCAGGGTGGGCGGTCATCTGTGTCAGCCATAGGGATTGGGCTGCCACGCCCAGGGCGCAGCCGACGACTGCGACGCGCCCCACGCCGCCGAGCCTGACGGCGAGACGGGGAGCTACGAGCCGGGCGAATGGCAGGACCATCAGCGGCCCCGGTCCGATCGCGAGGCCGGCACGCACCGCCGAGTAGCCCCAGACGCTGGTGAGGAACTCGACCGATCCGAGCACGAAAGCCCCGAACGCGGAGTAGTAGAAGATCGAAGCCACGAACGCGCCGCTGAAGCTGCGTGAGCGGAGCAGCTCGAGCTCGATCACGGGCGAGTGGTGACTCCGTGACCGCGCCACCATCGCCGCGCCGCACGCGAGCGACGCCGCCAGCAGTCCAACGAAGCCGGCTGATCCCCAGCCCCAGTTGGGTGCCTCGACCAGCGCCAGCGCGACCAGACCCACGGAGGCTGCCAGCAACGCGGCGCCGAAGATGTCGGGGCGACCCTGGACGCGAGTGTCCTTGCTCTCCGTCACGACGCGCACGGCGAGCAGAACCGCGACCAGCCCGACCGGCAGATTGATCCAGAACACAAGTCGCCAGCTGACCTGGACCAGCAATCCACCGATCACCGGCCCCAGCGCGGCACCGAGGGCGCCGATCGCGGACCAGGTCCCGATCGCGCGGGGACGCGCGGCGGCGGGCACCTCCGCCAGCAGCAGCGACAGCGACGTCGGCACCATCATGCCCGCCCCGCAGGCCTGGACCACACGCGCCGCCACCAGCTCCGCGACACCCGGCGCGAGGCCGCACAGCAATGAGCCGACGCTGAAGGTCACCAGACCGGCGACGAACAGCCGCCGGCGGCCGATGCGGTCAGCCCAGCGCCCGGCCGGTACGAGCACCGCCGCGAACACAACGGTGTAGCCATTGAGCACCCACGACAGCGAGCTCAGGCTGGTGCCGTGATACTCGCGCCCGATGTACGGGAACGCGAGGTTGACGATGAACAGGTCGAGGCTCGACATGAACACGGCCAGGGACAAGACGCCGATCACCGCGGCCACCCGGCGAGGACTGTGGGGCGTGCTTAGCGAGTTGGGAGTCAAGGGTCTCCTCCTAGTGAGTCCGAAATCTGGATGCACTGCTCAGGCGGAGCCTACCACAAGCTGAGCGAGTGCGTCCAGAAACCAAACTAACTCGCTACACTGTGCCCATGGCATCGTCAACCACAACCCGGCCGCGGGTCTGCTCCGTCGCCCGCACGCTCGAGATCGTCGGGGAGAAGTGGGCGCTGCTCGCTGTGCGCGAGGTCTTCCTCGGCGATCGGCGCTTCGACGAGATGGTCCGCCAAACCGGCGCGCCGCGTGACACCCTCGCCGCCCGCCTCAAGACCCTCGTCGCCGCTGGAATCCTTGAACGCCGACAGTACGCCGAGCACCCCGTCCGCTACGAATACCGGCTGACCGAAGCCGGCCGCGAGCTCTACCCGGTGATCGCGGCGCTGATGCACTGGGGCGACAAGCATCTCGCTGGGGAGGACGGACCGCCGCGGGTCTTCGAGCACAACTGCGGCAACCGGTTCGTGCCCCAGATGGTCTGCGAGGCGTGCGGCGAGCCCGTCGATCCTCGGGACCTGACGCCGGTCGCCGCCGACTAACGGCGCCGCGAGCCTGATCGGCCGGCGGGACGCGCCCGCCGCGCTGCAAACTACGCCGGGATGGCACACGCGGAGATCCTGATCGCCGGGCTGCTTATCGCTGTCGCCGGGCTGAGCTCACTCGGGCGCAGGCTGTCGATCCCTTATCCGATCGTGCTCGTCCTGGGTGGGGCGCTGTTCGGCTTCGTGCCCGGCGTGCCGGCGATAACACTCAACCCCAACGTCGTGCTCGTGGTGTTCCTGCCACCGCTCGTCTACGGCGCGGCGTTCTTCTCGGACCTGAACCACATGCGCTCGACTCTGCGGAGCCTGACGATGCGATCCGTCGGTCTCGTGCTGGTCACGATCATCGCCGTGGCGGTGGTCGCCCACGATCTCATCCACGGACTCTCATGGGCGGCTGCGTTCGCGCTCGGGGCGATCGTCTCGCCCACCGATCCACTATCGGCCGCGACGATCATGCGACGGCTCGACTTCCCCCGCCGGCTCGTCAGCGCGATCGAGGACGAAGGCCTCTTCAACGACGCGACCGCGTTGGTCTCCTACAAGGTGGCAGTCGCGGCGGTCCTTGGCGGCGGCTTCTCAATGCTCAGTTCGGGGGGGAAGTTCATCGCCGCGGCCGTGGGCGGGGTGGCGATCGGCCTCGCCGTCGGCTGGGTGATCGCGGCTATCCGGGGCCGGATCCGCGATGCCCAGATCAGCATCACGATCTCCCTGTTCAGCGGGTACGCAGCGTTCATTCCCGCGAATGCGCTCGGCGCCTCTGGCGTGCTCGCGGCGGTAACAACCGGGATCTACATGGGGGTTCGCGGTCCGAGCATCATCGACGCGCGCACCCGGCTGCAGGGGTTCTTCGTCTGGGACGTGCTGGACTTCATCCTCAACGCGACCCTGTTCGTGCTTGTTGGGCTGCAGCTGCGGACGGTTGTGTCCGGACTCGGTGGCGAGTCCGCGCTGACACTGGCCGGCTATGCGCTCACGGTGAGCGGTGTGGTCGTGCTCACGCGGCTGGTGTGGTTCTTCACGATGCCCTACGTGCTGCGGGCGCTCGACCGTCGGCCAAGTCAGCGCGCCCGTCGCGTCGGACCTGGGGGGCGGCTAGTGCTCGCCTGGAGCGGGATGCGGGGCGCCGTCTCGCTCGCCGCCGCGCTCGCGCTACCGCTGAGGACCGATCACGGCGCCCCGTTTCCCGACCGCGACCTGATCATCTTCCTCACCTTTGCGGTCATCTTCACCACCCTGGTGTTGCAGGGCCTCTCCCTGCCCGCGCTGATCCGTCGCCTCGGGATCGGGCACGACGCGGATGAGGACGCCGAGGAGGTGCGGGCCCGCTTGGCGGCGACCAAGGCCGCGCTGGCACAGATCGACGAGCTCGCCCAGGCGGACTGGACGCGCGAGGACACGATCGAGCGAATGCGCCGCGCGTACGAGTACCGCGAGCGAAGGTTCTCGGCCCGCGCCGGGAAGATCGAGGACGACGGCTACGAGGACCGCTCGCTCGCCTACCAGCAGATCGTCCAGGCCGTGCTCGCCGCCCAGCGCGACGCGCTCGTGACGCTGCGCAATCAGGGTGAGATCTCGAACGACGTCATGAACCGGGTCGTGCGAGAGCTCGACCTCGAGGAGTCGCGGCTGGAGATCTGAGCGCCGGAGCAGGACTCTCGAGAGGGGTTGGTCGATAAGTGTTCACAGTGAACTAAAATCGACCTCGCCCCCCCGCCCGGGCCCCCGCCCGGGCCCCGCCCCTCGCCCCCCCGCCCGGGCCCGCCCCCGCCCGACGCCCCGCGCCGCGCGCCGCGCGCCCCGCGCCGCGCGCCGCGCGCCCCGCGCCCGACGCCGCCGGCGCGGGACCGATCGGCTACTTCAGCGCCCCAACCGCATACCAGGAGGGCTACTGCAGCGCCACGGGCGGCGACGCCGAGGCCTTCAACTGGTACGTGCCCTCGAAGACCTACTCACTCTCCTCCTTCGGCGGGAACACGATCGTGTTGAGCGACAGCGGTACCCACACCGATTACCCGCACAGCTCGAGCTACAACACGTGGAAGTGGAGCCTCACGGTCACGCTCCGCCGGACGCACTGAGACCCGATAGCTGGTCGCTCTGACAGCAGGCATCCGCGCGGGCCTTGTGATAGTGACCGTGGGCCACGCGAACGAACGCGCGCACGGCGGGACGGCTGTCATTTTCGTGGCGCGCGACGGCGATCTTCACCGGTTCAACATCGACGAGCGGGACATTGACGATTCCCGGCCGCGTGAGAACCTCCGCGAGGCTCGCCGGGCCGATACAGATCGCTCGTCCGGATGCGAGCAGCCAGACCGTCTCGTCGATCGAGCGGGGGACGAAGTCAGCGTGGCGCGCGGGACGCCGGCGGCGCGCCGATAGGTGCAGAAAGTCGGCGATCTCGGTCCCAAAGCCCGCTGGGATGCCGGGGACGGGCTCGTCCTCGATCTGCTCGAAGCGGAGCTGGGCCGCGCCCGCGAGAGGATGATCGGCGGACAGGCACACCACTCGCGGCTCCTCGGCCATCACGTGAAGCACGACGTCGCGCTCCTCGAATGCGGCCCAGACGAACGCAATGTCGACCGCTCGCCGCCGTACCGCCTCCATGTGGGCGCCGAAGTCGAACTGCTTGATCTTCACGTTGATGCTCGGCTGTGCCCGGCTGTATGCAGCCAGGATCTCCGTCGCGATCTGCGTCAGAGGCGGCAGGAAGCCGACCAGGAGCTGGCTGCGCTGTTCGCGGCCGTGTGCGCGTGCGGTCTGGAACGCCTCGGCGCTGCTGTTGAGCGCAGTGCGGGCTTTGGGCAGGAGGTCCTCGCCCGCCCGCGTTAGTGCGACACCGCGAGGGTGGCGCTGGAAGAGGGCGACGCCGACCTCCCGTTCGAGCTGGCCGATCGTCTGCGACACCGCCGGCTGCGCGAGGTGGAGCGCGTCCGCTGCCGCGAGCATCTGACCGTGGTCGGCGACGGCGACGAAGCAGCGCAGATGTCTCAGCTCCAGTCCCACTTTGACGTCCCGCGTGAGGCTCGCGATGCAGCAGGCGCCACATCGACCCGAGGGCGAGTTTAGCCTAAAGAGCGGCTAAAGGTCGGATCAAGACGGGCTAAACGGTGGGAATGCGCAGCGCTTATATCGCGCGTGCCAGCTCCTATTTGACTTCGCTCTGGTGAACCGAAAGCATCCCGTCTCGGGCAAAGCAAGGGGCAAAGGGGTCGCACAATGAAGTCGTTTGGCCGCGCCATGTCGGTGGCTCTACTTCCCGGCGTCTTCGCCCTCGCGCTCGGGATCGGATCCCCCGCAGCATTCGCCGCGACGTTCACGCTGAGCGTGTCGGTGGCGTCGTCGGGCACCGTCAACAAGCCCATGGTGATCACGGCGACGGGAAATGACCCCACCGGCGGCGGTGCCCTGTACTTAGAGATCGACGCGATCCCCACCACGCTCACGACGACCTGCCCGACCGGCTATCTCAACGGATCTCAGCTGGCCGCCGCCACCTCGAGTGGCCAGCTCGTCGCCTTCGACCAGCGCGAGGATTTCGATGCATCCGGGAACTTCTCCAACGTCAACGCCTTCACGCCTGACGCGACGGGACAGTACCTGTTGTGCAGCTACACCGATGACGGCGCGGGTGACACACTCGCGACTTCTTCGCTGACCACGAACATCACTGCGGCGACCCCGCCTGTCACGCCCCCGGCGAGCAAGCCGGTCGCCACGGCAAAGCCGCGCGTGACCAGGTCAGGTAACACGCTGAGCTGTAGCGCCGGCAGTTGGACGAACGCGCCCCAGAAGTACTCCTACCGGTGGCTCGTTGGCCACAAGGTCAAGAGCGGGGCGCGCGGGCGAACGCTCGGGTCCGCGCGCAAGCTTCGCGGGCGCGACGTGCAATGCAGCGTCACAGCATCCAACTCTGCCGGGTCCACAACCGCGACAAGCACCGTGTTCAAGGTTCACTGATGCGCCGGTGCCTCGCGACCCAGGCGCTCGAGTAGCCACTCCGCGCATGCGAGCGTGCGCGCATCGCTGGACGGAGCGCCGATCAGCTGTAGCCCGGCCGGGAGGCGCTCCGCCGTCCAGGCGAGCGGGACGGACACCGATGGGGCGCCGATCAGCGTCTCGACGCGGCAGAACAGCGGATCGCCGGTGAAATAGAGGCCGGGCGGCGGGACGCCGCTCGCGCTTGGCGTCAGCACGCCGTCGAAGCCGTCGAGCAGCGCGGCCAGCTGCGGGCCGAGCTCGGCCGCCGCACGCTTGGCGTCGGCGTAGCGCTCCGCCGGCATCGCCGCGCCCTCCTTGAGTGCCGCTCGGACCTCGTCGCTCAAGAGCCCCGGCGAGTCCGCCAGCTCCGGCGCGAGGTTCGCCGCTGCTTCAGCCCACTGGATCGTCGTCTGCGCCGCTACGAGCTCGGGGAACCCCGCCGTCGGCTCGATCTCCTCGACCTGAGCGCCGGCTCGTCCGGCGGCGGCGGCGACCGTCTCGATCGCCGCCTGTGCCGCCGGCTCGACCCGCGGCCAGTTCGGCGTCCGCATCAGAGCGATCCGCGGGACGTCGGGCGCGCCGGCCCCCGGCCCCAGCAGGCCCGGCGCCATCACGTTCGCCACGAGCCGGAGATCCGCGACACTACGGGCGAACAGCCCGACCGTGTCGAGCGAGTGCGCGAGCAGCTTGACGCCGTCGCGCGGGAACGTGCCGAACGTGGGCTTGTAGCCGACCACTGCGCAGTACGACGCCGGCCGGTTGATCGAGCCCGCCGTCTGCGTCCCGGTCGCGATCGGGACCATTCCCGCGGCGACGGCGGCTGCCGACCCGCTCGAGGACCCGCCGGGGGTGCGGGCGCGGTCGAGCGGGTTGAGCGTGTCGGTGGCGAACATCCAGGCGAACTCGGAGAGCTTCGTCTTACCGGCGACCAACGCCCCGGCCTCCCGCAGCAGACCGACGGCGCGCGCGTCCCGTGCGGGGCGGTGCCCAGCGTAGATCGGCGAGCCGTAGGCGGTCGGGAGATCGACCGTGTCGAAGTTGTCCTTGATGCCGACCGGCACGCCGTACAGCGGCAGCGCGGCGCGCTCTGACTCGCCGAGCCGGTCGAGCGCGGCTGCCCGTTGGAGCAGGACGGCGGAGTCGATCGCCGCCCAGGCGCGCAGCTCGTCCTCGCCGACGGCGGCGAGGAATGCCTCGGCGGCCGCGACGCAGGTGAGTTCGCCGGCGCGCAGCCGGTCGCGCAGCGCGACCGCGCCGTCGCCGAGCGAAACGGAGCCGGCGCCGCTCGTCAACAGGCCCCCGCGACGCCGGTGCAGATCAGCACGATGCAGTTCGGATCGAGCGCACGACCGGCTCGAACCCCGGACCGTCGAAAACGACCGATTCGTCCGTTGCCATCGCGAAAGCCTAGGGCGTAGCCACGACGCCCGTCACTCGGTTCGCCGTTCGGTCATGCTTACGACAGCGTGGCCGGGGATAACAGCAGGCAGACCAATGATTGGGCGCTGATCGAGCGCGAGCTGCAGTCGATTCTCGGCGCCGACGCGGTGCTGCCTGGGAGCTCCGCCGCATACCTCGCCGACGCCACCGAGAGTCGCAGCCTGCGGGGTCGAGCAGACGCGATCGCGCTTCCGACCTATGCCGACGACGTGGCCCGAGTGGTGCGCTGGTGCTACGAGCACGATGTTCCGATCGTGCCCCGTGGCGGCGGCACGGGCTTCGCCGGTGGCGCCGTCCCGCTCAGCGGCGGCGTGGTGATCGGGCTCGAGCGGCTGCGCTCGGTCCATCGCTTCGATCCCGAGCTGTGGCGAATCCGCGCCGATGCGGGCGTCAGGACGGCTGACCTGCGCCGCCGCGCGCGCGAGAGCGGGCTCTACTTCCCTCCCGACCCGGGCGCCGCCGAGCAATCCCAGCTCGGCGGCAATGTCGCCACCAACGCCGGCGGACCGCACGCATTCAAGTACGGCGTCACCGGAGCGTGGGTGACCGGCCTGGAGGCGGTGGTCGCGCCGGGAGAGCTGATCGAGGTCGGCGGGCCGCTGCGCAAGGACGTCGCCGGGTACGACCTGAAGTCATTGCTGATCGGATCGGAGGGCACGCTCGGGATCGTCACCGCAGCGTGGCTGCGGTTGATCCCCGCTCCGGAGGCGGCGCTGCCGGTGGCGGCGGTGTACGCGAGCGCCCGCGAGGGCTGCCTCGCGATCGAGAGCGTGCTCGCCAACGGACTCGCGGTCGCCGCACTCGAGTACCTCGATGCCGGAGCGCTCGGAGCGACCCGGGACGCGTTCCCGGTGCCGCTCCCGGCGGGCGCCGGGTTCATGGTGATCGCCGACGCCGACGGCTCGGAGCACGAGGCGGCGCGGCTACACGCGGAGCTCGTCGAGGTGCTCAGCGATGGCGCCGTGTCGATCCACGCGCCGCGCGAGGATCGAGCGATCTCCGACCTGTGGCGCTGGCGCGACGGCACCTCGCTCGGCGTCACCGCGCAGCTTGGCGGCAAGGTCAGCGAGGACATCGTGGTCCCGCTCGAACGGCTACTGGACGCAATCGAGGCGACGGGCGAGATCGGCCGGCGCCATCGGCTGCCGGCGTGCAGTTGGGGGCACGCCGGCGACGGGAACTTGCACTCGACTTTCATGATCTCACCCGATGATCGCGACGCCCTGCGGCGGGCCGAGGAGGGTGCCGAGGACTTGTTCGCGCTCGCCTGCGAGCTTGGTGGTTCGATCTCTGGCGAGCATGGTGTCGGCTGCGTCAAGCGCGGCGCGCTCGAGCACCAGTGGGCGCCCGCGGCGATCGGCCTGCACGAGGCGATCAAGGACGCGTTCGACCCGAAGGGGCTGTTCAATCCGGGGAAGAAGCTGGCGCGCTTCCCCGCGACGCCTGATCCTGCTCAGGCGCCAGATCCCCGGAGCTGAGCGGCGAGCTCTCGGAGCGCCTGGCGGTGGCGACCTCCGCCGCGGCGACGTTCTGCGGATGGTGGCATGCCGCCAGATGGCCGCGGGCGTACTCGCTGAGCTGCGGCTCGACGGTCCGGCAGACGTCGGTCGCGCGTGGGCAGCGCGAGTGAAACCGGCATCCTGACGGTGGGTTGATCGGGTTCGGAGGCTCACCGGTGACGAGCTTCCTGACGCGGGCCTTGTTCTCGCGCGGGTCAGGGAGCGGGATCGCGCCGAGGAGCGCCGAGGTGTAGGGATGGATCGGCTTCGAGTACAGCTCCTCCGCCGGCGACACCTCCATCACCTTGCCGAGGTACATGACGATGATCCGGTCCGAGACGTGGCGCACGACGGAGAGGTCGTGCGCGACGAAGATGTAACTCAGGTCGAGATCCTTCTGGAGGTCCCCGAGCAGGTTGATCACCTGCGCCTGGATCGAGACGTCGAGTGCGGACACCGGCTCGTCGAGGAGGATCAGGAGCGGATTCATCGCGAGCGCTCGCGCGATCCCGATCCGCTGGCGTTGCCCACCCGAGAATTCGTGCGGGTAGCGGCTCAGATGCTCAGGGCTGAGCCCGACCCGCTCGAACAGCCGCCGGCTCTCGGGTTCGATCTCGGCCTTGGGCACACCCCGCTGGCGAAGTGGCGTCGCCATGATCTGGCCGACCCGCTTGCGTGGGTTCAGCGATGCCTGAGGGTCCTGGAAGACCATCTGCATCTCGCGGCGGATCGGCGCGAGCTGCTTCTGCCCGGCCTTCGTTATGTCGTTGCCGCGGAAGCGGATCGAGCCGCCCGTGGAGGCGATCAGCCGCACGAGCGTTCGGATCAGGGTGGTCTTGCCGCACCCGGACTCGCCGACTACCCCGAGCGTCTCGCCCTTGTGGAGTGTGAACGAG
>Ga0302324_100026069_pt1 | contig 11189 bp, 7 predicted proteins | sample Palsa_T0_1_FD_201949 | JGI IMG/M metagenome (GOLD analysis project Ga0302324, IMG submission 201949) | Peat permafrost microbial communities from Stordalen Mire near Abisko, Sweden - Palsa_T0_1 | ecosystem: Environmental > Terrestrial > Soil > Palsa > Peat permafrost | place: Sweden: Abisko... | reverse complement strand
TGGGACCCGAGGTACACGTTGCCCAAACTGGGTCCGCCGAAGCGTTCCTCTATCGGGGAAATGCGGCTACCCACATTTCCGGAGGAGGACCCTCGAAACCTTCTACGCCCAGTAAAACGTTTGGATCCATTGCCACCGGAAAGATTGAGATCGGCGATCGAATCCTTCTGGCCACGCCAGCCCTCATCCATCAAGTGCCTCTAGCAAAATTACAGTCCATCGTGGCGGGTTCCAGCCCGAATAGCGCCATTGCCGAAATCACGGACCTGCTGCGCGGAACGAGTGTGGAGCGCATCGCCGCCCTGGTCATCGAGATCACGACACCGGAAATTGCCGCCCTCCAGGTACGGTCTGAGGAGCCTAGCGAAATCCAGCTGGGTACACCAGAGAACGCCCTGGATGCGGCCAAGATTGTAGCTGCGCCAATAGCCCAAAACACGGTTACTCAAACTAAGAGAGTTGCCTCAGTGGCCCACGCAGGCTGGATAAAGGCCAGACCCAAAGCCAAAGCCGTCAGCCTTGCCTTGGCCGACCATCTGAGGCAAATACTCAGTACCAAGCGGGGACGCCGGCTGACCATACTGGTCCTGTGCATAATACTAGTCGCGATCATAGGCTTTACCTGGAGACAGTCGTCTTCAAGCCAGTCTGCCAAATACTTCCAAGGCTACCAAGCCGACTATCATAGCTATGTTCATGGTTTGCAACTGCTGAGCCAGGGAGATCGCGCTGACGCCTCGGCCAATTTCACATCAGATAGCTCCACGCTCGCAAGCCTTAAGGCCCACAGCGGGGCCATTGATCACGAGTTGGCTACGAGCAAGCTAATATCAGGCGAACCGGGATCGTATGCAAAGTTGAGCAGTCTTATAGATAGCAGCTTAAACACGGCCAGTAGCCTGTCAAAGGTCACGGGTACAACCGTTGTATCATTTGCAACGAATTCGAAGCCAAGTCATATGGAATTATTTGATGGTAATGCCTACGTGTTTGACGCTGCAAACAATAACGATTTAACCATCGTCAATCTGCAATCAGGTACGCAGATCGCGTCTTTTGCCAAGACCTCAAAACTTGGTGATGTCGTCAGTACAACAATATCAAGTGCAAATGACGGCATATACATACTGACAAGCCAACCCGCCCTATGGTTCTATCAGTTTAGCACCGACAGCATTACCCAGGAGGTTCTCACGTCCGGCCATTGGCCGAGCGCAAGCTCAGTTGCTTCATATGCGTCAAACATCTACCTGCTCGGCTCATCTGGTGTCTATAAGAGCGTCCGCTATTATAGCGACTTTGCCACTCCTACCAGTTATGTCTCGCCAACCGATAAAACAGCGCACGCCTCTTCTCTGGCAGTGAATGGTTCGATATATATTGCATCTCCATTGGGTATCGAACGCTATTCCGAAAATATCGTCACCGGTTGGTCTCCTGCTCCTGTTGGCCTAACGTCGCTTACAAGCCTCCGTTCGACAGACAACAACACCGTGATCGTTGGTACTGATCCGACGAGCCACCGAGTCGGTCTTTGGCTATCAAGCACTTCTGGACTGACCTTTGATAAACAAGCCGCTATTGAAGGCGTCGGGACATTGTACGACTCAACCTATGATCCTACTTCCGGCGACATCTATGCCACGGTTGACCATCGACTTATCCGCTTCCCGCTAGCACCCTGACCCGAATGCTACATTTGTTCCGGCGCGGTAATCCCCAAAAGATTTAGTCCAGATTTAAGAACGTCAGCATATAGGCGCACGAGAATCAGCCTTTGCTCTTGTCGTGGATCGCCCATAACGCGATGGCCTTCGTAGAACCGGTTAAATATCTGTGCCGTCTCATACAGGTAGGTACAGATGTGGTGAGGCAGCAACTCATTCACGGACTTTTGGAGTACCTCAGGGTATTCCCCAATTTTCATGGCAAACGCTCGCTCGGCGGCATCAAGCTCCGATAATGTCGTTCCGCTGGTACCATTGCCTGCCTTACGGAGTATGCTCCGGGCCCGGGCATGAGCATACTGCAAATAAGGGCCACTGTTGCCTTCTAAGCTAACGGATTCTTCAGGAAGGTAAACGATATCTGCGCCGAGCCTTGCCCGTAAGAATGCATATTTTACTGCTCCCAAGACAGTTGTGTCATCCGCTTGGCCATTCTCCCGCTTGCTAGCCGCCTCCGCCAGATCGAGGACGTCCGTCGCACCAATAAAGTTTCCCTTCCGAGAACTCATTTTCGTACCACCAGCTAGCTTCACATTGCCATGGGTAATGTGAGTAGTCCGCAACGCCATTTCTGGGGCAAATTGTTCGATACTCTTAAGAACAACCTTCATATAATCAATGATGTCATTAGCGGTGATTATCACAGATCGGTCAAAATGGTAGTCGCGCCATTTTGCGGCAATCAGCCCCACATCCTTTGCCTCATAAGTGGGCAGGCCCTGCGACGTAATGAATACCCGGGCGTGAAGACCATAAGGCTCGCCGTCAAAGATAATTGCTCCTTGGCTCTCCGCATAGACCCCTTTGGCTGTCTCGCGACGGACAATCTCTAGCCCCAACGGCGTAGTCTGACTCTCCGGATAGTACTTCTCAAACGTACTGCCAATACGAGCGTAGAACCGGTCAAAGTAGTCGTAGCTCCACTGTCGGCAAGTCCAGTACACACGAGCAGTCGGTGAATCGTGATCACTATTTTCGTGTATGGCGTAAATCTGCTTGTTGAGATCGATTATCGCCTGTCGCGCGGAATCGTCATCCTCATATGCTTTTGTACCAGCTACATAGCACTTTGCCATCCAGGTCGATCGCTGGTCAGGCTTGATCTCCTCTAGCCCATCCGGCAACATACCGCCCAGCTCCCGGCTTATTGCCCACATCGCTCTGGCCACATGCAACCCAACATCCCCACCAAAGTTTACCGGGTGTACCCGGCCACCGGCGGCCCGGATCAAGTTGGCAATGGCATCCCCTACGACACTAGTATAGAGGTGACCAACATGCAGCACTTTGAACGGGTTGGGATCCGAATACTCGACCACGATTACCTGGTCAGAGTAGCCCGTAGGGTGAAAACTGGGCGATGTCTTGGCTAGCTCGCAGACGAAACTATCAGAGACGCTCATATTAATGAATCCCGGACCCGCTACCTCTACATGCGTTAGGTAAGCAGTCGACTGGCGTAACTCCTCGGCCAAATCTTCGGCCAGCTGCCGCGGCGGCCGCTTGAGCTCTTTCGCATACACTAAAGCCGCATTGGTGGCAAAATCTCCATAATCAGAACCGCTGGTCCGTTCAACTTCGAACCGCCCTAGATCAAGATCCCGACCGTACGTCTTGCCCACCGCCTGGGCGACGTGCTTTTTTAGTTGCGCTAAGCTCATTTCCGCCCGATTATATCAGCCGGAACTAGATTAACCTAGCTCGGAGCCTACCTGCTATATAATGAGGCTCATGAAACTACTGGCTAAAAATCGTCGCGCTACCTTTGACTACGACATCACGGAGCGGTTAGTGGCCGGCATCTCGCTCTCTGGAGACGAAGTAAAGAGCATTAAGGCGGGTGCGGCCAGCCTGAAGGGAGCATTTATCGCCATACGTTCGGGCGAGGCCTACCTCACCAACGCCCATGTAACGCCATATTTGCACGCGGCCCATAAGGAGAGCCTAGACCCCATCCGCAATCGCAAGTTACTGCTACATCGCAAGCAACTAGAGGAACTCATTGTCCACAAGCAATCGGGTCTCAGCGTCGTGCCAACTGCACTTCTGCAAGAGCGGCGTTTGGTGAAATTGGAGATTGGAATTGGACGTGGCAAAAAACGATACGACAAACGCGAAGTGATAAAACGTCGAGACACCGACAGAGAGGTCGCGAGGCAGCTAAAACGCTAATGCTTATATAATGATAATTCCCGCTTGACGAGCTCAAACCTAAGCGGTAATCTATCAATAGGTACCTGCACAAAAAAAGTACTCAAAACAAAAAAGAACAAACTCCATCACTAGAAACGGCTCTGCAAAGGGCCGTTTCTATTTTGGGTCGATTTGATACAGTAGCCCCGGCGCACTTATTGCTGAGAATTGACTGGCGCAAATCTCCGGTCTTCAAATCAATTTTTGAGACCCGCGTTAGCAAATTGGCGGACATTTGCGCCCACATTCCCCCGCTGTTCAAACCCCTAATGCTTGCTCTGGAATCAACGAGGAGTAGTATTGTGCATTGCCTTTTTTTATTGAGGAGCATTCCACGACCTACCCCTGGAACAACAAGTCTGTTTCATCTTACTTGGTGCCGCATACGGCACGATCAGGTGGCATTGCCGTACGAATCGGCGGGATGTTGTCCAGAATAGAGCTACGGGCGGCTTTCCGTATGGCTGGGCCGAGGATCTTCGTGGCCCTAATAATCTGGACGGCTAGCTTTGGTGCAATCCAGTATTATTTGTCACCTCATGCCTCAGCCTTAACACGCTCAGTATCACCCGTAGCCCAAGCCACGTCCACTAAACCCGCACCATTGCCCTCCACGCCTGCCCTGGAGCTGGTTGCAGACGCTCAACCGGTCACTACCGCTCCAGCACCTAGCCCAGTGCTGCCGGCGTCCCCTGCGCCCGCACAGTCCCAGTCTATCTACATGGCACCCACCGGAACATATCCAAACCAATACGATTGGGGCCAATGCACCTGGTACGTAGCCGGTAGACGCGAAGTGCCAGCTAGCTGGGGTAATGCGAATACCTGGTACTCCAGGGCCAAGGCAGAAGGTTGGGCAGTGGGCGCGATACCGATCGTGGGAGCCATAGCTTGGACGTCAGCCGGCTATTACGGCCACGTCGCCCTAGTTGAACATGTGTCCGCGAACGGCTTGTCGGTCGATATATCTGAAATGAACTTCCAGGGTCTGGATATACGGGATTCGCGCTGGGTTAGTACTGCAGATTTTAGCTACATTTACCAATAGTCAGTCCACACCACCGACGTCTCTGGTAAAATACCCAGCATGAAGCTGCATCTAGTAGGCTGGCCCAAATGCTGGAAGCCGGAATTAGTAGTACTTATTGTCTTTTCGTTCGCAACACGGCTTTGGTCTCTATTTACCCCAAATGCCGTTGTCTTTGATGAAGTCTACTTCAAGGCGTTCGCGGCACATTACTTCGACGGAAAATACTATTTTGATATCCATCCGCCCTTAGGCAAGCTCCTCCTTGCCGGCTGGGCGCATCTTATAGGTCTGACCTCCTCTCAAATGTTAAACGGTACAGCTGTTGGCATGCGGGTATTGCCGGCCACAGCGGGCGCCCTCCTGATCCCGCTGGTGTGGGCTATCCTGCGAAAGTTAGGCGCCAGCCGACCTTTTGCCTTCCTTGGCGCGGCACTCCTCCTGCTCGATAACGCCGTGCTCGTTGAATCCCGGTTCATACTGATGGACTCCATGCTGCTGCTATTTGGCCTTACCGCCATATACCTTTATCTGGTAGCCCAATCGAGACACGATCGCTGGCGCTGGCTCTGGCTAGGCCTCGCCGCCCTCAGTGCCGGTGCCGCCCTCAGCGTGAAATGGACGGGCCTCAACGCTCTAGGCATAGTACTTTTGCTATGGGCGTGGGACCAACGTGGCCGCCACGTCCCGTGGCTTCGCCGGTTATCCGAATTCGCATTGCTGTTAGCTATGCCGGCCGTTCTATATCTGAGCGTATTTTGGATCCATTTCCAACTGCTGCCATACTCTGGAACCGGCGACGCTTTCATGTCAACGCAATTTCAGTCAACCCTGATCGGAAATAGCTATTACAATCCGCATACGCACCTGTCGTTTCTCGATAAATTCGTGGAATTGAATGTCGAGATGTATCATGCAAGCGCAACATTGACGGCTACTCATCCTTACGGCTCGAAGTGGTACAGCTGGCCGCTGGAGATCCGCCCGATCTATTACTGGGAGGGAAGTGTTTTAGCAAACGGGTCCCAAGGCAACATCTATCTCTTGGGGAACCCTGTGGTCTGGTGGGGCATCTGGATCGGCATCTTAAGCGGATTTGCCTATATGTGGCAAGCCAGGCGCAAGCTAAAGCCCCAGACAATCGGCGCCCTTGCCATAACGGGCACTGCCTACTTAGTCAATTTTTTGCCTTTCGTTGGGGTCACCCGAGTCATGTTCCTCTACCACTACCTGTTTGCCTTCTGTTACAGCTTGATGTTTGTCGTAATCCTATGGAACGATCTGGCCACTAGCTCTGATGGCCGCCAACTTGCGTCAAATCGGCATCGCCAGATATTCGCCGCCGTCATTGTCATTGCGGCTCTGGGATTCATCTATTTCGCGCCCCTATCCTACGGCACGCCCCTGTCGCCTCAAGGGCTTCAAGACCACATGTGGCTGCACAGCTGGCGCTAACGGTCGCCTCCGCGCAGTCACAGGCTACGGATGACGCAAATGGACGAATCGGGTCCGTGATATTACCATAAGAAGCATGGACCAAGCACAACGCGACGATATCGAAAATTCTGCCCAAGGCTTCGCCAGCCAACTTGGGCTGCCTTACTTCGACACCCGCCCTCATATCGACATCGCCCCGATGATCGGTAAAATCACCTTGATGGGCATGCAAGCATATGGCGTGGTTCCCCTCCACCTCGATGCTAACAAGCTAACATTGGGAACAAGCGAAGATACCGACCGAGGCCAACTCGAGTCGTTAAAACAGCGCCTGGCGGGCTATGAAGTAGACTACGTCTTCGTGTCCCAGTTTGGCTGGAATCGGATGCTCAACCGCTATGCCATCTCAGATAATCTTGATGTCCTCGAGACGGGAGATTTCTCCGGCTTCACCCAGCGGATGATCAACATTGAGCCTAAGTTCATGTTCGAGCCTCTGGCCCAGATGGCCTATCAGTTAGGTGCCTCCGACATCCATATCGAGCCCGGCGATAAAGACGCTCGCATAAGACTTCGCATAGATGGCACGCTGCACCCCATCACCGTTATACCCAAAGATCGCTACGATCTGTTTGCTTCGGATTTACAGATGAGAGCCGGGGTTAAATGGGGCGGCGATGTGCCGCAAGGTGGGCGGATAAGCACCACGGTCATCAGCAATGAGGGCGACGAGACTCAATTGAACATGCGTCTCGAGACTATCCCCTCACTGCATGGCGAAGATGTTGTAATCCGGCTATTTAATCTCAGCGTCCAATACCTGACGCTTGAGAACCTCAAGTTATCCAAAAAACAAATGTCCACGCTCGTTCGGGCCGTTTCGCATCCCAGGGGCATGGTTATGAGCGTAGGACCCACCGGCTCCGGCAAGACCTCAACCTTGTACTCGATCATGAACCATGTAAACAATCCCGAGGTCAAAATCGTTACGCTGGAAGACCCAATCGAGTACGAGCTTACGGGCATATCACAGGTACCGGTCCGCTCCGATAACCAGGAGCTATTCATGGACGAGCTGCGGGCCGTGCTGCGGGAGGACCCCAACATCATCATGATCGGTGAGATTCGTGACGCTGACACGGCCAAGACTGCGTTGCAGGCAGCCCTAACCGGCCACCTGGTCCTTTCGACCTTCCACGCCACCAACTCAGCTGCTGCTATCGCCCGCCTTATGGATATGATCGGCCAAAATCCTTTACTGGCTTCGAGCATCAAGCTCATCATGGCTCAACGGCTGGTCCGGGAGCTCTGCAACGTCTGCAAAGCGACTTACGATCCCACGAGAGATGAATTGCTCCAAATCAAGACCGCCCTGCATGGTCTGCCCGAAACAGCTTATCCAAAATTAGAAGGGGCGAAGCTAGCCAAACCGGTCGGTTGCAAAGTCTGCCATCACTTTGGCTATCAGGGCCGCCTTAGCATAATGGAACAACTGGAAATCACACCGAGGATGGAGGCTATTATTGCCGGAGGCACGGCTGGCACGACAGCCGTCTCGCTCGAACAGGCCGCGGTAAAGGATGGCATGGTCACACTGCTCCAAGATGGAGTGATAAAGGCTCTAGAAAACAAAACGACCTTGGAAGAAGTCTTCGTCCAAGTAGGAGAATAATCCTCGACTACTCAACTCTACCCGGTTTTCTAAAATCCGGGCTGGATCTTGCCTGCCTGAGCTGCAGGTATCTGGTACCAGTCAGGAGAACAGCCGTCCAGAATCAACGTAGGTGAAGCCAAAATGGGAACCGCTGAAGCTTTTACCGAGCACGTTGCATTTTCGAATCCCAACCAATTGCCAACCGCATAGTCCACCATGCCGGTCCGGTACGCTGCCGTTCCGCCCTTCCATGAGACGGCTGCCTTTTGCCAGTTATCCAAGTTGAGCCCAATAACGTTACCCACCTGGCACGTGCTTTGGTCCGCGCAACTTGAGCTAAGGATTTTCATTTCGTTAGCCGGTAGCAGCCGGATTACCAGGTTGCAACCAGAGCTCTCCTGCACAAAAGCAAGCCTTCCGCCCAACGACCAACCCGATTTATCTGCCAAGGCCCCGGACATGACACTGGCCACCGTCGGCTGCTGTGAAGAAGAGCCTTCATCAACACAGTAGCGGTACGTAGAAAGCGGGTGTGCGGCGGAAGTGTTGGGGAGTACAGGAGCGGCAGTCGTCTTAGCTGTTGATGCCGAGTACTGCAAGCTGGTACGGTTTGCGATCGCCGATAGCATAGCCGACGTCGTGGCTGCACGGTCAAATGTGCCTGGCAGTGAGCTGATGTATGCCGCCACCTGCGCGCCGTTTACGACAACGCCAACTGTTGGCTTTCCAAATACGAGCCAGCTGCCAATGGTCTGGGCTGACACGCTATAAGAAGCCGACTTGACCACTATCTTGAGATCGAGTGCCATAATTTTTTGTGCTTGCACGAGATCGGGCGCGTAGGCAGATGTAGAGATCGCAGGGTCAAGCGTAGCTACCGGAATCTGAGCCTCCAATCTCGTACGCAGCGCTCTTTGGATACTCGATGCAGCAGTCGACAAATCAAGCTCTCGACCAGCTTTGCTAGAGATTACGAAGGCGTTCGCGCCATCTATAACCGGAACCGCGCTTGTGGGAATCTGGTTAACAGCAGTTGCCAGCTGGCGGACAGCGACGTTGATAGCCTGGCTATTAGTCTCAATCTCTGGGGCCAGAGGCTTGGAAAAATACGACTCAATAACCGCAGCCAAGGGCAACGGCGTCGCTCGACCCGTCGCCACCGCCGCAGCCGCACTAGCACGGTAATTCACCGATCCCAGAGTAGCGGCGTCTAGTTCAATTGTTTGGCCCCCCACGACGGCGTGCAAACCCGGCATGCCAATCCGATCGCCTATTCGCGTCTCGACCTGCGATTCCAATAATCCGCCCACTGCTACAGACGAAACTTTGACGCCTGGATACGCTCGGTTCGCATAGTAACTAGACAGCGCGACATTTAAGAGGACAAAAACGGCAAATATAGAGAGCCCCATACCCCACGCGACTGATATCGCGGGGAGTCGGAACCTTATGCCCTGATGCTTAGACCGGGCCGGCAGGACCGCCGGTTCGGCAAGCGGCTTTACCGGCGGCTTTGGCACAGGGATGGTAAGCGCCGGTCCGACTGGCCCCGCCGAAGCGAGAGCGACCAGCGGCACGGCCATTATGGATTGTGCTGACTGGAAGGAGCGGGCCGTCTTGCTGGGTGCCACAACGCTAACCGGAAGCCGGAAATCTACCGGGTGCCGGACCGCATCTAATATGGCCTTTTGCAGTATCGGATCGGTGGTATCTTCGAGGCTAGGACCCCGTCCGGCATCTCCCGTGGCGGCTCGCACGGCCGTCCCGCACTGCAAACAAAACATCTCGCCGTTTACAGGCAGCAATTTAGCTTGGCATGTAGGACATTTCATGGTTTTTCGTTTTGACGGACTTTACTATGAAAATTGTAGCACAAGTACTATCGTTTTGCCTGGCCGAGCCATACCAGGGCACCATGCAGCCCGCCTAAATCACCCAGCTTTGCCCGCTCCAAATGGGGCAAGTCCGACAATGCCCTGGGCAACTGCTCCAGCTCGGCGCGTACAGCCGCGAGATCGATGTCTTTCATCATGCCACCGCCGAACACAACAATGTCGGGCGTCCAAGCCAGCATTATGTCATACAGGCCCTTCGCCAGATCCTGAGCCTCGTGCTTCCAAACGGCCGGGTCATGAATCATCCTTGGCTCCAGATGCCGGCGATACTCCAACGAGGCTCCGCCTATCAGAGTCTCGAGCGACTCTGGTCGCCCGCCCTTCGCGCTGATAAGCAACTTTCCTAATTCAAACTGCCGGATACTCGGGTCAATCTTCCCGTTAAGAATCCGCACTGCGTTGACACCTGTGCTTACAGTCACATAGACCGTGACTCCATGCATGGTCCCCGCCCCCGCAAACGCTTCACCCAGACCGCATAGCTCAACATCGTTGAGCACGCTCACCTGGCAGTCAAATAATCGCTTTATTCGGGCACCTACTGGCAATCCAACCCAATTCGGCAGATTCGGAGCTAGGGCCAAATGACCCTCATCGCCTTCCAGCTGACCAGGCATGCATCCGGCCACAGCCGACAGCCGTTTGCCCTTGGACATTTCCTCGATCACGCCGAGGAAGCTGGCAAAGCCCGCAGCTTCGGAATCGGTATTTAACCTCACCACATCACTGAATTTGCCATGCTCGGCGAGCGCCGCCCTAATATGAGTAGCTCCAACGTCAAATACTAATACCATTATCGATGCACCTTGCTAACTTCATACATCCGCGCTTCATAGGCTTCGAGCGTAATTCTGCCCCCTTCCGGCTGCTGGCCATCGCCGTCGACCAGATGGGTGCCAGCAATCCATTTTCCGATCTCACCTTGGAGTTCAAATTTAGCATGGTGCTGATCGAAATTCAGCACAATCAAAAATTTCTGCATCCGTGTTTCACGAACAAAGACGTATACATAAGGATTATCGACCGTCAGTGAACGATATTCACCTTCGTACAAGGCAGGCGATTCGTCTCGCAACCGAATGAGGTGACGATACATATTCAGGCTCGAGTCTGGTTGGCGGCCCTCGATTTCCACGTTCAGTCGCGCCGCGGCCGAGCCCAGTGGGAGCCAAGGCTTAGCATGGGAAAAACCGGCGCTTGGCCCAGGAGTCCAAGCCATGGGTGATCTCGCGCCATCCCGACCAAGACCATGGCCG
>Ga0302324_100026065_pt1 | contig 11191 bp, 7 predicted proteins | sample Palsa_T0_1_FD_201949 | JGI IMG/M metagenome (GOLD analysis project Ga0302324, IMG submission 201949) | Peat permafrost microbial communities from Stordalen Mire near Abisko, Sweden - Palsa_T0_1 | ecosystem: Environmental > Terrestrial > Soil > Palsa > Peat permafrost | place: Sweden: Abisko... | reverse complement strand
CCGGGCCTTGGGCAGCATGCCATCGACGATGCTGCCGGCCGCGCGCATGCGCTCGAGCCCGGCCAGATCGGTATAGGAGATGATCGAGGACGGATCGGACACGCGCTCGAGTATGCCCGGAGCCCCGGTGCAGAGGATCAGCTTCTCGGCCGCGAGCGCCGCGCCGATCGCTGCGGCCACGGTGTCGGCATTGATGTTGAGCAAAGTGCCGCGGTTGTCCGCCGACAGCGGACTGATCACGGGCATGAGGCCATTGTCCAGGTGCGTGCGCAGTACGCCGACATTGATGCTGTCGATGTCACCGACGAAGCCAAAGTCCACCGGGTTCGCCTCACCCGATACCGGCACCGGGGCGCGCCGATGTGCGCGCACGAGGCCGGCATCGACGCCGGAGAGTCCCACGGCATCGATGTCCAGATCGCGGCAGATCGCGAGGATGCGGGTGTTGATCAGCCCATTGAGCACCATCGAGGTGGCGTCGATCGCCTTCTCATCGGTGACGCGCCGGCCCTGCACCATGCGCGTGCTCACGCCGAGCGCTGCGCTCAGCTCGGTGAGCTGGGGGCCGCCGCCGTGGACCAGCACGACGCGCACGCCGAGGTAGTGCAATATCGCGATCTGCTCGATGAGCGCGCGCGTGAGTGCGGCATCGCCGAAGACAGCGCCGCCCGCCTTGACGACGAAGATTTTGCCCTTGTAGAGGCGAATGTAGGGCGAGGCATTGCGCAACGCATGGATGGTCGCGTCGTGGTCGGATCGATGCAGGATCATGTCCGTCGTGGTTACTCCGCAGTCTTGAGCAATTGATAGAGCACGGCCATCTGTGCCGGCAGGCGGTTATACGCCTGGCGCAGCACCACCGCGCGCGGGCCGTCGAGCAGGGCATCGTCAATGGCGACGTTGCGCCGTACCGGCAGGCAGTGCATGAGGCGGCAATCGCTGCGCGCGCTGGCGAACCACGACTCGCGCAGGCACCAGTCGCGCAGTCCCGCGCGGGCCGCGGCATCCGCGGCCGCATCGCCGTAGTCCGTGGTGCGCGCCCATTCCTTGGCGTAGACGACGTGCGCGCCCGTGAACGCCTCGCGCCGATCCGCGCTCTCGCGCACCGAGCCGCCGTTGCCCTGCGCCGCGCGGCGCGCCTTGTCCATGATGGGCGTGGGCAAGGCGAAGCCTTCCGGGCGCAGCACCACGACCTCCATGCCGCGCATGGCCGCCATGTGCACGGTCGAGGCCGCCACGGCCAATGGCAAGGCGCGCGGGTGCCAGGCCCAGCTCAGTACGAACTTGCCGCTGTGCGGCACGTCGAGCTCATCGAGCGTCTTCCAGTCCGCGAGCGACTGGCAGGGATGACTTAGCGCGGATTCCAGGTTGATGAGCGGCTTGTCGATCAGAGCCGCCATGGCGCGAAAGCGGGTCTCGTTCAAGTCGGCCTCGAGGTCGCTGCCTTCAGCGAACGCACGGATACCGAGCGCGTCGCAATAGGAGGCCAGCACCGGCAGTCCCTCGCGGATGTGCTCGGCCGCGGCGCCATCCATGACGGTGCCGTCGCGGGTCTCGAGCTGCCAGGTACCGTTGCCCGGATTGATCACGAAGCTGCTGCCGCCCAGCCGCGCCATGCCGGCCTGCATCGAGGACAGGGTGCGCAACGAGGGATTCATGAACAGCAGACCCAGGATCTTACCCGCGAGCGCGCGCGGCTCGGCCCGTCGCTCCAGGCGGCTAGCGAGCGCGAGCGTCGTGTGCACCTGCTCGAGCGAGAGATCGGCGAGATCGAGGAATCGCTGCATCATGCCGGGATCGATTCAGCTGCCGATGTCGAGCAATGCGGCGCGCAACAACTCGACGTGCTCGGCCTCGAGCACGTAGGGGGGCAGAAGCCGCAGGATGTTCGGATCGGCGCTCGTACCCGCGAGGATGTCGCGCTCGAGCAAGGCCGCATGAATCTCCTTGGCCGCCCGCACCGTGCGCAGTCCGAGTAATAGCCCCGCGCCCTGGTGCGCGATGACCGGACCCACGAGGCAGCGCTGGCGCAACAGCGCGGAGGTCGCACGCACGCGCGCGAGCAGCCGCTCGGACTCGATGGCCTCGATCACGGCCTCGATCGCCGCGCAGGCCATCGGGCCGCCGCCGAAAGTCGTGCCCAGCGCGTCGAGCTTGAGCGCCGCGGCCACGCGCGCCGTCATCAGCAATGCGGCAACGGGAAAGCCATTGCCGAGCGCCTTGGCGCTCGTGAGCATGTCGGGGCTCACGCCGTAGAGCTTGGAGGCGAAGGCCTCGCCGCTGCGGCCCATGCCGCACTGAACCTCATCGCAGATCAGCAATGCACCAACCCGATCGCAGCGCTCGCGCAAGGCCTGCAGATAGGGCGCACCGAGGTCATAGGCGCCGCCCACGCCCTGCACCGGCTCGACGATCACAGCGGCTGTGGCCTCGGTGATCGCAGGCGCGATCGCATCGAAATCGCGCCGCGCGATGAAGCTCACGTCGAAGGGCGTGCGCGGGAAGCCATACCATTTGCCGGCCGCGCCCCAGGTGATCGCACCGGCGGCGGCGGTGCGGCCATGAAAGCCGTGCTCGATGGCGACGACCTGGCTGCGGCGCGTGAGGGTGAAGGCCATCTTCAGCGCGTTTTCATTCGCCTCGGCGCCGCTGTTGACGAAGAACACGCTGCTGAAGTCCATGTCCGCAAAGCGGATCAGCCGCCCTGCGGCGCGCGATCGCACCTCCAGTGGCACGGCATTGCTCTGGAAATTCAAGCTGCGCGCCTGCTCGCTGAGAGCGCGCGTCCAGGCCGGATGGCCATAGCCGAGCGCGGCTACGGCATGCCCGCCGTATAGATCCAGTACCGCTCGTCCATCGCGCGTGCGCAGCCAGACGCCCTCGGCCGATACGATCTGCAGTGGGTATTGCGCGAACACGGGCGCGAGGTAATCCGGCAACGCCGGGGTGGAGAGCGAGGATACGTTCTGGGCATTCATCGTCGTTGGCTCCCGTATGGGTCAGGTCCAGCCCGGCGCGGGCGCAGTCAGGCCCGTGGTCTCGGGTAAGTCGTAGAGCCGGTTCATCCATTGGATGGCGCCTCCGGCTGCTCCCTTGTTGAGGTTGTCGAGCGCACAAAATATCGCGACCGTGCGGCCGTCGCTGACCGCGGAGAGGAAGGCGTAGTTGCTGCTGGCCACCTCCTTGACCCGCGGCGGGGTCTCGCCGATGCGCACGAACGGCGCGCCGGCGTAGAACTCGCGCAGCATGTCGAGCAGCTTGGCGCCGTCCTGCGGCGCGCGCAGTGTGGCCTGCACCGTCACGTGGATGCCGCGCGCATAGGGACCCGAGTGCGGCACGAACGCGATCGCGGGCGGGGCGCCGGTCGCGGCCGCGGCCAGGGCGCGGATTTCCGGCGTATGGCGATGACTCAGGGCATTGTTATAGGCGTATAGATCGCCGTGGCGCGCCGGATGATGCGTGCCCTCCACGGGCTTGCGGCCCGAGCCGGTGCTGCCGGTCACGCCGGTGACGAACAGTTCGCGACTGCACAGGCCCGAGGCCAGCAGCGGCACCGAGGCGAGCAGCACCGCGGTCGCGAAGCAGCCTGGATGGGCCACGTGGGGGGTCGGGGCTTGCGCGAGATGCTCGGGCACCGCGCAGCTGAAGGCGGCGATCCGCCCCGGGGCGCCGTGCGCGTGTTTATAGACCTCCTCGTACTGCGCGGCGGAGGGGTAACGAAAATCCGCCGATATGTCCACCACGTGCGGTGCGCGTCCGGCCGCCTCGGCGGCGCTGAGCAGGCGGTCGATCAGTGCCGCGGCGGCGCCATGCGGTGCGGCCGAGAAGATCGCGGCGTCAGGCGCCGCGGCCACAATGGCTTCGATCGCCGATAGAGATTTGAAGCGCTCGTACGGGTAGGCCGGCGCCAGGTGGCGAAAGGCGCTGGCCACGGGATCCCCGGGCTGACTCTCCGAGAGGATACCGGCGAGCTCGAAGTGCGGATGGCCTGCGATCAGGCGCAGCAGTTCCCCGGCGACGTAGCCGGTGCCCCCGAGCACAACCGCTGGGATGCGACGTGTCACTCGCTCGCCCCGACGCGCAGGCGCGTGGTGGCCTCGAGGCCGATCGCCGCGATCACCCGATCCCCGAGCCCGGTGCCGTCCGTGAGTGCGTTGCAGGCCGCGACGCCCATCTGCTGTTCGATGACCTCGATGCCGACCTGGTTATCGGTAGAGGGGCCGGTCACGCAGCAGGGTTCGACCTGGAAGCGCTCGCGCAATAGTTTCATGCCGCCCCAGGCGGCCACCGGATCGTTGGCCGAGAGTACGACGCCACTGAGTACGCGGCGGATGTCCGCACATTCGAGGATCGCATCGACGCCGTAGGTGCCGAGCAGGCCATCCCCGAGCTCGAAGACGATCGCATCGGGCTTGCCGGCCGAGAGCTCGCTGAGCATCGTGCGCGTCAGCGCCGGGCCGGTGCGCCCGGTCGTGGTCACGACGCCGAGATCGGTGAAGATCATGGTGCGCCGAGCGCCGGCGTCCTCGAAGGCGAGGATGTCCCGGCGCAGCGATACGCCGGTGGCCTTGAAGGCATCGACGATCAGGCCGCGATGGCGCATGCGCGCGATGATCGCGGCGGCGGCGGCGGTCTTGCCGGCCTCCATGCAGGTGCCCGCGAGCGCCACGACCGGCACATGGCCGGTATCGAGTCCCGCGTTGAAATCGAGCTGGCGGTAGCCGACCCGCGCCGGCACGCCGATGCGCTCGCCGAGGTAAGGAAAATGCAGCACCACGCCGAGCACACGGCAATCGAAGGGCTTGCCCTTATCCGCCGTGGCCGAGTCACACAGGCCCATGACGCCGCCGATGTTGAGCATCTGGATCACGTCGCCGGGCTTCAATGTGCTCGGCACGTGGCCCGAGTAGCCGAAGAGCGCGCGGCGCGGTCCCAGGGCACCGACCACGATATCGCCTTTGACGACCTTGGCCATGCGGCCGCTCGTGAGCTCGAGCGTGTTGTAGCTGGACTTGTTGTTGAGGATCTCGGCGACCACGACCACGCCTTCCTCGGCCGGGATGTCGCTCGAGAGACGCAGTTCCTGCCCCAGGGCACAGGCCTGTGTCACGGAGGCCACCTTGTCGACGACTACGGTCTTCATGGCTGCACGTTGCCCTTCGCGGCGTGGCCGGCGCGCTGATAAAACATGCCGGGCAGAGACACGATCTTCGAGAACCCGAGCGCATCGATGGCGCTCCACTCCCCGGCGGCCTCGCCATAGACGCCCCTCGAGGCGCTCATGAGCGAGTAGGGCGAATCCACGCCCTCCACGAACAATGAGCCCGGACGCAGCGCTACATGCACGTCGCCGCTCACGCGCTCCTGCGAGGACACCAACAGGGCCTCGATATCGCGGCAGACCGGGTCGAGCAATTGGCCCTCATGCACCAGATCGCCATAGGGGGCCGCCACACTCTCCTTGATGCGCTGCTGGCGCGCCGTGAGCACGAGCTTCTCGAGCTCGCGGTGCGCGCTGAGCAAAACTTCAGCCGCGGGGGCTTCGAAGGCCACGCGCCCCTTGGTGCCGATGATCGTGTCCCCCAGATGAATGCCCCGCCCGATGCCGAAGGGCGCAGCGAGCGCCTCGAGGCGCTCGATCAGCTCGACCGCTGCGAGCTCGACGCCGTCCAATGCACTCGGCCGCCCGCGCTCGAAGCTCAGCGTATGCCGCTCGCTCGCGCGCGGCTGGGTGAAGGCCTCGCGCGAGAGCACCCAGGCGGCCTCGGGGATGCTGCCGCTGGAGGTCAGGGTCTCCTGGCCGCCGATCGTGACGCCCCAGAGACCGCGGTTGATCGAGTAGGCCGCGCCCGTGGGCGGCACGGGCAGAGAGCGCTGCTGCAGGTACTCGAGCTCCTCGCTGCGCTTGAAGGCGCGATCGCGCACGGGCGCGAGGATCTGCAGTTCCGGCGCCAGGGTGCGCAAGGCGACTTCGAAGCGCACCTGATCGTTGCCCGCGGCGGTGCAGCCGTGCGCGATGGTGCTGCTACCGAGCCGGCGCGCGGTGCGCGCGATGGTCTGGGCCTGCATGACGCGCTCGGCACCCACGCACAAGGGATAGAGCGCGCCGCGGCGCACGTTGCCCATGATCAGGAAGCGCAATACCTGTTCAAAATAATCCGCGCGCGCATCGATCTGGTGGTGCTCGATGGCGCCGAGCGCGAGGGCGCGCTCGCGCAAGGCGCGCGCCGCCGCGGCGTCGATGCCGCCGGTATCGACGGTTACGGTGATGACGGGGCGTTGATAATTCTGCGCCACCCAGGGCACCAGGAAAGAGGTGTCGAGGCCGCCGGAGTAGGCCAGAACGATGGGCTCGCTGGTCGCTTGCCCGCTGCTCGGGACATTGGGTTCATGAGTCTGCTGCATGGGTATTCTCAGGTCCGGAACAACGAATTGAGGCGCTCGATGAGCCGCTGCTGAGCGCGCGCATCGTGGGTGGCGATGAAGATCGTGTCGTCGCCGGAGATCGTGCCGACGACCTCGGGCCATGCGGCCTTGTCGAGCGCGACCGCAACGCTCGGCGCCGCACCGATGGTCGTGCGGATCACGGTAATCGAGCTGCCGGCCGCGCGCACCATGCGCACGAATTGCGCCAATGCGCCAAAATCCCCATTGGCGCGCGAGATTTCATCGGGCGGCAACAGGTAGCGGCCGCTGGCCTTGGACACGCCGAGCTCGCGCAGATCGCGGCTCACCGAGGACTGCGTGACCTCGAAGCCATCGCGCTTGAGCATCAGCGCGAGGTCGCTTTGGCGGCGCACGACGCCGCTGCGCAGGATACGCAGAATTGCGGCGTGGCGTTCGATCTGGGCTCGATCGGTCAGCATGGGGGCATCTGGTGCTGCATAAATTCCATTAATTATGCATAATAATGCATGAGCGTGCAAGCCAAGCCGGCGGCCGCGCGCTCGCCTGCCGCAGCGTGTACCGGTTCATCGAGCGCGCGCGCGAACTCTCCGGCGCGCAGCCGCTCGCGCTCGTGCTTGAGCACACGGGCCCAAACGCACTACCGAGGCTGCAGCGCTTCGGTTATCTTCCATACAGCAGGGTCGACGCATCATCAGTGCGCTTTACGGGAGGGCGAAGTCATGGCACAGCCGAGCATTCAGGGCAGATTTGTCTGGCAGGAGCTGGTCACCGAGGATCCGGCGGCGGCGGTCGGGTTCTACGGCAAAGTGCTCGGCTGGCGCGCCCAGGCCTCGCCCCATGAAGCCAGCTACACCGTATTCTCGACCGGCAGTGGTCCGCTCGCCGGCGCCACGACGCTCAAGGCTGAGGCGCGCGCGCAGGGCACGAAGCCGCATTGGCTCATCCACATCGGGGCTGACGATATCGACGCGACGCTCGCAACCGCGGTGCGACTCGGTGCCAAGGTGTTGCTCGCCGCGACGGACCTGCCGCAGGTCGGGCGCTACGCGGTGCTGAGCGATCCCTACGGAGCCGCGTTTGCCCTCTATAAGCCGATCGCGCCCCACGCCGATCGTCCTGCAAAAGCCGGCGAGCACATCTGGCTCGAGCTCGGGACCAGTGATCTGGAGGGCGCGTTCAAGTTCTATCAGGGCGTCTTCGGCTGGCAGGACCTGCATCGCATGGATATGGGCGCGATGGGGACCTATCTGATCTTCGGCAAGAGCGATACTCAGCGCGGGGGGATCTTCAAACTCGCGCCCGGGGCTCCGGGACCCGCTTGGACCTCCTACATCGAGGTCGCGGACGTCGAGAAGGCCATCGCCGCCGCCACCAAAGCCGGCGGCCGTCTGGTCAACGGTCCGCATCCTGTTCCGGGCGGCCGTATCGCGCAGTTGCTCGATCCGGGCGGAGTCGCGTTCGCGATTCACACCCAGGCGAAGAAAGTCGAGACCCCGGCTCCGCCACCCAGCGCGCCCGCAGCGGCACCGGCCAAGCCTGCCGCAACTCCAGCGAAGCCAGCAGCAGCCAAGCCGGCCGCAGCCACCCCGGCCGCAGCCACCTCGGCCGCAGCTACCCCGCCGAGTGCGCCCAAGGCCGCAGCACCTGCTACAGCCACGCCGCCCGTCGTCAAACCAGCGCCCAGGCCGGCAGCGACTGTGACACCCGCCGCCCCGGTGGCCAAGCCCGCCGCAGCCCCAGCCAAGCCCGCCGCGGCCCCAGCCAAGAGCGTCGCGGCCCCAGCGAAGAAAAAGGCGGCGCCCGTGAAGACGGCGGCCAAGAAGAAAGCCGCGTCCAAGCCGGCCAGCGCCAAGAAGGCCGCCAAGAAGGTGGCAAAAAAGGCGGCCAAGAAAGCCAAGAAGAAAGTCGCCAAGAAGAAGGTCGCCAAGAAGAAAAAGGCCGCGGCCAGGAAGAAAGTCGCCGCCCGAGCCAGTGTGAGCGCGCGCAAATCCGCGCGACCGGCGGCCAAGAAGGCGAAGCCCGCGATGGTCAAGAAGGACAAGAAGAAAAAGAAGAAAGACAAGAAGCGCCGCAAGAAGGAAAAGGCGCGGCGCAAGAAATAACGCCGATCGGTAAGCGTTACTTCTCGATCGTGAAGACCAGGTCGGCGCTGCGCTGGGTGCCGGCCTCGGTCTTCACGGTCCAATGGTCTCCGATCGTATAACGCATCTTGATCGTATTGATCGCTTCGGCGAGGCCGACGCCATAGCTGACGTAGAGCCGCGGCGAGAGGTAGCGGCCGAGCACGAGGGAGGTCTGATTATCGAGGTCCTGCTCGACGCCGGCCTCGATGTTGAAGTGACCGCCGACCTGCTGCGCCAGGATCGCCCCGCCCTGCATGAGGTCTGCGCGCGAGGCGTTGTTGCTGCGCGTCGTGGGATCGGCCGTCGCCTGGGTGTTCTGCATGTTCTCGAGCGAGCCGCCGGCGAGCAACAGCGAGACGATTTGCGATTGCGCGACCTCGGGCTCGGAAAAGAAAGTCAGACGCGGCGCTCGCAAGGTGCCTCGCACGATAATGCCGGCAGTGATATCGGGAAATTTCTTCACCGCGCGCAGCTCCAGGCCCGGATCGCCCACGAGTCCATTGCTGAACAGCAGGCGGCCGCTCTGCACATCGAGGTTGCGGCCATAAGCCAAGTACTTGCCCTCCTCGACCTTGAGCTCGCCGCTGCCGCGGCTGATGCCGCTTTCATCGGTCTTGACCGTGATGCTGCCGCTCAGGCGCCCCTTCAGTCCGGCCGTATCGATCGTCACGCGCTCACCGAGCGTCAAGGTGATGTCGCTGTAGACCTTGAACTGACTTGCCGTCGCGGTGGCGGTCACGCCCACGATGACCTCGTCGCTCGAGGGCAGCACCGCATTGGCCAGGTTGGCCGGTTCGATGCGCGCGTAGGGCAGCGCGACCTTGCCGCGCACGTCGATGCGCTGCCCCTGCAACACGAGCGTCACGTCGGGGGAGGCATCGACGCGCGCCTCGGGGACGTTGAGGATGCGCAGGTCTGAGCCGGCCAGATGCAATTCGCCGTAGGGCAGACCTTCGCGCCAGCTCACCGAGCCGTTCACGGTGGCGTGGCCGTCGGGCCCGCAGTTCGCGCCGCCCTCGAGCGTCAAGGTGTTACCCGCCAGGCGGGCGTGGAAATTCAGATCGCGCAGGGAGAGATTGATCTGATAGGCATCCAGCGCCGCACCGCTCACATTGACCTCGCCGCCGAGCTGGGGCGCATTCGCGGTGCCGGCCAGTGCGAGCTGTGCGTTCAGCCGGCCGCTGGCCTTATCGATCTGCGAGACGTAGGAATCGATGTAGCCCAAGGCATCGGTATCGAGCTTGAGCTCGCCGCTCAGGGGCCAATCGCGCCAGGCCGCGTCCTCCCCATGGGCGCTCAAGTGGCCGTCGATGCGCCCGGCCGGCCCCGCATCGAGCGCGGCGCCCGCCGTGAGATCGTGCTCGGTGAGCTCGGCCTGAACCAGCCCGTCGCCGAGATTGAGGGTCTCGGTGCGACCGCTCGCGAAGTGCTTCATGACGGCCGCGTGCGTGAGGTGCGCCTCGAGGCCGCCGCGCCAGGGTGACTGCGCGCTCGCGGTGGCATCAACCTGCACGGACAGGGTGCCGTCGTACTCCGTCGCGACCGTGAGGCCGGCCGTGAGCGTGCGCATCGGCATATTCAAAGCGCGCACCGACATCCGGCTCTGCTTGGGGTCGAGCGTGGCGCTCCCGCACAGCCGCGCCGCCTCCCCGTGCAAGCACAGGTTATCGAGTTCCATGTGGTCGAAGGCGATCGCGAGGGCGACCGGCGCATCGAGACTCATGTTCAGCTCGGCCTCATCTCGCAGTGCGGCGTCCTGGATCTGCTCGTCCCAGACGCCCGCGCCATAGTGACCGCGTCCGTGCATCGCGAGCGCCAGGCCTTCCGCGCGCGCATGCAGCTCGACGCTGTGCTGGAGCGTCGTGCCCTCGACATGCAGCGTGAGGCTGTCGAGCCGGCGGTTGGCGATCTGCAGGCCGCCGAGCTGGACGTTCGAGTCGTTGCGGCCCGAGCCGTGGGGGTCGAAGGCGATATCGGCATCGAGCGAGTCCAGGCGCACGCCCTCCCAGTCGAGTTCGCGCAGCCGCACGCTGCTCGTCACGGTGAGGTCGTGCGCCTCGCCGTGCACAGAGCCGTGTGCTTGCAGCTGGCCATGCGCGCCGGCGTGCAGCACTCCCAGATCGTCCGCGTCGATCTTGAAACTCAAGTCCAGTGCCGCGCCCGCGCGCCCGTCGAGCGCGATACGCGTGGCCCCGAGCTGCAGGCGCACATCCTGGAACTGCCAGTCCGAACCCTGACGCACGAATTGGGCGTGGCCTTCGGCCTTCTGCCCGCGTACCTCTCCGGCGAGCTCGCTCACGTGCACGTCGAGACGGTCTTGCGAGGTGTAGCCGGAACCGCCGACGCTCAGCATGAAAGCGACACGGCCCGCGATCCCCGGCCGCAGTTGCGGTACGTCGAGATCCGCGATGTGCCCCTGGAGCTGCCAATTATGGGCTTCCCCCCAATGCGCCTCGCCGGTCAATTGCGCCTGCGCGCCGAGGATGGCCGCCTCGGCGCTCGCGACGCTCAAGCCATCGGCGCGCAATCGCCCGTGCAGGGAGGCGACCGAGATGAGCGGCAGCGCCGCGATGAGCAATGGGCCCTGCGCGCTGATGTCGAATTCGTGCTGGCCGCTGAGCGTGTAGCTGCCGTGCTCGCTCGTGACGGCGCTTGGCGCG
>Ga0302324_100026064_pt1 | contig 11191 bp, 9 predicted proteins | sample Palsa_T0_1_FD_201949 | JGI IMG/M metagenome (GOLD analysis project Ga0302324, IMG submission 201949) | Peat permafrost microbial communities from Stordalen Mire near Abisko, Sweden - Palsa_T0_1 | ecosystem: Environmental > Terrestrial > Soil > Palsa > Peat permafrost | place: Sweden: Abisko... | reverse complement strand
CGCGATGCTCGCCTGCCCCCTCGGCATCACAATCAGCGCCACCAGCAGCGGGCCAAAGGCGAGCCCTGCGTTGCCTCCCACCTGAAACAGCGCCTGCGCCGTACCATGCTGCCCCCCCGACGCCATCCGCGCCACGCGCGACGACTCCGGATGAAATACCGCCGACCCCACGCCCAGGATCGCCGCGCCGGCCACCAATATCGCGAAGGCATGCGCCGCAGCCAGCATCAGCACCCCCGCGAGCGAGAGCGCCATCCCCACGCTCAACGAATACGGCCGGGGCCGCCGGTCAGTCAGCATTCCAATCAAGGGTTGCAGAAGCGAAGCCGTGAACTGATAAGTCAGCGTGATCAGCCCGATCTGCGTGAAATTCAGATGGAACCAAGCCTTGAACAGCGGGTAAGTCGCCGGCAGCACCGACGAAAGCATATCGTTCATCAGGTGGCACAAACTGATCGCCGCCAGCACCTTGAACGCAGTCTTCTCGCCAGCCACCGCAAAAGTCTCTACCTGGGTCGCCAAAGCCTCATCCCCGCAAAAAGAATCCCCCGTCAAGCGTGCAAATTCGCTGAGACAATCATTTTAACCCGAGACCCGTTCTTTGCCCGTTAATCCGCTCGTGGGTAATTCGGCGGAAGTTCCATAAGAGTAGCTCGTTCGTTCCGCCCAGCCGCACCACCGCAAGCAACCCTTTGCCTCACACCGAAGTTCCTATATCTGATAAATTGAGGGAAGCAACGCGGAGGCTTAGCGAAAGTGCTGCCGGCGGTTCTCACACACGCAAAAAGGGTTCGCGACAGCGCCTCTTCGGTGTTTCTGTTCCTGTGTGCGGCATCACTCTTCTCCCTCCCCGCCTTCGGACAGGAGCAAGGTCCGCTCCAGGGCGCAGCTCCGCAAAGCGAGGATTACCCTTCGATCCCGGCCCCCCGCCAGGATGCGCCCCAGCCGCGGCAGGTTCGCCAGGCCCCTCCTCCGCAGCAGTCAGCTCCAAGACCCGCCTCCACCGAAGGCCTTTCGAAGGATCCGCCATCCATTCCGGTCGACCAGATCATCCAGAAGTTCGCCGCGCGCGAACAGGAGTTCAAGGAGGAGCGCGACAACTTCACCTACGTCCAGGACTTCACCATCCAGACCATCTCCGATTCGGGTCGCCCGGACGGCGAATACCGCATGACCACCGACATCACCTACCCGAACGGGAAGCGCAACGAGGAAGTCACCTACGCCCCCGAATCCACGCTCGAGCGAATCCTGCTATCGCAGCAGGATCTCGACGATCTGAAGAACGTCCAGCCCTTCGTGCTCACCACCTCGGAGTTGCCCAAGTACGACGTCACCTACGTCGGCCGCGAGAAAGTCGACGAAATTTCCACGTACGTCTTCGACGTGGGCCCCAAGCGCCTCGAGAAAAATCAGCGCTATTTTCAGGGCCGCATCTGGGTCGACGACAACGACATGGAAATCGTCAAAACCTACGGCAAGGCCGTTCCCGACATTCGCAAGGGCAACAACGAAAATGTCTTTCCGCGCTTTGAGACCTACCGCGAAAACATCGAAGGAAATTACTGGTTTCCCACCTACACGCACGCCGACGACGTGCTCCACTTCCGCACCGAAGACGTCCGCATCCGCATGACCGTCCGCTACACCGATTACAAGCGCTTCCGCGTTTCCATCAAGCTTCTGAACACCGAGCCCGTTACGCAGCCCGATTCGACGCAGCCTCCTCCACCCCCGCCGCAAAAGCCCTGAAGCTCCTCGATTTGCTCTCTACCTAGACTGGCACCGATATCTCGGGGAATCCGCGTATAGCCGGATTATTCCCTGGTTTATACGATTATCCGGTGGGAGTTGTTCGCCAGATCAAAAAAGCCCTCGCAAGGAAGGAGGCCGAATCATATGGACCGCATATTCCGCGTCGCAGCATGGATCGTGACATTGATCGCAACCTCTGCCTTTTTTGTCGCGAGCCCGCAAGTACTCCAAGCCTCCACACGTTTCACCTGGCAAGAGATTCCTCAGGCTGACAATTCGAAAAGCAATCAGGACCGTTCATCCCCCACAGCCGATCAGCAGAACACAAACGCGTCAGATCAGGCCATCACGCGGGGCATTCGCAAATCCATCATGTCCGACAAAAGTCTTTCCACCTATGCTCACAACGTAAAAATCATCACGCGGAACGGCAAAGTAACTCTTCGCGGGCCGGTGCGCTCGGACGAGGAAAAGGCTAATATCGAATCGAAGGCGGCCGTGGTGGCCGGCCAGGAAAACGTCACCAGCCAAATCAAAGTCGCTCGCGGAAAGTAAGTATCATCAAGTCGCACTGTCGAGTTCAGAAGGAGGAGTTATGAGGTTCGGACCGTTTCTCGTGATTGCCATCCTGCTCGCCATTCTGTGGGCGGGCAGTTTCGTCATGTTCCACGTGGCCAGCGGCTTGATTCACTTGCTTCTGCTGTTCGCCGTCATTTCGCTGGTAATTCACTTGTTCACAGGCGCCCGAGCGGCCTAGAAACGCAAACCGGTGCGCGAACGCATCGCGAAGCGGCGCTTCCCTTAAGGCCTACGTGACAATTTTGTTTTGCCAGTGATTTATTTCGGAGTCTGCGCCGATTTCAGCGTGCGCACTTCCCGGGAAAGCTTCCAAATCTCTTCTTCCATGCGCGCGAGCTCGATCTCCGCGCCCACCAGGAATCCGATCGTGGATATCAGCTGCACATCTCTCTTGCTGTGCGCGTGCGGCTGGCGGTGCTGCACGTTGATCACCCCCACAAGTTTGCTCCGGCACATCACCGGCACCGATAGAAACGCCTCGAACTGGTCTTCCGGCAATTCGTTGAACGATTGGAACCGCGGGTCCTGATACGCCTTCCGTGTAATCGCCACCGGCTTTTTGTGCTCGGCCACCCAGCCCGTAATGCCTTGTCCGAACCGGATCGTCAGCCGGTCCACCAGCCCTGCGTGCAGGTTCTTCGAAGCCCGCAACACCAGGTCCCGGTCATTCAGGATGTACACAAAGCACGAATCGCATTTCATCACCGCGACGACAAACCGCACGATCCGGTCCAGCACCTTCGAAAGCGGTGCGGCGGCCATTCCCGTTCCAATCTCATGCAAAAAATCGATTTCTGCGCCGCTGTCCTGCTCCGAAAGAGTCTTCATGGCATGGGCAGTCTAAGGAACCGCATCGGAAACAATCCAATCCAAATTCAAGCTAGGTCTCATCAGCTTTGAAGATGCGCGAAGCGCCGCGCGCGCTCTTGCAAAGCCTTATGGTTTCCATACAACACTCTCGGTACCTGCACCCTTTTTGCCATCCATTTTCGACAGAGCTACTACCCAGGGAATCTCTCCTCGCACGCCAATTCGAGCAACATCCCTGCAACCCGCCACGCAGCGCCTTTTGGCGGCCCGAGCTTCGGAGTCCACGTGGCCACGTCGCGTTTTCGTCAGGGCACGGATTTATCCGTGCCGCAAATACCCGAAACCACAATGCGGCTTCATCATGCGCTTTTCGCGAACGTGGGTCTTGCTCGAGCCTTTGCGGGTGCCCGACCCTTCGGTTTTAAGGGTCGCTCTTTTGCTTTTTCCTTTGCTTTTTGCTGTCGCTTTTTGCTGCAATCCTGAGCCCATACGCGCGAAGCGCGGATGGGTGAGGGACCTGCTTCTTCTTTCCTTCTCCGTTGTTTGACCGTCATCCTGAGGAGCGCAGCGACGAAGGATCTCTCTTCGCGCACAATTCTCAGCAACCGCCCGCCGCCAGTAAACGCCTTTTAGGGTAACGGGCTCAGAGCCTGTGCGGCAGCGTCGGTTCTCCGTCAGGGCACGATTTACCCGCGCCGCAAATACCTGAAAATCAATGCGCCTTCAGCCGAGTTGCCATACTGCTTGTCGGCTCCGACATAACCGATGGCGCGCAGCGCCTACCGCTCGCGGTGAATTTCCCGCGAGCTTTCGTCCCGCTCCAGTCAAGCGCGCAATTCAGGAACCCTCCGTCGTCAGCCGGATCATCGAACTGAGTCACTGCCCGTCACAGGCGTCGCTTGCATTCCCTTCCTCCAGTGCTACAACTAGAAAGGTGGCCATGGAGAAGTGATTTGCATTCAAAACTGGTAGCCTCGGCAGCCGCGCTCGTTCTCTCGCTCGTGTCGGCGATTGGGTCTCCGCTCTCCGCGCAAACCCAATCGCCGCCCGAGACGATCCCGATCGACCTCACCGCGCCCGCTCACCCGTTTCCCCATTTCTGGGAGGAGATGTTCGGCTCCGGCCGCGCGATCCTTTCCCTGCGCGATGGGTATCGCAGCGATCTGCGCCAGGTCAGGCAAGCCACCGGCTTCCAGTACATGCGCTTCCACGCGATCTTCCACGACGAGGTCGGCCTCTATGACGAAGATTCCTCCGGCAAACCCGTCTATAATTTTTCTTATGTGGACCAGATCTACGATGGACTCCTGCAAAACGGCGTCCGCCCTTTCGTCGAATTAAGCTTCATGCCGCGCAAGCTGGCGGCCCAGCCCACCGAACATGTCTTCTGGTATCACCCGATCGTTTCGCCTCCCAAGGATTGGAACGCGTGGTCGGATATGATCACAGCGTTCACGCAGCACCTCGTCGCTCGCTACGGGATCGACGAAGTCTCGCAGTGGTATTTCGAGGTCTGGAACGAACCCAACCTCGATTTCTGGGCAGGCGATCCCAAAGAGCAAACCTACTACCAGCTCTATGACGCCACGGCCAAAGCCATCAAGGCGGTCAATCCGCGCCTGCGCGTCGGCGGACCCTCCACGGCGCAGGCCGCCTGGGTGGATCGTTTCATCCGTCATTCCGTCGAAAACCATATCCCGGTTGACTTCGTCTCCACCCACGTCTACGGCAACGACGACGCCAAGAACGTCCTCGGCACCGATGAATCCGTGCCGCGCACGCAAATGGTTTGCCGCGCCGCGGCAAAAGTGCACGCGCAGGTAAAAGCATCCACGCGCCCGGATCTTCCCGTGATTTTCAGCGAGTACAACGCCAGCTATAAGAACGAGCCGGACGTCACCGACGCCCCGTTCATGGGGCCGTGGCTCGCGGACACCATCCGCCAATGCGCCGGCCTAACCGAAATGATGAGTTACTGGACGTTCTCCGACGTATTCGAAGAACAGGGAGTGGTGAAGGAACCGTTCTACGGCGGTTTCGGCCTGCTCGCCGAAGACGGCCTGCCCAAGCCGGCCTTCAACGCCTTCCGCCTGCTGCACTCGCTCGGAGACCAGCGTCTGGAAGAAAAATCGGATTCCGTGCTCGTAACGCGCCGCGCGGACGGAACCTTCGTAATCGCCTTATGGAATTTGTTCCTGCCGGAAGAAAAAGGCCACGCCAGGGAAGTCACTCTCGCGTTTCAGGGAACGCGCAAAAGCCGCGCATCGGTTTCGCGGCTGGACGCCGCGCACGGCTCGCTGCTCAATGCCTATGACGCCATGGGCCGCCCCGCATACCCGGCCCAGGCGCAGATGGAAGCCCTGCGCAAGGCTGCTCAGCTTTCGCCGCCCGAAAAAATGTCTCTTCGCAATGGAGAACTTCATTTGACGCTGCCCCCTCAGGGACTCGTCTTGGTCGAGTTGCGATGAGGATTGGCGGATTCTTCCACCCTGCCTGGGCCGAGCGGCGCGGCAGGAGTTGGCAGCAGTTCCTGAGGATTCGCCGGCTCGTAATTCTCAAATCCCGCGCGCAGCATCCCGCGCTGCGCCTCCGGATTTTTCATGAAGGTGTCCCACACGAAGGCCGTGCGCGCGTTTTCCGCCATCGCCATGGTGATTCCCGTGTCGATCCCGATCACGTCGCTGTCGTACCAGTTCGTGAGCGGATTGAACGCGTCCACGAAACCGTAGCGGCTCCAGGTGCCCGCGCCGTAGCGCAGATACGTCACGCGCAGCACCCGCATCACCTGCTGCGGCAGAAACGGCAGCGATCCGGCCGAAGCGCACGGCACCACCGTCCCATCGATGGGCCCCGTCTTCGGCGGCCCTCCCCACACTTCGTATCCATGGATCGAATCGGACGCCGTGATGCCCCACAGGTCCTCGCTGTAATCCGGAAACTGCCGCGATAAATCGACACAGAACCGGCGATGCGCTTCGGTCGCCAGGGTCGAATTCTGGAAGTAGTCCGCGTATTTGTCGCGCTTGCCGCGGAAGTCGAACCATCCCAGCGAATACTGGTGTACGAAAATGGGCGCGAATGACCCGATATACTTGATCCCATCGTACTCGAACTCCGACCGCTTCCAGGCGTCCCACGATCCCGCCGGCAGCGGATACTTCGACGAACCCAATCCCAGCAGGTACAGCATCATCAGCTCGCTGTAACTGTCCCAGCGATAGCGCAGAAATCCCGTTTCCGGGGCCCATCCATGCGGCAGTATCAGCGTGTCTTCCGACAGCCATTGCCAGTTCACGCGGTTGAAAATTTCCTGCGCCAGGTCGGTGATTTCGGTATGCGCGAAGTGCGCCTTGCAGGTGAGCACGCCGCAGAGCAGGATCGCCGTATCGATCGAGGAAATCTCCGACTCCCACAGCCGCTCGCCCGTATTGATATTGGCCCAGTGATAGAAAAAGCCGCGCTGGTTGTGCAGCTTCTTCCACAGGAATCGCAAAGTTACCAGCGCGCGGTCTCGCGCCTGCGCATAGGTGACATACCCGCGATTCTCGCCGATGCACAGAGCGGTGAGCGCGAATCCGGTGGCAGCGATGCTGCCGACAACTTTGTTATCGTTGGCTCGCACGTTGCAACGGTCTTTCGTCAGCCCGGTGCTGGGATTCGTCTGTTCCCAGAAATAGAGAAAGTTGGCCGTTTCCAGGTCTTCCAGAAAAGCGTCGTCGCTCGCGGACAGTTGATATCTTGAAATCGCAGGCGACTGCGGAGCGCCCGCCGCCTGCTGGACAGAAGGAAAGATCCCCCCAACCGTGCCCCGCGTGACGTCAGGAAGAGCGGCGAGAGGGAAGCACACCCCCGCGCGGGCGAGATACGTCAAAACCTCTCGTCGTGAGTACCCGCCCGATCTGGCCTTTTTCTCCCTCATCAAAAAATTCTAAACAATTCCGGCTGAGGATAACACCTTCCGCTTCGCGGACCCGGGTTGCGAGCACAATGAAAAAGATTCGGCGCAGGTATAACCGGTAAGAGCCTGTGTAGCAACGCCCGTTTTTCGTCAGGGCACAGATTCATCCGTGCCGCAAATGCACGACAATCCGTGCGGCTTCAGCCGCTGAGGGTCCCTGTCAAAGCAGCAAAAATCGCTTTCAAGAGAAGGTATTTAGGGGGGCGTAGCTTTAGCTACGACATAAAAGCCGGCGCGCAGCGCCTCCCGCTCGCGGTGTTTTTTCCGCGAGCCGTCCATCTTCTTCTAGCCTTCGTTGAATCCCCAGAAGTCGGCGCTATCCAGAAGTTCGATGCCGATCAGCTGTGAGCCGTCCGCGCGGCGCTTCTGCCAGCGCACCTTCGCCTGAGTCTTGCGATGGATGTCGGTGCGTTCCACGGTCATCAACTCGCCCCGGCCGATCGGGATTCGGCATTCCATGGAAGCCCCGTGCATGCTGAGTTCCTGCGTGATGGTATTCTCGCTCCAGTTGTGGCCCGTCACCTGGTAGCAAAGCTTGAGCGGCATCGAGACGAACTTCCGGACGCTCCGCCGCAGGTTCTTCAACAGGTTCCCGGCGGTAAATAGAATGTCGAGCAGCTGGGCTTGTTCGAGCCGGTCGAGATCTTTCGCCGTGAGCCCGAGAGCGGCCGTCTGATCCACGATTTCAACGAGCGATTCGATGAACGGCTCGCCCGACGTCGCTTTCCAGTGGTTGTTGCTGTCGAGAAATTTGCTGCACTCCTCCAGCCTCTGATAACAAGCCGCGATGAAATGCCCCCGGCACAAGTCGCGCCCGGCAAGGGCTACAGAACCGGCGTGTCCGCAAGCGGAGTCAGCGCAAAGAGTCGGGGAGAGGATGTTTGCCATGGCCCGGATAAACGCGGCAGATGCCCGCCTGCCGAGTCAATTCTGGGCTACTTGCCAAACGCTCTGCCATCCGTAAGATGCTCCGCCATGGCGTACTGATTAACCTCGCAGCTACCCTAGTGGATTGCGGCGTTGCAGTTTTGGGCGAGCAAAAGCAAAAGGCCGGCAGTCGCCTGCCGGCCTTTATAGTTTCACAGTAAGCGTGGGATGTTACCTTCGCCCGCCGCCATGCCCGCCACCGCCGTGGAACCCGCCGCCTCCACCGCGTACCGCACCTCCGCGGAATCCGCCTCCACCGCTGAACCCGTGCACCGCTCCGCCGCGGAATCCACCGCCTACGGCTCCGCGTCCGCCATAATACCCACGGGCTCCGTAGTATCCGCGTCCCCCGTAGTATCCCCCACCTCCGTAGTATCCACGACCGCCGTAATAACCGCGGTACCACGGCCCCGCGCCTATGAAGACGCCGCCGGAAAACCAGCTAGGACCATAGTAACCATACGGAGCGCACGCGTACGGGTAATAGTTGTAGTAGCCGTAAGCGCAAGCCGGTGCGGGCCCCACATACGCCGGACCGCCAATCCCCACGCCAACAGAAAATCTCTGCGCATGGGCGTAACTTTCTGGAATCAAACACAAACCAAGCACCGCGAGAATTCGCATGTACTTCATCGTAGGACTCCTTCCGATAGCCTCAAATCCCTGCCTTAAGAAGCTCACCTTATAACTCCGCTTGCACTAAGGGCACGACCGTTGCCAAACACAGCCGCAACAAGAAACCACGCAAGCTCCCATTTTTCAGCACGATGCGAAAGCCCCCTCCGCCCATGGAATCTCGCAAAGCGCGTCTCCCCGGTGATTTCCAATCGAAGCTGGTGGTTTTCAACCACCAGTCAACCGTGGGGCCGCCGAGGTTCTGCAGGTGTGTGTGGTGGTTAGCTGAGTTTGAGCTGGGCGGCGGGGAAGTGCTGCGCTTCGAGGGTACCAAGGTCCAAGACTTCCGAGGCGTGCTGGATGTCGATCCCCACAATGCGGCCGTTCGTGTCCAGGTCGATGACGATGCCTTCCTGAATTTCGCGCGAGTCCGCGCTGGGGCGCTCATTCAAGTCAATATAGAGGGAATCGGTTTCCTTGTCGTAATGCAGTTTCATCGGCTACCTCGTCTGCGGCGGCGCAGGTTTGAAATCCCGGTCAGGAAAAGCGTTATGCACAGTTTCTCCGTCCGCCAGGGTTACGATACGCAACACCCTGTCACCGAATTCCGGAATGATGCCCCAGAATCGAATGCGCCCATCCGCTTGGACAGCTCGGGCCAACGGGTGAGCCAAGATCCTCTGGCACCACTCCAGCTGAATGTAAGGCCGCTTGCGCAAGACCTGTTCGCGGAAATACCGTGTGGTCTTCATCCAGCCGGAGTCTACATTTTAGCCCTTTGGGCCCAATATCGCATCACTATGTGACGCGAGTTTCCCGCGCGCGAGCGCGCCCCATACCGCTATCGCGCCCCTATCCACCTTGACCCGCCCTGCACCCGCCAGTAAGCTACAAGTCTCCATACCGAAAGCAGACTCCATGGGAACCATACAAATCACATTGCCGGACGGCGCAACTCGCGAAGTGCCCAGCGGCACCACCGCCGCCGAAATCGCCAACCAGATCTCGCCGCGCCTCGCCAAGGAAGCGCTGGTAGCGCGCACCAACGGCGAGTTGATCGATCTTTCGCGCCCGCTCGATCACGACACCAAGCTCTCCATCCTCACCTCGAAAGATCCCGACGCGGTGCAGGTGTTCCGCCACTCCGCCGCGCATCTGCTCGCCGCCGCGGTGCTCGAACTCTACCCCAGCGTGAAGCTCGGCATCGGCCCGCCCATCGACAACGGCTTCTTCTACGAATTCGTCCGCGACGAGCCTTTCACCCAGGACGATCTCGCCAAGATCGAAGCCAAGATGCACGAGATCGCCGAGCGCAACGTGCCCAACGAGCGCAAGCTGCTCCCCAAGCCAGAAGCCGTCGAGCTCTACCGCAGCGCCAACCAGCAGTTCAAGTGCGAGCTGGTCGAGGAAAAAGCCACCGAGCCGATGGTCTCCTTCTACACCACCGGCAAGTTCACCGACTTCTGCCGCGGCCCGCACATTCCGTCCACCGGCCGCATCAAGGCGTTCAAGCTCATGAACGTCGCCGGCGCCTACTGGAAAGGCCAGGAAGGCAATCCGCAGATGCAGCGCATCTACGGCGCCTGCTTCGTCGAGCAAAAGGAACTCGACGAATATCTCCACAAGCTCGAAGAAGCCAAGCGCCGCGACCATCGCAAAATCGGCCAGGAGCTCGACCTCTTCAGCATCCAGGACGAAGCCGGCCCCGGCCTGATCTTCTGGCATCCCAAGGGCGGCCTGATCCGCAAGATCATGGAAGACTGGCTGCGCGACGAACTCCTCCGCCGCGGCTACGATCTCGTGTTCACGCCGCACATCATGCGCCTCGATCTCTGGAAGACCAGCGGCCACGCGAATTTCTATCGCGAGAACATGTTCGGCCCCATCGAGGTCGAAAAGGCCGAGTACCAGCTCAAGCCCATGAACTGCCCCGGCCACATCCTGATTTTTCAGTCGCGCCTGCGCAGCTATCGCGACCTGCCCGTGCGCCTGGCCGAGCTCGGCACCGTGTACCGCTACGAGCGCTCCGGCGTGCTCCACGGACTCCTGCGCGTCCGCGGCTTCACCCAGGACGACGCGCACATCTTCTGCATGCCCGAGCAGATCGAAAAGGAAATTCAGGACTGCGTCGAATTCGCCTGGGAAGTCCTGCGCGTGTTCGGCTTTGACCGCTACGAAGTAGAGCTTTCCGGCGGCGATCCGTCCCGCCCGCAGGATTACACCGGCACTCCCGAGGAATGGAAGTCCGCCGAGGGCGCGCTCATCTCCACGCTCGACCGCATGAAGGTCCCCTACAAATTCATTCCCGGCGAAGCCGCGTTCTACGGCCCCAAAATCGACGTGAAGCTGGTCGACGCGATCGGCCGCCCCTGGCAGCTCACAACGGTGCAGTTCGATTTCAACCTGCCGCGCCGCTTCAAACTCGAATACGTAGGCGAGGACGGCAACCGCCACATGCCCCTGATGGTCCACCGCGCCCTGTGGGGCTCGGTAGAGCGCTTCTTCGGCGTCCTAATCGAGCACTACGCCGGCGCGTTCCCCGCGTGG